>ENA-UEQM01000046-UEQM01000046.1-human-gut-metagenome-genome-assembly--contig:-NODE-46-length-76974-cov-82.489941_pt1 | contig 76974 bp, 61 predicted proteins | sample MGYA00242948_ERZ507948 | MGnify/ENA primary metagenome ERZ507948 (study PRJEB26167, sample SAMN06115440) | human gut metagenome | host: Homo sapiens | place: China:Hubei | collected 2015-07-28 | study... | reverse complement strand
CTCGGCGGTGCTCCTGCCAACTTCGCTTACCACGCAGGTCAGCATGGTTTGCATTCTGTAGCCGTGAGTGCTGTGGGCAAGGATGCTCTGGGCGATACAGCTCTCCGTCTGCTCGACGAGAAGAAGCTCAAGTATGTGATGCCTGAGGTAGATTTCCCTACTGGTACCGTTCAGGTGCAGCTCGACAAGGAGGGTGTTCCTACTTACGATATCAAGCAGAATGTGGCTTGGGATAACATCCCATTCACCGATGATATCAAGGAAATTGCTGCCAATGCTGGTGCTGTTTGCTGGGGCTCTCTGGCTCAGCGCAGTGAGGTTAGCCGCAAGACCATCTATACATTCCTTGATCATACTCCAGAAGATTGCTTGAAAATCTTCGATATCAATCTCCGTCAGAACTTCTATACTCCAGAGGTGATTACCGAGAGCTTGAAGCGCTGCAATGTTTTGAAGATCAACGATGAGGAGTTGATTACCATCGGCCGTCTCTTCGGTTATCCTGGTTTGGACATCGAGAACAAGTGCTGGTTGATTCTCGGCAAGTACAATCTCGATATGCTCGTGTTGACCTGCGGTGTAAACGGCAGCTATGTATTTGCTCCAGGTGTGAAGTCATTCCAGGAGACTCCAAAGGTTGAGGTGGCTGATACCGTGGGTGCAGGTGATAGCTTCACCGGAACCTTCTGTGCCAGCATCCTGAAGGGCAAGAGCATCCAGGAGGCACACGAACTTGCTGTTAAGGTAAGTGCATACGTTTGCACCCAGAATGGTGCAATGCCTGTTATCCCTGAGGAATATACTAAGTAATCCCCCTCTATTGGTATGGCATAAAAAGTGCAAAAAGAGTTATATTGGTTTTTAGAGAATAGTTGATATTAAGTTTATGTTATTAGGAAAGCTGCCACCTGTTCGTGAAGAATGGGTGGCAGCTTCTTTTTTTTGTTAAATAAATACAAAATTAAAGCCAATATTATAAGGCATAAGAATTATTTTCCTATCTTTGTAAGGTATTATTCGATAATTTAGGCTTATGAAGCAGGTACTACTATTTGGGGCATTATTGTTGGTGGCAACTTATTGCTACCCGCAATCTGCGAGTGTTTATATTATACAATCAGTATGCATCTAATGTCGATTATAATCTATATAAAAATGAAAATTATTAGTTTTTTATTGGGGTTCATCATTTCGTTGATTATTATCTTGTCTTTCAATAGTAAAAGACAGGATAAATCTCCATCATACAAAAAAATATCCTTAAAGGAATATCAAGAATTAACAGGGGATCGTCAAGGTTATCACGAATCAGAAAATGCTATTTATGGAAGTGAGAAAATATATTCTAAAGATGTTGTTTCTACAGAAAAGACTGCTATCTTTGTAGCGAATATTTTGTACAAACATACAGGAAAGGAAAATAGCGATATAAAAAGGTATTACATAACTTCTACAGGCAAAAAGGTTTGGAAAATCAGTGTTGTCGGGCAAGATTCATTGGTAGTCTATATTCAAAAACATGATGGTCGAATTCTAAGATTGGAAAGATATGGTAAAAGTAACATGTAAAATAGGATTTTATTTCTTATTAGGAGCAATAGCTGGTACTGTTATCGGATTATATATAAATATGAGACGTACTCCAGCAGAAAAGAGTATTCCTAAAATTGTACATTTAAAAGAAAGTGAAGAAAAAATGTGCTTTAGTATGGAGAAAGATTCTCTTTTCTGTTCAGACTCTTCATTAAGAAGATTCGGAAAAGAGCTTATTAATACATCTGAGGTAGCAGCCCAAATAGGCATTTGCTACCTAAATGACATTTATGGCAAAGATGTCATAAAGGAGGAAATTCCTTTCAACATTATAGAGTTTCAACATAGCTGGCTGATGGAGGGAAGCTTACCACCAAACAGTTTCGGTGATGCCGCCTCTATTTATATAGCTAAAAAAGATGGAATGGTTATACACTATATGCATGGGGAGTGAGAAATAAAAAAAGCTCAAGGCTGATAGCCCTGAGCTTTTTTAATATCATGATTTCTGTATCATTACTTCTGGCACTCTGTGCAAGGAGTCCAAGGCTTCAACTGCTTGAAGAAGTCGTTGCCCTTGTCATCTACGAGGATGAATGCTGGGAAGTCCTCTACGGTAATCTTCCAGATTGCCTCCATACCAAGTTCTGGATACTCTACGCACTCGATGCTCTTGATAGAACTCTTAGAGAGAACGGCTGCTACACCACCGATGGTACCGAGGTAGAAACCACCGTGCTTCTTGCAAGCCTCTGTAACAACATCGCCACGGTTACCCTTGGCAATCATTACCAAGCTAGCGCCGTGATCCTGGAACTCATCTACGTATGGGTCCATACGGTTGGCTGTGGTAGGTCCCATAGAGCCACATGGATAACCCTCTGGAGTCTTGGCTGGACCAGCATAAAGGATAGGGTGGTTCTTGAAGTACTCTGGCATCTCCTCACCAGCATCCAAGCGAGCCTTGAGCTTGGCGTGAGCGATGTCACGAGCCACGATGATGGTACCCTTCAGGTTTACACGGGTGCTTACAGGATACTTGCTCAACTCAGCGCGTACTGCGTCGATACCCTTGTCGAGGTCAATCTCGATACCCTTGGTACCCTCACCTGGGTTGCGGAGCTCCTCAGGAATCAACTCTGTTGGGTTCTCGTCCATCTTCTCCAACCAGATACCGTCCTTGTTGATCTTAGCCTTGATGTTACGGTCGGCAGAGCAGCTTACACCCATACCGATAGGGCAGCTTGCGCCGTGACGAGGCAAACGGATGACACGGATATCGTGAGCCAGATACTTACCGCCAAACTGTGCACCCAGACCAATCTTGTGAGCCTCTTCAAGGAGCTTGTTCTCCAAGTCGATGTCACGGAAGGCACGGCCAGTCTCATCACCTGTTGTAGGCAACTCGTCGTAGTACTTGATAGAAGCCAACTTCACGGTAAGGAGGTTCTTCTCTGCAGAAGTACCACCGATGACGAAGGCGATATGGTAAGGAGGACATGCAGCTGTACCCAGACTCTTCATCTTCTCTACGAGGAATGGGAGCAGTGTTCCCTCGTTCTGGATAGTAGCCTTGGTCATAGGGTAGAAGTAGGTCTTGTTGGCAGAGCCACCACCCTTAGCTACCATCACGAAGCGGTACTCGTCGCCCTCTGTAGCCTCGATATCAATCTGAGCAGGAAGGTTGCAACGGGTGTTCACCTCATCATACATGTTGAGAGGAGCGTTCTGAGAATAACGGAGGTTGTCCTGTGTAAAGGTGTTATATACACCCAGGCTCAAAGCCTCTTCGTCCTCGAAATCGGTCCATACTCGCTGACCCTTCTCACCGTGGATGATAGCAGTACCTGTATCCTGGCAGAATGGGAGGATGCCCTTAACGGCAGTCTCTGCATTGCGGAGGAACTGGAGAGCAACATACTTGTCGTTCTCTGAAGCCTCTGGGTCGCTGAGGATCTTAGCCACCTGGAGGTTGTGCTCACGACGGAGCTTGAACTCTACGTCGTGGAAACCCTGCTGAGCCAGCAAGGTAAGAGCTTCCTTAGAAACCTTGAGGATAGTCTTACCCTCGAACTCTGCTGTGCTTACGCCTTCCTTAGAGATAAGGCGATACTCTGTCTTGTCCTCTCCAATCTGGAACATTGGAGCATACTTAAAATCTGGAGTTTTTGCCATAATGTTTTTTGTTCTTTAAAAACTGTTGAAATATTCAATATATTCTTTTTCCTATTTAATATCCGAAGATTTCTTCCTGAGAGAGACGCTTGATAGGAGCAATCTTCTCCAGGCTCTTCATATCGAGATTCTTCTCGTCGCCAAGAATGATGATGCGATGAGGCTTGCCCACGATGTTCTGCTTCTCGAAGTTGGTCACATCCTGCAGGGTGAGCGATGGAATCTGCTCGTAGTAGAGCTTGGTGGCATCATAGTCGATACCCATCAGCTTGGCGTTGAGGTAGGCATTGATAACGCCATCCTTCGTTACGCGGCGGCTCTGGATTGACTTCATCAGACTCTGCTTGGCGAGGTTGAATGATGCCTCGTTCTGTGGCAGGTTGTTGGTGATTTCATCAAACACGTGGATGCAGTCCATCATCTTGTCGGTCTGCGAGATGATGTGCTTCACGAAGTAATCCTTCTCGTCCTTGCGGGTTGGAGTAAGGTATGAAGCCCATGCATTGTAAGCCAGACCACGGGTTTCGCGGAGTTCCTGGAAGACGATGGCATTCATGCCGCCACCGAAGTACTCGTTGAAGAGAGAAACCAGTGCCTCGTCGTTCACGCTGCTCTTCTTGCCCTCGTTCTGGTAATAGCGCAGATAGATGTTCTTTGCCTCGTATGGAGCAATGTAAATCTCGTTCTGCTTGATTTCTTCCATCTTATACTCCTTGCCTTCTGGCACGGCGGCGAGCTTCTTGGCTGTCTTGTGCTCCTTGGCAAGCATGGCGTTCAACTGCTTCTCGCTGTATGGACCGTAGTAGGTTACGGTGTGCTCCATGTTGTTCAGTCCGCCCAGCAGGTTCACGAGCTCCTGTGGGTCCATCTTGCGCAGGTCGGCTGTCTTGATGGCATTGCGGGTTGGGTTGTAGGCACCGTAAGTGCTGTAAGCCCAGAGATAGCTGAAGTTCGACTTCTGGTTAGCCTTGGCATCGGTCTGCATCTTCTCGATGAGGTCGATAAACTGGTTCCAGGAATTCTTGTCGGCCTTGGCATGGTGCATGATTTCCTCCATCAGGTTGAGGGCAGCAGGGAGATTCTCGTTCAGACCATTCAGACTGATCTGGAGCGTCTTGGCACTCTGTACGATGCTGTAGTTGCAAGCCAACTTGTAGAATGCCTGCTTGATGGCTGATACACTCTTCTTGTCGGTGCCGATATAGTTGAGATACTGCGCTGCATAGCTGTAGCGGATGTCGTCTTCATCACCAAACTCATAGCGGAAGGTGAGGTTGAAGAGGTCGTCCTGCGTGTTCTGCTTGTAGATGAGCGGCAGCTTCTTGCTGGTCTTGGTTACCGTGAGGTCTTTCTTGAAGTCGAGGAACTGAGGCTGGATGTCTGGAACCTTGGCATTCTTGATTTCCTTCACGAAGTCACTCTCATACTCGCGGTTGGCTGGGATAGGAGTGATGGCTGGCTTCTCTATCTTCTTCAGGGTAGTATCTTCGCCCATTCTCTTGTAAACGCAGACGAAGTTGTCGTCGCGCAGATACTTCTTGGCGAAGTCAACGATATCCTGCTTGGTCAGCTTGCTCTGTCGGTCGAGCTTGCTGGCTACATCTTCCCATTTCTGGTCGTTGATGAAGGCATCCACCATGATGTTGGTACGCTCCTCGTTGTCATCCAGACTCTTGTAGTAGTTCAGCTTCTTGTTGGCGATGACCGATGGCAGCAGGTCGTTGTCGAACTCGCCACGGCGCAGCTTCGCCATCTCGTCCAGGAGCAGGGCACGAGCCTCTTCCAGCTTCTGGTCCTTGTTAGGAGTACCGGCTACGATGAAGGCTGAGTAATCGTGCAGACCATAGATAAAGGCACTGGCTGCAGCTATCTTCATCTGCTGCTCCAAATCTACCTCCATCAATCCTGCCTTTCCGTTGGTCAGCATTTCGCTGATTACGTCGAGCACATCGTTTTCCTTGTCGTTGGCTCCCTTGAACTTCCAGGCAAGCATCACGTTTTCTGCATCCTTGCCCACCACGGCTGTATCCTTCACGGCTGTGAGGTCTGGCTGTGCGCTGAACTCAGGACGTGAGAGGTTGTCGCTCTTCTTCCATGAACCGAAGTACTTGTCAATGATGGCGATGGTCTGGTCTGGGTCGAAATCGCCCGACATGCAGATAGCCACATTGTTTGGCACATAGTAGCGGTGGAAATAGTTCTGGATATTGATGATGCTAGGATTCTTCAGATGCTCCTGCTCACCGATGGTGGTCTGGGTGCCGTAAGGGTGGGTAGGGGTAAGAAGTTTCCAGAGGGCAGCAAACTCCTTGGTGTTGTCGCTTGCCATCGAGATGTTCTTCTCCTCATACACAGCTTCCAGCTCGGTGTGGAAACCGCGGATTACCATGTTCTGGAATCGGTCGCTCTGCACCTTCGCCCAGTTCTCAATCTCATTGTTCGGGATGTTCTCCACATAGCAGGTCACATCATTTGAAGTATAGGCATTGGTGCCCTGGCTTCCGATGCTTGCCATCAGTTTGTCGTACTCGTTAGGGATATTGTATCTGGCAGCCAGCTGCGAGATGGAGTCAATCTCGTGGTAAGCCTGCTTGCGCTGGACCGGGTCGGTGAGCTTGCGGTAGCTCTCATATCTGCGGGTAATCTCGTCGAGATATGGCTTCTCCTTGGCATGGTCGGTGGTGCCGAATTTCTGGGTACCCTTGAACATCAGGTGCTCCAGATAGTGGGCAAGACCAGTAGTCTCGGCAGGATCGTTTCTCGAACCAGTCTTCACTGCAATGTTAGCCTGCAAGCGAGGCTTCTCCTTGTTCACCGACATATACACCTTCAATCCGTTGTCGAGGGTATAGATGCGGGTTTTCATGGCATCACCCGCTACGGTGGTGTAATGAAAGTCCTTGGCTGTGGCGTTGAGGCTTCCCATCAGGATAGCCGCCATCAATACATGTTTTAAAGTCATTTTTAATGATGAACTGTAAACTATAAATTATCAATTATCAATTAATTCTCGTAATCCACTTCCTGGTTGAGGCTGTTCACGAAGTTTCTGAACACCTCTTCTTCCACATCGCCCATAGCGTATTCCTTCTCGGCATCCTTCTTGATTTCTGCAATCCAGGAACGGCGTGCCTTGATGTAGTCTTCGTGGATGCGGTTGGCATCTTCCAGTGTAATTTCGCTGATGCCGTAATAGTCGCACACCATCTTGTAGGTCCATGCCCATTGATACTGGCGATAGTTGGCATCGATTTCCTCAAATCGCTCGATGAGCTGCTGGATGCTGTCGATGGTGCCATCCTGCAGGTCGTTGACGATGCGCTCTTCCTCGCTCACTGGCAGCAGGAGTCCTGAAAGGTCGTCCCAGTCGCCGATGCCGGTCTGGGTGGCTGGAGGGGTGATGGAAGGGTCGCGCTTGAGTACTCTCTTCAATACGGCACCCATGTAGATGCGCAGGGCGATGTCGTAGTACTTGATGCCCTTGTGCAGCGATGAGGCTGGGATGATGTACTCATGATAGAGATACTGCGATACGTTGTCGCCCGTCACCTCGCGCAGACTTTCCAGAATCTTCTTTCCCTTCAGAATCTCGCCCACGGAGAAAGGAGAGAGCCAGTCGAAGTTCACGATGCTCTTGCGGTTTTCCTGTGCACGGAGGTCACGCTTAGGCCATTTCTTGATGTCACGGTACAGACCCACAGTGGTGATGTTTCTGCCTGGAATGAGGAACATCTTGTCGCCATCGGCTATCAGATAGGCAAATGGCAGGTTGCGGGTGTTAGGGTGGTGCATCAGCTTGCCGAAGCATACCGAGAACGAACCCAGGGTGGCTGGCATCAAGAGGTAGGCGCCACTGGCTGTCTTCGAACCGCGCTCCAGAATGCCCCAGTGCATAGGACCCATCTTGTAGGCATGGTTGCTGAAGTTGGTGGCTGAACCGGCGTTGTAGAATGAGAACATGCCGCCGATGAGCAGACTGCTCTTATGATGCGATGCGGTGAATGGACCACAGAAGGCGGCACATGCCTCGCCGTTGCTCATGTAGCTGTTGGCGAAGAAGATAGAGGTGGATGCCGTAAAACCATTGCTCAGCTGGCAAGCCTCGCCCACGTAGCAATCCTGTATCTTCACGCTGTTGATAACCGATGCGCCCTCGGCGATGATTGAATTCTCGGCAATGACGCCGGTGCCAATATATACGTTGTCATGGGCTGAACCGAGCAATGTACAGTCGCTGAGACGTGCTGCACCGTTCACTTCGCAGAAGTCGTTGATGATGCAGTTGGTTATCTCCTTGGTGTTGACTATCTTCACGTTGTTGCCTATCTGACCTCTTTCCGGCATCTTGTTGTCGATATCGGTCTTGATGAGCTGGCGAATCTTCTCCTTCAGATCCTTGTCGGAGAAATGCTTCACCATGAAGGCAGCAAGCTGACTGTTCAGGTCGCTGAACAGAATCACGTTGCCTTCGCCCACCTCGTTGAGCACGCTCACCAGGTTTCCCTCGCCATAGGTGGCACCCTCGGTGGTCTCCAGGGTCGAGATGTTCGAGATGTAGCAGTCGTCACCGATGGTATAGTTGTTGATGAAGTTGCCCACGTTTTCGATGAGGCAATCATCTCCGATGGTCACGTTGCGAAGGGTGGCATTGTTGATGCCAGCATGCTTCACGAATCCTTGGCTCACCTCCACATTCTTGTTGAAGGCACCGATATTTACCTCGCCATAGAGCATCACTCGGTGCATGAAGTTTGGCTTGAAATCTTCTGCAACATTAACGGATGTCCAGTCTTCTGCCCAACAGTCGTTGCTCTTGAGCACCTCGATTTCCTCGGAGGTCAGAGGTCTGTAGTCATTCATTGTTGATACGTTTTTGGGTGAATGTTTATTCGTAATCCTGGTACAGGAAGTCGTTGTATGGGTACTTCTGTACGTGGAGCTCTCTTACTTTCTTGTATAGCACTTCGCGGAACTCGTCGATGTTCTCCTTGTTCTTTGCCGAGATGAAGAGACAGTCGTCGTTGAGTTTCGCCATCCATGTCTTCTTCAGGTCTTCCAATGGGATATTCTCCTTTTCCATTGGGGTCAGGTCGTCCTCTTCCTTCTCCACCCATGAGTAATTGTCTATCTTGTTGAAGATAATCATCGATGGCTTGTCGGCGCATTCCAGTTCCTCCAGTGTCTTCTCTACCACCTGAATCTGTTCCTCGAAGTCGGGGTGCGAGATGTCAACCACGTGCAGTAGCAGGTCGGCCTCTCGGGTCTCATCCAGTGTACTCTTGAAGGAATCCACCAGGTCGGTAGGCAATTTGCGGATGAATCCCACGGTGTCGGCAAGGAGGAATGGCAGGTTGTCTACCACCACCTTTCTCACGGTGGTATCAAGTGTGGCAAAGAGCTTGTTCTCTGCAAACACCTCGCTCTTGCTGAGCAGGTTCATAATGGTGGATTTTCCCACGTTGGTATATCCCACCAGCGCCACACGGATCATTCTTCCGCGGTTCTTTCGCTGGGTAGTCTTCTGCTTGTCAATCTCGGCGAGTCGTTCCTTGAGCAGACTCATTCTGCCGAGGATGATACGGCGGTCCATCTCAAGCTGGGTCTCACCTGGACCACGCAAACCCACGGAACCCTTTCCGCCACCGGAGCCTGAACCACCACCCTGACGCTCCAGGTGGGTCCAGAGTCGCTGCAGGCGTGGAAGCATGTAGCGATACTGTGCCAGCTCTACCTGGGTCTTGGCAGCTGCGGTCTGGGCACGCATGGCGAAGATATCGAGAATCAGGGAAGTACGGTCGAGAATCTTCACCTGCAGTTCCTGCTCGATGTTTCTGATCTGCTTGGCCGAAAGTTCATCGTCAAAGATGACCATACCGATTTCTCTGTCTTCCTCTTCCTCGTCCTTGATATATTGTCTTATTTCCTCCAGCTTACCCTTTCCCACGTAGGTGGTCTGGTTAGGAGCCACCACCTTCTGCGTGAATCGCTTCACGGTGACGGCACCTGCGGTATCGGCAAGAAACTCCAACTCGTCGAGATATTCCTTGGTCTTGGCCTCGTCCTGTGTCTTGGTGATAAGACCCACGAGCACAGCGGTTTCCGCCTTGACCTCTGATATAACAAATTCTTTCATTCTTTCAATTCAATATTTACTAAGATGCAAAGGTAATAAAAAAACTCTATCCTATATATAAATAAGGTGTAAAATTATGTTTTTTTTATGTTTTCTGGGTCACCAATGCCAGTTTCAAGTGTAGATAATGCAGGTAAAGATTGCTGGGATTTCCTGTTTTTGAGCGTCAAAACTTGCAAACGTTTACGTTATTTTTTGAATGAAAAGTATTATTTTATTTGATTTATATCAATATTTGTCGTACTTTTGCAAGCGGAATTAGAAAACTGATTTTCAAAACGCAAATCATAACTACATAAAAAACACAAACTGCTGAAACATTCAAAAACTTCAAAAGCCTCGACGGGAGTCGGGGCTTTTAAATTGATAGCCCTTTTTCGGGGTTCATTTTCCCTGATTTTGTACCTTTTTGCGCTAATTTGAAGGATTTTGCTTATATTTGGACGAATAATATCCCTTTTATTCCGCAAAAAACATTAATTTTGCAGTGTAGAATGAACAACCTATTATAATAAACAAATAAAATGAAGCAAAAAAGTTTTTTGAGTGGTATTTTGTTGCTCTGTGCTGTCTGCGCCCAGGCAAACAACTATACCGTGACTTCTCCTGATGGCAAACTCGCCGTGAATGTGGAGTGTAAGGAAGGCAAGGCTTTCTATACAGTGGATTACAATGGAAAGCAGATGCTCGGCGCTTCGGCTCTGGGATTGGTAGCCAACTATGGCGACTTCTCGCAGAACCTGAAGATGGGTGCCCTCAAGAGTGAGAAGAAGCATCTGGCTTACAAGATGACCCGTATCAAGAAAGAGAAAATCGAGAATGATGCCTATGAGGCTACTATCGGATTCATCAATAGCAAGAAGGATTCCATGACTCTCCGTCTCCATGTTTCCAACAACGACATCGCCTACAAGTATGAGATGATTCGTCCTAAGAAGGACAATCCTAAGTCGGTGATTGTCTATAATGAGGTGAGCGGTTTCAACTTCCCTGAGAAGACCACCACTTTCCTCTGTCCTCAGATTACTCCGATGACGGGTTGGGAGCGCACCAAGCCTTCTTACGAGGAGGAATACACTCCGGATGCTCCGATGAACGCGAAGTCGCAGTTTGGTGTGGGCTATACCTTCCCTTGCCTCTTCAAGGTAGGCAACGACGGCTGGGTACTGGTCAGCGAAACCGGTGTTTCAAGCGCTTATCCAGGCTGCCGTCTTTCTGATTACGAGCCAGGCAAGGGTTATACTGTGGCCTTCCCTCAGAAGGGCGAGAACAATGGTATTGGTTCTGAATTTGCCGGCATTCCATTGCCGGGCGAAACTCCTTGGCGCACCATCACCGTGGGTTCTTCGCTGGCACCTATCGTAGAGACCACCATCCCTTACGATGTGGTTGAACCATTGTACGAGGCGAGTCAGACTTACAAGCCATCGCGCTATACCTGGAGCTGGCTCATCTGGCAGGACAATTCCATTAACTATGACGACCAGGTGAAGATGGTGGATGTAGCTGCCGCCCAGGGTTACGAAGCCATCTTGGTGGATAACTGGTGGGACAAGCAGATTGGCAGAAAGCGCATCGAAGAGTTGAGCAAGTATGCCAAGAGCAAGAAGGTAAGCCTGATGCTCTGGTATAATTCCAATGGTTTCGAGAATGATGCCCCTCAGACTCCGCGTCAGATTATGAACAATTCCATCGCCCGCAAGAAGGAGATGGCTTGGATGAAGAAGATTGGCGTGGTAGGCATCAAGGTGGATTTCTTCGGTGGCGACAAGCAGGAGACAATGAAGCTTTACGAGGATATTTTGAGTGATGCCAACGATTATGGCTTGGAGGTGATCTTCCATGGTTGCACCATGCCACGTGGCTGGGAGCGTATGTATCCTAACTATGTATCGAGCGAGGCAGCTCTGGCTTCTGAGAACGTATATTTCACGGATTATCATGCCAAGAAAGAGGCTTTCGAGATGACGATGCATCCGTTCTCAAGAAATGCCGTAGCCAGTTTCGACTGGGGTGGCGTGATGATGAACAAGTATTTATCTAAGGATAACAAGAGCCGCCACCAGCGTTATACCAGTGATGTGTTCGAGATGGCTACTGCCATCACCAACCAGAGCAGCGTAAACTGCATCTGTCTCTATCCTAACAATTTGCAGGATGTACCACAGTGGGAGTTGGATTGGCTCAAGAATGTACCAACGGCATGGGAGGATACCAAGTTTATTGCCGGTTATCCTACCAAGTATGCGGTGGTGGCTCGCAAGTCGAGCGTAGAGAACGGTTCTGGTGCAGCGCTTACAGCCGGCAGATGGTTTGTGGGCGGTTTGAATGCTACAGACAAGCCTCTGGCTCTAACCTTGGATTTGCCGATGTTTGCGGATAAGACCGTTACTTATATCACCGACCAGCCAAAGAAGAAGGGCGAGAAGTTCTTCACTTCTGTCAAGAAGACTCTGAAGGTTGGAAAGAATGGTAAGGCAAAGGTGATAATTCAGCCTAATGGCGGTATCATCATCGAATAATCTTCATGTTTTATAGGCATAAGATTCGTGTTCGTGAAAATTTTACGGGCATCGATTGCTTACGTGAAAAAGTTTTTTTTCTCGAAAAAAGTATCAAAGTCTCATTTTTGCTTGAAAAATGGGGTTTAAATACTTGGTATATAAGATAATAACGAAAATGAGACTTCTCGGATTTTGAGTCGAGAAGTCTCATTGAAGTCTCATTGGCTTTTTTAACCCTATTTCTTCTCTATAATGATGGAAAATTGGGAAAAAGTGCCGATAGTGGTGCCAATATAATCAGGATAAGTCACGGTAATGTGTCTACTTTTTCAGTTCATCAGTTGGTCTCTTTATGCCCTCCGGTTGGTCTGCTTGTGCCCGTTACACGGGCATCCGCAGCCCACCACGTGGGCATCGGAAGACCGTGTGCTGGGCAGCTATTGCCCATAGCGTGGGCAACGAGTGCCCAAATATCGGACTCGTTTTTGGGCAATATTCTTTAGGGTCTTTGCGCTGTTTAAACTATCTTTTTGCGCTGTTTAAACTGCTTTTTCGCGTGCATCGTGCAGTCTTTAATGATACTTCTATAGCATTTCATGATACTTCCATGATACTTCTTTCTGCCTTTTGCGGGAAGTCTCATTGAATGTAAATGTCGATATATCAGTAATATAATATGGATTTTCCGGCGAAAAATGAGACTATGATACTTTTTGTAGAAAAAACTTTATGTGCGCGTAATCGGATAGATGCTATTTCTTTGTTTGTATTCTAACCAGGAGGTGAAGATCAGTATGGAGAAGCTTCTTGCTGTGATTTATGATAGCACTCAGCGTACTGTCAGCGAGTGGATAATTAAGGAGGGATGATAAACTTATCTGTGTCTATGCTTTGTTTCTGTTTTTAGAATCTAGCAGCAGCTTTATGCAATATATTTAACTTCTGATAAGCCGCATTATCCGTTTGAACTGCCGAAAGGGTGGGTGTGGTGCAAGTTAGATGACATTGCATATGTTGGTACTGGTGCCACACCATTAACTGCTTGTAAATACTATTATGAAAATGGAAATATAGCATGGATAAATAGTAGTTCCACAAAGGTTCCCTTTATTGCAAAAGCTTCAAATTTCATTACCCAGAAAGCTATAGAAGAAACCAATTGTTTAGTCTATCCAAAAGGAACTTTGGTAATAGCTATGTATGGAGAAGGAAAGACAAGGGGGCAGATTAGCGAACTTCTGATAGATGCCGCTACAAACCAAGCCTGTGCAGCTGTACGTCCATATTCTGAAGCGACAAAGAAATATCTAAAATTATTCTTCGAAGGTAACTATTTACACATACGAGCACTGGCAGAGGGAGGGAACCAACAGAATTTGAGTGTTGGAAAAATACAAAACTATGAAATACCTCTTCCACCACTTGATGAGCAAAAGAGAATATTAGACAAAGCAAAAGAATTGCTCTTGCAAATAGATAATATTGAGGTAGGAAAGAGTGTGTGTCAAAAATACATCAACCAGGCCAAGTCAAAGGTTCTGGACCTTGCAATTCATGGCAAACTTGTATCACAAGACCCGAATGACGAGCCTGCCATTGAGTTGCTAAAACGCATCAATCCGAAGGCTGAAATCACTTGTGATACCCCCCAATATGGCAAGCTGCCGAAGGGATGGTGCTTATGTAGGATTTCTTCTGTTGTAGATATTGTTAATGGTAAATCTCAGAAAAATGTAGAATCACCAACTGGTAAATATCCAATTTATGGTAGTGGAGGTATTATCGGAAAGGCTATGGAATATACATGCTTGGCTGGTTCTACCATTATCGGAAGAAAAGGTACTATAAATCATCCTATTTTTGTTGAAGAGAATTTCTGGAATGTTGATACTGCATTTGGCATGAAAGCAAACAATCAAATTTTAGAAGATAAATACTTCTATTGTTTTTGTTTGTATTTTGACTTTAGTAAACTTGATAAAAGTTCTGCATTGCCAAGTCTTACAAAAACCGCAATAGGAAATCTAATATTGCCTATTCCTCCTCTTGCAGAGCAACAGCGAATAGTTGCAAGGATTGAAGAACTATTCGCTCAACTTGACAAGATTGAATCCTCATTGCAAGTATAAAGGCTTACAATGGGGATTCCCCATTCTTGACACGTATATTATATTGTTACCATTCATTTTAATACAAAACAATATGGTAACACAATTTGAAAAGTATTTGGTCAAGTCAAACTTAGCAAAGAACACGGTAACATCGTACCTATGGACGATGAAGTATTTCCTTGATAATTACAAGGAGGTGAACAAGAAGAATCTGTTGGCTTATAAGGGTTATCTTATGGAGAACTTCAAACCACAGACGGTAAACTTGCGTTTGCAAGCAATGAATAAGTATTTGGAGTTTAGCAAACAAGAGAAGCTAAAGATGAAGTTTGTAAAGGCGCAACAAAAGAACTTCTTGGAGAACGTAATCAGCGATGCCGATTACAAGTTCCTGAAAGCCAAGCTAAAGGCAGACGGTTATGATGAATGGTATTTCATCGTTTGGTTTATGGCTGCCACTGGTGCACGTGTCAGCGAGCTGCTTCAAATCAAAGCTGAGCATGTAGCGGTTGGCTATCTTGATTTGTACAGCAAAGGAGGCAAGATGCGCCGCCTTTACATTCCGAAGAAGCTATGCACTGAAGCCCAAAGATGGCTAACAGAACAAAACATCACCTCTGGCTATCTGTTCACCAATCGTTCAGGCAACCGCCTTTCCACTCGTGGCATAGCCATCCAACTGAAGCACTTTGCCGAAAAGTACGGTCTTAACCGTAATGTGGTTTATCCACACTCGTTCCGTCACCGCTTCGCCAAGAACTTCCTTGACCGTTTCAACGACATTGCCCTCCTTGCCGACCTCATGGGGCATGAGAGCATCGAAACAACACGCATCTATCTGCGTCGCACTGCAAGCGAGCAGCAGAAGATAGTGGACAAGGTAGTTACTTGGTAATTGCATCTATGTCATTTAGCCACCGCAAGTATATGGCTTGCGGTGGCTAAATATGATAGTTATAATGAGGCTTCTATCTTGTCAAGTTGGGTGAATAAATCTTCAATCTTAGCAACTATACGCTGTTGCTCTGCAAGTGGTGGCAGTAATATTCTTATTGCCAAAATTGCTTTTGCACTAATATTGGGTTGTGCACCTCCGTATGCCATTTTTAATATGTTGTCAACTTGAGAATACATAAGATAGTGCATGTATGGAGTATACAAAGCTTTACTAGCTTTTATTTTTCCCACTCGTTGGTTTAAATATGAAATTTCACCATATGTATAAACTCCCATTTTGCCTGTTGTTGCACCAGACATTGCCACTAAAAAATCACCTTTTTCTATAATGTATTGTTCGTCAATTTCATCTTGAATATAAACACATGAATTTAAATCGATTTTCCCTTCATTTGTTATATTAGAAATTCTAACTAAAGGTATTCCATTATTCTTATAAGCATCGCTGCTAAAAGCAAAACCATTAGTAAAGGAACATACGTTTCTTAATGTACAACTACACCACCCCTTCGGCAGCTTGCCATATTGGGGGGTATCACAAGTGATTTCTGCCTTTGGATTGATGCGTTTGAGCAGTTCGCTGGCAGGCTCGTCATTCGGGTCTTGCGGTACAAGTTTGCCATGAATAGCAAGGTCGAGAACCTTTGATTTGATTTGCTTGATGGATTCTTGTAAGTTTTCTTTTCCGTTTTTTATGACCTTGATTAATGAAAGCCAACGTTTTATTTCTTTTACAATACGCTTTTGTTCTTCAATTGGAGGCAATGGAACTCTAAAAATTGATAACTTCTGAGCATTAATATTTGATTGATTAACAGCATCAGTTTTAACATCGTTACACCAATTTCTATGATATTGACTATTCATTACAAAATTAATGTAATCTGCATTTACAAAGATTGTTCTCAAACGAATTATATAGCCTGCATAAATCGCAGGTCTTTCTCCTTTGTAAATTGCAGTTTTACCAACCCATTCACTACTATTTGTTCTATTAAATAATAAATCATTATGTAACAGCTTGAATTTTTCAATATCTTCTTCATTATTACTGTAAACCAAATCTTTCCAATCTAAACCACCCTCACGATTAATGTTTCCCATCCTTAACACAGGAACTTTTCCCAAACGAGAGGATTTCTCAGATGTACCATACATGAGGTCATATGCAATATCTTCCAACATGCACCACACCCACCCTTTCGGCAGTTCAAACGGATAATGCGGCTTATCAGAAGTCTTTGCAGACTTCTTTCCCTTCTTAATTTTTCCCTCTTTAATGAGTCTTTCCTTTTCAGCACGGATACGTTCGAGCAGCACCGATGCTGGCTCATCGTTGGGATCTTGTGGAACGAGCTTGCCGTGAATAGCAAGGTCGAGTATCTTTTGTCTTAATGCTTTCGTGTCCATTATTATTTGTTATTTTCAAGTTTCTTTAACTCTTCGTTTTCTTCAAATTCTTCAATCCATTCTTTTACCTTTGCTTGAAGCAAAGCCTTATCTGGCAGATAAAGCTGGTAAGCAGAAGCATAGATGTTGGCATCTTTTGGTAATGTCAACTCTACAAGTGCATCGTTCTTTTCTTTACAGAGAAGAATGCCGATGGTAGGCTTCTCAAAATCCTGTTTTACAAATCTGTCGAAGTAGTTGACGTACATCTGCATTTGCCCAAGGTCTTGGTGTGTTAGCTTGTCAATTTTTAGGTCAATGAGGCAATAGCATTGCAGAAGACGATTGTATAGAACCAAATCAACATAATAATTATCTTCATCAAACGTAAAACGTTTTTGTCTTGCTTCAAACAAAAAACCTTTTCCCATTTCAAGCAAAAAAGTTTGCATTTTGTCAATGATGGCATTTTCTAAAGTTGACTCGCTATAACTACTATCAGGCTTCAGACCTATAAATTCCAATGATATTGGACTCTTAATTATGTCGGCGGGTTTCTCAACAACTTGTCCTTCTGTAGCTAAACGCATTACCTCGTTTTTGTTACGGCTTAGTGCCAAACGCTCATAGAGGCTACTACCTACTTGGCGTTGTAACCAACGATAATCCCAACCTTGTTGTTGAGCTTCAATCTCATAGAAATTGCGTTCTTCGAGATTTGCTATTCGCATTAATATTTGGTAATGATTCCACGAAAGGGTAAACTTAGGAATTTCGTATGCATTGCACACGATTTCTTCTTTTGTAGATTTCGTATGCGTTGCACACGAAATTCGGTATGCAGAATAAAACTTTCTGCAATTGTTCAAAGTTGTTACCGACCATCCTTTCCCATATGTTTCTGTCAGATGTGCAGAAAGGTTTGCTAAAACCTTTTTGCCGTAACTTGCACGATTACTTCCTTGTTGCTCATATTCAACAATATAGCAGCCTATTTTATAATATGTATATACCATTGCCGTATTTACGGCTTTAGCAACTTTCTTTCTACTTTCTTCGATAAGTAAAGAAACTTCCTCAAATAGCGTCTCTTCACTATTTATTTTAGTAATTATTTCCATAAAATTACATATCCTTAATACCATTCAATAATTTCTCCAACTCACTTACGGCCTTGCTGATATTCAAGCTCTGTTCCTTGATGTTCGACATCAGTTGGCTCAATGGTAAATCTTTAGTATCATTACCCTGTTTTATCCAAGTGATGTCAAGACTTGTCTTGTCACGAGCCATGATTTCATCAATGCCGTACTTGCGCCATCTGCCAGATGGGTTCTTGTCTGCATCATATGTCTCTTTGCGGGCATTGATGTCCTCAGCATGATAGCAGGTTACAAAGTCATCGAGGTGGTGACGCTCTAACTTGTTCGTAGCCAAGGTGTGTTTTACACCAGTGCGATAGTCATAGAACCAAATATTCTTAGTTGGCTGTCCCTTGGTAAAGAATAGTACGTTTGCCTTTACTCCCTGTGCATAGAAAATGCCTGTAGGTAAACGGAGAATGGTATGGAGATTGAAATCCGATAAGAGTTTCTTGCGGATGGTCTCTCCTGCGTTGCCTTCAAAAAGTACATTGTCTGGCAGGACTACTGCTGCACGTCCGCCAGTTTTGAGCATCAGCATCATATGCTGAAGGAAGTTGAGCTGGTTGTTCTTTGTTTCGACATAGAAGTCTGGACGGTTGATCTCTACAGAACCGGCAGGGCGTGTGCCAAATGGAGGGTTGGCAAGGATGACATCCACCAAGGTGGAAGGTTCTTTCTCCAAAGAGTCCTCGCATACGATAGGGCTGTGGTCTGTGCCTATACCATGAAGATAAAGGTTCATGGAGGCAAGTGTAACCACAAGTGGGGTGATGTCATTGCCATGTAACGCTTTGTTGTTCAAAAAGTCCAATTTATCACGATTCTGGCTTTGTTCCTTCATGTAATCGTAGGCAGCAAGCAAGAAGCCACCAGTACCACAGGCGGGGTCGCATACAGTCTCACCAATTTGGGGTTGCAAGCAGTCAACCATAGCTTTAATCAGTGGACGTGGGGTAAAGTACTGACCAGCACCACTTTTTTTATCTTGACCATTTTTCTCCAAGATGCTTTCATATATAGCACCTTTTACATCACCATCCATGATGAGCCATTGCTCTTCATCTATCATAGTGATTACCTTCTTAAGATAGACAGGTTTGTCAATCTTGTTTTGTGCTTTGGTATAGATGGTACCGATGAGGTCATCTTGTTGACTTAATAGTTTGAGTGTACTCTCATATTGCTTTACGAGATCATAGCCATCCAAGCCTGTCAAGTCTTTCCATCTATACCCAACAGGTATGGATGAATCCTCTCCAAAGAGTTCCATATTCTCGTCATCCATCTTTAAGAAAAGAAGATAGGTGAGTTGTGTGATGTAATCTGTAAATCCTACTCCGACTCCTGCCAGTGTCGTAGCAAGATTCCACACCTTTTTTGTGAGCGTTTGCTCTGTTGTTATATTTTTAGCCATATCTATATACTATGCAGTTGTTCTTAATACTATAAATTTATATACGGAATCCAAAGCCTCGTCAGCTTTCTGCATGTTTCCGAAAGCTGCAATCAATTGGGCTGCATGGGTGACATCGTTCTTCCTTATCTCTCGCACGTTGCAGGCTCCATTGGCTGCGATGTATTCCACTATCTTGCCTATTAAATCCTTCTGCTTCGGTGTTATATCCATTTGTTTCCGACCATACCAAAGATTAAACATACTTCGAGCCGTAGGATAGGCACTTTCCAGTTTTTCTGTCTGATGGTAAGCGAAGCGTACCAGTTGGATGATGTTGGTAAGAGCCTCCGATTCTTCCTTCTTGGTCGTGCGGCGTACTTTATCACCATATACGATGGCGTATGAATTCCATAAGAGCTTTTGTGCAAAGCGGTTGTTCTCCATCTTCAACTTGTTTTCCAAGTCCTTCAGCATGGAATAGGTGATGGGTTCGCCCTCGTTATTATATAGAATGCGTAAAGCTTCTATGTCATCACAGTGGTCGCAGCAATATTGTTCAAATGCATCTGTGGTACTTTGAGCCTCTTCTATAGAGAAACCTTTGGATATGAGTGTATCTTCTCCAGGCATCAGTGTGTTGACAAAACCAGCTGCAAGAATCAGTATGTACTTACAGACATTGGCATGATTAGCTATCGGAGATACCAAACCCTTACGTTCATTGTTAGGTTCATTGATATCTACGTATGGTGGCAATTGTGGCTGGTGCTCAGGATCGAGAGCATTATAGATGCGTTGAGCAATTTCCAGCATGTCATCATGAGCGATGCGGACAAATTCCTGTCGCTGTGCATTATCTGCCTTATTGTAAAGTCTGGATAATGTGGCAGCAAGCCGCTTGAGGTAATTGTCTGGCAGATTTCCATGAGCGATACGTTCCAATAGTTCTTTTAATGTGATGGTCTCTGTCTCTGGACCTTCATACTGACCTGGTATGATATGCTCATGTTCGGTTACTCCTACTGCATCAACAAGGAAGAAACAGTCTTTGCTTATTGCATTAGGTGTCACGTTGCGCAGCTGTTCATCACCTATTGTCCGGACTCCACGACCTTTCATCTGTGTATAGAGGGGAGCTGAAGCCACATCACGCATAAACATCACGACTTCCAGAGGCTTTACATCTGTTCCTGTTGCCACAAGAGTACAGGTTACGGCAATGCGAAAGTCCTTGTCGTTACGAAACTGGCGTATCAGTTCATTGCTATCTCCTGCTGAATAGGTTATCTTCTGAACAAAGCGGTCATCCGTGCGTCCAAAAACTTCTTTAGCAATTTGAACGATATTTGTTGCATGGTTCTCGTTGAGCGCAAAGATGAGGGTCTTTGGCAGATAGTCCATGTTAGGCTCTCTTTGAGGGTCATTGAACATTTCTGTATAGACAGCATCACGATAAGTGGAAAGAATAAGTTTTATCTGGGCAGGGTTGATGATGCTTCGATTTAACTCTTCTTTCGTATAAGTCTTCGTTTCCTTTGTGCTTACGGTTTTAACTTCACCAGTGTATCGAGTCTCAACTTTGGTTTTCTGACCTTGCATGATAGCTCCACCTTCTTCTGTTACCTTTGTTCTGATTCGATAGATGCGGCTATCGACGTTGACACCATCTATGACTGACTGCTCAAGCGTATAGTTTACAACACGGTTGTTGTTGAAGAATGCCATCGTTTCTGGAATTGGTGTCGCTGTAAGACCGATAAGACGAGCTGTATCAAAGTATTCTAGCACCTTGCGCCAGTTGCCATAAATAGAACGGTGACACTCATCTATAATGATAAGGTCGAAGAAATCGTGTGGTAAGTTTGGGTTGTCTGGCAATGTTACTTCACCATCAGCTGTATCTTCATCGTCATCATCTGTATCCGTAATCTCTTCTCCTTTTAAGAGTGAGAATAATCTTTGTATGGTACAGATAACCACATTGCTGTCTGTTGGTACTTCTGCCGACTTCAACCTGTTGACTGCATAGATTGTATTGAAGGCATCACCTGTTTCCGTAAGGCGGAATGTTCCAAACTCTGTTTCTGCCTGTTTTCCGAGGTTGTTGCGGTCAACAAGAAACAGAACACGACGCATAGGGGTATAGCTAAGCATACGATAAGCAGTAAGACATGCCGTATATGTTTTGCCGGCACCAGTAGCTAAAACCATCAATGCACGATTTTGACCTATACGGAAGCTTTTCTCCAATTCTGTTACTGCCTCATATTGGCATTCTCGCAGACCTTTCTTATTCAATGTAGGAAGTCCGGCAAAAGGGTCGTCTATACCTAACATCTTTACTATTTCCTTTGGAGTAAGAATGCGGCTGATGTTTTCCCATTCTGAAGTTTCACGATGTCTATAATCAAAAAACTCTATTTCCTTACCATTTGATTTGAAGAGGAAAGGCAAAGGTTTTTGCCAGGCTTGATAACAGTCAGGTACACTCTTTGCATATGTGATAGCCTGTTCACTCACAATATTGGAAGAAATATTAATTTCTTCTCTTTTAGCTTCGAGCACACCGATAGCTTTCCCATTGATAAACAGGAAATAATCTGCTTCAAGATTACCTTTGAGCAATCCCTCACGAATAGCTACGGCTGAGATGGTAGGCTCGTATTCATCTCGATTGACAACCTTCCATCCTGCATCAGCAAACCATTGGTCTATTTTGACTCTTGCTTTTTCTTCTGGCGTCATAGTTTTGTTACCTATTATTTTAGTTACAAAGATAATGATAATATTTCACTTGACCATTTATATGATTCACTATTTATACTTTTTTGTCTTTTATGGATGGTTTCTCAACTTTTTTGAGAAAACTCTTGTTGGTTTCAAAAGAAAATCGTAACTTTGCTGCTACAATAGAAACATTAATAACATTGGGATTATGAAGCAGGTAGAAGAAAGATATATCAGTTTGCTGACCGATTTCGGTTTTAAGCGAATTTTCGGATCAGCTCCTAACAAGGATTTGTTGATCTGTTTCCTCAACAGCTTGTTCAATGGAAGACAAGTTGTTAAGGACGTGAAGTATCTGAATCCAGAGAGTGTGGGCGATATCTACACCGACAGAAAAGCTATTTTCGATGTATATTGCGAAGGAGAAAACGGCGAGAAGTTTATCGTGGAAATGCAGAATGCATACCAGACCTACTTCAAGGACCGTGCTCTGTTCTATTCCACCTTCCCAATTCGTGAGCAGGCTCCTAAAGGTAGTGAATGGGACTTCAAGCTCAACCATGTTTACACAATTGCTCTGCTCAACTTCAACATGAACGAGGATGCCTTCAATAAGGAGGAAATCCGCCATCATGTGCAGCTATGCGATACAGCCACGCACAAGATTTTCTACGATAAGCTTGAGTTTATCTACGTGGAAATCGCCAAGTTCAACAAAACGTTGGACGAGCTGGAAACGCTCTACGACAAGTGGCTCTATGCACTAAAGAATCTCTATAAGCTCACCCAGCGCCCTAAGGCCTTGTGTGACAAGGTCTTCGATCGCCTCTTTGAAGAAGCCGAGATAGCAAAATTTACTCCGCAGGAACAACGGGAGTATGAAGCCAGCAAAATGGCATATCGCGACATCAAGAATTCGATTGATACTGCCAAGAGAGAAGGAAAAGAAGAAGGACTTGCTGAAGGAATGGAGAAGGGACTAGCTGAAGGAATGGAAAAGGGATTAGCTCAAGGCATGAGTCAGCGAAGCCTCGAGATTGCTAGGACGATGCTGGCAAAAGGTATGGATGCTGCGATGGTGATGGAAATTACTGGATTGTCGGAGAGTCAGTTGAAGCAGCTGAAAGAATAAGCGAGATATAGCCTATATTGCGGCAGCTCATCATGTAACTACTTGATTTCCAATATCCGTATTTTTTAGAAGTCAGGTTTGGGTGTAGCATGGATTTGCCATCATCAAATAAGTTTATACCAAAAAGGAGGGCGAGCGGCTTCTGCGTAGGATGCTTGCCCTGCGATTTCTCCCATCTTGCGATGGCTGGCAGACGCCATACATCCGTCATCTGCTTGTCTTCGTTCAGCCTTTTCATCAACTGGTAGTTGTAATAATGCGGCACCTTCTTCTCCTTCCTTGCCCAGATAATGAACTCGGTGGAGTAGGATAAGGAGGTTATTCCATTTTCCATGATGTATGGTCATGTGAAAAGTAAAATTCAGGTTTTTTGGGACCATTCCACCAGTAGGTCGGCCATCCATTTTGCAGGGATCTTGTGGATTTAACAGTACCATCGTCAAACTTTAATGGAACGTAGATGCCTCTTCCTATGACCACAGCTGAACCGTCATAACGCCCAAAATAATCCTCTTTCATGTTTCCGTTCTTCCATGTAGGGTCAACAGGAATCCACCCATAACGCTCCAGATAGAACTCAGCCCAGACGTGATATCCGCGATTCTGAAGGAGGGCTATCACATGACGGGCAGGAATGCCCTTGATGCGCAGCAGCGTTACGTATACAGAAGCGAAGCTGCCACAGTTACCACCGCCCCTGGTAATGATTTCCTCGAAGGATAGCATGTCCGGGTCATCATGATACTTCAATGACTCGGCCACAGCCTCGTAACACTTGCGTGCATACTTTATCACATTTCCCTTGCTCTTCTTCCAGATAAATTCTGCCGTTGCCTTGGCTTTTGTATTGTTAACTGCAATGTCGGGCAGCTGTTCGGCTGTGTAGGTCTTGTAGAGCGTGCTTTGGGTGTCATAGGGATATATCTTTTTGATTTTCTTAAAGTCTACAGTCACCTTGTGTGGTTGCACTACACAGACATCTGTACATATAAGTCCCTGATTGTTTAGCTTGTTCAACCTGCCCCCGTCAGTTATAGTCTGTCTTAAGAATGCATTTGTTGTGTCTGCATCAGTTACAAGTTCGACATGAATATTCTTCTCTAAATTGAACTTGTAAGGATTATGTTGATACAAATTGCAAAGAGGTAGGGGACGTATGCTGATTAGTTTTGTTATCGGAGAACCTGTTGCCTTGAATGAAAATATATTGTTAAATACAATCGATGGCAACTTTTCTATCTTGTAAATTGTACTGTCAATGATATCTACATTACACTGTGCTTTCACAACGAATGCTGCTATGACGAGAAAGGCGGTTGTGATGATTCTTTTGTTCATTTTTTTTTGTTTTTTATATGCCCCGTTTGTGAATCTTATTCCATTAAAGGAATATCTTTATACACGGGATATGATTGTATTTGAGCACAAAGATACGAATTTCTAGTTAAATAGCCAAATAAAAAAGTGTTATCAAATATCAGATAGTTAACTAAAGTTTCGCAAGTGAAAAATCACAAGTTTGATTTCCAATATCCGTTTTTTGTGTCTGATTTCGATGTGTTGTATGGATTTGTAAATAAAAAAGGTTCCTTCAGGGATGTTACTCCTCGAAGGAACCTTTCTGCTTTATGTGAATTGAATTTTTTAAATTCAATTTCTGTTTGAATTCATCTTCTGTTTTTAGACTCTTGACTTCTAGTATATTACAGATTCTTGAACTCGATGCCGTTTGCCTCTGAGTAGTCGATGGTAATCGGCTTCTCGCGACTTACTTCCTCGGCAAGAATCTTCTTGCTCAAATCGTTCAGAACGTAATCCTGGATGGCACGCTTTACCGGGCGGGCACCAAACTCTGGGTCGTAACCTACCTCGGCAAGATAACCGATGGCAGCTGGAGTCCAGCGGAGATCGAAGCCCTGAGGCTCCAACATCTTCTTGGCTCTGTTCATCTGCAACTCAACAACCTTGGCAATCTGATCCTTGGTCAATGGCTGGAAGGTGATGATGTCGTCGATACGGTTCAGGAACTCCGGACGGAAGGTCTTCTTCAACATCTCACGGCTTGCATTGGAAGTCATGATGATAATGGTGTTCTTGAAGTTCACTACACGACCCTTGTTATCTGTCAGTCGGCCATCGTCCAATACCTGGAGCAGAGTGTTGAAGACATCTGGATGAGCCTTCTCAATCTCATCGAAGAGAACCACACTGTATGGCTTGCGGCGAACAGCCTCGGTCAACTGGCCACCCTCATCGTATCCTACATACCCCGGAGGCGCTCCAATCAAACGGGTGACACTGAACTTTTCCTGATACTCACTCATATCAATTCGCGTCATCATCGACTCGTCGTTGAAGAGATACTCGGCAAGTGCCTTGGCAAGCTCGGTCTTACCTACACCGGTGGTACCGAGGAAGATGAAGCTGGCGATAGGACGCTTTGGGTCCTGCAAACCGGCACGGCTGCGGCGAACGGCATCGCTTACGGCAGTGATTGCCTCGTCCTGACCGATGACTCTCTTGTGGAGTTCCTCCTCCAGATGGAGCAGTTTCTCACGTTCGCTCTGCATCATTCGGCTCACTGGTATTCCGGTCCAGCGGCTTACTACCTCTGCAATGTCGTCGGCAGTTACCTCTTCGCGAATCATGGCTTCTCCGCCCTGGGTGCTCCTCAGCTGCTCCTGAATCTTCTTGATATCCTCTTCAAGGGCTACCAGCTTAGAGTAGCGAATCTCGGCTACACGCTCGTAATTGCCTTCACGCTCCATGCGCTCAGCCTCGAACTTGAGGTTCTCCATCTCCTGCTTGTCTTGCTGAATTTTGTTAACAAGAGCCTTTTCTCCTTCCCACTTTGCACGGAAGTCATGCTCCTTATCCTTCAACTCTGCAATCTCCTTGTCGAGCTGCTGAATCTTAGGCTGGTCGTTTTCACGCTTAATTGCTTCACGTTCAATTTCCAACTGCTTCAAGTGACGGGTGATTTCATCCAGTTCCTCTGGCACAGAATCACGCTCCATACGGAGCTTGGCTGCAGCTTCATCCATCAGGTCGATGGCCTTATCAGGAAGGAATCTATCAGAAATATATCTCTCAGATAACTTGACAGCTGCTATGCAGGCATCATCCTGAATACGAACCTTGTGGTGGTTCTCGTAACGCTCCTTGATACCACGAAGAATGCTGATGGCATCTACCTCGTCTGGCTCATTGACCATAACGGTCTGGAATCGGCGCTCCAGCGCCTTATCCTTCTCGAAGTACTTCTGATACTCGTTGAGGGTAGTGGCACCGATGGCTCTCAATTCACCACGAGCCAAGGCTGGCTTCAGAATGTTGGCTGCATCCATGGCACCTTCGCCACCGCCAGCACCTACCAGGGTATGAATCTCATCGATGAAGAGGATAATCTGGCCGTTGGCATTGGTTACCTCCTTGATGACGCTCTTCAGGCGCTCCTCAAACTCACCCTTGTATTTGGCACCGGCAACCAGTGCACCCATATCGAGCGAATAGAGCTGCTTGTTCTTCAGGTTCTCAGGCACGTCGCCACGAACGATACGCTCAGCAAGTCCTTCGACGATAGCGGTTTTACCTGTACCAGGCTCACCAATCAGAATAGGGTTGTTCTTGGTGCGGCGGGAGAGAATCTGAAGAACTCTTCGAATCTCTTCATCACGGCCAATCACTGGGTCGAGCTTGCCGCTGCGAGCCTGTTCTACCAGATTCTTGGCATATTTTTCAAGACTCTGATAGTTCTCGTCGGCACTCTGGCTCTTCACGTTCTGACCCTGTCGCAAAGCCTGGATGGCTGCGGTGAGGTCCTTCTCGTTGGCACCCGCATCCTTGAGGATTCGGGCAGCGGTAGAGTTGCCTTTGAGGATAGCGAGGAGGATAGGCTCCACGCTGACGAATTCATCTCCCATCTTCTTGGCGATGTCCTCGGCATTGAGCAATATCTGGTTGGTATCGCCCGAGAGGTATGGCTGACCAGCACCCTGCACACGAGGCAGGTGCTGCATCTCCTGCTGCAGGAGCATGGCAATCTGATTGCCGTTCATGCCCAGCTTCTGGAAGATGTAGTTGGTTACATCAGGTGCTTTCTCGATGATACCACTGAGAAGATGCACCGGTTCGATGGTCTGCTGACCATTTCTCTGCGCTATGTTCACAGCGGCCTGCACCGCTTCCTGCGCCTTGATTGTAAATTTGTCGAATGTCATATCTTAATCTCCTTTCTATGATTTTATTATTTTCAATACTTAGTTTCGCTTCAGCCCTTGCAGGCTTTCAGCTTCGCCGACGGTAGGAGCGAATAGTGTGCCCATTGCCGGAGTTGAGGAGATTTTCTGACGTTTTGTCGGCTTTTTCGTAGAAAAGGCTGCCTTTTTATAGAAGTTTCTGTCAAAATGACTGAACCGCGACTTGATTTATCGCAACCCATGCTTCAATAAATCGCAAATATCACTTAAATAATGTGATAATAGCCCCTAAATGTTTGCGTATTCCAAATTTTCTTCGTACCTTTGCAGCGTTTTAAGAAACAGATTGAATAAGAAATTGAATAAGAATTCGTAATATATCAAGTCAATGGCTGAAACAAAGAAGATTAAGACAGCTTTGGTGTCTGTCTTTCACAAGGATGGCTTGGACGAGTTGCTCGCCAAGTTGAATGAAGAGGGTGTTAAGTTCCTGAGCACAGGTGGTACTCAGAAGTTTATCGAATCTTTGGGTTATGAATGTGAAAAAGTTGAGGATGTCACCACATATCCATCAATCCTCGGTGGTCGTGTGAAGACTCTTCATCCAAAAATATTTGGAGGTATCTTGGCCCGCCGCGACAATGAGGGCGACCAGGAGCAGATGAAGGAGTATGAGATTCCTTCTATCGACCTCGTTATCGTAGATTTGTATCCATTTGAGCAGACCGTGGCCAGCGGTGCCAGCGATGCCGACATTATCGAGAAGATTGATATCGGCGGTATCTCTCTGATCCGTGCCGGAGCCAAGAACTTCAAGGACGTGGTTATCGTTCCTAGCAAGGCTGAATACAGCGTGCTTCTCGACATTCTGAAGAAGAAGGGTGCTGAGACCGACATCGAGGACCGCAAGATGTTTGCTGAGCGTGCCTTCGGTGTAAGCTCACACTACGATACAGCTATCCATGCTTGGTTTGCTAAGTAATAACTTGGCTTGCTAAGTAATACTTGGTTTGCTGAGTAACAAGTAACAAGACGAAGCAGCCGAGTAATCTCGCTACCTCTTCCCGTTCTGCATCCCAGGGCGGGAAGATGACTACAAAAAGATTTTAAGCTTAAAATATTATATTTTACATTAGAAAATGGGATTTTTTTCATTTATTCAGGAAATCGCAATGGACTTGGGTACCGCCAATACCATCATTATCAGTGATGATAAGATTGTAGTGGACGAACCTTCTGTTGTAGCCCTCGACCGCCGCACCGACAAGATGATTGCCGTGGGCGAAAAGGCGAAGATGATGTACGAGAAGACTCATGACAACATCCGTACTATCCGTCCTTTGCGCGATGGCGTTATCGCAGACTTTACTGCTTGCGAGCAGATGATGCGTGGACTCATCAAGATGGTCCACACAGGCAGCCGCCTGTTCTCACCTTCACTCCGCATGGTGATTGGTGTTCCTTCTGGCTCTACCGAGGTGGAGCTCCGTGCCGTTCGTGACTCTGCCGAGCATGCCGACGGTCGCGACGTTTATCTGATTTTTGAGCCTATGGCTGCCGCTATCGGTATCGGTATCGATGTGGAGGCACCAGAAGGCAACATGATAGTTGATATAGGTGGTGGCTCTACCGAGATTGCCGTTATCTCGCTCGGTGGTATCGTTTCCAACAACTCTATCCGCACAGCGGGTGACGACCTCACCGCTGAAATCCAGGAGTACATGAGCCGCCAGCACAACGTGAAGGTTTCTGAGCGTATGGCTGAGCGTATCAAGATTCACGTGGGTTCTGCCTTGACAGACCTGGGTGAGGAGGCTCCAGAGGACTTCATCGTTCATGGTCCTAACCGTATCACAGCCCTCCCAATGGAGGTTCCTGTATGCTATCAGGAGATTGCTCACTGCCTGGACAAGACCGTGGCTAAGATTGAGAATGCCGTGCTCTCTGCCCTTGAGAATACTCCACCAGAGCTTTACGCTGATATTGTGAAGAACGGTATCTGGCTCTCGGGTGGCGGTGCATTGCTCCGTGGTTTGGACAAGCGCTTGACAGATAAGATTAACATCCCATTCCATATCGCCGAGGACCCATTGCACAGCGTGGCTAAGGGTGCCGGTATCGCATTGAAGAATGTGGACCGTTTCTCTTTCTTGATGAGATAAAATTTTATTAGATAAGTTTCGTGACTTTGTTGGGAAGGTTAAATTCCCCCCAAGTGGCGAAACTTTAATTTTATATAATAGTATGCACAACCTTTTAGAGTTTTTGCAGAAATACAACCATTGGTTTGTCTTCGTGATTCTCGAAGTGGTGAGCATGGTGTTCCTGTTTCAGTATAACAGCTATCAGGGCAGTGCGTGGTTTTCCACTGCCAATGCCGTGACGGGAAAGATTTATGAGTGGGATGCCAATGTGGAAACCTTCTTCTCGTTGACCAAGGTGAACCAGGAACTCACGCAGCGTAATGCCTATCTGGAGCAGCAGGTGCAGCATCTTTCCGACAGTCTCTATGCCGTGACCAAGGATAGTGCCATCTATCACCGCGACCAGTTTGCCCTGCTCAAGAACTACAGACTCATTCCTGCCAAGGTGGTTGCCAACAGTCTGGATAAGCCCGACAACCTGATGACCATCGACAAGGGTAGCGCCGACGGCATCCATAAGGATATGGGTGTAATCAGCGGCACCGGCGTGGTGGGCATCGTATATCTTGTGGCCGAGCATTACAGCATTGTGATTCCTGTGCTCAACGTGAAGTCGAACATCAGCTGTACCATCCAGGGCAGAGGCTACTTCGGCTATCTGAGATGGAAGGGCGGCGTATCGGAGCTGGCTTATCTGGAAGAGGTGCCACGCCATGCCCACTTCAAGTTGGGCGACTATGTGGTAACCAGCGGTTACTCGGCTGTGTTCCCTCCGGGTGTGAGAGTGGGCAAGATATTGCATGTGTTCAACTCTGCCGATGGTCTGTCTTACCGCGTACAGTTGCGACTCTCAACAGATTTCGGCAACCTGCGCGACGTATGCGTCATCGACGACACACTGATGAAAGAGAGAATAGAGATTATGCGTGCTGCACAAGACAGCATCAAGCCCGATGGCAATACGGGCAGTAAAAACTAAAGTAAAGTAAGAGGAGATATAAAGAAGCAATGAGTATAGATATTTTAAAACGACTCGGCATCTTCGTGGTGCTCGTGCTGGTGCAGGGACTGGTGTTCAACCATATCCATCTGTTCAATTGCGCCACCCCCTTGCTGTATATCATCATGGTGCTCCATTTCCGCAGAAACCACCCACGCTGGTCGGTGATGCTCTGGAGCTTCATGCTGGGACTTTGCATCGACGTGTTTGCCAACACGCCGGGTGTTGCGGCGGCATCGATGACAGCCATCGGACTGCTGCAACCTTATCTTTTTGAACTCTTCGTGCCTAGAGACAGTGCTGAAGACTTGGAACCATCGATGCGAACCATCGGTGTGGGTTCGTACGTGCTCTACACGTTGATTATAGTACTCGTTTATAATCTGTTGTTCTTTACGATAGAGACTTTCAATTTCTTCAACTGGATGCAGTGGCTGCTCTGCATTGTCGGCAGCAGTGCTATCACCATGGTGCTGATCATGGCGCTGGAGAGTTTCAGAAAGTCGTAGGGATTTTTACCCTGAAGGAAAAAGAAGAAGAACATTCATGTCCATTGATACTTATATATATAATAAGGTATGGTAGATTACAATCTTGAGAAGCGCAGTTATGTGATTGGTGGTGTGGCGATAGTTATCGTGATAGTCTACATCATCAGGCTCTTCACGCTCCAGATTATGAGCGAGGATTACAAGAAGAATGCCGACAGTAACGCCTTCCTGAAGCAGATAGAGTTCCCTTCGCGTGGTGCCATCTACGATAGAAACGGAAAGCTGATGGTGTATAACCAGCCTTCTTACGACCTGATGGTGGTGATGAAGGAGCAGGAGGGACGACTCGACACCCTCGACTTCTGCAATTCCCTGGGTATTACCAAGGAGGCTTTCGAGAAGCGAATGGAGGATATCAAGGACCGCAGTAAGAATCCGGGATATTCCCCATATACGCAGCAGCTCTTCATGACGCAGTTGTCTGACAAGGACTTCAGCGTGTTCCAGGAGAAGATGTTCCGATTCCCCGGCTTCTATGTGCAGAAGCGAAGCGTGAGAGAATATACCTATCCGTATGCCGCCCATGTATTGGGCGATGTGGGCGAGGTTTCAGAAAGCGACATCGAGGAAGATGACTACTACCAGCCGGGCGACTACATCGGAAAGCTGGGTATTGAGAAGCATTACGAAAAGGAACTTCGAGGCGTAAAGGGTGTGAAGATTCTGCTCCGTGATGCGCGCGGAAGAATACAGGGAAGCTATCAGAACGGAAAATTCGACCAGCGACCTGTTGCAGGAAAAGACCTGACGCTGGGTATCGACGTGAACCTGCAGGCTCTGGGCGAACGGTTGCTGCAGGGAAAGATAGGTAGTATCGTTGCCATCGACCCTAGAGACGGTTCGGTGCTGGCAATGGTTTCCTCTCCATCTTACGACCCTCGTAAGCTGGTGGGCAAGAACCGTGGTAAGATGCACCGATGGCTCTCGCAGAATCCATGGAAGCCTCTGCTCAACCGAAGCATCATGGGACAGTATCCTCCGGGTTCTACGTTCAAGACCTCCCAGGCACTGACTTATCTCACCGAGGGTATCATCACTCCGGGCACAGCCTTCCCATGTAATCACGGATTCTCTTACAAGGGATTGCACGTAGGTTGCCACGGTCACCCGTCGCCTATCGCACTGGTGGATGCCATCAGTACTTCGTGCAACGGTTATTTCTGTTGGGGACTCTACTATATGCTTGGAAGCAAGAGCAAGTATGGTTCTGTGCAGAAGGCGATGACTGTTTGGAAAGACTATATGGTGAGCATGGGATTCGGCTACAAGCTGGGCATCGACCTGCCGGGCGAGAAACGAGGACTGATTCCTAATGCACAGTTCTACGACAAGGCCTACAAGGGTTCCTGGAACGGACTGACCGTAATCAGTATCTCCATTGGTCAGGGTGAGGTGAACCTGACGCCTTTGCAGATAGCCAATCTGGGTGCTACCATCGCCAACCGAGGCTATTACTATGTGCCTCACGTAGTGCGCAAGGTGCAGGGCGAGCCGCTGGATACGCTCTATACCCGCCGACATTATACCAAGGCATCGAAGCGTGCCTACAACTATGTGGTGGCTGGTATGAGAAGTTCGGCACTGAGGGGAACCTGCAAGATGCTTTCACGCTACGACTTCGAGGCATGCGGCAAGACGGGTACGGCTCAGAACCGTGGTCACGACCACTCTGTGTTCATGGGCTTTGCTCCGATGAACAACCCTAAGATAGCCATCGCCGTGTATGTGGAGAATGGTGGTTGGGGTGCCGATTATGGTGTGCCTATCGGAGGCTTGATGATGGAGCAGTATCTGAAAGGAAAGCTGTCGCCGGCTTCAGAAAGTCAGGCAGCCCAGATGCAGGCTCGCAGAATCGCCTATGGCTCTTCTAGCAGATAGTTTTCAGTTAATAGTTTATAGTTGATAGTTTATAGATTATGAGCGATAATAAACAACCGGCTGGTGTACTCCGTTCGCTTGACTGGTGGACCATCGGCATCTATCTGGCGCTGCTCAGCTTTGGCTGGATCAGCGTCTGCGGTGCCAGCTACACCTATGGTGACAATGATATTTTCAGTCTGGGTGCCCGTTCGGGCATGCAGATTGTGTGGATTGGCACTTCCATCGCCTTGGGCTTTGTTATCCTGATGATGGACGACAGGTTTTTCGATACCTTCTCGTATGTCATCTATGGCGTGCTGATATTGCTGCTCTTTGCCACGATATTCAATCCGCACAGCATCAAGGGTTCGCATTCCTGGCTGGTTCTCGGACCGCTCCGACTGCAGCCTGCCGAGTTTGGTAAGTTTGCTACGGCACTGGCTGTGGCGAAGTTTATGTCGAGCTATGGTTTCAATATCCACAACATGAAGCATTTCATGGCGGCGGTGGGTATCATCCTGCTGCCGATGGTCTGCATCGTGGGACAGCGAGAAACGGGTTCGGCACTGGTTTATTCCGCCTTCTTCCTGATGCTCTATCGCGAGGGAATGCCTGGAGCCGTGCTGTTTACGGGTGTCTCGATGATAGCCTACTTTGTGGTGGGCATCAAGTACGAGAATGTGCTGATGTGGGATACCTATACCTCGGTGGGTAAGTTTACGGTGCTGCTGCTGGTGCAGATATTCACGGCGGGCATGGTGAATTCCTATACGGGCAACAAGAAGCATGTGCTGATTATTCTGGCATATTCGGTGGGTATCACGCTGATAGTGGCGCTTTTCTCCACCTTCATCATCCCGTTCGATATCGTATGGATTCAGCTGCTGCTCTGTGCACTGATGATAGGTTTCCTGGTATATCACGGATTGAGAACGAGATTCAGGAATTATTTCCTGATATCCATCTTCTCGTTGGGTTCCATTGCCTTCTTCTACAGTGCCGACTACGTGCTGAACAACGTGATGGAGCCTCACCAGCGAGTGCGTATCAATGTGCTTCTGGGATTGGATGAGGATTTGGCTGGTGCCGGATATAATGTGCATCAGAGTGAGATTGCCATCGGTTCGGGCGGTTTGCAGGGCAAGGGATTCCTCAACGGAACCCAGACCAAGCTGAAGTTCGTGCCAGAGCAGGATACCGACTTTATCTTCTGCACGGTGGGAGAGGAGGAAGGCTTCCTGGGTTCGGCAGGTGTACTGCTGCTCTTCCTGCTGCTGATATTGAGACTGATAAAACTGGCAGAGCGGCAACCGTTTAAGTTTGGGCGAATATACGGATATTGTGTGTTGAGTGTGTTCCTGTTCCACCTGTTTATTAATGTGGGAATGGTGCTGGGCTTGACGCCTGTAATCGGTATTCCGCTACCGTTCTTCAGTTATGGCGGTAGTTCGCTTTGGGGTTTCACCATCCTTCTCTTTATTTTCCTGAGAATAGATGCGGGAAGAAATCTGGTTAGAAGCTGAGATAAGGGATAATGGATAATGCATATATCTTGTACAATATAAATATAATAAAAGGGCAAAAGCATTGTTTTGAGATGCTTTTGCCCTTTATCATTTTTTTATTTTGCCAATTCAACTTTTACTCCGATATCGCTGACGCCGGGAAGGATTTCTCGCTTCATGTCGTGGCGTATGGTGATGTGGATGGAGTCGCCTTGGTTCATCTTATACATATTGATGGGGAAGTTGTATTGATAATAGCTGATTCCCTGTCTTGAGCTGGAACCGTCTTTTCCAATGAATTGGCAGAGCACGGTATCGGCTTTTTCTATGCGGTCTTCCTGCTTGTTAGCTGGATAGATGGTCTGGTCCACGATGAGTGTTAATCCTGTGAAGGGATAGGCTCCTGTGATTCTCAAACCCAGGTTTTCCTGATAGTATCCTGTGGTAAGGATGGGAGGGATGTCGAACGAGAGGGTGTCGTTCTTCTCCCATCCGGCGATAGGTGTATGGGCGTATTCGTCATACACCGTTCGCTGGAAACAGGAGGCAAGCACGAAGGCTGCCACCATCAGGAAAATGAAATTAATCATTCTTTTCATTTTTCTCTTTTCCTCCATTCTGGTTCTGTCGAGGACCTTTGTTTCTGTTGTCTTTGCGGCGGTTTCCATTTGGCTGGTTACCATTCTTTTGCTGGTTACCGTTCTTTTGCTGGTTACCACCATTTGGATTACCATTCTTCTGTGGATTACCGCCGTTTTGCTGCTGGCGGTTCTCGCCCTTTGGTCTGCGGTCGCCTCTTTCCTGCTTGTTTCCGCCTTCCTTGTCCTGGCGATTATTGTTACTGTTATTCTTGTTCTTTTTCTTCTTTTTCTTCGCCTTGTCGAATCGGCTGAGGTCTGACTCATTGAGCAGGTCGATATGCTTGGAGCTTTCCTTCACCTTTCCGTTCTCCATCAGACTGAGCGGCTTTTCGCCATTCTTGTTCAGCTCGATAATCTCCTTGGCACGGTCGGCTGTGATGGTTTCGAGGTTGGAAGCCAGATTCTTGTCGGATGAGTAGGTGATGAGGCCAGCCAGAATATCCACCTTAAACTGGTAGAACTGACCATCGGCAGTTTCGAGAACGGCATCCTTAGGTGGCATCTTGCGGCTTGCCTCCACGTAGTTGTCTACCTCGTAGTTAAGACAGCACTTCAGTTTGGCGCACATACCCGCCAGTTTCTGTGGGTTGAGCGAGATGTCTTGATAGCGTGCAGCATTGGTGCTTACGCTTACGAAGTTCTTCATCCAGGTGGCGCAGCAGAGCTCTCTTCCGCAAGGACCGGTTCCGCCGATTCTGCCTGCTTCCTGGCGTGCACCAATCTGCTTCATCTCGATGCGTACATGGAAAGCCTCGGCAAGTACCTTGATGAGCTGGCGGAAATCCACACGTTCGTCGGCGATATAGTAGAATATCGCCTTGTTGCCGTCGCCCTGGTACTCCACGTCGCCAATCTTCATCTTCAAGCCCAGGTCTTTGGCTATCTGGCGGCTCTGGATCATGGTGGCGTGTTCGCGGCTCTTGGCCTCCTTCCACTTGTCAAGGTCCACCTGCTTGGCGATGCGGTAGATGCGCTTGATGTCATCCTGCGACTTGAGGTTGGCTTTCTTGATCTGCAGTTTCACGAGTCGTCCGGTGAGTGTAACCACACCGATGTCGTGGCCCGGGTTAGCCTCCACAGCCACGAGGTCGCCCTTTCTCAGGTCTAGGTTGTTCACATTGTGATAATATCCCTTTCGGGTATTCTTGAATTGCACTTCCACGAGGTCGGTGCTTTCTGCGTTTCCTGGCACATCGGCAAGCCAGTCGTATGTGTTGAGCTGTTTGTCCTGTCGTCCTACAGCCTTGCAGCATAGACCTCTGTCGCAGCCATTCCACATTCGGAATTTCATATTCTTGTAGTCCACGATATAATCTATTTATTGTATTTTATTTATATTATGTATATATGATGCTTTCATTATTATTTTCTGATGAGGAGGACGATGACCTTCAGCGCCATGTCGAAGAAGACAATCTTGGGATTGGCATTCTGGGCGATGAACTTCTTGCTTTCCTCGAAGAGGTCGGAGATATCGATGATGTTCGCCTCGTTGATGAATCGGGCGAAGTTCTTGGCGAAGTCCTCCTCATCCTGCGTCATGTAGCTCAGTTCCGGCTGGCGGAAGTTGTACATGAAACTCTCGCGAAGCATGTGCATGAAGTAATCCAGCATTCGCTTCTGCTTCTCTCTACCAAAGGTGGCTACCACCTCGCTCCATTTCTTCAGGTCGTGAATGTTGCGCATGTATGCCAGTCGCATCAGCATGATGAACATATCCAGGTGCTGGCGGTTTTCGTTTCCTGAGTCAAGCTCTTCCAGTGCCAGGTTCCAGTTGCCTCCTGCTATTCGGGCGATGCGGTGGGCGGTGTTTTCGTCCAGCAGTCTTCGCTCGATGAGTGCCTTCTTCACTTCCTCGTTGTCGATTTTCTTGAAGTCGATGCGCTGTGCACGGCTTCTGATGGTTTCGAGCAGCAGCTCCGGGTTCTCGCTTACGAGGAGGAAGAGTGTCTGTCGTGGCGGTTCCTCCAGGAGTTTCAGTATCTTGTTGGCACTCTCATCATTCATTCTTTCAGGGAGCCACATTAAACTTATCTTATAGCCGCCCTGATTGGACATCATCATCAGTTCACGAGCAATGTTATTGCTTTCTTCTGCTGTGATAATGGCTTGCTTATTGAAGTCGGCATCCACCTTTCCCATCCGCTTCATCCATTCGCTGATTACAATATAAGGACCTTGCGACAGGAGCATCTCTCTCCATTCTCTAATGAAGTCAAGACTAACTGGCTTATGCTCTGATGGCATATCCGAGGTCTTGATGGTAGGGAAGGTGAAGTGCAGGTCGGGATGCTCCCATTTGCCGAGCATGGAGCAGGCGCGGCGCTTCTGGTCATCGCTCATTGGGGGCAATGCCTGGGCAGCTGCAGCATCGGCTTCTTCTCTTTCGCCCAGCAGAAAACTGGCGAATGCCAATGCCATGGCTAGTTTTCCACAACCTTGCGGTCCGCAAAACATCAGTGCATGGGGCACACGATTCTCCCGAACCATCTCCATCAGACGGTTCCATATATCTTGCTGACCTATGACTTCCTTCTTTAACATTTTATTTCTTGAATTTTAAAATAGGATTTTTGCAATCTGCTTTACGCTGTCCACTGCCGATACGGTGAAGAAGTGGATATGGTTGTAACCATGATCGAAGAGATCTTTCACCTGGCTGGTGGTCCACTCGATGCCGAGAGCCTTGGCATCTTCATCTGTCTTGCACTTCAATACCTCCTGTGCCAACGCCTCAGGAATATCGCAGTGGAATGTCTTTGGCACCATGGTGAGCTGGCTCAGTTTGGCAAAAGGCTTCAGCGCTGGTACGATAGGGATGGTGATGCCCATCTGGCGTGCCTTCTCCACGAACGCATAGAACTTCTCGTTGTCGTAGAAGAGCTGGGTTACGGCGTAAGAGGCACCTAGCTGCTGTTTGAGGAGCAACTGCTGCATGTCCATTTCCAGGTTGGGAGCCTCTTCGTGCTTCTCTGGGTAGCAAGCCACACCGCAGCAGAATTTTTCTCCCGGGTGCTTGATAGGAGTGCCGTCGGAGAAGAAACCGTCGTTAAACTGGTTCACCTGCTCCAGAAGGTCGGTGGCATGAGAATGACCGTTAGGGGTAGGAGTGAACTGGCGGTCTTCCTTCGCCTTGTCGCCTCGGAGCACAAGGATGTTGCTGATGCCCAGGAACTGGAGATCGAGCAACTCATATTCGATGTCTTCCTTCGACGCACCGCTACAGATGATGTGAGGGATGACAGGAATATCGTATTTGTTCTGGATGGCACCGGCGATGGCTACTGTGCCAGGGCGGCGGCGCACACGCTGACGAGTGAGGAGACCGTTTTCCAGTTCCTTATATACATACTCGCTGTGGTGTGTGGTTATGTTGATAAACCTTGGGGCGAATTCTTTGAGGCTGTCGATGGTGCGGAACAGTGCTGCTGTGCCATTACCCTTGAGTGGTGGCAGAACCTCGAACGAGAAGCCTCGTTTATCGCCCTGTTGATGTAAAAAATCTGCAATGTTCATATTACGTAATATCTATTTTCCCTTATTTGGTTGCAAATTTACAAAAAAAATGGGGGAAAACCGCACGTTATCCGTAATATTTATAGAGAAAAAGATAAAAATCAGAAATTAAAAGATAAATTATAACCTAAAGTTAAATGGAACAGCAAGAAAAAGGCTCCAAGGCCTATTTAATTTCAATCGTGATGGTCGCCGTATTGGGCGGCTTGCTTTTCGGTTACGATACCGCAGTGATATCGGGTGCCGAGAAGGGTTTGCAGGCATTCTTCAAGGGTGCCGGGGATTTTGAATACACCGATGTGATGCACGGATTCACTTCTTCCAGTGCTTTGATTGGATGTATCATAGGTAGTTCACTTTCTGGTCTTTTTGCCAGCCGTTTTGGTAGAAAGCGATCGCTCATCTTTGCGGGTATCTGCTTCTTCCTCTCGGCGTGGGGATCTATGGAACCGGAAACGTACATCCTGCCGCAGGGACATCCAGACTGGACGCTCCTGGTGGTGTTTAACTTCTATCGCGTGCTCGGTGGTATCGGTGTGGGTATGGCTTCTGCCATCTGTCCGATGTATATCGGCGAGGTGGCTCCTAGCAACATCCGCGGTATGCTGGTAAGCTGGAACCAGTTTGCCATCATCTTCGGTCAGCTGGTGGTTTACTTCGTCAACTTCATCATCATGGGCTCGCATGCCAATCCTATCTATGATGCTGCGGGTGCCATCGCCAACATGGTGGATGCGCAGTGGACCATCGAGACGGGCTGGAGATACATGTTTGGAAGTGAGTGTGTGCCAGCCGGCTTGTTCACCTTCCTCATCTGCTTTGTACCAGAGACTCCACGTTATCTCGTGATGGTGGGACAGGATGAGAAGGCATACGGCATTCTTGCTAAGATTAATGGTGCAGAGAAGGCGCGCGAGATTATCCACGACATCAAGAACACAGTGACCGTGAAGACTGAGAAACTGTTCTCTTACGGATTCATGTGTATCTTTGTGGGTGTAATGCTTTCTGTATTCCAGCAGGCTGTGGGAATCAATGCCGTGCTCTATTATGCGCCTCGTATTTTCCAGGATATGGGCATGGGTAACCCGATGGTTCAGACTGTGATTATGGGTATTGTGAATATCTCGTTTACGCTGGTTGCCGTGTTTACCGTAGAGAAGTTGGGCCGCAAGCCATTGCTTATCTTCGGTTCCATCGGTATGGCAGTGGGAGCACTGGGCGTAGCCCTCACCTTCGGTAATGAATCTTTGAGTACGGTTACGATGCTGAGCATCATGGTATATAGTGCCAGCTTCATGTTCTCATGGGGTCCGATTGCGTGGGTGCTTATTGCCGAACTTTTCCCGAACACCATCCGTGGTGCAGCAGTAGCGATAGCCGTAGCCTTCCAGTGGATCTTCAACTTCATCGTCAGCTCAACCTTCGTGCCGATGTTCAATATGCACTTGACGCCGGGCGATGACTTCGGCCATTGGTTTACCTATGGTTTGTATGGAGCCATCTGTATCGTAGCCGCTATCTTCGTATGGAAGCTGGTTCCTGAGACCAAGGGCAAGAGCTTGGAGGATATGAGCAAGCTTTGGAAGAAAGATTAATGATAATCAGAAGATTATCTTTTGACTAGGATATAAAAAAGGGGCGCGATAGTCTATCTCGACTGTCGCGCCTTTATTTTAGTTTTCTCACTGAGTGATAAATTCAGAGCATATATTTGTAAGTTGTTTTATTTAAGAGAGTATTAACTATATATTTCTTTTAGAATATTCTGTATCTTGTGAGAGATGTCTCTCTCTCGGGATAGAGTTTTTGTTTTCTTGCTTGTCCTTATTTGCCTGTCTTCTTCCATGCATTGCGAACAGCGAAGGAAACTGTGCTATAGTTAGAATTGATGGAATTCTTGATATAGCCAGTCTGTGCACCATCCACCCAAATCTGATAGAGAGCGAACTGGAAGCCCAGCTTTCTTGGTTCCTTGAGGGTGCAATAGCCGTAATAGTTCTGGTTAGGAATGAATACCAGCTGCACCTTGTGGCTCTTGTTGTTTGCGCCATAAGCCAAATTCAGCTCGATAACGTTAGGACATGCGATGTAATATGCCACTTCTGAAGTGCTGTTTGGCATCACGTTATACTTGCAGGTGATGGTTCTTGGAGCCTCCTTTGCGATGGCTTGAGACAACTCCTGATTAGAGATGTGCTCTGCGATTGCAGCAATAGGGAAGTTTGCGATGCTCATAGTGCTATCACCGGTCATGCTGATGCCTACAGATGAAGCCACAGAGTCGATCTGGTTGTTGACATTGGCAACGTTCTTCTTTTCGAAGAGAACGACCATGTCGTTGTAAGAACCTACTGACATTGCCATTTGAAAATTCTTCTGTGCTTCCTTGCTCAATGGGCTGTAGCTGTTGTCGCTATCTGTGTTGCATGATGTGAAAGACAAGGCTGCCACGAAGGCTGCCAGAATAGAGAATAATGTAATCTTCTTCATTTTTTTTTTCTGCTGATGTTTATTTCTTTTATTTATTTGTCGAACAGTATTTGCAAGGATTTCTAAACCCTGCTTTTTCAAGCAGGTTTTCCCGCACTATTTCTATTAATAAACTCCCGAATTGCCGAAAACTTGCATCTGTTTTTGTTAAAAGCAGTTAAAAAGTAGAGGAATATCTGCAAGATACTGCTTTTTTGTCGGATAATCTTGGCAGAAATGATAGAAAGCACTACTTTTGTGATGCTCTTTTGAAACATCAAAGACTCAAGAATGAAAGAATAAAAATACAGGATTAGGAATTATGGAAAGAAAAAGTAGAAAAATCAAGATGTGGATGATGGCGGGATTTATCGCCTTGCTCTCATCCTTTATGTTGTCTTCGTATGAATTGCCGGTTGCTCAGGCTGATGCTCCGGGACTGGAGATTCCGGTGGTTCAGAAGAAGGCATCGAATGGCAAGGCATCGAATGCCAAGGCTTCTGGAACCATCAAGCGCCGATTCGCCTATACCGTATCTTATAACCATGGTACCCGACAGCCTAACTGGGTGGCATGGACTTTGACTCGTGCCCATGCATCGGGAAAACTGAAGCGTGGCGATTTTGAGGATGATATGGATATGCCATCACCTAAGGGTACGAAGGCAGATTATTTCAATACGGGTTTCGACAGGGGACACCTGTGTCCGGCAGGCGATAACAAGTGGAGCCAGAAGGCGATGGATGAATGTTTCTTGATGACCAACATGTGTCCGCAGACACATGCCCTGAATGCTGGCATCTGGAACAGCATCGAGCAGCAGTGCCGCACTTGGGCTAAGAAGTATGGCAAGGTATATATCGTTTGCGGACCTATCTTTCTGAACAAGCAGCATCGCAAGTTGGGCAAGAACAAGGTGGTGGTTCCCGATGCCTTCTTCAAGGTGATTCTCCGCACTGGCAAGAATCCTCAGGCCATCGGTTTTATCTGCAGAAATCAATCAGCCAAGGGACTCCAGAAGAAGGACTTCGTGAACTCTATAGATGAGGTAGAGCGCATCACCGGCTACGATTTCTTCTCGAAACTTCCGGATAACGTAGAAAAGAAGATAGAGGCGAAAGCTGATTTATCCAATTGGTAAAAAAACTCCCGAAAAGTTTGGAGATTTAACCAAAACACCTTATCTTTGCACCAAAGATACAAATATCTAAAAAACTTAGTATCAGTGTCAAAACAGATATAAAACAGCAATGAGTATGAAACAGGTAGAAGAAAGATATATCAGCTTGCTCACCGACTTTGGTTTCAAGCGTATTTTTGGAACGGCAATGAATAAGGATTTACTTATCTGCTTCCTCAACAGCTTGTTCAATGGAAGACAAGTTGTTAAGGATGTGAAGTATCTGAATCCTGAGAAAGTGGGCGACATCTATACCGATAGAAAAGCCATTTTCGACGTGTATTGTGAAGGAGAAGACGGCGAGAAGTTTATCGTGGAAATGCAGAATGCATACCAGACATACTTCAAGGACCGTGCCTTGTTCTATTCCACCTTCCCAATTCGTGAGCAGGCCCCAAAGGGTAATGAATGGGACTTCAAACTCAACCATATCTACACGGTAGCCCTGCTCAACTTCAACATGAACGAGGATGCTTTCAATAAGGAGGAAATCCGCCATCACGTGCAGCTATGCGATACTGCTACGCACAAGGTTTTCTACGATAAATTGGAGTTCATCTACGTGGAAATAGCCAAGTTCAACAAGTCGTTGGACGAGTTGGAAACGCTCTACGACAAGTGGCTCTATGCCCTAAAGAACCTCTACAAGCTTACCCGGCGTCCTAAGGCCTTATACGACAAAGTGTTTGACCGTCTCTTCGAAGAAGCCGAGATTGCGAGATTCACTCCGCAGGAGCAGCGGGAATATGAAGCTAGCAAGATGGCATATCGCGACATCAAGAATTCGATTGATACCGCTAAGCGAGAAGGAAAAGAAGAGGGACTTGCTGAAGGTATAGAGAAAGGCTTGGCTGAGGGAATGGAGAAGGGACTAGCCCAAGGTATGGAGAAGGGCTTAGCAGAAGGAATGGAGAAAGGTTTAGCCCAAGGAATGGAGAAGGGTATGAACCGGAAGGGACTGGAAATTGCAAAAAAAATGCTGGCAAAAGGCATGGATGAAACCACCATTACGGAAATGACTGGTTTGAGCCAGGAGCAAATACGTTCTATTATGTAAGGACAAAGGTATGGTGCTTCGGCGGATTATAACCCTCTGTCAAAAAGTTCTAACCTATTTTTGCTCTGGGATTTTGCAGAGTGTCTAGAGAAAACAAAAGAGGATGCGTCACAGTTTTATGGTGCACCCTCTTTTGCTTTATTTTATCATGTATTTTATGTCATATAACCCAACAGTTACTTCATGATTTTAAACGACAACTTACTGCTTTTTACGACATATACGCCAGAAGGAAGTTCGCCCATAATCTCACTAGCTGTTTTGTTGCCGCTAATCTTTTTAAATACCTGACCAGCCATGTTATAAACAATAGCATGGTCAACTACGGTGTTTGCTTCTACGCCTTTAATACCGGTAGTGGCAGAAACCGTAAGTTGCGAAACTCTTTCAGAATATGTACTCAGTTTGTATCTACTATGTGCACATTCCGCTTCATTCATCAATATATCATAAGTACCAGGTGCAACATCTTCTCCAATTTCAAAAACAATATTAGCTACAATACCTGCTTCTTCTGTTGGAACACCAATGCTGTAGCAAAGAACAAAACGACCATTGTCTGGTCTGTCGCCAGTTCTAAATGTGAAAACATACTCATCCTCTTCATCTCTCAACTTCACAACATCACCACGAGTTATTTTCTTGATGGTAACGCCCTTAGGTGGATAAACCGCAAACTGAAGACCAGAAGCAGTACCTGTCATTGTAACAGGAACAGTAATTGTCTGTCCAGGAGTAGCTGTAGCATCTGCAATCACCAAATCAGCAGTTCCTTGTGCCATAACTTTGCCAAAAAGGCAAAGGAGCATCATAATGAGTGATAAAAACTTTCTATACATAATTTATATCTTTTAAATTGTTTATTGCTTATAGTTATTCTTTATTTGCTTCAATTATCATGGTAGCGATAGTTGTAATATCACCAACGGTGACCTCACCATCTCCATTGGCGTCAGCTGCCGCCTTATTGATCACTGTATCATCGTTGTCGATAAGATACTGTCCCAAAGATGTAATGTCTGAAACAGTAATGATGCCATCCTTATTCACATCACCAAGGATGCAGTCAGCTACAGTAAACATACTATTGACAAAGTCAACCTTCTTTGATTCTGTTCCGAATGCCATCTCTTCCTTTTTAAGAATAACACCATATTCACCAGCCTCAATGTTTTCAGGTACATTCACCTCAACCTTAGCGATTTCAATATCGCCCTTTGGCATGGCTGTATTGGTTACAGAATAACAAAGGAAGAAACGAGAACCGTCTTTTTTGTCAGATGTCTTGAATGTATAGATGTTTTCGTCATTTTCATCTAATCCTGAAATACCCTCTCCTCTTGAAATCTTCTTGATAGAGAAGCCCTCTGGAAGTAACATGTTGAATTGGAATCCAGCAACATCTGTCTCGTGCTTCATTCTAATAGACAATGTGGCGTTCTTGCCAATAAACGCCTTTGTGTTCTCTACGTAAATTACGTCTTTAAACTGGTTTATATCTGTAGCTTTTGCACCAACAACCTTTATCTTGCAATTGGCAACAAGATTGGTTCCATCGTTAGTTGTAGCAGACACGACAGCCTCACCTTCAGAAACAGCAATAAGATTACCCATTTCATCTACCGTAACAACATTTGCATCCGTTGTATTCCATGTTACAGTCTTATTTTCTGCTGTTTCAGGTAAGACAGTGCACTGCAGTTGGCTTTCACTACCCACTTCTAAAGTCAATTCCGCTGCTCCTATTGTAATATTTTCTACTATAGAACCTATAGCCTTGATGTTCAATTCTTGCCAACGAGATGTATTTCTGTAACGATTTACAGACTGCTTTGGAACCAATATAAATACATCCTCAGACACGTCAAAGCTATTCTCTAATTTTGCCGGTTCTGGATTGAGGATGGTTATACTTTTGAGCTTATCTGCTCTACGATCAAATACATATTTTCCAATGGAAATAACAGAAGCAGGGAAAACAACAGTCTCCAACTCAGGGCAATAGGAAAAAGCCCTATCGTATATTTTCTTTATCGTATTAGGAACCGTATATGTTTTGCCCTTACTATTAGGATATCGGAATAATACGGTTTTTGTTTTAGAACAAAGAACACCATCAATATCGCTATACACCGTATTTGCTTCATCTACCTTAATTTCTTTCAAGGCATCAATCCATTCAAAAGCATGCTCGTCAATGTTTACTACAGAACTTGGCACAGAAACTGAAACAAGTGCTGTGTTATAGAATGCTCTTGAATCTATAACTTGCAAAGAGGATGGTAAAACAATATTTGACAGAGCAGTACAGTTTTCAAAAGCCGAAGTTTTGATAAACTTTAAATTTTCTCCCAAAGTTACAGAAGTCAAAGCAGGGCATTGGCTAAATGCTTGTCGCTCTATTGAAGTAACTGACTTTCCTATCTTCACACTGTTGAGAGTTCTGTTACTAGAGAATGCATATTTACCAATTTCTTTCACACCGTCAGGAATTTCAACAACCGAAAAACCGCAACTAGCAAAGGCTCCCCCTTTTATAGAATCGAGACTATTTGGCATATCTAATTTGACTAGTTCTACGCAACCTTCAAAGGCATTATCTTCGATAACTTTCAAACAATTACCCAAAGAAACGGTCGTCAGACCTCTGTATCCCTTGAAAGCTTCTTTTCCAATATGTGTTATTGGATAATTGATATTGCCATAGCCAATGCTGTCTGGAATGCTCACAGAATAAAGGTTGTTACCTACGCCACCGGTTACTGTAGCTTCCTTAGTCTCGGTATCAACTTGATACTTTAGGTCTCCAATCGAGGTGTCGATTTTCTCAGCACTTGCTGTCAGGACGGATAACATCAGGGTCGAGACAGCTAACATTCTCACAGTTAAATGTTTCATAAAATAAAAAAAATGGGCGGAACTGTTCGTGACTTTTCTATCCACTAGGCATCGCCAAACGCCTCAACACGAAGAAAAGCACGAACAGTTCACGCCCAAAAAGGACGTGAACCTCCGTCGTCTTGTTCTCTCGTGTTTGATTTTTGGCGATTTCAGTGGACGAGAAACAAGGACAAAGTCCAAGTATGTCATATATGTCTAACCTCAAACTGCGACTGATTCACAGAAAAGGTATCATGTTTCTTAAGTTCGTTTACAATTCCGCTAAGTTAATAATTAATTTATAAGTTCTCTATATACAGCTTTATTCTCTAGTGAACCGACAAAAGTGCTGCGAAACTCTAGCCTGCTCATTCTTAGTAACATAGAAGTATTCGCCTAATAATCAGCAATATAAATGCTAATACAAAACGAATCCACCTTCTAAAACTACTTTTTGTTTGCAAATATAAACATTATCGTTGATATTTGCCATATTTTGCGTGGTATTTTGTGATTTTTTAACGGTGAGAATGGCATGTGTGATTGGTATCTTAAAAATGAGGTCGCCATCACCTTATCTATTGATAGCTTAAAACCTTTTGTCAGTATGGCACTGCCGGATATGCGTTCGCCGTTGGCGGATGATTATCCGCCAGTGCCGTATTTGTATCCGCCAGTGGCGGATAGAACTTTTGAGGATATGTAAAGGGAAATCTGTAGATGCGAAAGTAGAATTTTGTATATGCGCAATAAGAAATAGATAGAAACGAAAAAAGGACTCTCCTTAACGGAAAGTCCTTTTTCTGAGACTGTGACTCGCATGGGGCTCGAACCCATGACCCCAACATTAAAAGTGTTGTGCTCTACCAGCTGAGCTAGCGAGTCAATCTCTAACTTTATGTTCAAAAGCGAGTGCAAAGGTACGACTATTTTTTGAAATCACCAAATATTTAGTCGTTTTTTTATTGTTTTTCTTCTATTTTACCCGTTTCAGTGGCAGTTTCCGGTAGATCCGGCCCTAATTTCTCTTCATATTGCGGCTTTTCTCTCGTTACATACCGCTGCCAATAAGCTATGAGAAGGGTGGTGAGCGGAAGGGCAACAATCAGCCCCAGGAAGCCCAGCAGAGCACCCCATATCGAAAGACTCAGGAGCAGGATGGCTGGGTTCAGTCCCATCGCCTTGCCCATAATCTTAGGCGTTACCACCATATCTGTGATTACCTGAACCACACAGAATACCAGGAATGCCAATCCGAAGACTACCCAGAAGTTCTGTCCTGTATCCGCCGCCTTCAGCATGGCGAGGAACGCCGTAGGGATGAGGGCGAAGGTATGAAGATAAGGTACCAGATTCATGATGCCTATCAGAATGCCCAAACCTATCGCCATCGGGAAACCGATGATGGTGAAACCGATGCAGAACATAATGCCCATGCAGAGCGACACCATGCCCTGACCTCGGATATAGTTGTTCAGCTCCCTTTCCACATCTTTCATCAGTGCATGCCAGAACGGGCGGTTCTTCTTCGGGAAGATGCGCACCCAGTTGGCTGTCAGCGTCTCGTAATCGAGCAGGATGAAGAACATATATAATAAGGTAATCATCGAGGCAACGATACTCATGATAATGGTAGCCGTCTGACTCACCACCGAGAAAACCTTCGGCATCGTGGACTTAAGGGCATCGCTGAAGTCCTTGCTCTTCAGAAAATGCTCTATGGTGGACTGGTTGGCCTGCAGCCATTCCTTGATGAGAGCCGTCAGGTTGTTGGTGTGGGTAGTCTGGTGCACCCATTTGGTCAGGACGATTCCCAGCTTGTCAAACTGGTCAATCATTGGTGGGATAATGAGCCAGATAACTCCGCCCACGATGGCTATTGCAGCACCCATTGCCAGAAGAATGGAAAGGGCACGCACCTTGACATGGAGTTTATTCTCGATGAACTTCACGACGGGGTAGAGCAGGTAAGCGAAAAACCATGCTATAAAGAAAGGAAGCAGTACATCACTCAGATAATTGATGATGTATAGTACCGCTAATACGAGGACGACGATACCCGCCCAACGTATGAACTTATCGAATGTAATCTCCTTGCTCATATCTTCTCACTTCTTATAATTCATTATGGATAGCCTTCTGGTAGCAGTCGCGGCAGAGTGGCTCATATTCGTCCTTCTCGCCGAGAAGCACACGCTTGTCGTTCTTTACCAGTCGGTGGCTTACGTATGCCAGGGCACCGCACTTCACGCAGATGGCATGCACCTTGGTCACCTCGTCAGCGATGGCACAGAGAGCCGGAATCGGACCGAAGGGAACTCCCTTGAAATCCATGTCGAGACCCGCCACGATGACGCGTACGCCACGGTTGGCGAGTTCGTTGCAGACCTCCACCAAGCCATTGTCCAGGAACTGGGCTTCGTCGATACCGACCACGTCGATGTCGGAAGCCAACAAGAGTATCGATCCTGAAGATTCAATCGGAGTCGACCGGATGGAGTTCTGGTCGTGGCTCACTACATTGTCTTCGGAGTAACGAGTGTCTATCGCCGGCTTGAAGATTTCCACCTTCTGTTTGGCGAAGCTAGCTCGCTTCATTCTTCGGATTAATTCTTCGGTTTTTCCGGAGAACATCGATCCGCACACCACTTCAATTCTGCCGGGACGGTGTGCCTCCCCATATAGTAATTCTGTCATTTCGGGGGCAAAATTACTAATAAGGTTTTAAAAAATGCAAAGATACGCAGTTTTTTTTTGCTATGAAAGATTAATTAACTACATTTGTACCCACTTATGGGCATATTATATATCGTACCGACTCCAGTGGGCAACATGGAGGACATGACAATGCGAGCCATCAGGGTTCTGAAAGAGGCTGATTTGGTGCTCGCGGAGGACACTCGCACATCGAGCGTCCTGCTCAAGCATTTCGATATTCGAAATCGCTTAGTGGCGCATCATAAGTTTAATGAGCATGGCACGTCGTCGGGCATCGTAGAGCGATTGAAGGCTGGCGAAACCATCGCATTGATCAGTGATGCGGGAACCCCAGGCATCAGCGATCCGGGTTTCTACCTGGCTCGCGAGGCGGCTAAGGCGGGCATCACCGTGCAGACCCTTCCGGGGCCTACGGCGTGCATCCCTGCCATCGTGTCGTCGGGATTGCCTTGTGACAGATTCTGCTTCGAGGGATTCATTCCGCAGAAGAAGGGGCGCCAGACCTATCTGGAGTCTCTGAAAGATGAGGTGCGCACCATGATTTTCTATGAGTCACCTTATCGGGTGGTGAAAACGCTGCAGCAGTTTGCCGAAGTGTTCGGCGAAGACCGTCAGGTGAGCTGCTGTAGGGAAATCTCGAAGCTGCACGAGGAGAGCGTTCGCGGAACGCTTGCCGAAGTGATTGCGCATTTCGAGGAGACTGAGCCTAGGGGCGAGTTCGTTATCGTCCTGGCTGGCAAGGACCCGAAGCAACTGAAAGAAGAATTGAAAGAAAAGCGACGCGAAGAAAGAAAAAACAGAAAAAACAGAGAAGAATAAAATTTTCTGCTCTTTTCTTCGTTATGTTATTATTAATCATAAATTAATAAAAGGTAAAGATTATGAAAAAGCTATTAATGATGGCATGCCTCGCAGCCTTGGTATTAACTGGTTGTAAGGATGGTAAGACTACCGCAGGTATTGGTGCTGCTCAGAATGATTCTCTCAACAGTATCATTGCTCAGAAAGACAGCGAGTTGAACGACTTGATGGGTACTATCAACGAGATTGAGGATGGTCTCAATCAGATTAATGAGGCCGAGAATCGCGTTACCCTTCTGAAGAATGGTGAGGGCGCTAGCAAAAAGCAGAAGCTCACGGAGGATGTACAGTTCATCGCTACACGCATGAAGCAGAACAAGGAGCTGATTGCCAAGTTGCAGAAGCAGATGGCTAACAGCTCTATCAAGTCGGAGCAGCTCCAGAAGACTATCGCCAACCTCACTAAGCAGTTGGAGGAGAAGGAGAAGCAGCTTCAGGCTCTCCGTGAGGAATTGGACAGCAAGGATATCCACATCGCTGCGCTCGATGAGACTATCAATAACCTGAACACCAAGTCAAATCGCCTGGCTAGCGAAAGCAGCAAGAAGAGCGAGGTGATCAATGCTCAGGACAAGCAGATCAACACTGCATGGTATGTATTCGGCACCAAGAAGGAGTTGAAAAACCAGCATATCCTGGAGGATAACAAGGTGATGACCGGTAATTTCAACAAGAATTACTTCACCAAGATAGATATACGCGACCTCTCTGAGATCAAGCTCTACTCTAAGAATGTCAAGGTGCTCACCACTCATCCATCAAGCACCTATACATTGGTTCGTGATGCTAACAAGCAGTATACTCTTCGCATCACCAACCCTCAGATCTTCTGGAGCACCAGCAAGTATCTTGTTGTACTCGTGAAGTAGTGAACTCTTTTGAAGAGATGAATGAACTCTTTTAAAGAAATGAATTATCTCTTTCTCTGAAAGAAATCCTGCATGAGTGCGCGGCACTCATCTTCCAATACGCCCGATGTAACTGTTGTCTTAGGATGCAGTGCATCGGGCGCATATTTTGTATACCCCCGCTTCTCGTCGCTGGCACCATAAACTACCCGGCTTATCTGTGCCCATCCCAAGGCTCCGGCACACATCACGCAAGGTTCCACGGTGACATAGAGCGTGCAATCCTTCAGGTACTTTCCGCCCAGCATGTTGGCACCCGAGGTAATGGCCTGCATTTCGGCGTGGGCGGTTACGTCGGTGAGCATCTCCGTGAGGTTGTGGGCACGCGAGATAATCCTGTCCTTACATACGATGACGGCTCCCACGGGAATCTCGTCTTCATCGAATGCGGCCTGTGCCTCCATCAGGGCACGGCGCATGAATTCTTCGTCTTTCTTCTGATTGTCTACCATATTTCTATTCTTTATGATTTCTCTTTTCCTTTTTTGTGCAAAAATACATAAAAAACTTTGATGGGTGAAAGAAAAGTGTTATTTTTGCATGGTAATAGTGCCTTTTGGGCGGAAAATGATTCCGACAGGGGCTAAACTTAAGATAATAACCGATGGCAGAGCATAATGAATTGGGAAAATGGGGAGAAGATGAAGCGGCGCTTTATCTGGAAGACCAGGGCTATGTGATTATCGCCCGTGACTGGAAGATAGGGCGGCGTGACCTCGACATTCTTGCCTATACTCCCGATGGCAACACGCTGGTGGTTGTAGAGGTGAAGACCCGCACCGGTGAGGAATACCAGCAGCCCGAAGAGGCAGTTACCCGGGGCAAGATGAGGAATCTTGCCATAGCCGCCAATGCTTATGTCAAGGAATGCCAGGTGGACAAAGAGCTGCGCTTTGATGTCATCTCCATCGTGGGATGCGCTCATCAGGTGAAGAGTCTCCAGCATCTGAAGAATGCCTTCAATCCGATGCTGATACTTTAACACCGATGCTGATACTTTACTCCGTTCTGCCGGCAAGTATCTATTATATATTAATGTGAAAATGGAAACAAAGATGATACGAATGCAGGAAGCGGATTCCACGAATACCTTCCTGAAGGGAATGAAAAGCTGCGAGGATGATACGATTGTCGTTGCAGTGGCCGATTATCAGACGGCTGGTAGGGGACAGGGAACTCATACCTGGGAGAGTGAACCGGGCAAGAACCTCCTGTTCAGTTTGCTGACATGTCCAACGTGGGTATCCGTGCGCCAGCAGTTCCTGCTTTCAGAGGCGGGAGCCCTAGCCGTGAAGGATGCGCTGGATACCTATACCGACGGCATCACGCTGAAATGGCCTAACGATGTGTATTGGAACGACAGGAAAATCAGTGGTACGCTGATAGAGACCTCCATCGATTCCAACGGCATCAAGCGCTGCATCTTCGGCATCGGAGTTAACATCAACCAGATGGAGTTCCATAGCGATGCGCCTAATCCGGTATCCCTGGCTCAGATCCTGGGTCATGAGGTGGATAGGGATGAAGTGCTCCAGAAGATTATCGAGGCATTCAAGAAGTATTATGAACTGCTTCGTCGTGCCGACTACATGGATGTATCGGGCATCTACCATCTCTCACTCTATCGCCGCAAGGGCTTTCATCGCTATGAAGATGCCGATGGAGAGTTCGAGGGTGCCTTCGTAGAGGTGGAAGATGATGGCCATCTGATACTTCACGACAAGAAGGGAATGATTCGTTCGTATGCTGTCGGTGAAATTAGATTTTTAGTTAATAGTTAAAAGTTAATAGTTTATAGGGCGTAGCCTCCTGTTAACTATTAACTGTAAATTGTAAATTATAATACGTTATGGCAAAGTTTAAAAGAATTCTTTTGAAGTTGAGCGGTGAGAGCCTGATGGGCAAGCAGAGTTTCGGTATCGATCCTGAGCGCTTGAGTGATTATGCAAAGCAGATTAAGGAAGTTCACGAGATGGGCGTACAGATTGGTATCGTTATCGGTGGTGGCAACATCTTCCGTGGTCTGAGCGGAAGCCAGAAGGGTTTCGACCGTGTGAAGGGCGACCAGATGGGTATGTGTGCCACCGTTATCAACTCACTCGCCTTGAGCAGCGCACTCGGTGCATTGGGCGTTAAGAACAAGGTGCTCACAGCTATCCGCATGGAACCTATCGGTGAGTTCTACACCAAGTGGAAGGCTATCGAGGCTATGGAAGATGGCTATATCTGTATCTTCTCTGCTGGTACAGGTAGTCCATACTTCACTACAGATACAGGCTCTTCTTTGCGTGGCATCGAAATCGAGGCTGATGTGATGCTCAAGGGAACCCGTGTGGACGGTATCTATACTGCCGACCCAGAGAAGGATCCTACTGCTACCAAGTTCAGCGACATCACTTACGATGAGATTTATACCAAGGGCTTGAAGGTGATGGACCTCACAGCTACTACCATGTGTAAGGAGAACAATCTTCCTATCTACGTATTCAACATGGATATCGTGGGCAACCTGAAGAAGGTGATGGAAGGTGAGGAGATTGGAACCCTTGTTCACAATTAAATAAAAAATCAGTAGAACTGATAGGATATAAAAAAAAAGGCTTGCTACCCAGCGGGAGCAAGCCTTTTTTGGCTTATTGCCATAAGCCTTATTTATTTCTCTTATACAATAACCAAGAGAGGAGGACATACATCAGGATGATGATCCACCAGCCTTCCAGGAAGCCTCTGATGCCTTCGGTAGCTACCGACAAGGCAAGAACTGCCACAGCAAAACCTACGAAACCATACTTCACCTCGTTGCCCTTAAACGACCACTGCTTGAACTTCAGCGCAAACAGCGGCAATTCGCATACCAGCAGGAAACTGGTGGCGAGAATCATTGCCAGAATGAGGAATACCGACCAGCTCTGGCTGGTAATCCAGCTAGGACTGCTCACTATCAGCGAACCCCAGAACAGGGCGTTGGCAGGCGTAGGCACACCGATGAAAGAGGTGGTCTGACGCTCATCCAGGTTGAACTTTGCCAATCTCAGTGCCGAGAAAGCGGCGATGATGAAGGCTGCGTAAGGCAACCATGGGCGCAATGGCTCCAGAAACTCAGGATACTCCATGACGAAGAGCTGAGAGAATACGATGGTGGCTGGAGCTACACCAAAGGTAACATCGTCGGCAAGCGAGTCGAGCTCCTTGCCTATAGGCGATGAAACATGCAGCAAGCGAGCGCTCATGCCATCGAAAAAGTCGAAAACTGCTCCAATGATAATCCACAACAAAGCCATTTCGGGATTACCGCCGAAGGCGAACGATGTAGCGATGCAGCCAGAGATGAGGTTGCAGCATGTAATCGTGTTTGGAATATGCTTCTTAATACTCATTTTTTTATTTCAATTTTGCTATAATTGTCTGGTCACCTGTGGTAGCCTGTCCCATCTTGACGCATACTTCCGTGCCGATAGGCAGATACACGTCTACACGAGAACCCAGCTTGATGAAGCCCAGATGCTCGTCGATGTAGCACTCCTCGCCCTCCTTGGCGTAGGTAACGATGCGTCGGGCTACTGCACCAGCAATCTGACGGCACAATACATCCACACCTTCAGGGGTCGTGATCATGATGTCGGCATGCTCATTCTCCTCGCTGGCCTTTGGCAGCCAAGCCTTCATGTACTTACCGTTCTCGTGCTTCACGAACTTCACCTTTCCATCCACCGGGAACCAGTTGGCATGAACATTCCAGAGGCTCATGAAGATGGAAATCATCAGGCGCCTGTCGTTGAAGTAAGGCGCATTGTCTACTTCTTCTATTACCACAATCTTACCGTCTGCAGGAGCCACAACGAGCTTCTCGGTATCCTCTACGTTCAGGTAGCGAATAGGGCAGCGGTAGAAATTGAGCACGATGCCATATACCACGCCGAAGACAACAAGGAATGCCCAGAAGGGAATCTTGCTGTCGAAGGCATACCATAAAATGGCTGCGATGGCTACTAATGCTATACCGCCGTACACCAGCTGACCGGTGCCCTCGCGGTGCAATCTTATCTTTTTTAATTTCTTAATTTTCTGTCCCATGAGATAGGTTTATGTTTATATCGGTGCAAAGGTACGGCATTTTTATCACTTTTGCAAATTTTTCTCTCATTTCTTTTGGCAATATCAACTTTTAGCAGTAACTTTGTTGTCAAAATAGGAATTTTAAGGCAGAAAATGGAAGATTTTATACATTTACACGTCCATACACAGTATTCCATCCTCGATGGTCAATCCAAGATTCCGCATCTTGTAGACAAGGCTATCAAGGATGGAATGAAGGGTATGGCTGTAACCGATCATGGTGTGATGTTCGGCATCAAGGAACTCGTTGACTATTGTGGAAAAGTCAACAAAGACCGAAAGAAGGAAGGGCTGGAACCCTTCAAGCCTATCATCGGTTGTGAGATGTATGTGGCTAGAAGAACCAAGGGCGACCGCGAGAAGGACAAGGGTGATATGAGTGGTTACCACCTCATCGTGCTCGCCAAGAACTATAACGGATACAAGAACCTCATCAAGCTGGTGAGTAATTCGTGGGTGGATGGTTACTACATGCGCCCTCGAACCGACCGTGCCGACCTGGAAAAGTATCATGAGGACCTGATTATCTGCTCGGCTTGTATTGCCGGCGAGGTGCCAGCCAAGATTCTGAAGGGTGACATCGCCGGGGCACGTGAAGCCTGCGAATGGTATCACAATCTCTTTGGAGATGACTATTACCTGGAGCTGCAGCGCCATAAGGTGCCTGATGACCCGAGTCTGCTTGCCAACCGTGAGGCTTACGAATTGCAGCAGAAGGCGAACAAGGTGCTCATCGAACTCTCTAAGGAATATGGCATCAAGCTCGTCTGCACCAACGACTGCCACTTTGAGGATAAGGAGACTGCCGAGGCGCACGACCACCTTCTCTGCATTGCCACCGGCAAGGACCTGGACGATCCTAACCGTATGCGCTATTCCAAGCAGGAGTGGTTCAAGACCCGTCAGGAAATGAACGATGTGTTCTCTGATATCCCCGAGGCATTGTCTAATACCCTCGAAGTATTAAATAAGGTGGAAATCTATAGCATCGACCATGGACCTATCATGCCGTTCTTCCCCATTCCTGAAAGCTTCGGCACGGAGGAACAGTTGCGCCAGCGGGTGTCGGAGCAGGACCTCTACAAGGAGTTTACCAGTGATGAGAACGGAGAGAATCAGCTGCCACCTGAGGAAGGACAGAAGGTAATCGACCGACTGGGCGGTTACGACAAGATATACCGAATCAAGTTTGAGGCAGAATATCTGCGCCATCTTGCCTACGAGGGAGCCAAAAAACTCTATGGCGACCCGCTGCCGGCAAACGTGGATGAGCACGTCAACTTCGAGCTCCATGTCATGAAGACCATGGGTTTCCCGGGCTACTTCCTCATCGTGTCAGACTTCATCAAGGCGGCTCGCGAAGAACTGGGCGTGATGGTAGGTCCGGGACGTGGTTCTGCGGCAGGTTCCGTAGTGGCGTACTGTCTGGGAATTACCAAGATTGACCCGCTGAAGTATGACCTGCTGTTTGAGCGTTTCCTGAACCCTGACCGTGTGAACCTTCCGGATATTGATACCGACTTCGATGATGATGGTCGAGGTAAGGTGCTGAGATGGGTGATGGATAAGTATGGTCACGAGAACTGTGCCCATATCATTACATACGGTTCGATGGCCACCAAGAACTCCATCAAGGACGTGGCCCGAGTGGAGAAGTTGCCATTGGACAAGGCGAATGCACTGTGCAAGGCGATACCCGACAGATTGCCAGATGGTGCGAAGATGAATCTTCCCAATGCCATCAAGTATACGCCAGAGTTGAAGGAGGCTGAGTACTCCAGCGACCCTCGTGAGAGCAATACCATCAAATATGCCAAGATGCTGGAAGGAACCATCCGAGGCACGGGTATCCATGCCTGCGGATTCATCATCTGTAGAGACCCTATCAGCAGCTGGGTACCTGTATCCACTGCCGATGACCCTGATTTCCCTGGATTGAAGACGGCGGTGACGCAATACGATGGTCACGTGATTGAATCCACGGGACTCATCAAGATGGACTTCCTGGGCTTGAAGACCCTCTCGGAGATGAAGGAGGCATGCAAGGTTATCAAGCAGACCACGGGCGACATCGTTGACCTGGATACCATTCCTATCGACGATGAACTCACCTATCAGCTCTATCAGAAGGGACAGACCATCGGTACCTTCCAGTTTGAGTCGCCGGGTATGCAGAAGTATCTCCGCGAACTGAAGCCTACCGTGTTCGAAGACCTCATCGCCATGAATGCCCTCTACCGTCCGGGACCTATGGATTACATCCCTTCCTTCATCGCCCGCAAGAACGGTCAGGAACCTATCCAGTATGATATTCCGTGCATGGAGAAGTATCTGAAGGACACCTACGGCATCACGGTATACCAGGAGCAGGTGATGCTCCTTTCCCGACAGTTGGCTAACTTCACCCGAGGTGAGTCGGATGCCCTGCGTAAGGCGATGGGTAAGAAGAAGAAGGCCATCGTAGATGCGATGAAGCCTAAGTTCATCAAGCAGGGAACGGAGAACGGCCACGACCCAGCCGTGCTGGAGAAGATTTGGGGCGACTGGGAGAAGTTTGCCTCCTACGCCTTCAACAAGTCGCACGCCACATGCTATTCGTGGGTAGCTTACCAGACAGCCTATCTCAAGGCACACTATCCTGCTGAGTATATGGCGGCGTTGATGACCAGACGCTTTGCACAGATTGTGGAAATCACCAAGCTGATGGAGGAGTGTCAGTCGATGGGCATCAAGACCTTGGGACCTGATGTGAACGAGAGTTACCGTGCTTTCGGTGTGAACGAGCATGGCGAAATCCGTTTCGGTCTTTCTGCCATCAAGGGTATGGGAGCACCTGCTGCCGATGCCATCGTTGCTGAGCGCCTGAAGAACGGACCTTATAAGACAATCTTCGATTTTGCCGAGCGAGTGGATTTCTCCTGTGTCAACCGCAAGGCATTCGAGACCTTGGCGCTGAGTGGCGGCTTCGACAGTTTCGGCATCCGTCGCGAGCAGTTCTTCGGCAAGAACAGCAAGGGTGATACCTTCCTCGATACCCTGGTGCGCTATGGTCAGCTTTATCAGCAGGAACAGCGCGAGGCAGCCACCTCACTCTTTGGAGGTGCGGAAGCCGTAGAGATTGCTACTCCGCCAATTCCTGAGGCAGAATCCTGGAGCACCATCGAAAGATTGAACAAGGAGCGTGAGCTGGTGGGCATCTATCTCTCGGCGCATCCTCTCGACGAATACGAGATTATCCTTCATAACATGTGCAACACCCATTGCAGTGAGTTGAGGGATAAGGTAGCACTCTCCAAGAAGGAAGATGTGGTATTCGGCGGCATCATCACCGAGGTGAAGTCGAAGTTCACCAAGACGGGCAAGCCATGCGGTTTCGTTACCATCGAGGATTTCGAGGGTTCGGGCGAACTGGCGCTCTTCGGTGAGGACTGGGGTGCATGGCGAGGCATCATGATGGAAGGAAGTACCATCTACTGCACGGCAAAATGCGTGGCACGCTATGGCAACAGCAACTATCTGGACTTCAAGCTGAGCACCGTGGAGTATCTGCAGACCGTGAAGGAGAATCGCCTGGAGCGTTTTACCATTGTTGTGGATAGCACCGAGGTGAATGATGCCTTTGTGAACGACTTGAAGTCGGTGATAGAGAATGATGAAGGCAAGGCGCAGCTCTTCCTGCAGATTCATGACCCCGAAAGCAATACCAATATCCTGATGCGTGCCCAGGAGCGGACCGTGGGTGTGAGCAGAGAACTGATTCAGTTTGTCAACGACCATCCGAAAATGAGTTATCAAATCAATTAATATTAATATATAAATAAGGTGTAAAAAATGGAAGTAACAATTACAACCGAGAATTTCGAGAGTTACAAGAATGGCGAATTGCCATTGGTAGTAGATTTGTGGGCTACCTGGTGTGGTCCATGTCGCCAGATTGCTCCTATCGTGTCTGAGTTGGCAGAGGAGTTTGATGGCAAGTTGGTAGTAGGTAAGTGTGATGTAGAGGAGAACGACGACATTGCTATGGAGTTTGGCGTTCGCAACATCCCTACCATCCTGTTCTTCAAGGATGGTCAGCTGGTTGACAAGTTTGTTGGTGCAGCTAACAAGTCAACTCTCAAGGAGAAGTTTGAGTCTCTTTTGTAAGACATGCGTCTCTTTTGATAAAATAAGAAAAAAGAGAAATGAAGAATGGGAATCAATCCATTTTCATTTCTCTTTATTATTTCTCTTTTTAGAATTCCACGCTTCTGGAACCATCTTCCTCCACGGTGATTGTAACCTTGGTACAATCTTCAGGCAGCAGGTCTTCTATGAGTTCCGGCCACTCCAGAAAACAGAGGTTGCCGCCATAGAAGTAATCCTCGTACCCCATGTCATACACCTCGTCAATCTTCTTGATGCGGTAGAAATCGAAGTGGTAGATAGGGTCGCCATTGCCAGCAGTATATTCGTTGACAAGCGCGAAGGTAGGCGATGTAATCACGTCTTCCACGCCCAGTTCCTCGCAAATTGCTTTTACAAATGTTGTCTTTCCGGCACCCATCTTGCCATAGAAGGCAAAGACCTTGCCGTCGCCCATGTTCTCAAGGAATTCCTTGGCTGCTACATGGATGTTGTCTAATGAATCAATCTTAATCTTCATTGTATATTAATTTATATTTTTATCTTTTTCTTGCTGTTAATGTGATGAGCGGAATGAGCATTTCCTCCATCGAGATGCCACCATGCTGGAAGGTATCCTTGTAGTAGGATACGTAATAGTTGTAATTGTTCGGATAGGCGAAGAAGGCATCACTGTAGGCGAATACATACGCAGTGCTCAAATTTGGCGCAGGCAACTGTGCCTTGTGCGGCTCCTTGATGGTAAACACCTCCTTGGCATTGTAAGCCAGGTTCTTGCCCAGTTTATAGCGCAGGTTGGTATTCGTGTTGCGGTCGCCGATAATCTTGATAGGCTTCGAGGCACGGATACTGCCGTGGTCGGTGGTGATAACCACCTTGAAGTCGCTCTGCGCCAGTCGCTTGAACAGCTCGGCTAGCACCGAGTGGCGCAGCCAGCTCTGCGTAATACTGCGGTAGGCACTCTCGTTGTTGGCAAGTTCACGCACCATCTTCGATTCTGTTCGGGCATGCGAGAGCATGTCGATGAAGTTGATTACGAGCACGTTCAGGTCGTTGTCCTTGCATTCGTTGTAACGCTCCATAAACTTGTCGGCACCCACTGAGTCGTTCACCTTGTGATAGCTGAAACTGTATTTCTTTCTGAACCTGTCTATCTGGGTTTGAATCAGCGGCTTCTCGTTTAGGTTCTTGCCTTCCTCCTCGTCCTCATCCACCCAGAGCTCCGGAAACATTTCCGCTATCTTGTTCGGCATCAGTCCACTGAAGATGGCGTTTCGGGCATATTGCGTAGCGGTAGGCAGGATGCTCATATACATATCCTCCTCAATCTCAAAACTGTCGCCGATGTCCTTGGCGAGCATCTTCCACTGGTCGTAGCGGAAGTTGTCGATGACGATGAGGAACACCTTTTCTCCCTTGTCGAGCATCGGGAAGATCTTGTTCTTGAAGATGTCAGGACTCATCACCGGTCTGTCATCCACGGGCTTGCCCATATTCTTCGGGTCTACCCAGTTCAGATAGTTCTTGGCTATGTATTTGGCAAAGCCTATGTTGGCCTCCTCCTTCTGCATAGAGAGCATCTCGGTCATGCTGCTGTCGGTATCGCTCAGTTCCAGTTCCCATTTCACCAGTCTCTTGTATACCTCCATCCAGTCCTGGCAGTTGCGGCAATCCATCATCTGCATGGCTATCTGCTGATAGACCTGCTGGTATCCGCTCTGCGTTACCTCGGTCACGATGTCCTTGCGGTGGATATACTTCTTGAGCGACAGTAATATCTGGCTGGGGTTGACGGGCTTGATCAGATAGTCGGCTATCTTGGACCCGATGGCTTGGTCCATGATGTTCTCCTCCTCGCTTTTGGTGCACATCACTACGGGAGTGGCAGGCTGAATGTCCTTGATCTGCTGCAAGGTCTCCAGTCCGCTCAATCCGGGCATCATCTCGTCGAGTAGGATGAGGTCGAAGGTCTGCTGTCTGCATTGGTCGATGGCATCTGCACCGTTGCTCACGGTAACCACCTCGTATCCCTTTTTCTCCAGGAAAATGATGTGAGCCTTGAGAAGTTCAATCTCATCATCCACCCATAATAATAATCCGTTGCTCATACTTTTTTCTCCTTATATTTTTTCGGGGTGCTAAATTACAAAGAATTCCTGAATGCAGGAAGAATCTTGTCGTAAAGAATGTTAAGTGTTTTTTGTTTTTAGGTTCAGGGCTTGATAACGTAAGTATTTTTAAGGAATCTTTGCCTTCGGATATACTATAAAGGCTCGGAATCCGTTATTATGTTTCAGTGGGTGATTCGAAACGATACCCTGTATGATTGATAAATCCTGTATGATTAATTAAAGAAGAATAAGAAGATTATAAGATAGCAATGCTCAAGATTGTAATGATTATGCTGTGCGGAATAGGTACGGGGTATCTGCTTCGCAACAAGAAAATGAGTTTCATAGGCCGTATCATCACGGCGCTTATCTGGGTGCTCCTGTTTCTGCTCGGTATCGAGGTGGGAGCGAATCCCCGTATCATCAACGGACTTCAGACCTTGGGACTGGAGGCTGTCATCCTGACGCTGGGCGGCAGTGCCGGAAGTGTGCTCTTTGCCTGGGCTTTGTGGAGATACGTGAGTGCCAAGCAGGCGAAGGCAGACTCGCAGGTTGTTTCGCAGAAAGGAGGCGAGGGATGAAGGGTAGCTTGATTATCGTGGGCTTCTTTGTGCTGGGCATCATCGTGGGGGCTTGCGATGTGGTTCCAGCCGGGTTGCTGGATGGCGACGTGAGCTATGATGCGCTTTGCTGCCTGATGTTCTGTGTGGGAATCAGCATCGGATGTGATACTTCGGTGTTGAAGAGTTTCAGGAAGGTGAATCCCCGATTGATGATGTTGCCGGTGATGACAATCCTGGGCACCCTTGCCGGATGCACTGCAGCTTCCCTGCTGTTGGGTCATCGCCAGCTGACGGACTGTCTGGCGATAGGTTCGGGATTCGGATATTACTCGTTGTCGAGTATCTTCATCACGCAATATCGTGGACCGGAGTTGGGTACGATAGCCTTGCTGGCAAATATCTGCCGAGAGATTCTCACCCTGCTCTGTGCGCCTCTGCTGGTAAAGTATTTCGGCAAGTTGGCACCAATCAGTGTGGGAGGAGCCACGACGATGGATACCACGTTGCCGATTATCACCCGCTGTTCGGGCGAGCGTTTCATCATCGTTTCCATCTTCCATGGTTTCTGCGTAGATTTCTCCGTGCCGTTCCTGGTAACGTTCTTCTGTTCGTTGTGAAATTTGAATTATATACTTACAATACGTCAGTACTATAATAAGTAGAAAGAGAGAGAGGGTGCGTCATGGTTTAAAGACACATCCTCTCTCTTTTTTAGTTTTCCTCTAGAATCCGTCGAGTTCGAAGTATTCGTCTTCCAGTCCGGAATCTTCAGTCTTCTTCTCCTCGAAGTCGATACCGGTATCTTCGGTCTTCTCCTCTTTCTGCTGAGGCTGAATCTCGAAGGTATCTTCATCTTCCTGAGTCTTCTGCTCTTCCTTGGTTACAGGAAGAGTGAATTCTTCTTCCTGGGTATTCTGCTCTTCCTTGTTAACCGGCAGCGTGATTTCCTCTTCCTGAGTCTTCTGCTGCTCTGTGTTCTGATTTACAGGACCGAGAATCAGATCTTCTTTTGGTTCCAATTCATCAAGCGGATGATCGCCTGTTTCTGCATCCTTGCCGGAAATTTCCTCTTTCTGATCTTTATCCACAGCTATTTCTGCTGGCTCGATGAGCAGGCGGAGCTGGCTGATCTTCAATGGGGCGAAGTGCTTGGCGTAGAACTTGTCGTAATCGTCGTATGACAGTTTGGTGCCCAGAAGCTCCAGATTTGGCTCGCTGATGACAAAGGCTCTTGCCTTGTTCAGCAGACGGGTGATGCCTGCCTGCTTATACACCTCGTTGGCGTATTGGCGAGCCTCGTCGTAGTTGCGGAAACCGCTTACCTTCAGGCGATGCAGACCTTGGATATCCTCGATATTGAGATCGAAGTTACGTGCCATATACGAGGTGAAGTTGTATTTCGCCACTTCGAAGAGCAACTGGTTCTCGTTTACGGAATCAGGAACATAGGCCAGGAGGAACACGAACTTGTCGTTGCGTTCGTCGCTAAAGCCCTTGTGCTGGGTAGAATCGTTGTTGTTGATAACGTCGCTTCTCATCGACCATACATTGCTCAGGTCGAACTTGCCTCCGTAGAGTCGCTTGCCGGCGTTGACACTATTCACTATCATACCCGCCATCTCGCTGAGTCGGCTGTTGGGATATTTCTCCACCACGGTGTTCATGATGGTCATGCATGAATCCACGTTGCCTTCGTTGAGCTGGGTCATACCGCTGATGAAGAGAAACTTATCGCGGTTTTCGCCCGTTGGGAACCGCTTCTCCGATACGGCGGCATTCTCCTTCACTACCTCGTATTTACCCTCCTTGAATGCCTGGTAGGTGAGGGTATAGAGAGAGTCTTCCAGATGAACGCCTATCTTGGCATTCTCTACATAATATGGATCGGAAAGAAGGATGGTCCATTGACTTTCAGGGTAGTCCTTCTTCAGTTTCTCCACGTAGGTGTTTGCCACATCCGTCTGTTTCTTTCTGGAATAGAGCAGGTAGAGATGATAGTAGACATCATCCATGTGCTCATATTCCGGATAGTGGTCAGTCAGTCGGCGCAGTGCCTTCTCGCTGAGTGGCAGGTTGTCGAGCTTATCCTTGAAGATGACGCCCGAATGGTAGAGTCCGTCTTCCAGCAGCTGGTTGCTTTCTGCCAGCTGTTCCGGGGTGAATGGAATCTGTGCCATGTAGTACTCCCTCTTGTGCGGGTCGTTCACGGCACTATCGGTAATCTGCTTGAGCGAATCTTCCTGGGCGGCTACGTTGGCGAGTGAATCTCTCATCTCGTCGGTCATCTCCTCGGCACCCTGTGCTGAAGCAACCACCGTCTTGTTGATTCGTTGCCAGTTGTCTACATTCTCTCGCTTGCCCCAGAGTTTCTGGAACTGCGCCTTACCCTGGTTAACCGCCATAGGAGAATAGAAATACCACTTTCCTTTATCCATGCCGTTCATACCGTTCATGGCATTGTTGGCGGCGTTGTTCTTCTTGTTGGCATTGTTGGCAAAGTTGCCTCCGTTTCCTCCCTGTTGGTTATTGGCGGCTTCCTGCTCAGCCTGTTTTTTGCGTTCTTCCTTTTCTTTCTTCTTCAGGGCGGTAATCACGCGGTCGATGGCAGCGTTGCGGTCTTTCTCATCCATCTTTGCCAATGCCTGGAGGGAGTCCTGCAGGGCTACGGCATCGGTGAAGGGTACCAGTTCGTCGAGCACCTTGGAGCGGTTGGAGAGCTGCTCGTAGTCCTTGCGCTCCTTGTCGAGCAAGCCGATGGCTTCGCCGTAGCAGCGCTGGGCATCGGAGAATTTCTCTCTAATCCAGTAGATGTCGCCCAGATGCAGGAGGAGCACACCTTTCTCTATGCCGCTTCTGGTGGCCTTGGCAACGCCTTTCTCGTAGGCTCCGATGGCCTGCAGGGTGTCTTTCTGAGCCAGGTAGATGTTACCGATGGCATAATATACCTGGTCGAGATATTCCTTGTTGTTGTCGGATGCAGCCATGCGCTTCAGCTTGCCTATCATCTTCCTGCTGTTGTTTGCCGCCATCACCTCGGTCATCGAGATGCGGGCATTGAACTCCAGTTCGTAAGGAGGATTGAGGCGCACCACGTGCTTGAACGCCTTGTAGGCTTCCTGCTTGTTGCCGATGGAAGCCTGCAGCTGTCCCATCAGGTACCATTCGCGTGCCTTCTGCTTGCGGCGCATCTCGTGCTTGATTACTTTCCTGAGATAAGGAATCGCCTGTGCCGCTTCGCCCTTGCGGATATGGTAGTCGGCAAAGGTATAATCCCATTCCTTCTGGGCACTCCAGTGGATGGAATCGCGCCTGATGTTGCGGATTACATCTTCTGCATCATACATCCAATCCTGTTCGATATAGCATTTAGCCAGCCAGGCACGAGCCTTTCCGTAGATGGCAGGCTGGGTGGCGTAGAGGCGGCTCATGTAGGCGAAGGTGGTGGCTGCCGAATTGAAGTCGCCCTTGAAGAACTGGGATCTGCCCATCAGCATCCAGGCTTTCCACAGGAAGGGATTGTATTCGCGGCGGCTGAGCCATTCAATATCCTTTTCGGTCTTCTTTCTGCTTTTGGTCCATTCAGGTCGGCTCTTGATACTGTGCTGGTGAATGGCTTTCTCGCATTTTTCGATGGCACGGTCGTAGTTACTTTTACCTATTTCGCGGCTACTCTTGTTGGTAACGGTGTAGAGTGGAATCTGCTCGGTATAGTTGTCCTTGTTGCCAGCTTCTTTCTCCAGCGAGGCATCAATATAGGCGAGGGTACCATTATAATAGGTATTGTATCGGGCGTTGAAGGCATGCCACCATCTGCTCTGCGCCGTATTCTTCTGCGTAGAGCAACCGATGGTACTCATCGAGATGATGATGAGCACGAAGGCGTATGCCAGGTTCCTTGTATGGTGATGATGCTGTTTCATTTTTTCTGGATTCTCATTTTTTCTGGATTCCTTTCCACAATTTTGCGATGGCAAAGATGATGATGCTTACGAAGATGATGGTGGCTCCCGACGGCACATTGAGCATGTAGCTGGCGTAGAGGCCCACGATGCAGTCTATCCATCCCAGGATGATGCTTGCCCAGATCATCTGCCTGTAGTTGTAGGTGAAGAGGTTGGCGGTCATCTGCGGGATGGTGAGCAGACTGATGGCGAGTACGATGCCCACCATCTTGAGGGTGGCTACGATGGTCATGGCGATGAGCGTCATCATCAGATATTCGATGAGGGTGACCGGCAGATGCTGTGACCGGGCAAAGGTACTGTCGAATGCGATGTTCTGGATGGGGCGCAGGAGGAAGATGAAGAGCAGTGCCACCACCAGGGTGAGGATGCCCAGCAACCAGAGGTCTGCGCTGTCAATGGCGAGGATGCTGCCAAAGAGGAAGGAGGGAAGGTCGGGCATGAATCCCGGCGTGAGGAAGCAGCAGATGATGCCCACGCTCATGCCCAGGGTCCAGAACATGGCAATGGCGGAGTCTTTGCGCACATCTTTCTTGCGGGATATCCATTGTACGCCAAAGGCACTGAGGATGGCGAATACCATGGCGGAGAGAATGGGGTTGATGCCCGAGAACACACCGATGCCGATGCCTCCGAAAGAGGCATGGGTGATGCCGCCGCTGATGAAGACCAGACGGCGGGTAACGATGTAGGTTCCGATGAATCCGCACAGGATGCTTGCCAAGAAGGCACCTATCAGTGCGTTCTGGAAAAATGTATATTGCAATATGTCCATATATGACTCCTAGCTATTTAAAAAGTTGATGACTTCATCCTTCAGCTGGTTTGGCAGGTTGATGCCTCGCAGAATCAGACTTCTGTTCCAGCCTGCCACCTCTTCGGGTTGCATGGTGTAGAGCACCTCCGAGAATTCTTCCACTTCCTCGTCGGTATAGTCGTCAGCCTCTCGTCCTGCAAACCGGTCGAGGTCTTCGTCATCGTAATATTCTATTTCCTTGGTGGCAGCCTCCATCATGCAGTCTTGCTCGCACTTGGAGTTTTCTCCATTGCAAGTGTTGCACGATACGCCTTCCTGCAATGGTTCCTCGTCCTCTCCCTTGCGGTGAGAGACGATACCGAATATGGCGCTTATCAGGCCTAGAACCACCAAGGCTAAAACTAAATATAACATTTACTTTGAATTTTATGATTAGAAAAGCTGTTGAATTCTTCACTCTTCACTTTTCACTCTTCACTTATCTCGAATCCTACTTTCTTGAGGTCTTCCCAATAGTGTGGGTACGACTTGCTCACTACTTCCGGGTTGTTGATATCTATCTGAGGGAACTTGAAGGCGAGTGGGGCGAAAGCCATAGCCATGCGATGATCCTCGTAGGTGTCGATTGGGGCAAAGCTTGCTTCGCAGGTCTCGCCATCCCAATAGAGGGTATTGTCGTTCTCATCGTGGATGACATAGCCCACCTTCTTCAACTCGGTCTTGAGAGCCTCGATACGGTCGGTTTCCTTGATTCTCAGACTGGCAAGACCCGTGAACTTGAACTTCACGCCGAGCGCACAGCATGCTACTACGATGGTTTGAGCCAGGTCTGGGGAACCCGTGAAATCGTATTCAAACTTAGGGAGAAGACAGCGGTTTGTCTTCAGCATTACATTCGTGATGGTGTCGCGATTCTCAAATTCGCTCTTCACACCCAGCAGACTGAAGATGTATTTCACCACAGAATCACCCTGTTTTGAACAGTCCATCAAGCCTTCCAGCTTGATAGAAGAGTCGATGTTGGCATTCAGGGCCATCATCTCGTACCAATAGGAAGAGGCACTCCAGTCGTTCTCAATCATGTAAGGAGTTGTCTTGTATGGCTGAGGCTTCACGGTGATGGTGTCCATATCCGTCCATTCTGCATCTGCTCCATATTCCTTCATGGTCCAGAGGGTGAGGTCGATGTAAGGGCGTGAGGCAATCTCGCCAGTGAGCTTCAGTTCCAGTCCATTCTTCAGCATAGGACCTATCATCAGGAGTGCCGAGATGTATTGCGAGCTGATGTTGCCTACTACCTCCAGGTGACCGCCTTCCAAAGACTTGCCTTTGATGTGGAGAGGCGGATATCCCTCGTTCTTCTCGTAGGAGATGTCGGCACCCAGATAGCGCAGGGCGTCTACGAGGATGCGGATAGGGCGATTCTGCATGCGATCAGTACCCGTGATGGTATGTTCGCCCGGTGTAGAGGCAAGATAAGCTGTCATGAATCGCATGGCGGTGCCTGCTGCCTTGATGTTGATGACATCAGGCATATCCTTGAGGGCGGCGATGATAACCTCGGTGTCATCGCAGTCGCTCAAGTTGCTAGGTTGTATGCTGCTTCCAGCCATCGCACTGATGACGAGGGCTCGGTTGCTGATACTCTTAGATGCTGGCAAGTTGATACTTGCATTCATTTGGCTAGGTGCCTTTATTGTATATTTTTTCATTCGCGTACCTTATATTATATATATTTCTCTGCAAAAGTACAAAATAAAAAGTACATACGCTAGAAAAAGGGCGAAAAAGTTTGTAAATGGGTTCAAAAAAGTGGTGGTGCTCCTGAGGGGTAATGAGATAGACTGCTTACAATGTGTAAACTGAGATGGGGGTTTATGGGGATTATCAGGAAATACCTTCTGCCAAAGTGTATAAAAAAGACCCCTTAAATAACAATTTGTAATTTGGAAAACTCTTTCTGGCAAAAAGTAAAACCGATCCGAAAAAATAAATAAAATAGCGTTAAGGATTGATACAACCTATCGAAAATTGTATTATCTTTGCACCAGAAAAAAGAAATAATAAACAATTAATAATATCCTAAAATTAAAAATATGAAACGAGTTATATTATTCTCATTGATGGCTTTAATGACCGTAGCAGCTTTCGGTCGCAAGCACGTAGAGAATGCAACAGTAGTAGCTGACACTATTTTCTATGCAGAAAATATGAGCAATGTAGCTAGTGCCGATCAGGCTAGTTATTACAGATTGCTGATGACTACCGGCGCTGGCCTCAATAAGAAGGACGTTTTCCAGGATTTCTATATGAATGGTAATCTCCGTGCTGAGGGAGGCTATAGCTTCATTGACCTCGGTAACGACCGCAATACAGTTTTCAACGGCGAAGTGACCACTTATTATAAGAATGGCAAGGAGAAGTGGCATGGCAAGTATGTCAATGGCAAGCGTGAGGGTTACTTCACTCTTCAGCTCCGCGAAGGTGGCGTGGCAGTTGTGCAGTACAGAAACGGCAAGTCTGTTCACGATTACTTCATGGTTACTTACAAGGACGGTACTTCTGTAAAGAAGAATCTCTCTGAGATTAAGGGCCTCTTGTAATCCGTTGACCAGCAAATCAATGCCCCGTTACATGGGGCAGTTGATTTCTTCATTAGAATTGAAAAATCTCTCTTATATAAATTAAAATTTTATGTTGATATGACCAATATGGGGATGGCTTCCGTGAGGAAGGTGATCCCCATCTTTTTTTTATCAACAATCTAATTTATATAAGAAAGTCTGATTTCTTGTTAGATGTTTAAGTCTACTTCCACCGGGCAGTGGTCGCTACCCATGATGTCGGTATGGATCTTTGCTTCTGTAATCTTGTCCTTGATGCTGTCTGATACCAGGAAATAGTCGATGCGCCAGCCGGCGTTCTTCTCGCGTGCCTTGAAGCGGTAAGACCACCACGAATAGGTTACTTCCTCTGGATGGAGATAGCGGAAGCTATCGGTGAAGCCATCGTTCAGGAGAATTGTCATTTTCTCTCGCTCTTCGTCTGTAAAACCGGCGTTGCGGCGGTTGGTCTTCGGATTCTTGATATCTATCTCTTCGTGTGCCACGTTTAAGTCGCCGCAGATGACTACCGGTTTTTGGGCATCCAGATTTTTCAGGAACTTGCGGAAGTCGTCTTCCCAAGTCATGCGATAATCCAGTCGCTTGAGTTCTGTCTGCGAGTTTGGAGTGTAGCAGGTAACGAGGTAGAACTGGTCATATTCCAAGGTGATGATTCTGCCTTCGTGGTCGTGTTCCTCCACGCCCATGCCATAGCTTACGCTCAAAGGCTTGTGCTTGGTATAGATGGCAGTGCCGGAATATCCTTTTTTCTCAGCGTAGTTCCAATAACTTTCGTAACCTTCAAACTTCAGGTCGAGTTGTCCTTCCTGCATCTTGGTTTCCTGCAGGCAGAAGAAGTCTGCATCGAGTGCCTTGAATTGGTTCTCGAAGTCTTTGCCCACGCAAGCACGCAGGCCGTTTACGTTCCAGGATATAAACTTCATTTTTTTATGGTTTATGGTTAAAAGTTAATAGTTTACAGTTGATGGCAAGAATGCTCTATAAACTATCAACTGTAAACTATTAACTATATATTAGATTCTTTTACTTTCTCCTCTCAGCAGGCTCATGAACTCCTGGCGGGTGTTCAAAGAGTTGAATGCGCCGCTATAATCACTGGTTGTGGTGATGGAATTCTGCTTCTCCACGCCACGCATCTGCATGCACATGTGCTTAGCCTCAATCACCACCATGACTCCTTGAGGGTTCAGGGTTTCCTGGATGCAGTCCTTAATCTGCTGGGTGAGGCGCTCCTGCACCTGGAGGCGGTGGCTGAAGATGTCTACCACGCGGGCTATCTTGCTCAGACCGGTGATCTTGCCGTTAGGAATGTAAGCCACGTGAACCTTGCCATAGAAAGGCAGCATGTGGTGCTCGCACATCGAGAAGAAATCGATGTCCTTCACGATGACCATCTGGTCGTATTTCTCTTCGAAAAGGGCATCTGTCAATACCTTGTGGGCATCCTGTGTATAGCCACGGGTCAGGATCTGCATCGCCTTAGCCACGCGCATCGGGGTTTTAACCAAACCTTCGCGCTCTGGGTCTTCGCCCAGGAGTTTCAATACTTCTTTATAGTGTCCTGCGAGTTCGTCCAATCCCTCGCGAAATTCTGTTTCTGGATTCATCTTATTTAATTTATAATTCTTAATTAATAGTTAATAATTTACAATTAATAGTTTATAGTTAGGCCTACGGCATCAATGCTGTAAACTGTTAACTATCAACTATAAACTATTAACTAGTACTGTACCGTAATCTGTCCCTTTACCAGGCATGCCTGTCTGTAACCCAGGGATTTCACCTTGGCAAGAACCTTCTGGGCTTCGCCCAAATTGCGGAAGTTGCCCATGCGGCAAATCCATCTTGGGGAGTAGAAGTGAACGTAAACCGGCTGGTCTGGGAACTTCATCTTGATGTTGTTGCCTGTCTGTTCCGCCTTCAGTCGGTCGTTGCGGGAGTTACCGCCGGCATATACCTGTACTCTATATCCTGTAACCTTGTAGCTTTTGCGCATCACTTTCTTGCGCATATCCACTATCGGCATTTCAGTTTCTTCTTTTCTGTTCTCTGCCTTGGCAGCGTTGTTGGCGTGGGTGTCCTCCTTTGCGTTGTTGGCATGGGTGCCCTCCTTTGTGTTTTCATGCTGCGGATGAGGGGTAGGAGTATTCTCCCTTTGTGGGTGCTCAGTGTTCTTGTGCTGAGTGTCTGTTGGGGTCTTTTGTGGTTGTGGGGTAGTTTTAGTCTTGGTCTTGTCATCCTGTGCAGTAGGCTTCTTTTCTGCAGCCTGCACAGGCTTTCCGTTTACCAATTCGTCGATAGCCTTGCTTTGGTTCACGGTCACAACACCCTTTCCCGGTTCCTTCTTCTTCAGATGGTCCAGGTAGTTCTGCGCATTCGCTGTGAATGTAGAGCAGAGGATGAATATTAATAATGTGAGGAATTGTTTCATGACTATTTCCTTAAATTGCGCTTTTTTTGATATGAAAGCAGTCTTTTTTTGATTAAAAAGGGATGCCCTCCCACGAAGAAAGGGCATCCCCGCAAAATATTTCTTGTTGAGATTACTTCTTCCAAGCGTCGATGATACCCTTGAAATCAGCAGCCTTCAAGGAAGCACCACCGATCAAGCCACCGTCGATGTTTGGCTTAGCGAAGAGCTCAGGTGCGTTGCTAGCCTTGCAGCTACCACCATAGAGGATAGATGTCTCCTCAGCAGCCTCGTTGCCATACTTCTCAGCTACGATAGAGCGGATGTATGCCAACATCTCCTCAGCCTGGTCAGAAGTAGCAGTCTTACCTGTACCGATAGCCCAGATTGGCTCGTAAGCGAGGATGATGTTCTTCCAAGCGTCAGCGCTCAAGTGGAATACTGAACCCTCCAACTCAGCCTTAACTACCTCGTTCTGCTTCTCAGCCTCACGCTCCTCGAGAGTCTCACCGCAGCAGAAGATAACCTTCAAACCGTTAGCCAAAGCCAACTCTACCTTCTCCTTCAAGATCTCTGCAGTCTCGCCATAGTACTGACGACGCTCTGAGTGACCGAGTATAACATACTGAGCACCTGTGCTCTTTACCATCTCTGCTGAAACCTCACCAGTGAAAGCACCCTTAGCCTTGTCTGCGCAGTTCTCTGCACCAAGACCTACAATCTCTGAATCCAAAACCTGAGCTACAGAAGCCAAGTGGATGAATGGAGTGCAGATTACTACGTCACAGTTTGGCTTGTCAGCTACCAATGCCTCGTTGATCTCCTTAGCGAGAGCAACACCGTCCTGCAGGTTCATGTTCATTTTCCAGTTACCTGCTACAATTTTCTTTCTCATTTTTCTTTTCTTTTTAAAAGTTGATAATATTCTGTTTGAATTCTCTTTCTTTCTGATCCAGGCGCCCCATGCCCAAAGCCGGTCGGCGATGGTAAGGAGTACCAGCGGGATGACAAACCAGGAGATGATGCCGGCTATCTTCTTGGCGGCACTTACTTCCGGCATCTTGCCTATCTCGGTTTGTTCCAGTGGCTTGCCTGCTATCTCTTCCATGCCAGGCAGGTCGTTGTGGCTCCATTTCCGGATGATGGTTCCGTCTTTCAGCAGCAGGAGTCCCGGGTTGCTGCGTATCACGGTCTTCAGCGTTGTCTCGTCTGTGATATAGAAGGGATATTCTGCTCCCGTGATGTCTTGCCAGTGCCTGATGGCTTTCTCCGTACTTGCCGTGAGGCAGAGGAAGGGATAGCCATGGTCGTTGGCGTATTCGTATATCTCGTCGATGTTGCCGAAGTTGCTGTCGTCGGCAAATTCCAGGTGGGGTGATATCAGCAGGAAGGTGTAGTCCTTGCGGTGGATCACTTGCTGGGTGATGTCTTCTCCCGTCTTTGTATCTTCAATGCTGAAGTCGTGGATAGGGGGCACGTAGCCTTCTTCCGTCTGCACCGTCTTGCTGTCGATGAAGGTCCAGGTGGAGTCGGGATAGTTGTCTATCGTAAACTCCTTCCGTTCTCCGTTCTTCTCCAGGATGAAGGTGGTGTCAAACTTAGGTTGCTTGGCTCCCTTCGGAATCTCCATTCCCTTGGCGATGTTGGCGCCGATGTGATAAGGGCGGAAGTCGAACTGCGGAAGATACCACAGGCTCCAGGCGCTCATCACGATGGAGAAGAGGAACGTATAGTTGATGACAATCCATCGGGTTGACCTGGATACCAGCAGCGGCATGTCCATCGGTCTTCTCCAGATGAGGATGGCGATGGCAAGGAGGATGATATTCTTGATGAACGTCTCCATGTTGCTGAGCACGATGGCATCACCGAAGCAGCCGCAATCCTTCACCGGGTCGGCGATGACGATCCAGAGTGTTATCAGCGTCATCACAGCCATCACGAGCAGGGTAAGCTTGCTCACCAGTCTTCTGCGGATGGCAAAGAGCAGGAAAATGCCGATGGCAAACTCGCACATGGCAAGCAGAACCGACATCACCAGTGTGCTCCACGACGGAAACATCCAGTCGATATGCAGTGCCTCCAGATAGTCGGTTATCTTATATTGCGTGCCCAGCGGGTCTATTCCCTTCACGAATCCCGAGAAGATGAACGTTGCTGCCATGAGCAGTCGCCCGATGTTTACCGCTATCTTCATCGCTATCTTCATCATGTCTCACTCCTCTTGATTAATTCTCACTCCTCTTGATTATTTCTCATTCATCTTGATGGCTCCGAACACGGCATAGTTGATGATGTCCATGTAGTTGGCGTCGATGCCTTCCGAAACGAGGGTAGCGCCTGCGATGTCCTCAATTTCCTTTACACGCTGAATCTTGGTGAGGATGAAGTCGGTGTAGCTGCTTACTCTCATCGAGCGCCATGCCTCGTCGTAGTCATGGTTCTTCTTGAGCATCAGCTGCAGCGCTTCCTGGGCATGGCGGTCGTAGAGTTTCATCGCCTCTTCCGGTGTCATATCCACTTCATCCGCGAAAGGCTTTTCCAGCTGGATGAGTCCTACGATACCATAATTAATAAGGGCAATGAACTCGGGGCGGATGCCCTCACCTACCAAAGATTCCTTCTTGATTTCGAGCGAGCGGATTCGCTTCGCCTTGATATAGAGTTGGTCTGTCAGGGAAGAAGGACGCAAGATTCTCCAAGAGGCTCCGTAATCGTGGAGCTTCTTCTCAAATAATGTCCTGCATTCACTCATGACATCCTTAAACTGCTGTTCTGTTTTCAATAAATCTGCCATAATAATTTCGAAATTCGGTGCAAATTTACGCATTTATTATGAAATAGCCAAATATTTATTTTGTATTTTACATATTTTGCAGTAACTTTGCACCCCGAAAGAAAAAAGAGTATGAGAAATTTGACCAATGCCGAACTGGCACAGATACTGGATAAGGATATTTTTCATAAGATTTCAGAGGCGGCAGACGAGCTGTCTGTGGAATGTTATGTGGTAGGTGGATATGTGCGTGACCTCTTCCTGGAACGACCTTCCAATGATATTGATGTCGTTGTCGTGGGCAGCGGCATTGAGGTGGCTTCCACCTTGAAGAAGATGCTCGGAAAAAAGGCGCATCTCTCAGTGTTCCGCAATTTCGGAACAGCACAGGTAAAGTATAAGGATACAGAAGTGGAGTTCGTGGGAGCCCGAAAGGAGAGCTACAACCGCGATTCCCGCAAACCGATTGTTGAAGATGGAACCCTGGAGGACGACCAGAACCGTCGTGACTTCACCATCAATGCCATGGCGGTATGCCTGAACAAGGACCGTTTTGGAGAACTCGTCGACCCTTTTGATGGTGTCTATGACTTGGAAGACGGCATCATCGCCACTCCGCTCGACCCGGATGTCACCTTCTCTGACGACCCGCTCCGCATGATGCGCTGTGTGCGCTTTGCCACCCAGCTCAACTTCCAGATAGAGGATGAAACCTACGAGGCACTCTCCCGCAATGCCGACCGACTGAAGATTATCAGCGGCGAGCGCATCTGCGACGAGATGAACAAGATTATGCTCTCCAAGCACCCAAGCATCGGATTTTATTATTTGAAGGATACCGGTCTGCTCGACCTCATCCTGCCCGAACTGGTGGCGATGGATAAGGTGGAAACCCGCAATGGCAGAGCCCATAAGAACAATTACGACCATACGATGGAGGTTTTGGAGAATGTGTGCAAGCACAGCGATAACCTCTGGCTCCGCTGGGCGGCACTCTTCCACGACGTCGGCAAACCGAAGAGCAAGCGCTGGGACAACAATATCGGTTGGACGTTCCACAGTCATAATATAATAGGTGCCAAGATGATTCCAGGCATCTTCCGCCGTATGAAGCTTCCGATGGATGCGAAGATGAAGTATGTGCAGAAACTGGTGGAGCTCCACATGCGTCCTATCGTGATAGCCGATGAGGAGGTGACGGATAGCGCGGTTCGCCGACTGCTGAACGATGCGGGTGATGACATCAACGACCTGATGACGCTTTGCGAGGCTGATATCACCAGCAAGAACCAGGTGCGCAAGCAGAAGTTCCTGGATAACTTCAAGATGGTGCGCGAGAAGTTGGCAGACTTGCAGGAGCGCGACTACAAGCGATTGCTTCAGCCTTGTATTGACGGCAACGAAATCATGGAGATGTTCCAGCTCAAGCCATGCCGCGAAGTGGGAACCTTGAAGCAGTATCTGAAGGATGCTGTACTGGATAACAGGGTGGCAAACGAGCGGGAACCTTTGATGGAACTTCTGATGAAGAAGGCCCAGGATATGGGCTTGGCTATGGTAAAAAACTTAAATAGAGAATAATTTTTGTTAAATAACGGCTCCTTGCGAGCCGTTATTCATATATTATTAGTAATTTTGCAGCGTTTTAAAACTCAAAATCAGTTTAGAGTTTCCGCCAGAGGGCGGTATGTATATATTAAGGTATGACAAAAATAATAAATTATAATATAAAAATAGGTATGAAAATTAAAAGCGTTTTGTTTGTTGCAGCAGTTTGTGTTCTTGCTGCGTTGACATCATGTGGTGGAAGTAAGAAGGGCGGTCTGCCTAACTTCGGCGACGATGAGTTCGCTGTGGCTACTATAGGTACTTCCAGCGCCGCATTGCAGACTACCTATCCTGCTACCATCAAGGGTATCCAGGATGTAGAGGTACGTCCTAAGGTTTCTGGTTTTATCACTAAGGTTTTTGTACACGAGGGACAGACTGTATCAGCAGGTCAGGCTTTGTTCTCTATTGATAGCGAGACCTATCAGGCTGCTGTCCGTTCTGCAGCTGCTGCTGTAAATACAGCTAAGGCACAGGCTAATACAGCCAAGTTGACCTATCAGAACAATAAGAAGTTGTATGATAGCAAGATTATCGGTGAATTTGAACTTTCTACAGCAGCTAACAGCTATGCAACCGCTAAGGCTCAGGTAGCTCAGGCAGAGGCAGCATTGGCTTCAGCCCGCGAGCAGTTGGCTTGGTGTACCGTTACCAGCCCTTCTGCAGGTGTAGTAGGTAGCCTTCCTTTCAAGGTGGGTGCTCTGGTAAGTGCTTCTGGTCAGGCTTTGACTACTGTTTCCAATATCAGCACCATGGAGGTATTCTTCTCACTCTCTGAGTCTCAGATCTTGAGCATGTCTAAGACCAATGGTAGCATTCAGGCAGCCATCGCAGCGTTCCCAGCTGTTAAGTTGCAGTTGGCAGACGGTTCTATCTATAATCACCCGGGTAAGGTGGTTAAGATGAGTGGTGTCATCGATGCTACTTCTGGTTCTATCTCTCTCATCGCTCACTTCGCTAACCCAGAGAAGTTGCTGAAGAGTGGTGGTGCAGGTTCTATCGTTGTTCCTAACGATAATAACAGTGCTATCGTCATCCCTCAGGAGGCTTGCTCTCAGGTTCAGGATAAGATCTTCGTTTATATCGTAACCAAGGATAACAAGGTGAAGTATTCTGAGATCAAGGTAAATCCACAGGATGATGGCAAGAACTATATCGTAACTTCTGGTCTCCATGTAGGTGACCGCATCGTATTGAAGGGTATCACTAAGTTGACCGATGGTCAGCA
>ENA-UEQM01000044-UEQM01000044.1-human-gut-metagenome-genome-assembly--contig:-NODE-44-length-78504-cov-10.622107_pt1 | contig 78504 bp, 49 predicted proteins | sample MGYA00242948_ERZ507948 | MGnify/ENA primary metagenome ERZ507948 (study PRJEB26167, sample SAMN06115440) | human gut metagenome | host: Homo sapiens | place: China:Hubei | collected 2015-07-28 | study... | reverse complement strand
GACAAGAACCCTTCAACAATCAACGAGTTCTATTTTTGGACTAAGGCGGGCTATAAATTAAGTCCGTTTGATGTGATTAAGGTTGATCATATTGAGGACTCTGTGACATTTGGTGTAATTGAAGAAATCTGTCATGTTACAGACTCTGCAAGCCATTTCGCCAGCTATATATCATCAGACTTTGGTGATGTAACTCCTCAGTCAGAAGGTAACACTGACCGATTGGCTTTCAATTATGTGAAAGCACGAGTTGTTGGCAACACAGGTAATATCTATACACCTGTGCTGCATGGAAGACATGTTCGCTTATGTAGCGTGGATGACATTCAAAGCGCATTAGGGCTTAAGGGTGTAAAGAATCCTCTAACATGTGGCTATCTTGAAATGTATGGAGAAAAGGTACCTGTAGAAATCAATGCAGATTTCCTTGTAGGACCTGATGGTGCCCATCTTAATATTTCAGGAATTTCGGGACTTGCGTGCAAAACCTCTTATACAATGTTCTTGCTGAATGCGTTGCAGCAGAAATACACGAAGGCATTAGAAGATGATGAAGAGGCGCAGTCTATCGCCTTTATGCTCTTTAATGTCAAAGGACGAGACTTGCTGTCTTTGGACAAAAAAGGAAACTTGGATAAAACGAACCAAGACATCTATGACATGCTACACATGGAGGCAAAGCCATTTAGTAATGTTCATTACTACTATCCCTACTCAGATAATGAGATTCATGCAAAAACATATGCTGACAAGCATTATGTTATGACCCAATTCGATCATGATAAAAATGCTAGCAAGTACAAGTATTCTTATAAGTTTAGCAAAGAAAAACTGGAGTTCCTATTTGCAAACGAGGAGGATCCGACAGGAACATTGGCTAGCATTATAACCTGGATAAACAACGAGGGCGCACCATTCTGCGGTTGCGGCACTTGGCATACCTTCCGAGAAAATGTTCAGAAGGTTTTGAATGAACCGGAAAGTCCTGCCAGAAAGAGCTCTGGCATACAACTTTCTTCTTGGAAGAAGTTTAATCGTATTCTGGAAAAAGCACTTAATGACAAGGTGTTCACTGATGCTCTTGACCCTAACCTCAATGAGGTTGATTTGTCAAAATGCCTCAGAGAAATCCGCCCCAATGAAGTGAAGGTGGTTGATATTGCCAAATTGGACGACAAAACTCAGGCTTTCGTATTTGGTGATGTTATGGAAACCATCATGGATTTGATGAACTCAAAAGATGGAGATAACGTCCCTGACAAGATTGTTATCTTCGTTGATGAGCTCAACAAATACGCATCTACAGATACTCCAAAATCTTCACCAATCCTCAGACAATTGCTGGAAGTTGCCGAGCGAGGAAGATCACTTGGAATCATTCTGTTCTCTGTAGAACAGTTTAGAAGTGCCATTCACGACCGAGTTAAAGGCAACTGTGCTACCTCTGCGTACGGAAGGACAAACTTCGTGGAAGTAGGCAAGAGTGATTATAGATACTTGGGGGACACCTATAGAACAATGATGACACGACTGGCACCAGGAGAATACATCATCTCAAATCCAGCGTTAAGATCATTGATCAACATAAAGTTCCCACGTCCAACATATAAAGAAAGCAAATAATGGGATTAGAAAATGTATCAATAGAGCCGAAAGCAGGTAAGAATCTGCTAAAGATTTGCATGGGCGACATATACCCGAATCCGATGGTTGTATATCGCGAATATGTGCAGAACTCCTGCGACTCGTTACAGGAGGCTGAACAGTGTGGATTGTTTTCTCAGAAGACAGAGAAGACGGTTTCCATATCAATTGAATCCAAAAGCATAACTATACATGACAGAGGTGTCGGAGTTAAAAACGACGATGTTGAGAAATGCCTAATATGGCTATCTTACTCTCAGAAAACAGGACTGGCTATTGGCCGATATGGAATCGGACGATTGACCGGTGCCAAGTATTGTGATGAGCTTGTTTTTGAGACTTCTGCTTGTGGCGAGCCATGCAAGAATACTATACACTTTAATGCTAAGAAAGCAAGAGAAATCCTCGCCTCTGATGAAGAGTACGAAGTGCAAGAGGTTATCAAAATGGTTACTACAAGAACACGTGATGAAGAAAAAGTTGATCAACACTATTTCAGGGTCACACTTAATAATGTATTTGAGCGCCATCTTCTTGATGAGGATATGGCCAAGCGCTATCTCGCAGAAACAGTTCCTGTTGACTATTCAACTTCATTCAAAGATTATATCTTAAATCCAGCATTTGAGAAGAATTCTGAGTTTGAATCATTGTGTAAGGAATTGATTACTTGTAATGTATTTCTCAACGGAACCCCTATCAGGAAGCCGTATGACTCGTCAGTTACCAATAGCAGTAATCAAGAAGAAAGGGTAGGAAATGCCAATTTCTTTAAATTGGAGCATGAAGGTGAATTGCTGGCTTGGGGTTGGTATGCAATGACTGTTTCTGCCAAACAGTTTACAGGTACCGTTCCATTCCGCAAGATTCGTCTACGTCAACTGAATATGGCAGTGGGCGATGAAACGTATTTTGACAACCTCTACAGTAAAGATGCCGATTCATCCTATTTTATAGGAGAAGTTTTCGCAGTTCATGAGTCAATTGAACCTACAACAGGAAGAGAGGGACTCACGGACAATGATTATAAGAAGATGTTCGAGTATCAACTCAAGACCAAGTTCAAGTCCATGGCCAAGGAGTACTACGACTTGAGCAAATTTGGAAGCGGTGTGCTTGAACCATTAGCAAAAGGCATTCGAAGTATGAGAGCCGTCAATAGGGATGTTGACTTGGGTCTCAAGACTTTAGAAAATACAAAAAACGAAAGAGCAGAGATTAATTCCAAGATACAAGAAGCAAAGAAAAAATTACAGGTCGATTTGACGAAAATCAGAAAGGCCGGTAAGATTGATACGCTTATTGATGGAATCGTTGAGTATTACCAAGAGCTTTCAGATGCTGAAACAGAAAAGTATAATAACCTGAAGGATGTACAGAAGGCTAATAGCCAGATAAAGAAGGTAAATCTCAAGTCGGAAATTGATAAGATAATGGGAGAAAAGTCGGATTCGGAACCAACTGATAATAACCCCTCAGAAGATCCGACACTTACTCCAGCCCCAGATAATAATGAAAGTTCATCCTCTCCAAATAACACGGATAATGATAACAACCCGTCTGCACCTACTGATGATACACCCAAATCTGAATTGGATGTATATAAGAGCTTGACCTCCTTAGAACGAGGTATCATCAAGAAGGTGTACAAGATACTTAACGGTCAGAAGGATTTGGCTCCAAGTATCAGGGAGAAGTTAAAGAACAAGATGGTCAAACAATTGACAAAGAAATAATGGCAAGAAATATTCTCTTGATTGAGCCTAATTATAAGAACAAGTTTCCTCCAATTGCACTTATGAAACTTTCCACGTATCATAAGCAGTTGGGGGACAATGTTGTGTTCTATAAGGGCGATTTTAAGGACTTTATATTAGAGCGTATATCCGACAAGTGTGTCGTAAAGCTTCAAGAAATAGTGCCAACTCATGATTGGCGCTTAAAGAAGCATTTTATTTATGATTTCATCAAAACAAGGAAGAAAGAGTATTTAGAAGCATTGGCATTGAATAGCTTCGATGATGAATTGCTTCTTATAAACTGGGTAGTGTATTATAAAGACTATTTCTGGAAGAAAATGTACCTGTTAGATCCAGAATGGGACAGAATCTTTATAACTACCTTATTTACATTCTATTTTGACATAACTGTAAAGTGTATTAATGACTTCAAGCGTTTAGTCAAGCCCAATGGATTGATTATGGTTGGAGGTGTCCTTGCTACATTGCAGCCTGACGAAATTGAAGATGCAACAGGAATCAAGCCTCACAAAGGTTTGTTGAACCGCCCTGGCATGCTCGATGACAATGACATGGTGATTGATAATCTCCCTCTCGATTATACAATTCTTGAGGAGATTGATTATAAATATGAGATGTCGAATGCTTACTATGGATCTTTGACCAAAGGATGCATTCGCAAGTGTCCTTTCTGTGCGGTTCCGAAACTAGAGCCCGTCTATGAGGAGTTTATCTCTATCAAAGACAGAATAGAACGAGTGAGAAAAACGTGTGGTGAACAACGCGACCTGCTTCTAATGGATAATAATGTAATGGCATCAAAAAGGTTTGATGACATTATCGAGGATATTATAGATAGCGGCTTTGGGGCTGGTGCAACATATACCGAGCCCAACATGTTGGAAATCGCCATAAAAAATTTGAACGAGGGAACCAACGATCGTGGTTATATAAAAAAGGCTAGAACGCTTCTGCTTGATTACTATAAGTCCATCAAAGATAAAGAACTGAGCTACAAAATCTACTCGGCATTAGAAGAAAACCATCTCATGAGAATAGAGACAACAACTAAGCAAGGTATCTTTAATGCATATGAGGTGGTAAAGCCATACTATGACAAAAAGGTCAAATTGAGAAGACCTAAAAGACGTAGTGTGGACTTCAACCAAGGAGTCGATGCACGTCTCTTTACACCACATATGGCTAAGCAATTTGCAAGGATTGCTATTAATCCGTTGCGAATCGCCTTCGACAACATGGCCATTAAGGATACATATGTAGCGGCTATCAAAATGTGCCAGCAAGAAGGGCTCAGAAAATTCTCCAACTATATCCTGTACAACTTTAATGATGAACCAATTGATTTGTACAGAAGATTGAAAATAAATGTCGAGTTGTGCGAAGAATTGGACATTGATATATATTCATTCCCCATGAAATATCATCCTTTGTTCGATGAACATAGCCATGACAGAAATTTTATCGGCAAAAAATGGAACATGAAATATATTCGGTCTGTACAAGCTGTCTTAAATGTGACTAAGGGCTGTATAGGAAGAGGATTGAGTTTTTTCTATAGGGCTTTTGGCCGGACAGAAAAGGAGTATTTTGACATACTGCTTATGCCTGATGCAATGATTCTATACAGATTCTTTTTCGAATGGCTTGAAAGCAAGGGGCACAAACTATCTAAGTACAGATGGGAACGTATTATCAACAATCTTTCAGAAACAGAAAAGGCTTACTTTATTGAGTACATAAATTCTGAAGATGATGGGACTCCACAACAGACTTTCATTGAAGAGTTAAAGCCCTTTTATGTGAATCTGAGAGATCAGATAGTTAACCCAAATGGCTCGCTCTATGAATTAAAACAAGAATTCGATTCCTTGAGCAAGAAAGAAAAGGAAGACATACTGGAGCGATATCGTTAGACGGGTGCATGCTAGCTATCCTTAGGAACTTGGGGGCGGCATACGAAGGCGTTTGCGCCTATCGGCTAGCCATATGACCCCACTGTAGGACTCGGTTGAATGCAGGATCATAGGTAGAACTCACATTAATAGAATCGAAACATTAGATCAATATGAGAAGAATGAAATTATACACAATCATTGCGATGGCAGCATTGGCTACGGTTTCTGCAGCCCAGTCTACAACTGGCCGTTTTGAATTTGGCTATGCTGACCGTGCAGCTTTGTCGGTACCAAAAGAGTTTTCTTATGGTAACGTGCCATACTTGGTACTGGCTGACAATAACGACCAAAATACCGTTCAAGTCTTCGATGAAAATTTGGATGTGGTCAAGACAATAGCCATGAAGGAGAGTATGCCTTTCAATTATCAGCTTACATGTCAGTCTGAGACACGTGAGGTGACGGCCGTTAACCAGACGTATAGCGACGCATATTGTAGCTATGAGTCCTATGAGGCATTTGTTCAAAACGAAAAGAACTGTGACCCTACTTTTGACGAGTCTTGTCTGATTATAAAAGATTTGGGTAATGGTACCAGAAAGATTACCATAGATTACACCAACAGCCGATATAGCACCAATAGTCAGATGTACTACGCCTACGATTATTTCGGGATGCAGTATCCCAAGGTGTATTTCATTGAGAATAGCAAAGGTCTAATAGGTTATCGGACTAGCTACTCCGTGGAGTATTCCGAATGGCAAGCTACAGGTACTAGCGTAAAAGACTACAGTAAAGACCAAGATCGTATTAAACTGTGTAATATAAACCTAAACAATGGTGATGGCAGAGCAAACTCATATTTTGAAGTGAGCCAAATGCTCTTCAATTCTGACGAGGGCTTCGAGTACATCCTGCCTAAATACAAGCTTTCCACGAATGGTAATATTGGAGGATCCTATACCACAATTGATGATGGTAGTCAATCTGAACAAATCACGACCCAACAAACTACTGTAATCTCTGAACAGAAGGAGTTGGCATTGGCCGGCTTCCAAGTTCTATCAGAAGAAGGCAATGTGGTATCTGACATTACTTTTGACGGAGACTTTGAAGGAAGCATTGACTTGGATTGTGCTTTTGTAATTACCATTGGTAACACCACATATCTGGCATTTGACGGCTATAGCAATGATCAAAGTTCAACAATCTTCTACAAGATAGACCGTTCAACAAGTTCCATTCAGAAGGTGAAGACGGCTCCTTCTACCATGAAGTTGAGTCCTACAGTAGTAAACAGTGGTTCAACTATCAATGTGAACTTCGGTGATGGCAACGATAAGGGCTCTGACCTCGTAGTTGTATCAGCCTCTGGTGCTGCTGTCCAGTCTTATCATGTGCCAGCCGGACAGTCTTCAACCCAAATTCAGGCGAACACCTCTGCCGGCATGTACAGCATCAGCAGACTCCAAAAGAACAAGGCTGCCGAGACAAAGAAGATTATTGTAAAATAGCCTCATGAGTACAGAGAACAAAAACGAAGAGGTAGAGTGCATATGTGGACATAACGGTGATGGCAAATGTCATCGCTGCGAATGCGAGCATCAAGAAAGCTCTCACGAAGTGTACGAAGAGATTGATATGGATGAATATATCAACCAATTGGATGATTGGGATTAAACGGTATAAACAACATGTCAGAAATCAAAGAAGTATATGGCATTGAGTGGATGTGACTTTAAAAAACAAAATTTAGAGAAAAACAAATTGCAAAAAGATATATATACCACCATTAAAGGTGGTAAGTTACCACCTTTAATGGTGGTATATAAAACATCGAATAATATGGCATTAGAAAAAATCTATAACAAATGGCTATCCATTCAGCCACTGTCTGAAGCTGATCAGAACAAACTCAGTATGAGGTTTACTGTTGAGTACAACTACAACAGTAATCATCTTGAAGGCAATACCTTGACCTATGGCCAGACAGAGCTTTTGCTTCTTTTTGGCAAGGTAAGTGGTGAAGGACATCACGATACAAGATAACGTGAAGATACATTTGAGTACCCAGAATGACGATGACGAGAAAGTGGCAGAGATGATAGACTCTTTCAACGACTTGGCAGATGAGCTGCTGCCGATGGGCATAGAGTTTACCGACGACTTCAAGGCAGACCATGACCGTCTTATCCGAACCGACACAGGTTGGACAATCACACTCGGTCGAGGCCTCGACATCTATGAGAAGTTTGGACGCTTCTCGCTGAGTCGCTCCAATCAAAAGGCTCGCCGATGCAAGGCGTTCAACGTGGCTATCAATAAAACGGAGGAATAATCTTCTATTCTTAATAGTGATAATATGAGTTACGGAGCAGATTTTATTTATGCCGAAAATGCACAAGGAAGAATCGTGCATGTAGATGAAGTGGCACGTGGTCTGAACTGCGGCTGCCACTGTCCATGTTGTGGTGAACCCTTACAAGCACGACAAGGAGATATGCGTGGACATGGTTTCAAGCATCATAGTAAAGACAGACGCGCCAATCTTAAAATTTGCTATGAAGTTATCATGTACAAACTTGCCGAGCAAATCATATTGGACAACAGGTGTATCAAGGCTCCCTCATATTATCACATATTTCCCGGAAAGACTCTTGACTTTGTAGAAGTAAAAGTAGATAGTTGCTACGAACGAGAAGACAAACAACCCGACGTTATTGCAAAAACGGCTGATGGCGTGGAGTATCTTATAGAGTTTGTGTTCAGTTCAAAAGTTCAACATAAGCAGCCTATCGACTATAAAAACACGAATTGCCTGGAGATAAATTTGGCAAACCAAACGATGGACACGTTGAATGCCTTTCTTACATCGGAACCAACTGATGATTGGAAATGGCTGAACAATGATGTTTATTTTTCACAAATTGAAAATAGGTACAAAGCTGCCAATAAAAACATCAAGGTTGTAAGTGAGGACGAGTGTGCAGAATGCGAAATTAAAGATTGCGTTGCCGCACGCCTTAACGGTTCACTTCTGACTGTATATAACAATGGCAAGACATATCGGCTATGCAAGCCTGATTCATTACAAGAAGCCAAAGAACGAGAACGGCAAGAACGGCTACTGGAAGAAAAGCTAAAACGAGAACGTGAAGAGCAATTGCGTCTGGTAGCAGAACAGCGCAAAAAAGAAGAAGAAAGATGGCTTCAAGAGCAAGAAGAAAGGAAACAGCAACAGGAAGAACGTAAAAGAGCGATTGAAGCCGAAAGACTTAGGCTCGAAGCCTCCGAACTGCCTTCAGAACGTTCATGTTTTAATTGCAAATCGAACCTCAAATGGATGAACAGAAATGGGTATGCAAATTGCGGAATGTATATAAGCCTGCAAATACCCAAGAATACTCCTCCTGATTACGCACAAACATGCAAAAGATATCAAAGGAAAATAGAGTAAATTATTCAAATTATAAGATAATAAAAACATACAACAAGAAATATTCAATATGCAACAGATTATAGACATAAAGAACCTGGTCAAATACGAGGAGAACAATCGTATTGAGGCGAAAAGAGCAAAGGGCGGTCTTCCCAATAGTATTTGGGAGACTTACTCTGCTTTTGCAAATACGGAAGGTGGCGTTATCCTGCTTGGCGTAGACGAGCGGGATGACCACACTTTGGTTGCCACAGGTGTGGAAGATGCACACAAGATGATGACAGACTTATGGAACATCCTCAACAACAAGCAGAAAGTGTCGCTGAACATACTGACAGAACGCATGGTTGCGACACATGAGGTCGAAGGCAAAACGGTCATTAGCATTGAGGTGCCCAAGGCTGACCGACACCATAGACCTATCCATATTGGTAGCGACCCTATGAGGGGAACTTACCGAAGAAGTTTCGAGGGTGACTATCTCTGTACAAAGAATGAGGTGGCTGCCATGTATCGTGATGCGTCTGATGTAAGTATAGACCTGAAAGTACTGCACGCCATGGACATGACGGTTTTCGATATGGACACAGTACATCGCTACAGAAACCGTTTTGCACAATTTCACCCCACGCATATATGGAACGATGACGATGATGAGCTGTTCTTGCGGCGCATTGGTGCCATTGCCTTGTCGGAGGTGGATATGGCTTTCCATCCTACTTGCGCAGGACTCCTAATGTTTGGCCACGAATATGACATTGTGCGTGAATACCCTCACTTCTTCCTCGATTATCAAGAGAAATTGAGCGACAACACGCGATGGACACACCGAATCGTGTCAAGTTCTGGGGATTGGAGCGGAAATCTGTACGATTTCTTCTTCCGGGTATATCCGAGAATAACAGCCGACTTGCCTGTTCCGTTCGTGACAAAAGGCATGGATCGCGAAGACAATACACCTATTCACCTTGCACTGAGGGAAGTGCTCTTGAACTTGGAGGCTCACTCTGATTTTTATGCAAGGCAGGGCGTTGTCATCATCAAGGGCAAGTCTGAAATATCGTTTGCCAACCCAGGAGACATCAGAATTGGCTTGGAAGCCGCTTTAGCCGGAGGCGTATCCGACCCACGCAACGAGACCGTGATGAAGATGTTCAGCTTGGTGGACATTGGCGAACGTGCAGGAACTGGCATCCCAGATTTTGTCAACACCTGGACAAAGTATATGGGGATGTCTCCTGTTTATAGCATCAAGCACAACCCAGACCGCACGCTGTTATCAATCCCTTGCTCGGCAGAGAACTTGACTAAGGCAGGTAGATTGTTAGTCCACTCTGACGATGCAAATGGTGGACTAGTCCACTCAAAAGACGAAAAAAGTGGACTAATAAGCTCGGAAAGTGGACTGACCGATTCAAAAGGTGGACTGACTGAGACAGCACAGAGGATTCTTGAACTTATAAAACAAGACCCCACCATCACATACGACAAAATAGCCGCAGAACTCGGGAAAGCCCGTAGTGGCATTGCCAAACAAATCAAGAAATTGATAGATGACGGTATCGTTCTTCCGAAAGAGAAGAACAATGGAGTGTGGACTGTAAAATAGACAATAATGAGCAATTTGTATGGCGAACGAAACGAAACTTCAAGAGATACTCAGACTACACCGTGACTGCTCGGCACGTTTCGGTGATCATGTATTGCGGTTACTGATAGAGAATGGAGATGGCAAAGAGAATATAGCCTTGTCACCTGCACGATTGCAAGCGGTGTTGATACTGCTTGCCAATTGGACTGCGCCGAAGATTCGAAAACAGATACTTGAACAGGCTGTTAGTGATGTGATGACCCTTGAAGAGGCTAACATCCTCTTTGACTTCGCAAACATAAAGCCGCTGCCGCATGACGACTTTGTTCCCAGAGACGAGAACGGGAATCCAATTCCGTTAGTTCCTGCCGTGGAGCACCAGACAACATTGTGGCACAAAGAGGATTTGGCAGTCAATGAGGAAGCTGTCGGAAAGATAAAGTCAGCGTTCAAGGCTTGTACAAAGGCAATAGACTTCGCTGCACCAGATGCCAAGCAGATTATTGATGAGGAAGTATGCAAAGCTACGCATGGACTCATTGAGCATCTTGACACGCAAATAGATGAGTCCGTCTTGGCTATGTTGGTGGATGCCCTTTATTTCAAAGGTACATGGGAGAAAGAGTTTGACGACTACGACACTACCGACAGGGTGTTTTATGGGGCAAAAGGCAAACAGAAAGTTCCGACCATGCGCTATACTCGATACTTGGAATATGCAGAAACGGCAACGTACCAAGCTGTGTCGCTTCCATATATTTGTGAGAGTGTCAACCACAAGCGATTTGCCATGCGCATTTACTTGCCGACAGCAAAGCACACAATAGATCATGTGCTTGAAGAAATGTGGAATAGTGAGTACGAGTTCCATACAGAACGAGAAGAAGTAAATCTGTCTTTGCCTCGTTTTGGAGTGGAAAACAAGGTCAATGTGAAGTCCCTTTTGTCCAACATGGGATTGGCGTGCATACTGGAGTCAAACGACGTCATACCAGACTGCATCAAGGACTTGCAAATCTCAGACATTGCGCAGCAAGTGAAAATTAAGGTTGACGAAAACGGAACCGAAGCGGCAGCTGTGACATTTGATGTAATGGCTGCTGGTTGTCCTAATTTTGAGCGTCCCAAGCCAAAAGTGATGAAGGTCAACAAACCATTCTTGTTTGAAATAGTGGAAGAAACAACACATACTATTTTGTTCTCAGGTGTGATAAACAATATTGAGTAAACTATAAAAATAGGTGGCTTGCATTTTTGCAAAATAGCCACCTGTTTTTATATGAGCCTTTGGCGCTTTATTACCCATATTACTCGTATTACTGATATTTACCGTCCACGCTTGCGTTTATGCATTGCAGGGCGCATCATGGCTGCCGATTGAGCAATGCACCGCCGCCACCAATGTTCATCATCTTCATCCTTGTCACGTCCCCAACCAGTACCAGGTGAGCTGCCTCCGCCACAAGATTGGGCATAAGTAGTTGCCTCACGGATATAGCCGAGAACCAAGAGCATGGCACAGTTGATTACGTTGTCGGTGTTTGTTGTAAGGTCATTATATCCCGACTCGTCAAGGATTTCTTGTTGACGGTCTGATAAAGAAGGGATAAGTGGCTCTATGGAATTTGTCAGCATCTTGTTGTAAGTCCAAAGGATGTTTTTCTGAATTGCCGTAGCTTTCAAATCATTGTCCTCACCAAGACTTTTAAGCATTTCACGATGCTCCTCCCTCATTTCCGCAAGTCTGGCTTTCGCTTCGTTGATAGTATCATTGGCATCGTCAAGCATCTTGTATCTTGCTGCCAACTTCTCGTCTATACCTTCCATCTCCTTTCGTAATAGAGCGATCTTGTTAGCCAATTCGTCATTGTCAGCACCGGATTGACCAAGCTGTTGGGCTATATGGTCTATCTGCTTCTGTATGTCATCTTTTCGAGCTTGCAAGTTAGCTATCATTGTTGAAATACCTTTCAGTTTTATTTCTGCACGGTGAATTTGCTTCAACAAGTCTTCCCTCGTAGACTGGAGATTACATACTTCTGACACAAGTTCACGTTTGTATTCCTCTGTGGAACGATGCCTTGCCCGTGTTTCCTCCATATTGCTACCACGTTCCAATCCCCATTTCTCACTTACAGCCTCCTGCAATTCACTATGAAGCTTGGTCATATTAGCAGACTCTGCTTCTCTGCCATCACCAAATACACTTTTCCATGAAATGCGATTCTTCATGGGGTCTACTGGCACCAACGTACAATGACAATGTGGATTTTTCTCATCAAGGTGGACATAGAAGCTGATGATGTTGTCCTCGCCAAATCGCTTAGCCATGAATGAGTATACATCCTTTGCCCATTCTTCTATGTCTTTGCAGCGGACTATTGAAGAGTTATCAGCACCCTTTGTCAAGTCTACTGTTTGGTTACCAAAAGCAAGTTCGTGCATACGCTCACGATTGCCTCCAAAGATAAACTGGGCAACAGTTCGTCTTTTCATCACAGCGTTGGGACGTGCGTTTGGGTCTTTGATACCCCTTGCAGCCAAGTTCTCCGCCATCTTTTCCGCTATTGTCTTTGAGGTGTCTATCGGTTGAATGATACCACCCTTTACGACTTCAAAGTTGAGCTTCGCACGTGTCGGGTCATAGTTGGAAAGACTATCTTTGGCTTTCTTTTCCCAATGCTGTTTTGTCCAGTTTCGCTGTTGCTCGTCACTTTCCTGCACACTCACGCCACTGGTTGTTGAGCGCATATCCATGACTTGTTTTCTTCCTGCCATATTCTTTATTTTTTAGTTACAAGTACCTTTATTCTGCCAGAGCTTGCTCCCCGAAGGAACTCCCCTTGGGGTGGCAGCCTAATACGGTTTTTTCAAAACCGGTAATTAGGCTTACCGATTTGAAAAATCGTTGCTTAACGAGTCGTTGGCGCAAGTAGTTTTTGAATTGCAGCAAGCAAGCTCGCAGAGATTTTGATGAACGCATTTGATTGTTGCAATGCTATCGTTCTGAGGTGAAATGATAGGGAATGTGAAGTCATAAGACAAGCTGTTTGTAAGACTTCTTGCCGATGAAAAAGACATAAACATTTCCCTGTCGTTTAGAAGTGATGACTGACAAAGCCGTAAGTTCTTCGATGAATGATTGAACGGTATGACGCTCCCAATTCCAATCTTCCGCAAGGCGTTTGTAAGAAGCGGAATAAGGTGCCGAGTTTACGACAACACCATCTGCATCTCTAACGGCAACACCTTTTTGTATATGTTCCATCATCCAGACGAAGGCATCGTATCGTGTAAGACGATGATTGCCTTTTGATCTCAGACAGTCTATCAATTCAGCACCAAGAGCAAGCCAATTAAGCGAATGGGTATTCTTTTCCATAAATGCAGTTTTTAAGAATGAGGCAACATTTTCATTTGTTCAGTATCGGTAGGTTCCGCATGAGCTTTTTGAGTTTTACCTTTACGATGTTTTACATTGGAAGGGAAACAACAAGCAGCTTCAAGAATAAACGCTAAGGTTACTGCCACCGAAAGCAGATGTGGAATAAACGAAAGTACAATGGTAGTGAAGGCAAGAACCATAACAATCAAGCGTGACTTTCTTATTGTCTGAAGCAGTATCATGTTCTTCTTAGAAGCAAGCGAGAAGAATACATAGATTGATGAAAGCATGATGCCTTTCTCCAAAGGAAACAAAGCGTAATACACCAGGTGAAACAAGATAAGTGCAAGACACAGCATTCGTGCCGTGAACAACTTGAAGTTTTCTGAGTAAGCCATACCGAGCCATGCTCTTCTGAATTTTCTGTTAGTGTATAGCCTTGCAGGAAACAAGAACAAAAACAGAGAAAATGCTAAGAATATTGCAATCTTTAAGTACGTCATTTTTATTTGAATAATATGAGTAATACCGTATTACTTGGAAATATCTAAACGTCATCTCCAACATACAGATAGAATGGAGAATTTGAAATTTTAAGCTTCAGAGACTTAAACGATGCTCTGCGGATAATCAGCTCAACATCGTGTAGTGTGGGGTCACATTTTGCAATGCGTTCTGCAAAGGCACTGTCTCTTCTGCATATTTTCTTGATGATTTTGGCTATGTCATTCTCATATATGTTCCAGACAGTTCTGGATATATGGTACTTTACTTTGCCAGACAACATGATGCGAAGAACAAGACATGATGATTTCACAAGTCTTCCGTTTTCGTGCATCATATAGTCATGCCTTGCTTCAGGAACGACAGCACGATACACCTTGCTGTTGGCATTGATGATGTCGGCTATCTTATATAGTAGTTCAGCCATCATAGTTCATTTTGCAAAATACAGAAAGGAGTTTAGCTGCTGTCATGGCTTCAATAAAGTCAAAAGATGCCTCGTGTAAAAGAAGATCACTTTCAAGCTCGTCCTCCCAAACATCGATAGAGTCGTATATGGTTACGGTGATTCCATCAATAAAGCCGTTAGGCTGTGACACCATATTGACCTTGTACATACTTTGTCCCAATTTGGGGCTGGCAAAGAAACAACAGTGATGTGTATTTGGGGCGGTCTTGCTTGTTCCATGATACAATAATAGTAAGTCCATGTCATCGTCAAGCATGTCCATGACACATCCGATTGGAAATGTTTCTTCAAGAGAAAAATAGAGAATGGCGGAGTCTTCGGTTATGTCTGGTTCCGCACATTTCTTACTGTCAATGAGCCTTGGCAACATGAGCGGTGCCAAAGCCATAAACTTGTTCACTTCTTTTGTTATCATACTTAGTAGGAGTTAAAATGATGAGACGTATATTTTTAGTAGCTGCTGTGGCAACAGATAGTTCAATGCCTTTAAGTTGATGTCAAACGTCTCAGCAAACTTTCTTGATTTGGGAAGTTGAGAGATGACATAGTTGAACTTCTTTCGTTCCTGCTCTGTCATTGTAGCAAGAGAAAACTGGTCAATACTGATGAAAGGCTGTATTATCATCCAAAGATAGGCGTTGCCTTGTGCCTTGTTTTTCATTTCAAGGCGGTTAATGTTTTCCACACACTCGGCAGAGTTCTGCAACAATCGCCTCACAGTGCGCATAGACATGTAAACGACTACATCTTTTGATGATATTTTCCCGTCCTTTGCTGCCAGGAATATATTTCGGCAGATGGTTTCTGTGTCTTTTGTGATGTCGGACAGAGGTTCGTTGTCCATTTCATATAGGTGTGCAAGAAAAGAACGGAACAAGAAATCTTCTTGGCTTATGAATTTTAGCAGCTCATTCTTGTCGTTTATTCCAGACCTCATGGTCTCGCCCAAGAAGTAACGGTAACGTTTCAAGATTGAACTTTTATCACAAACACTAATGCTTGTGCTGTCCAAAGCATTAAAGAAAGGTTCTGCTTCGTGAACAGCGTCGAGAAGTTCTTTGTCCTCTTTGTAGGAACAAGTCATGTCTTTTATTGTGAGAATATCCCCATAGCCGTATTTCCATGTTTCGGTAAGGCGAAGTATTTCTGTTCTTATGGAGTCATTGATAAGAAAAAAGTCGTTTGCCACGTTATGGTGCTTGATGAAAACTGAGTCTTTGGCAAGAAATTTATAGACAGTGTCGCTTATCTCATGCCATTCACATAAGGTCTCACCAAAGTCTTTGGTGTTGGAATGGCTAATAGAGCGGACTTTCCAGAGGTATTGGTGATACTCGTTTAAGGCATCTTGACGTGTCTGAAAGTCGTATTTCCCTCCACCAGAACATGACGAACAACTGGAAAATACAAGTAATATGAGTAATACCGAAAATAAGGGTAATACGATATTACCAAACAGCTGCAGATGATGAATGATACAGCTGTTTTCTCTGAGGATTGGAAACAGAATCCGGTCTTTATTCATGTGGTGTTGATGTTTTATTTGTTTTTAATGACAAAGGTAGGGAGTAAAGTCTGAAAACAAAAATTTCTGCTCAATATTTTAAGCATTGGTTCTATTCGTGGTAAAAATAGAACCAATAAACAGAGAATATGCCTTAAAATACAACAACACAGCATATATGTATGGTATTCAACCCAAAATCCAGTGGTTTATGATTATCTTTGCAGACAATATTACTTAGCAATACGGATAATATGAACTATATCGGTTATATAAATAAGGCTCAATACTTTGAGCATACAACAGAAATCATCAATTTGATGAAAGGTCATGGGTGTGTCAATATTCACATTGAAGAGACCAAAGACAAGAAACGCATTGAGTGGTGTAAGTTCATTGACAGTCTTTCAAATGGAGACAGTGCGGTGTTTGCGTCATTCGACAATGTGTTTCACAATTTCCACGATATGATGTTCTTCATCAAGTATTGTTCTAAGATGGACATTCGCATTATTTCCCTCTCAGATGAATTGGACACGCATGACAAGTTGTTTCCTGAGAGAAGAACGGCGGACACATTAGACTTGATATGCAAAGTTTTCAGCAAAAGAGATAGGGCTTCGCATGATGACTTGGAGGCTGAATTGTATTCCTACAGCTTCGAGGATAGGAAATTGAAACGATACAAGTTGGTTATCAACATGTATAAAGCCGGTTATAGTGTAAAGGAAATCATGGAAAGGACTGGCTACCGTGGAAAAAGTAACATATATAGGATATTGCACCAATATGATATAGAGATGGAATATCCATCTATGTCGAGAACCGCTAACAAGGTTAGGGAGAAATCAATCTAAAATAGTCATTTCCCTTACTTTATATCCCATACATAGGAATGTTGGTTATCCAACAATCTCCAATGTCAAGGGTGGGTGTAAAACAGTCAGTAGCTACAGTGTGACATTAGAATTGTGTTGTCAATCAAAAAGCAGCAATATGAAGGTCGGTTCATATCGATCTTCGCTTGATGCTCTGCCGATTGACAATTCAATTCGTCACACGTTCTGCGGAACAATGCTCCTCTCTTGACTGTTTGCAGACAAGAATGGTGCTTTGTTCATCAAGCAGAATAGCTGCCGTCTGTTTTACAGGGTGGGTAAGTCTTTAAGGAACTCTTTTATTTCGTGGAACTTGAAGAAGTTTTATATAAAGGGTGGGGAACTGTGAAGTGTTGCGAGTGGCAAGACCAAATGTCCAAACAAAGTGAGTGGCTATTCTAAACACAAGTCTTCTAAGCGTAAGCCTTGATAGATTGTGTTTAGAATTGCTGCTTTCTTTGTATTTGGTCCTTGGCAAACAGTCATGGCAGCCTAATAGCAACTTGTTGCCATCGGGCTGTGATGTCTGTTTGCCAACCATCTCTGTAACACTTCGCAGTGGAGTGGGAAGCTTATAAAGGATAAAATGTAGCGTAGATACGTTGTGTATACAACGTTGTATCTTTGTATAAAGTGTTGACACTCATTGCATTTGTGAGAATAAGACTCCGAGAGATACAACGCTACAAAAGAAAAAGGCTATTTAATACGCAAATGGTAATCGCCTACGACCTGTAAGGTGATAGATGATTACCATTTGCATTATAAACAAGGTGAGTTTACTCCACCTCGTCATCGTAAGTAAGATTTCCTTCAAAGCCAAGTGTTACCTGTTGTACTCCATGCTTTTGGATATACTTGTTGGTAGTAGTGATGTCGCTATGTCGAGCTTGGTCACGTGCAACTACCACTCCTTGCGCATTTGCCAAGTCACGGATGCCAGAGTCCTTCAAACTGTAGAACTGGTAACAGTCATTCCATTTTAGAGCTTTACGCATAACTTTCCAACGCTTGTTGAATTGGTCTGAACCAATACGCTCTTTGCTTGGTTTGAAGTCAGAGCCGAACAGGTAATAGCTATCCGGCTGCTTGAACACCTCCAAGTCAAGCATAAGTTTGATGACGATTTTATTCAAGCCAACTTCTGCATCCTTGTGGTTCTTGCTGAATTCATGCGATACAAACACCGTTTGTTTCTTCAGAGAAATGTCGCCAATCTTCAAGTGACTCAATTCGCCTGGGCGTATGAGCGTATAATACTGCATCAGACAGGCAAGAAAGAACGACTTATCATTTCTGCACAGATAGTTTGACATCTGATTCAGCATCTCTGGTGTCAAGTCCTTGCGGTATTTCTCATGTTCAGGCATCACCTTGATATGTTCCACAGGATTAGTGTTGATGTGCTTACGAGCAATCAAGAACTCCGCCAAGCCGTAAAGCCATCCCCTGTAATTGTTTCTTGTTCGTGGAGAACTCTCACGATCAAGATAAATCCAATCTATGAAGTCATTACAGAAACCAATATCAAATTGATAGGCATACTTGATGGGATTAACTTGCGATGTAATAAACTCACGAAGTATATTCACTCTGGAACGATAGCTTTGACGCGTTTTCTTTCTGTCCATGCGGTCTACATAGTCAAGATAACGTTCAAGGCAGTTGTCGAAATACACAAAACCACGACTCTCATCATCTGTTACCCAAGGATTCCATCCCTGAGCAAGCTGCTTTGTAAGAACATCCATGATTTCGCTTGCTCTGCGTTTCTTTTCAGAGACGCTAAGACTATCTTTGATATAGTATCTCTTACGACGCATTAAACCTCGTGCTGGGTCTAATGATGTAAAATCTACAAACCAACGTACACCTTTATGTAAAGTGGGAGGTGTGTAGCCCACAATGTCAGAACTCTTGCCATTACAAAATTTTGAGCACATTTTTTTAACATCTTTTAGAGCCATCATATAGGTGGATTAAAGACGTTTGTTCAATTACCTGAAAAATTCTGGCGCAGATTTGGCGCACCCTTAAACGAAAAATCAGCGCAACTTGTTGTTTTACAACTCGTTACGCTGACTTTGGCGGAGAGAGAGGGATTCGAACCCCCGGTACCTCTCAGTACGCCGGTTTTCAAGACCGGTGCATTCGACCACTCTGCCATCTCTCCAATTCAGTCGGATGACTATAGCTTGGTTTCTTAAAGCGAGTGCAAAAGTAATGCTTTATATTGAATTGCGCAAATGTTTCAGCAAAAAAGTTTCTGTATTTAATATCTGTTAACAATATGCACCTTACTATATTATATATAGAGCATCGATAAGGCATATTCTTGAAGAAAAACACCGTAATAGTTGGCAGATTAAAAAGAAACAGATAATTTTGTGTGCACATTCTGAAGATATGGATACATTCACTCTAAGACAAATAATAATATAAAACGAACAATAACCCATTATGGCATTATCCAATATAGAGAAACATTATAATAAGCACCCTGAAGATAAACGACTACTGCGTAGACACGGCATCGTTGAGTTCCAAACCACCATGCATCATCTTCATCGCTTCCTCAAGCCTGGCTATCAGCTGCTCGATATAGGTGCAGGCACAGGACGCTACACCTCAGCCCTCATGGCTGAAGGCTATGATGTAAAAGCCGTAGAACTCGTTAAGCGCAACATTAATGTGTTTCTTGAGCGTGAGCCTACAGCCAATGTAGTGCAAGGCGATGCCAGAAACATGCCATTCATTCCTACAGATTCAGCAGACCTAACACTCCTTCTCGGTCCGCTCTATCATCTCATGGGCGACGACGAAAAGCTTAAGGCACTCAACGAGGCTAAGCGTGTCACCAAGTCTGGTGGACTAATCTTCGTAGCCTATCTTATGAACGAATATAGCATTCTGTCTTACTGTTTTGACGAAGACAGAATAAGCGACTTGTTGGAAAAAGGACTTGTCGACCGCAACTTCCATATTCAAGCACAGCCCGACGAACTCTACGACTATGTGCGCATTGACGATATCAACCGTCTAAATCAAGCCGCAGGTCTTGAGCGTGTTACTATCTTTTCTCCTGATGGTGCTTCCGATTACATGCGTACACGCCTTAACCGTATGAGCGACGAAACCTTCGCCCTTTTCATAGAATATCAAAAGACCATCTCTGAGCGTCCCGACCTTATAGGTGCAGGCAGCCATGTGGTAGATGTTGTTAGGGTAGGGTAGTGTATTCTTTATGTAAGAGTGGGGCATGTATATTACAAAATTTAGCCTCATATTTATGTTTGAAATTATCTTTGATAGCAGTCAAAGATACGTTTGATAGTAAGCAAAGATACATTTGATAGCTATCAAAGCAACATTTGATAGTAAGCATAGATAGAATGCAGCTTGGTTTTTCATCGATATATGTAGGGTGAAATATTGATATATGTTGGGTGAAATATCGAAGGAGGTAGGGTGAAAAAACGGTCTATGTCCTATTATAGTTTGATAATGTACTGATGATTATATCTTTTTAGCTGATGTTGAATGCTAAAATAATAAAAGGGAAAATATGAACAACTTCTGATATTTTATGAATATACCTATATGGCGAATAGTCAGTAACTTTGCAGCCGAAATATAATTATAGGTATGAAAAAAATATTGTTCACAATTTCTTTAGCGCTTCTTTTTAGCTACTCTATGGCACAAGAAACGCTATCCTTAGGGCAATGCCTGCAGATGGGCATTGACCGAAATCTGAATTTGAAAACTTACGAGGGCAATGTGCTTAAGGGTAAGCATAATGTAAGTGAAAATCGTTCGCGCCTGTTGCCACAAATAAATATAGGTGCAGGACTTAATGATAATTTTACTCCTCCTGTTTCTGTTACTGATGGCTCGGCATATGGCAAACCTTATAATGTTACCAAGACTCTGCAATACAACTCTTCGGCAAGCATACAGTTGCAGATGCCACTATATAGCCAAACAGCGCTAACGGCATTGAGCATCTCGAAGACGCTGGATCAGCTCAATACCCTGTCGTATGCTAAAGCCAAGGAAGACTTGATAGTGCAGATTAGTCAAATGTATTATCTTGCTCAGAATACCGAGGAACAGATAGGCATAATCAAGGATAACATCAAGCGATTGGAGGAATTGCGCGACATCACTCAGGCTTTCCACGACAACGATATGGCACTGGGAGTGGATGTGAAGCGTGTGAATGTGAATCTTGAGAACCTCAGCGTGCAGTATGATAATGCTAAGGCTATGCTCACTCAGCAGTATAATATGCTGAAGTATGTTATCGACTATCCTGCCGACAAGGATATTATTGTAGAAAAGGCTAATATTGAGCAGATTGATATGGCTGCATTGTCGGGACTTAACGAAAATCTTAACGAACTGCAGTTGCTGCGCACCCAGCAGACTTTGGCTGAACAGCAGAAGAAATTGGCTAAGGATGGCTATTTGCCTACGTTGGCACTTACTGGCAACTGGACATATTCGGCTTTCACCGACAAGATAGAACATTGGTTCCATTCTGGAGAGTCAAATCATTGGTATAAGTCGAATGGCATTGGAATCTCGTTGCGCATTCCTGTCTTTGATGGTTTCGAGAAGCGCTCTAAGATTAGAAAGGCGCAGGTGGATGTAGATAATGCTAAGTTGCAGTATGAGAATGCACTGAAAGGTATGCAAACACAATATGCTAATGCTGTGAACGACCTTGCCAACAATCAGCGTAACTTTAGCAAGCAACGCGATAACTATCTGCTGGCAGAGGATGTCTATAAGGTTACGAGCGACAGATATCGCGAGGGTATAGCATCGATGACTGAGGTGTTGCAAGACGAAATGAGCATGAGCGATGCTCAAAATAATTATCTCACAGCTCATTTCAACTATCAGGTGTCGAACCTCACACTATTAAAGCTCACAGGTCAATTAGAGAAACTGATAAAATAATTCGCACATTATAATATATATACAACAATGGAAACAAATAACAATAATAATATAAATGGTAATAATGGCGACCAGACTAATCAGTCGTCGCACGAAGTAACAGCTAAACAGCTTAAGCGCCAGCGCATACGCCAAATTGTGGTGAGCCTTATTGGTGTTGCTATTCTGGTTTGGGGAATAGTAGAGGTGGTATGCCTGTTTATGGACTATAAGTCGAACGAGAAGAGTGACGATGCTCAGGTGGAGCAGTATATATCGCCTGTGAATATGCGTGCATCGGGATATATCAAGAAGATATATTTCAAGGAGCATCAGGATGTTAAGAAGGGCGATACTCTCTTGGTTCTCGACGATCGTGAATATCGCATTCGTGTGATGGAAGCCGAGGCTGCACTCAAGGATGCTATGGCAGGAGCCAACGTGGTAGACGCATCGCTGCAGACCACTCAGACTTCGGCTACTGTATATGAGGCATCGATAGCAGAGATTGAAATCAGATTGGCTAAGCTCGAGAAAGACCGTCAGCGCTATCAGAACCTTGTGGCTCGCAATGCTGCTACACCAATTCAGCTTGAGCAGATTGAAACAGAATATAACGCTACGAAGAAGAAACTCGATGCTGCTCGCCGTCAGCAGAAGGCAGCATACTCTGGAGTAAACGAGGTGCAGACCAGAAAGAAGAATACTGCTGCAGCTATTGAGCGTGCGCAGGCTGCGCTTGAGATGGCAAAGCTCAATTTGTCGTATTGCGTGGTTACAGCACCATGCGATGGTAAGTTGGGTCGAAGAGCATTGGAGGAGGGTCAGCTGGTGAATGCTGGTCAGACCATCACTTATATCATGCCAGATACTCAGAAGTGGGTTATTGCCAACTATAAGGAAACTCAGGTAGAGAACCTGCATGTTGGACAAAAGGTGATAATGACAGTAGACGCTTTCGAGGGTAAGGAGTTCGAGGGCAAGATTACTGCCATTTCAGGTGCTACAGGCTCGAAATATTCTCTTGTGCCTACCGACAATTCTGCAGGCAACTTTGTGAAGATTCAGCAGCGTGTGCCTGTGAGAATAGAGTTTGTAGGAATATCTAAGGAAGACAACAATAAGTTGGCTGCCGGAATGATGGTTGTTGTAAAGGCTCAACTTAAGTAGATGACACAAGCAGAGGTATTTACGGCAGTACCAGAACATCTGCCAAAGAATTTTCCGTTTTATAACTGGGTGCCAAAGCCCCTTGGCATCGCCTTCCTCGTCATTCTTTTCATACCTATCATGACGGTAAGCGGTGCCTACACCGTAAACAGTAGTGAGATGGTGGGTGGGCTTGGCATTCAGTCGGAACATATTGCCTTCATTAGCTTCGTAACGTCGATAGGTATGGCTGCATTCTCACCATTCTTCTATTCGTTGGTGAGTGTGCGTCGACAAAAGTTGATGTCGCTGGTTGGCTTCTCGCTATTGGCTGTACAGAGCTATATCTGTGCCAATACCGATAGCCTGTTTATCTTGGCTCTCAACAGCCTTATAATGGGGTTTGTGCGACAGACCTTGCTGATGTGCACCCTCTTCACGCTCATTAAGTATGGCTTTGGCATTGAAGCCACACGCAACGTATCGCCAGGCAATGAGCCTACTGATGAAGCAGGATGGGACGCTCTCGACACCGAGAAGAAAGCAAGTCAGCCTATCATATATTTCTTCTTCATGCTCTTAGGACAGATAGGAACATGGATAACAGCATGGTTTGCCTATAATTACCATTGGCAAATGGTTTACTACGCTATGCTTGGTGCCATCCTTGTGGCATTGCTTATCACGCTGGTGTGTATGCCATACAATCCATATCCTACTAAGCATTCGCCATTGTCGTTCTCTAAGTTTGGCAATGTGGTGGTATTTTGTATTATGTGTTGCTCGTTTGTTTATGTGACGGTATATGGCAAGACATACGACTGGTTTGACAATGCTTCAATATGTTGGGCTACGGTGATATGCGTGGTGTCTACATTGTTGTTTATATATTTGGAGAAGACCCGTCGTTCGCCATACTTCATGCTCAAGGCATTTAAGTCGCGCAGCATTCAGGGTGGTATCTTGCTCTTTATCGGTTTGATGATATGCAACTCAAGCTCGATGTTGGTAAACATCTTTGTTGGCGTGGGCATGAAGACCGACCAAATTCAGATAGCAGCACTTGGCAACTGGGTGTTGGTGGGATATTTCATTGGATTGGTGACAATACTCATTCTCAACAACAAAGGTGTGCATTTTAAATGGTTCTTTGCCATGGGCTTTATACTGATAGGCGCAGCTTCGTTGTTTATGTATTTCGAGGTGCAGACAGATGGTATGCTTGAGCGCATGAAATGGCCTGTGATAATTCGTGCTACAGGAATGATGTTGCTGTATTCGCTTATTGCCGTGTATGCCAATCAGCGTATGCCATATAAATTGCTGTCTACATGGGTGTGCATAATGCTTACTGTACGTATGGTAATAGCTCCAGGTATTGGTTCTGCGCTGTATCAAACGGTGTTCCAATATCGTCAGCAATATTATATCACTCGATATGCCCACGACTATGATCGTACCAATATTGTTACTGCTACCACCTACGATCAAACGACTCGCGGTATGCAATATCAGGGCAAGAGCGAGACAGAGGCACAAAATATGGCAGCAATGTCTGCAAAGGGCAAAGTGCAGGTGCAAGCTACGCTTTCGGCAATAAAAGAAATGTCGGGGTGGACTATATATGCTTGCATCATCCTTGCAGGCTTGATGCTTGTGGTGCCATGGCCTAAGAGGGATATCTCGAAGAATACTAAGGAGTGGTATTTGAATTATTAATAGTCTTATTTTGTTTATTGATTTATTTTTGCTGTTTGGATTATTTTAGTTAATTTTGTCGCAAGATCAAACGGCTGAAATAATGAAGAATGGCAATAATGATATACATTTACTCGAACAGCAGATGGCCAATAATGAGGACATCTGCTGTTCGTGTGGTAATATAACCTCGTTTCCGAGGGCTTTTTTTGATAACTTTCATGTTGCTGATGTGGGCATTATTGTGTGTACATCAGGCACGTTTGCTTTTCGCTGCGAGGGTGAAGAATATGCTGTTAGCATGGGCGAAACGGCATTCATATCGCGTGATGCTTATTTTTCTATCACACAGCATAACGACGATTGCGCTGTTGTGATAATATTCTATAGTGTAGACTCGATACGCGATATCTTGGGTAGCACTGTGGTGGGAATGAAGTTTATGGAGACTATGTATCCCAGAGCTTGCTGGGTGATGCATACTGGTCATGAGGACGAGCTTACGAAATATTCAGAGCTGTTGGCGGTAGGCAATAGCGACGATAATGTTTTTGCTGCCAATGAGCGTAAGTTGTTGTTGCTATCGCTGACTTATAGGTTATGTAGTATATTTCGTGAGCTGTTGAAAGATGGTGATAATGCGTCGATCCGTAAGCTTGGAACTTATATGCAGCTCATACAGCTTATTGACCAATATTATACCAAAGAGCGAGGAGTGAAGTTTTATGCTGACCAATTGTGTCTATCGCCAAAATATCTTACTATGTTAGTGAAGTCGGTATCTGGGAGTAGCGTGCAGCAGTTGGTATTCAAGGCAATAACAAAAAAGGCTATATCGCTTATCACAACTACTGATAAAAGTATTAAAGAGATTGCTGATATGCTTAATTTTCCGAACGCCTCAGCATTCGGTACATTCTTCAAAAAGCAAGTGGGAATGTCGCCTGTGAACTATAGGCAGAAGGAGGAATGAATCGAAAATCATAAAACATATTAAGGATGTATAAAAATGATTGAGCATAATGGTATGATAAAATTATGTTTGGTGATATTTTCGTATATTTGTGAGTCACAAACTTTTTATAATCTTATTTTTTATTAATCATGACCATAACTATAATTGTTTTAATTGTAACTATAGCCATGTTTATATGGGGTAGGGTGCGAGGCGATATTGTTGCCTTATCAGCCCTCATGGTACTTACAGCTACAGCTATTCTAACCACCAACGAAGCATTAAGCGGATTTTCATCGCCTATCGTCATTATGATGGTATGACTATTTGTGGTGGGTGGAGCCATACTGCAAACGGGATTGGCACAGACCGTAGGCAATAGCATTTCGCAATTGGCTAAAGGCAACGAGACAAGGGCTTTCATCTTTGTAGTGTTGGCAACCTCGTTTATCGGAGCTTTTGTGAGCAATACCGGAACTGTGGCAATAATGATGCCTATAGTGATGAGTATGGCTGCGAGTCCAGGCATACGCTCTTCGCGACTGCTGATGCCTATAGCCTTTGCTGGTAGTTATAGGTACTCGCATCCGCGATTCACGTTTGCGCCAAGACTATTCTGTAACGGTGCTTGGCATACGCCGCGATAAGAATTACATCAAGGAAGAACTAAGCGATCATAGATTGCAGAATGGCGACACATTGCTCGTGCAGGGTAAATGGAAGAAGATTATGCAGATGAATCAGGAAAACGAAAACTGGGTGGTGTTGGGTAAGCCTGATAAGCAAATGGAGAAGGTTTCGCTCGACTATAAAGCGCCTGTAGCTGCAGCCATAATGCTACTCATGATAGTAGCCATGGTGTTCGACTTTATTCCTATCTCGCCAGTTGTTGCCGTAGCTATAGCAGGCTTGTTGATGGTGTTCTCAGGATGTTTCCGCAATGTGGATGCTGCATACAAGACTATAAACTGGGAGAGCATTGTGCTTATCGATGTTTATCAGCAACACGGCAACAGCGGTATTGATGGCACCAATAGCATTTTCTGCAGCTCAGCAGATAGGAGTAAGCCCATATTCATTTATGTTTGCCGTTACCCTTGGTGCCAGCATGTGTTTTGCTTCGCCTTTCTCCACTCCGCCAAATGCTCTTGTGATGAAAGCCGGACGATACACCTTTATGGACTATGTATATGTAGGATTGCCACTACAAATCATAATAGGTATTGTGATGACATTCGTACTACCATTGCTATTCCCCTTTGCTTAGGGGAATAGCTTTTTTTATAATAGTACTTTCTTTATTGGCTATATGTTTAATTATAGCCTCTTATTTCACCAAAGCTTTGTTCTTATTTCGCTATAGCTTTGTTCTTATTTCACCATAGCCTTTGTTCTACCGAAGATATACAAGCCAGGCTGAGTAGGCGATTTCACCCTCTGACCAGAGATATTGTAGATGGCATCATCTTTTGTCTCTATGGTGTATATAGGGTGGCTCATGCCTGTGGTAGGGTCGGAGATAACGAAGCAGATGCCTCGTTTACCAAGATTTAAAGTTTCTTGGTTGCTCTTGCTAACCATATCTTGTGGCAGCCAACCACGATTTGCTGCAAGGGTGGCTCCTGTATATTTGTAGAAACCAAGTCCCCATGTCTTATAGGCAAGTACATAGCAGTTGATATTAGTAGAACTGATAGCTGTATCTGTAGGGTTGCCAGTAAGGATGGTTGGCTTGTCGCAAGTACGTGATGTAGACTTGAAGTAATGGTCGCCAACAGAGCCATAAACAATATATCCCTTCAAACTGTCGATAATCTCTACCGGTGTGAGCGTCATAATGAAGTCTTCCACCTTGTCGCTCTCTGTTTGCTTGCCATGAGCTGTCGCAGCATATACATTTACTTCTTCAGGCACCTTGGCATTGAAAGGCAGACAAATTGTTGTCCAACCATAGTCTACGCCTTCTTCCTTGTAGTCGCCAACCTTCTTTATTTCAAGCTTATATGGATCTTGCAATATATATCTAATAGCCTTGGTTGCTGCTCCAAGTCCGCCACGTTGATTGGCTGCACGCACACTATAATAGCCTGAGCCATAGTCTGCAAGGTTGATGATGGCGTCGGTGGTGTTATCGATGTATTCCCATTTATTTGTTGCTTCGTTGAGTTTGAAGACTACATAGCAGAGAGCCGTTGTATGTTTATTCCATTGAAGAATATCATCATCAAGCACTATGTCGTCGTTCCATACTTCATGGTTCTCATCATAATCGGCTTTAGCTCCCGAAGCAGCATCTATCTGCATACATAGTTCTTTTGGCTCAAATCCGTCGGTTCCACCAACAACGTTTCTTAGAGTATATCCAGAAGCTTGATCATCGCTGAGAATAACGTCGTCAGAGCCTGCTGCTGGCACACAAGCTGCAAGCGAGCGTGTAACAAGCGATAGCATGTTGTCGGCACCATCAATACTCTTATATTCGTGGAAACGGAGCATAAGATTTGAATCCATGCTTCGACCCCATCCATAGGATTGTGGTTGGGTATACATCTTGGTGTTCAGATATGTACATGCTGGCGAATTATTCCATGCACGTGCCAATGTCCAATCCTTATCCGTGAATCTTATCATATTGTCTGACTCAGGTTTAATAGAACACTCGTTAAATACATATCCCCATTCTTGGTCAATCTCTGTGCTTGGTGCTGCGATATTGTTGCCCTTACGGTCGCGGAGTATAAGGTTACACTTTTCAAACCAGATGTTTCCGTTACCACAGATGTAGTCTACCACTCCATAGAAGTCACAATTCTCGAAATATCCACGATAGTCAGGACTTGCATTATTAGAATAGTATGTATCTTGATAGCTCTTTAGAGCCACATTCTTCATAATGCTTCTGTTGCCACGATCGTAGAATACGTCAGCACGTCCGGCACCAGAACTTGAACTCTGTCCTGCCATTGTACCCCAATAGTCGAACTCGTTTTCGAGGGTGAGGTCTTCTGCATAGAAGTCAGTATTGTTCTTTTCTACATACAATGTTGCCGTATAGCTGATACCCTCTACGATAGGGTGGTTTCTTATTATCGTGTTGTCTTTGCTCTGTCCGATGATAGAGATGTTTGGCTTTCTGATATGTGTCTGACCATTATTCTTTCCGTTCATATCAGGGCGCTTTGTACCCGTTTCATCTACAGGTCCTTCACCTACAAAGCTGATAGTGCCATTACCAGTCAATTTATATTCGCCATCAGGCACAAAGATATAGTATCTATGTCCATTGGTTTTGTTGTTATTGTATGGTTTACCTTCAGCTTCGCCATTGGCAGCCTTTATTGCCTCGTCGATATTGCCATCTTTGCCTACCACAAAGTCGAATTTGTGGTGATGGTAGTATTCGTCATCATCCATGATGTGGAGCTTTATGGTGATAGGCTCTTGGCATGTTTTAGTGTAGATGTCGGTAAACGTCTTTGATTGTGGAGTAATATTAAACGTTACTGTGCCACCCTGAGGAGCATCCCAGTATTTGAAAACAAGCTCGTTGTCTGATTTTGCAGTACATGTGACGTTGTTTTCTGTGCTTGTAATAGTCGCATCATTCATTGTGCGACTAAACTTAATCTTTATAGCACCATTCTGTGGAGCATCAAAGATTTCGTTCGAGGTCTGTGTATAATCTACTCCATTGATATTAATCTTCTCAACCTTAGGGTCGTTTCCTTCTTCTGGTGTGTTAAACTCGAATACTATAGGATAAGTCTCGGTGATAACATCGCTGGCGGTATGAACAGTAGCCACACACTCCTTGGTCTCGATAGTTGCTTTTGTAGCTACCACCTTTCCACCATTAGTGGCAGTACCGCTAACATCAGGAATCTGCTCGTTTAGCTCCCATGGCGATACGTGGAAGGTTACGTGCTTATTCTTGGCTATCTGATCTTTTATCTCTGCTGCATTATAGGTAGTGCCACCACAAGTCAGCGATTCTATAGTAGGCTTGGTTGCAACATCCTGTGGCTTATAGGTTATGCTGAAATATCTACTATAGATACCATCTATAAACTCTATCTTCTCGTATGCTGATTTACCAGAGCATTCAGCTTTTACTTGTCGCTTATCTGTTGCGTCGGTATGTACTATATTATCAGCAATCTTTATCTTCTCGAAATCGCTTGATGCTACCCACGTTACTACACAGTTTGGTGTAGAAGGAAACTCTATAACAGAATTGCGGTTAATCTGAATTCTCTCGGTTCTTGTAGAGTCGGTATTATTAAACTTACCGCCATTTGTAGCGTCAAGTTCTACCTTTATGTCGATGCTCTCACCCTTAGAATTCTTGAGCTGAGTGACGAGAATACCTTTTGTCTTTTCGTAGTTGATAGTAGGTGCACCCTTTTCCTTGTTTAGATACCATGTAGCTTTAGCCTCTGCGGCAAGGTCGTAGAAGTTGAAAGCATTGGCATTGAATACAGGGAACAGACGGCGGTCTTTACCCTCGGCAGTATATTCTGTGCCGATAGTAAAGATATTATTATTCTCGTCTACCCAATGGTCGAGGGTATTTCCCTCATAGTAAAGGGTCTTGTTTGTTGGTATTTTAATCCTATCGCCTTTCTCCACCCATGTTGCCTCCGGAGAAGTACCTTCTGCCTGATTTCCGGCATTGTAGGTGATGTAATAGGTATTCTTCATCTCCTTGAAGCAGATTTGCAGACGGCGGTGGGTGGTGATGTCGAATTCCAATTCATATTGGGTACGGATATTGTCGGATGAAAGATAGCATTCTTTTCCCGACTGATCTTTTCCCGACTGATCTTTCTCTGCTTTTCTGAGAACGAAGACAGAAGAACTGGCAGTACCCCAGGAACCATCTGGATTCTGCGCAACAGGCGTCGTGGTGGAAACATCATCAAATCCTACCATGTTTACCGTACCGTCATCATTCATCTTCAATACGGCAACCGGTTCTCCGTTTTTATCCAGTTTGTCTGGGTCAAGAATCTTATCCAGTTCATATCCTTTCTTTCTGTTGAACGTCATCTTGACGCGTTCACCCTTATGGAATGCCACACCGCCATCTTCCAGTTCTCTATATTCGTGGCCTTCATCCGTTGTCACCGGTTTGATGTCTTTCTTGTTGATGATACCACGTAACTCATCATTGGTTTCTGTATGAAGATTAACCCAGTTGGCTGCAAGTGTACTGAGTTCCAGCCATTGGTAGTAGGAGTAGTCATCGCCAATCTTGATGGCAGGTCGGAGGGATGGATTCTTTGTAGTATGTGTATAGACATACATATACGATTTTGCTCCGTTTTCTTCTTCTTCCAAAGAAGGCAATCCCGCTTTCTTTCGTTCGCTGTTGGTGCGTTCTCTGTCGAGCGTAGGAACAGAATCATCTATTGTTGTAGTAGTAATCTTGGAATACGACATGAGGGAAATCTTGGTACCTGTACCAGATGGAAACCAGAGGGTTGTACCCGGTCCGAAGGCGCACCAGTTGTCAAACTGTCCGTTTCTGATATATCCCTTTTTGCCAGTGTCGCACCAGAGGGCAACATCTCTCCAGTGTGGCTTATCCTGTCCACCTTCGCGTACCTCCACCCATACTTTTGTGGTCCAGAACACCTGTTGCTCCTTTCCGATATTCACGGTTTGAGCGCATACCTTTCTGGTTTCTTTCGCTGTATGATCATCATATTCCTTCACTTTTCTGGCGAAGTCATATCGGATAACAGGGTTGTTGATACGGTTTTCCTGAGTGGCATTGTTCATTTCGAATACTGGAACCAGATTGATGGTTTCTCCTTCTTTACTGAAAGAATAGGTATTGCCGAGTTTGTATATCTGAGTTTTGTCGTTTTCTTGTGTCCAGTATTTGAGGGTATAATATTGCTCAACAGCATTTCCTTCATTATCAATGCTCTTGAAGAGGGTATAGTTGGTAGGGATGGTAAAGGAGCGGACGTTATTGATGGAATTTGGCGTTATGCTTATTGCATTCTTAAAATCCTTTTTCTGTCCTTCTCCATTAACCAGTAATCCTTCTGGAATTACAAAGTTAACGCTACCTGGGTGTCTCAGGGCAAAATGTGCAGTGAGGGTTGTTTGGTTGGTTCCTACCGTGAATTCGTAAGAGATTCCATTATGTTGGGTTCCATTCTCTTCTTTCCAGTAATCAATCATGTAGTCTGTAATGGCTTCACCCGTAGCTTCCACTTGGGTTCCTTCTGTATACCAGCATTCTATCTGTGTAACTTCTCCCTTGTCATTATATTTCTCGTTATAGAAATTATCATATCTAGGGGATAGAGATACGGTTCCGCGGTTTGGGTCGGAAGGTTTCACTATAACCTGATAGAGCTGTTGGCGTTCGTAGATGACTTCAATGTTATTGACATCCTTTACTGTATACTCGAAAGAAGTTGAGGTTGCCAGAAACTTGCCATCCTGCTTAAATCCCAGGAAGGTGTAGCAGGTGGATGGGGTGGTGGTGATAGTCACTTTATCTCCTACCTCGTAACTTGTTCCCGTATTACCTTCGGCAGTTTGCTTGGTTATTTGAACAGTACCTGCATTTTCAGGCTTTTCATTTGGATATGTATTCTTGTCTGCATTCGAAATGGTTTTCGTGATAACTACATTTGGTACATCGACAGGGATGTAGTTTTTTACCTGTAAGTTTTTCACTACAGTTCCTGCTGGTATGTCGAGTGTTAGGGTAGTAGGTACACCACCCATATGGTCTATGGTAGTAGTTCCTGTGCTTGTGGTCATTTCAATGTGAGCATTCTTTGCCACTTGTAGCAGAATAGTACCTTCGTTTTCGAATAACCAGCCTTCATCATGATATTGACCTCCATTAATTTTAATCAGTTCATGGTCTTCCTGATAGAAGTTGTTTTTGGTAAGGTCGTAGGCATATTCGCTGCCATCTTTTGCTGTTTCGATAGGGGTAACTTTGGCGTACAGGTTTAGGTCCATATCAACCGGTGTACCTTCTGCTACTTTTTCTGCAGAAGGGTCAGTTCTATTAAACCAGCCACGGAAAGCACTTCCTGATGGAACGTTTTGCTTGACTTGATTTGTATATTCTGTATTGTATTTCAGATTAGAATTAGCTGTTACACTTTCTGAACCCAAACTTGTTGTTCCATCTGTATCATAATAGGTTACGGTATAATCTACATTGCCATAGATTTTGAGGTCTACGATGTATGCATTTTGGGCAAGTGCTAAGGTTTCAAACTTGATTTGGCAGTTTTTGCGGTTGACATTGAGTATGAGTGTTTCACCTTTGGCATTTGAAATGTACTTGTCATGAAGAACTACCCAATCACCATCTCCATCTCCCTTGACAGATACCTTGATACCACGTTTGCCACCTGTAGCTGCTTGGGTAAGTACAATCTTTGTGATACTCTTTAATGGAGAGGTAACAGCACTTGGCTGAGCTTTTTCATATTCATCAGTATACTTTGCTGTTATCATGTATCCTGTATAGGAAGGAAATTTAATATTTGTTCCCTTAGGGTCAGCACCCACACCATTTAGTGTGAAGATTAAGTCTTCGTCGCTGAATTGTGTCTTTAGTTTCACCTCTTTGTTTACAGCCACCTTGCGGTCTATATCGTCCCAGTCGGTGAAGTCGGTAGAATATAGCAACTTTTCTTGGCTTGTTTCATTTTGTGCCCACGCACCACATGCCCATACCGTCATGAAAAGTAGCATGATTGCATATAGCAACTCTTTTGTTATTATCTTATTCTTTATATTCATATATCGAGTGATTTATCTTGTTGTTGTCTTTATTATTTTCAAATACATAGTCCGCATTCATTCTCTATGCCTTCTTGGCAAAGTTCCTCAGCAACGAAGTTGAGGAGATGAAAGCGAGCATAGCTGGTGGTCATCGGTATCTCTTGCCCCATGCAGTCATAGAAAGTCTGGTGGGGTAGGTCGTGGACAGAGAGCACAAGCATTTGTCCTTGCGAACAATATATGCGACGTTCCTTCTCGGGGTGCCATTTGTCGCTAATAGGTATTTCCTCTTGCTGTATGTTTATCACGTTGCCTCCGTTTTGGAGTACCGACCACATTATGTCGGCTTCACCTGGCGATATACCGGGAGTGACAATTACTACACCATCGGCTGCAGCATTGAGTATAGCTTGTTTTTCTTCCCAGAAGTCTTGCGTCAGATGGTATGGCTCATGCGTAACAGGATGATTGCGGTGGCAGAACACCTGTAAGCGGTCGGGCTCTTTCAGTAAGAGCATATTGCCATATCCGCTATATCTACGACCTTTTATGGTAAGCATCATTGTACGCTTCATGAAGTCGTGGCGCTCGGTTTCGAGTATTCCAAAGAATGGATTCTCTATGACGTAGCCGATACGGGTGTGTAGCTTTTGTTCCGTATGGCATATGCCGATGCAATATCCTGGTTGCCATAGCGATGGCTTCTCGGTAGATGCTTTTCTTGCTATGCTGGCTGCAGCAGAGTTCCATTGTATCTTGCCTTCAGCCTTTAGCATATGAAGCGAGCGAGAGGTTGCTCCCATAAAGGAGCGGATTATTGTGCCGATAGGTCTGTTCAGCTCGCCCCTTACAGCTATTATAAAGTGGATATGGTTGGGCATTATCGAGTAGCATACCAGCTCTATCTTTGGCTCTACTTGCGGCATACGCTCTAAGCTCTCCTTCACCTTTATTCCTAATGGGCTAAGCTCTATATGCGGAGCGCCAGGCTGAGATAGGGCTGGTAGCGGAAAGTGGGTGCGAGATTTGGCGGATGGCGTAGAAACGCCACCGCACGAGGATGGCTGCTTATAGCTGGTAGGGGCCTTATAGCTTGTTTGCATATCGCTTGCTTGCATATAGCTGGTTGGGGCCTTATCGCTTGCTTGCATATAGCTGGTTGGGGCTTTATCGCTTGCTTGCATATAGCTTGCTTGGGCCTTATCGCTTGCTTGCATATCGCTTGCTTGGGCTTTATCGCTTGCTTGCTCCTTGTGGCCTGTCGTTTCTACGACAGGCTTAAGCACAAAAGGCATAGCCCCCGTGCCCAGCAGCGCATGGCGGTAGTAATAAGCATCGGCGCTCGCAGCCTTTACCTCTTCTGGGTGTTCCTTCATCCAGCCGTATATGGCAGCGCTGCTACCAGCAAGGGTGCCAAGAAGCTTTTGGCTACCATTTATATTGAGCGTTATCATATATGTACCAGGCTTACGGCTATCTTTCCACAGAGGCCAGCGTGTCATGCGGTGCTCTGTGGCATAGCGCCAGCCTACGCCATCTATATAGATTAGGCGTTTGCCGTTTTTAGTGGTTGAATATGATGGTTGCTCAGCCATAAGTATTCTTTTAGATATTTGTTTTATCAAAATATCTGTGATATTTAACGCAGAAATTTATCTCTTATTGTACCATTATCTTTGTCTTGCCGAAGATATATGCTCCTTGCTGGAATCCGCTATATACAGAATTACCTGGTATCACATCGAGGATGCGGTAGAGCTGTCCTGTTATAGTGTATACATAGATGGTAGTAGAGATATTACTCTCTATTCGCACCTTGTTATTGGTAAGAGGGCGAACAATTAGATAGCTACCTGTAGCCTCGTCCTTGTCTGCCACACCTATCTCTGGTATTATCTTGTCAATGCCTGTAGACTCAGCAATCTTTATCATATATGGAGCATAAGACATGGCTTTTGCCTTAGTAGTCTTTGCTGTCATATATGTACGGAACGGCATCACGCTTGTAGCAGTAGAGGCTTCAGAGATGAAAGCGTTACCTTTGTCGTTCATACTGTAGATGGCATCCTTCTTGATATCTTTGGCAGCGAATGTACCGCAATGAGTGTAGCCATCTTTTGTTGTAGCCATTTGCTTAGTAACAGGGATTGTTATCGAGCCATACGACTTTTCCTTGTTTTCGTAACCATAAGCATTGAAAGCAACAGTCTGCTCAGGTTCACTCTTGCCAAGGATATCGTTGTAGAACTTGCTTGAGAGGTCGAACTCATAATAGCCCTCGCCAGGGAAGCGTACTATGTATGGCACCTCAGAGGTGAGCAATGGGTAGTTGCTGTAGGTGTGAGGGGTGGCATAGTAAGGGTTGGCGTCCTTGTTGTAGAGGCGGGATTCATAGGTGTCTATGAAGAATGGGGTGGCGAAGGTGTAGGAAACACCTTCGGACAAGGATGGAGAGCCAGAGCCTGCAGATGTAGATCCAGAGCCTGCAGATGGAGATCCAGAGCCTGCAGATGTAGATCCAGAGCTTTCGGCTATAGGCATGAAGAGACCATCGCTGGTTAAGTCTGGGCGCTGGAATGTGGCAGCTATATCTGTACCATTTTTGTCAACAGTTGTAAGACCGCGAAGCCAGTACTCATGGTGTAAGGTATGAGTATTTAGAGATGGTGTTGATAGCTCATCAGCAGTTGGTGTGCCGTAGAAGTGAGTGATCTCACCATTTATAGATGCTACAACCTTATGAATGGTGAATGGTAAGCAGATTCCTTCCCAGGCTCCGGTAGCATCCTCTGCATAGTACATCGGCTTGCGCACATACCAGGCATGGTTAGTTACCGTGAATGGGATAGGCGCACAGAAGTTGTTGTTTTCACACTTGTCTCCCTCGCTGTTCTTACCTTCTGGGGTGCGTTCTACTAGGTGGAGGAGAGAGGTGGTATAGCCATCACCGGCATTATTCTTGAAAATATGATGTCCGTAGATGGTAGTCTCACTCGTGTTCTCCTTGTAGCCGAGTGCATTGTCTGCGATGTCGTAAGCCTCTGTTTTGTTGTCGATATCGTTACCATTGGCAGCAGTATATACCAGGAGGTTCTGGCTTACTCCCTGCTGGATACTTAGGTCGCTGAATACCTCGGCATTGTCATCTACCGGTGGGTAGAAGATGCCGTGCTGGTTGATGTCTTTCGCCTGGTTGAATCCCATGTCTGCCCCCTTGTCGTTCAGGCAGGTGAAGTCGATAGCCGTTGTTGTCGTCTGGTGTACGTAGGTACTCATGAGGCTGTTTGCATTGTTGCTGGCATTATAGTGGAATGCATCGAGCTTCGTGTCGCCATAGTAGCCGGCAGTACGATATATGCGGTTTCTCATATAGCTGTTCTGATGGGAAGCTATCTGGGAAGGATAGAGGGCTGGAAGCTTCTGCAATGACTGTCCCCAGAAGATGAAGTCGTTCATCGGCTGACTTCCGTCTGCTTGGTTTCCGTTGAACAGTGGAACGTAGCTGACTGCGGATGCTGTACCCTGCGATGCCTTTCGAGCCGCATCGATAGCGTGACTCTGGTCGTGGCGGGTTTCGTTGCTGCCGTAGTTAGGCTGGTCACTGTCTGAACCTTTTCTCAGATAGGTGATACCCGTGTTGTTGCCGGTGATGGCATCTGTGCGGTGGGCATACTGGTAGTCGCCGTTGGCATAGTAATCGTAGACGTACTTCAATGCCTCCTTGTCTTGGGCATTCTCCATGTTGTTGCTGTAGCGGGCACGCAGATAGTATTCGTTGAGGTCATAGCCAACCTTGCCGTATCTGAAGTCGTCTGCCGTATAATGAGTATCACTTGTGCCGTCCATGTGATAGACGATAGGCTGTATGCCCTTGTTATATTCGAAGCAGCAGTGGTAGGCACCCCCATTCGTACAGCCCTCGGCAGCGATATTGCCGCTTTCCATACCGAGGTTATAGATGTTGCCCCGGTTCTCTTTGAGGAATGATTTGCCTTGAGCCAGACCCTTGATAACATGTCCGTTTCCATGAAGAGTGCCGGCAAATACAGCCTTGCTTCCATCAAAGTCGCTGGTCACGGTGATGTCGTTCTGCAGGATGAATTGGGCATTCTTGCCATATCGTTCCGCCTTGCTTCCCGTACCGGTTCCGATGGTATCTACGAAGTTGATGAATGCCTTCAGGTCGCTGGCATCAGAGATATAAATGCGAGGTTCGGCAAACGTCTTGTCTTTCTGGCTACGCTGGATAGCCTCTGAAAGATGCAGGTTCACACCCTTCTGATGAGGATTCATGCGGTGGTAGTTGTGTACGGTCAACTGGCTGTCGTCTGCCATATCCACCGTAAAGATCTTATTCAGACCATTCATGGTGATACCCAGCTGTACGCCATATCCGTTCATGAAGTAGTAGGCTGGAATATCCAGATAGTCGTTGGTCTTGTCATATACGCAGTCCTTGAAGAGTCCTTGTGCTTCGCTGCTTCCCTGCTTGTAGGTGTCGTAGCCTGTAGCCTTGTGGGTGATGTCCCATTCGGTATCGTCTTCAAATACCCAGTTTCCCTGTTCGTTTTGCTTGCGCTTTCCTATGCGCCAGTAGTATCCGTTGGTAGAGAACGATTCGTCTGCCTCAATGGAAATTTGGTTTTTCCTGAGTCTGACCATCTCTCCCGGCAAGGCACAGTTGTCAACAGTAATATTACCATTGATATTCGGACCCTGCACATATTCTATGGTTAGATAGATGGTGTAAGTGTAGATACGCTCTACCTCACAGTAGTAGTTGGATGTTCCTGCTACTACGTCTGTGATGCTGACAGGAGCATAGCCATCTTGGGTGGTGGCATCCTTTTTAAAGATTTTAGTAGAGTCTATCTTGGTGTATTCTCCAGCAATACTGTTCTTGATATAGTAGTCTGTGCCAGCAGATAGCTTGGTTTCTGCTGCTACCTGTTTGTAATCATTGCCTTCTTGGGTGAAGAAGTCGGATGAGGCCACCTTACTGATGATAGGCTTGTTGTTGCTCTCATCTGTATATTCTTCGTATGCACGTCCCTTCAGTACAACGGTGGCAAGACATTTTTCAGAGAGATGCTTCTTGAAATAGTCGGTTGTCGTATTGTTGACATTGTCTGTCAAGCGGAATGAGATCTTGGCATCACCATCTGTCAGTTCGGAAGGGAGCTCTCGGTTCACATAGTCATTATCTTTATCAAATACTCCATTCATCGGCAATACGGCAGCGAACCCCTTGCCATCATATTTCTCTGAAGAAGAAGCACCGACGTTGAGCACGTATCCGCCGGCAACATCTTCTTTGTCGATATCCACATTGCCTTCTGTTTTAGCTGGGAGATAGTTGCGATATTCCAGGTCGCAAGAATATTTGTTTGTATCTGTAGGATGTCCGCTACGCATCTTCCAGCTCTGAATGGTTACAGGCTGGTTTGGCTTCAGTCCTGAGAGAACGGTGAGACCGTCCTGGTTGTCACTGAAGAAGGTCATCGGGTCCTTGTAGGTATAGCCGGTGATCTGGGCATTGTAATAGTAGTTGAAACCTGTTACATACCAATAGTGTACGTCTATTTCAGAATCAGGATCATTGGTCTTTAGACCATTGAAACCAGTAGGGAAACAGTCGTCGACGATATATCTATTCTGCGTAGCATCGTAAGGGAATACGAAGTTTCCGGTGGTTTCCAGGAAGTCTACCACGTGTCCGGTTTCTCCCTCTGCCGTTGCCCGTTTATGCACATTGTCGGCATATACATAGCCGCCACCTTCGTCTTCACGGACGTCGATGAGGTTCATCTCCACTACGCCGTAGATAGGACCGTAGAAAATATTGTCGATGACATTCTTCTTGCTCTCATCGTATAACTCCTGTACGTTCTGAATCTTGAGGGCGTAGCCTGAGGCGATACCTATCATGTTCTTTGCCGTACCGTCATTGCGCTTCTGGAAGATAGGGTCTGTGTTGGTCTTCTGACCGTATTTGTCGATGTAATCCTGTTTTACAGCCATATATGACTTGCCCTGGAAGTCGCCATCTGCAGGTACCATACCGGTATTGTTGCGCCATGGATCGTTGAAAGAAACATTCGAAGTTATGGCACCCACGTAGTGGATGTTGTTTGCCAGACCCATATAGTTGCGAGCACGCTTTACTGTTTTACCCTGAAGCTTATTGTCATCAAGAGCGATATTCTTGGCAAACATCTGTATCTCGCCCACACGAGCAATAGAATATGGAGTCTTGTTTGTTACGTTGGTAGCATAGTCGCGAGCACCAAGCACATTGAAGCAGTTGTCCTCCAAACGTAGAATATCCATACGCTGGAAGGTGTTTATAATCTTAGGATTATTTATAGTTGTACCCGCAAAGCCATATCCTGTGAGGTCAGCACTACGGAATCCCTCAGCATACGACTGGTGACCGTCGCCAAAGATACCACCCTCGCTGTCATACACATATATATTTTTGTCTGTTCCTTGTTCCTCAGGCTTAGCATATTCTTCTCCATCTCCATAGAAATAGTGATCCTGAAGCGAGATATAACGATAGTTGCCCTTTTTGTCCTTATAGTAATAGCCGAAGAGGTCTGTACCCTTTGGCAATACTATCGACTTCATCTCCTGATGAGATATGATGATATGGTCACGAGCTGACGATGTGTCGCGAGTTGACGATGGGGCGCTATTATCGGCTACAAGGATAGTGGTATTTCCACCAAAGCCCTTTGTAGTTCCGTTAGGCAGTTCTGCCAAATCCACCAGTCTACTATTATTAGTTGTGAAAGCTTTATCGATATTGTATCTATCTGTATATTTCAGCACGGTAGAGTCGTTAGCCAAAACCGATGTACCTTGGGCAACAGAATATCCACCACCATATACCGCCTCACCAATTTGAATGTTTATGTCATCCCATGTTAGAGGAGATGCTGGCGAAGGTACACCTTTCTTCTCAAAACAATCAGTCTTTACAAATTCTGCAGTAAGACCTTGCTTACCTATAATAGACTCATAAACAGCTTGCGAAATAATATCGCCAGCGATTAGTTTAATGTCTTGTTTAATAGTTTCTGAGGCAAGGTCAGAGAGGATAGCACCTGTTTCTGTATTGCCCTCACGGTCTATATACTTATTGTTCTTGTCGGTACGGTCCAGCAGATAGATGCCGGAATGCCCGTCTTTTACCTGATAGTAGGTAGGGTAGCCCACTCTTACCTGAGTAGAACCCCATACATATCCTGAATAGGAACCGCCCGTAACAGCTTTGTAGATATGACCGTTGAAGATCTCTACATTGGTAACACCGATGACATTACCCTGCTGACCGCCACCATAGATGAAGTTGGCTGATACACCTGTAGCTCCGTTTACACCGCAAGGAAGGAACTTACCACCTTCTGTCTTAGGTTCAGAACATTTCATATCCTTACCCATGATGATATTGGTATTGCCGTAAACATAACTCTCCATACCATAGCCGGCACCGTAAACGTTGAGGCTGGAATATTCTGGATTGCTGGCAAGATAATCGTTCGATTTCTCCAGTTTCGCCTTTTCCTTACCGGCAAGCATATCGCTCTGAAGGTCGATGGTAACGTCGCCTCTCACGGTTCCCGTCTTGTAGCAGCCGCCATAAACGCAACCGCCCTGGTAAGCTTCATTGTTTACGATGGTTGGTTCAAACTTGTTCTTGATGGTAAGCTTGATGAAAGGTTCGGAAGAGTAGGCACGTCCCAGTAGATAGCCACCCTCATGGTTCACCTGTCCTTTATAGTTGTAGTTGGCATTGTTGCAGCCACCCACAATCTTATCGGTGATGGTGAGTCCCTCCGGGAAGATATACTTGATTACATTGCCCTTTTCATCCGGATAGATATTCATGTTGCCACGGTTTCCTCCGCAATAGAAAGTCTTGATGGTACAGTCTTCCAGTCTATCACCCGTCAGGCTTCCGTTCCATAGCAGTTCTCCCTGGATATCTGTTTCCACTGGCTGGAAATACAGGTCGATGAGGTGAGGATATACGGTTGGTCGGTCTTCCAGCTTGGTAGGGAGATAGAGGGTACCGATATCCTTGTTCGAAGGATTGAAGAACCAGTCGATGGTATCGGCAAGGTTCAGTTCCTGTGTATAGTCCTCCACGTTTCCATTGAGTTTCTGGAACTTGTTCATGAAGTCATTGTCCTCTGATTTGGCAAAGAGTTCATCTCCGTTGCAACCCATGAAGACACGTCCGATGTTCACATGACTTCCAATGTTGATTTTGATGTTTCCCACCTTTTCTACAGCCTTGCTATCCTGGCTCTTCACCTTCAGAACGGTGGCAGAGTTTCCTCCTCCATAAACGTCACCGGCGATATTTACCTTTTCAGATGTAGAGTTACCCTTGATTTCGATGTTCACCTTGTTGGTGAGTGGTCGCCATGAATTGATGTTCACAATCTTAGCCGCATCGCTTGCCGCCTTGTAGGAAGGCATGGATTCTCTCATCGGTACGGTATATACCAGAGGAACGGTCTCTGAGTTTGGATCCTCCGGGTTCATAGGGTAATACTCGTTCACCGTCACCTTCTGGTTCTGGTTCTTGTCGAGTGCATACAGGTAGTTACCGTTTCCGGCTCCATATACATTCTGATAGATGTGTCCACCCAGAATCTTGATGTTGCTTCCTTCACCGCCATTGTCTCTGAATCCGTTTTCCTCTGCAGTTATGTTCACATAGCCCGAAACGTCGTTGCCGCCATAAACATTGCCATGGATACGGATGTCGGAATTGTTGAACTTGGAGGTGCCTGATGGACCATCCGTTGTACTGCCCGTTGTGCTGCCCGTTGTGCTGCCTGATGTGCTGTTGTCTGATCCGATGATGACATGGGTAGCTTTCTTTACGTCTCCCATGAAACCGCCACCGAAGATGTCACGGCAGTCGATAGCCTTGATGGTGACATTTGTTTCATTGACAGAACTGTAGAAACCGCCACCAAACACACGGCGGCAGAATACGCCACCGGCTCCCGAAATATTGGTACTGCCTTCTACGGTACCCGAATAGCCACCGCCCACGATGTCCATGTACGAGAAGTCGCTGTAGAAGTGTTCATGTTCCTTGCCTGGTTTCAGCTCAATGTCCTGGTGGTTGTTGGCATCTCTGCCATGCATGTCGATGGTGATGTTGGTATTGCCCTTGACATAGGTCTTTTCACCAAAGCCGCCACCGAAGATACTGAAGTGAGGAGATCCCACCTTATTATATATCTCTTTCCATTCGCTTGTCTGGTAGAATTTCATGTTCTTCTTGTCCTGTCCCGGCTTCACCTCGGTGTTGTCATTCAGGAGACCCTTGGCAATCAAGATGTTGGTATCGTTGCCCACTTCGCAGGCTTCGTTACCACCGGCATAGATGTTGTGGTTTACCTTGAACTTCAGTGTCTCGTGGTCGTATTGTGGTGAGTAGGTGATACCGTTAATGATGCTGGCTGGTCGCCATGAACGGGTTTCCGGATTCCAGTAAGAGGAGAGCAGTGCCTGTCCACCATTGAGCAGGATATTGGTATTGCCGGTTACGTTTGCCGAAGTCACGTTCACGGTTTCGGTTCCGTTCACGGTCAGGGTGTCGCAGTTACCCCAACCGCCGCCATAGATACCATGGCCTATCTGTCCGTCGGAGATGCTCATGAAGGTATTGCCATATACCGTACCGTTTTCGCATCCGCCGTAGATTCTCTCCAGGAATGTTGGCATGATATCCTTGTTCACGTCATTGTCGGGTTGCTTCATGGCATTGTCGCTCCATGGCTTGATATACTCTTTCGTTTCTTCGTCGAAGTATGGATAGGTGATGTTTGGACGGTCGATGACCAGACTGGTATTGCCGTAGATGCCACCCAGCTGCGTATAGTCCTTGCATTCAGACTGTAGGCGTCCTCTACCTCCGGCAAAAACCTGAGAGAAAACGCTGCCGCCACGGATGTTGACGAGCGAAGTGTATCTGGCTGGTACCTGGTGGTGTTCGAAGGTAAAGACATCCGGTTCTTCCTTTGCATTTGTATTTCCTACGTTGGCAACATCGCCACCGCCATATACGCTGCCCAATATCATGGTACGGTCTATCAAGCCGAGGTTGTACTTATATTTGATGTTTCTGCCATAGACGTGAACTTCCGTTTTAGGGACGCGTGCCATATCCGGGAAGTCAATCCATGTATTCTGGTTCTTGTCATAGATTGATTCGATACCGGCACCACCGCCATATACATTCTGTGCTACATAGCCTGATTTGATGAATACTCTCGACCGGGTACCTACCTTTCCGAAGTCATAGCTTTCTATCTGGCTTTCGATGTTACCGATAGGCATGGCACCAACACCGGCACCAAAGATGTTCTCGCAGAAAGGCTGACAGTCGGTTTCTACATAGGTTTCACCGGTAACATAACCTGAGAAGCCACCGCCGTGGATAGCCTGGAAGGTGAAGCCTGGCAAACCGAGGGTCCAGGCCCAGCGGCTGGCATGATAGCGCTTGAAGGTCATCGGGTCGAAGTCGGCATCACCCGGATTGCTGCCCGTCACACTACCGAAATAGAGCTTTTTGTCATCCTTTGAAACCTTCAGGAAGTCATTGTATATCTGCTTCTCGAAGTCTACATAGGTCTTGTAGTCTGCATTCTGGTTGAGATAACGGTATTTGATGCCGTTGACGGTGATGACGCCATCGTCATTCATCTTGGTACCAGGCTGCACACATACTTCGGTCTTTACCACCTTGGTGTTGGCACCGAAGCCGGCTCCGAATATGGAGAATTCCGGGTCGTTTGTATTCTTGCTGCTGATATACCAGCATAAGCCGGCAAGCGAGGTTTCATCGAACACGCTGATCAGGTTGCCATCCTTGGTGATGACGTCGGCAAGAGGAGAGTGGTTGATAATTACCTCACTCAGACCGTTGCCAATGGTAGAGTTTCCGTCCTGTCCGAATCCCACATAGCAGGCACGGTTTCCACCGCCATAGATATTATGTTCTCGCTTGAAGGAACCAGAGTTCATCGTTCCCTTGGTAAATGCATAGAACTGTTGGGTATTCTCATCACTGATGATGCGATTGATGGCAGCCTTTGCCTTTTCGTTGGTAATCTCATTGGCAGTCTTGGCTTTCAGGATGGCAGCGGTTATCTCCTTGAACTCATCAATGTTCTCGCAGATCTTTTCGTTATTTTGAACAGCCAGCCAGGTGGTGATGTGGCCGTTGATGTCTGCCTTGCGGTTCCATATCCAGGTTCCGCCGTCTATCTGTACCTTGGTGTTACCCAGGATGTTGGCGTAGGTTCCCTCATTGTTGTTATCCTTTTTTCCCAGTACTGTGTTACGGGTAATTTCCTCCTCTTCCTCTTCGGTTTTATTGCCGGTGAGGTCTATCTTGATATTTCCGTATCCACCGCCGTAAATGTTGTGGCCCAGTTTGCCGCCCTCGATATGTACCAGGGTACTTCCATCTACGGTACCGAAGGCACATCCGCCATAGATATTACTCCAGATGAATGGCACGATGTTGCCCTGGCTGTCGGTGTCGGCAGGGGAGGTGGCATTCGTGTTCACCACGTGTACCAGAGTGTTGCCGTTGATTCTTCCCACCTTATCATATTCAGGAGCTTCAGCTTTCATGAGACCCTTTCCTCCGCCAAAGACTTCTCCGAAGATGTCGCCGCCGGTGATATTGACGAAGGTAGTATAGTCCTTTGCCTCATAGCTAAGGAACTTTCCTGTGGTCTGGTCGAGCTTTGATTCGCTCTTTGGCTTCGTGTTGTAATAGGCCTTCTTGTCTGATTCCGTCAGGAGGCTGCCTGATTTGATATTGGCTATATCACCGCCACCATATACATTTCCATATATTTTGGCTTCACCCGATATCTCTACCTTGGTGGTTCCTAATACCTTTGCTACATCGGTAAAGTAGGTGTAAGTGCCGTTGATAGTCTTAGGTGCTACACCGGCACCGCCACCAAATACGTCACCGTAGATTTTGGCTCCCTGGATATATACTTCGGTATTGCCACCAATCTTACCAGTATTGTTATTGCTTGTAGATGTAGGGTCACCAAAGCCACCGCCATATACACGATGAATGAAAGTCTTGCCGTCTATTGTTACTTTGGCGTCGTTATCCACAGTACCTGCATATCCGCCTCCTAATACAGCCAAGATTGTGAAGTTAGGAATACCCTTCGAATTGTCGAAGACATTCATTTCGCCTTTAGCGCGTAGTGGAGTCTGTCCCTTAGATAGCTGTTCTGTGTCGTCTTCTATCTCAGCATCGTAAACGCTATAGTCGCCCTCCACGTTCACTGTCACATCGGTATTGCCTACAGTAGTGTTCAAACCATAGCCACCACCGAATACCGAGAAGTGTGGATTATTATTGTCGTCGTATGCAACCTTCCATTCCGTCGTTTTCAGAAGCGAGAATGGGGTCATACCTTTTTGAATGTTGAGAGTAGCCTTGCCTGTTACTTCGCATGCCAAGTTGCCACCACCATATATATTATGAGGATTTAGGAATTTGCCATTAGCAAAGAATTCTGCTTTATTTGTATTCCATTCAATGAAATTCTCTTTTGTACTGTCTAATTTTCTGTTCCAGATTACGTTGATAGAGAAGTTGTCTTCCTCCTTTTCCTTATCATTAATCTGCACACCTTGGTCTTTAGCCAATGATACAAAGGTGTTGCCCGTTACGTTGGCATAGGTATACAACCCTTCGTCGGCAATGGCATAGCCTTTGTCGTCTGTTATTCTACCTTTACCGCCACCAAATATTTCGCCAGCAAAGTTGGCTGCATACATATTAATATGTGTGTCGCCTCCTACCTGTGCCAAGTTGCCACCGCCATAGATATCGCCATATATATATGGAGCCACCTTGGTAGAGCCAAAGAATGTAAGGTTGGTATTACCCACCACCTTTCCTACGAGTTCTGGATTCCAAGTGTTGTCTTTAATATCATAGTCTGATTTTGCACGCTTTATTCTACCATTACCACCAGCAAACACGTCGGCTCTAATGTCGGCGCTGTCGCTAATAATAACGTTAGTTTCTTTCTCCACTACCGCCATGTCGCCACCGCCATAGATATTCTCAAAGAATGTACCACCATTAATCTTAACTGTAGACGAGCCATAGAGGCGTGCCATGTTTTCGAGGGTGTTGATGGTATTATTATTTTTTTGTTTTGCATCTGCCACACCATATCCACCACCAAATATAGGGCAATGGAATTTGCCACCATTAATGGTCAGTTCAACGTTGCCATATATCTGGCCGAGTTTTTGATAATCGTCAGGGTTACCATTGTATGCTTTGGTAGCATAGTAATAATCAGTTCCACGTCCACCAGCAAAGATGCCGTTTTTGCAATAGAATTCTCCACCATTGATGGTTATAGATGCCACGGTTTCTCCTGCTTTTCCGTATATGTTTCCACCCTCTTTACTTGGAATTCCTCCATGTGGCCAAAGGTCTAAGCTCATATATCCGCTACCGCCAGCATAGATGCCATCTATAGGTTTTGTAGAAGAACCGAAGATACCACCTTCGATAATGATGTTAGTACTTGTTTCTCTTGGGTCTATGTCGGTAAATGTTCGTGTGCTGCTGTTGTAACAATGATACAAGCAGAGCTTATCTTTGGCAGTAGCATATCCACCAAAGTTTATCACCGACTTTGTATTAACATCATTCCAATATGGTATGCGAGTATCTGGTGTATGATTGTCATCATCTCCGATACCATTCATACCGCCAGCACCAGCACCATAGATGCCACTAAATATCATGTCTTGATTACATCCTATTGGAATCAAGAATGTTCCGCCCTTGATAGTTATAGTGCTCTGTCCATAGAAAGGATTTTCTACTTCCTGATTATCTACGAATCCACGACCTGTACTACCACCATAAATCTCAGTAATCTCTACTCGGCTGTTGATATCTTTGGCTTGTTTATTGTTTTCAGATTGTGCAGGGTCTATAAGGATGTTGGCGCGACCCATAAAGGTGTTGTAAGGAGCATTATTATAACCATTGACATTTCGTTTTGCACCCAAAGAACCATTAACAACACGACCTATCTTTCCACTCTTGATTATGATGTCCACATCGCCCACCATAGCTCCCTCATGATTGCCGGCAAGAACTACGGCAACGTCAAGGGTAGATTGGTTATCATTGTGATTATCATTGAAATTACGATCAATATCTACATCAATAGTACATTTGATAGGCATATTTGGGCTACCCATTAGACCATTTATATTAGATTGAGTCTGACGTCCACCTACGCATATTGTAGAATAGTGTCCCGACTTAATCTTTATAGAAAAGCCTTCATGTCCATGTGGTAGCGATTCATCCATCTTTTTCAGATTATCTCCTTCCCAGAGATTACGAAAACGGGCATCGTCTTTAAAGCCACCAAAAATCTGGAATGACGTAGATTTAGCACCATAAATAGTACCATCTGCATCGAACATATCCTTGTAATTAATCATCTGTATTCCTTCACCCATCTCCAGGTTATAAAATTGGCAATACAGGATGTCATATTTATCACTAACATATTCGTTTCTCTTGAAGGTGAGATGCTGAAAACGAGTATCTCCATAAATAGGTAAGCTTTCATATCTATTACCTCCTCCTTTCATCTGTATAACTCCACCATAATCTACATCGTTCCAACTACCCGTTATGGTTGCATTCTTAAAGAAAGGAGAAGTACTCTTCTGTTTCTCCCATTCAGAACTGCTATCGAAAGTTACAGATGTGAAGCCGTTGCTACTATTGTTAGTAACATTATAATCACTTCTTCCCATCAGCACGATGATGTTATCATCCCATGAACCTTCCTTTGCCAGCTTGGAATAAGCACCATTCCAGGTCTTCACTGCTGTCTCTGGAGTTAAACCATCATTGTCGTCGTTTCCTGCATTGTATGTTGTCGAACCTACAGTTACTCCTGCAGGGCATATATATATCACGCTCTTTACATAAATCAGCCAATTGTCTAATAACACAATCCCATCTTGGCTTTTCACAACAACGTGGCATTTCAATTTATCATTCTTGTCAAGCTTACTTTTATCATAAGTAGAGGTTGTGCTTACAGGACGCTCTTCATCATCATTCTTTACCCAAGAGTAGGTGATATTGAGATAATCGTTATTGTTCCAAATGTTGTTGGTAACACTTACAGAGATGGTATTTTCTCCACTATTGCTTATCAGCTTAGCCTCCACTCTCACCGCTTCTATCTTGATGATACCAGAGCGTGAGCTACCATCCGCCAATTCTGCATACACATATTGGTCGTAGTCTTTTCTTGGAAGGGTAAACGGATTGGAGGCTGTATCCTTGTTCTGCAACTCCCAGATTTTTTTGTCGGCAGAGGTATACCTGAAATACTTCTCGTTTGCTGCATTGCCTTTTACTGTTTCTGCTGTTATTTCTGCATTAAAACCTCGTTTCACAGCAAGTCTTGTAAAACTGAATTTGAAGCCTATACTGTTGATATAGGTCCACACGCTCTTGCCATCGATATTTTTTTCTGCTATATATGAGTTGCAGTTTTCGGCAAAGATGTTAGCAAAGTCTGAAAGAGGCTGCTTTGTACCATAGTTCACAACGTTGGATGTTGTCACGCTAACAGCCTCGGTATAATACAATGTTGATGAAGTGCTGGTAATATTGTTATTATTAGCATTATTACCAATCACTCCACCTACATAGCAGTTGTTACTGTTGATGGTTGTTTCTATCGAGCCATGTACATAGATATTAGTAAGCGGAATGGCATACGAACTACTGGTCTTTGGTGCGCCATAGCGTCCTATGCCTTCGGCCATATAGCATTTATCTCTAAGCGTAGCATTGCTTAACATCTTTATCTCTACCTGAGCCGAAAGATTGAATAGTCGGGTTATATGGTTGTCTTCAAGATTACCAATGATACCACCAACTCTGAATTGTTTTCTTTTGTAGCTCTCGTTGTTATCTGTAATGACGCTGTTGCGAACGATGATATTGCTTACTTCTGAATATCCTGTAGTAAGTACCTCACCAACCAGTACGGCGACATTGCCGCTTTTTTCTGTTTGGTTAGTATTAGGCTCTTTTTCTATCAGGGCATGGTCCATGACGAGGTTGGTAATTCTACAGAAGTTTGCCTCATTGTCTGCTGTTCCTTTGATAGCAGAGAACAATCCCCATGTACTCCAACCATTGTTTGTGTCTGTCCATAATATACGCATGTTGTCGATGGAATATCCATTGCCATCAAACTTGCCATTGAAGTATTTTTCTTCATAGTTTGTTGAGCCGATAGGTATCCATAGAGCTTTGTCGAGATTTATATCATTACTCAGCTTGAAGTATTTGCCAGCTGTTGCTGTTCCTTTATTCACGTCATAAGCCAACTTTGCCAGTTCCAAGTCGTTGCTGATGATATATGGATCTGTCTCACTACCAGAACCTTGTGCATAGTTGTCAGCATAGAGGTCGATAGAATAATATTTTGGATTGATAACAAAGTTTTTGGTCATAATCACCTCTTGAGTCTTGCTATCAGTAATAGTTACCACACCTACGCGTTTCTTATTACTAAGCTCAAGACTGATACTTTTGCCACCCTTTGCAGGAGTAATCTCTTTATTGTCTACTTTCCATGTATAGGTATAATCTGTTTCTGGTGAAATTCCTTCTATGCTGAACGATACATTATAATCATTGCGATTATAGTTCTCTACAACATAAACATCCAGATTATTATTCATAGAGATGTTATTGTTGTTGAAATACCATGCAGTCTTTTCTTCAGTAAGATTATTTTTCGTGATAAACTCATTGGCAATCTTTGCAAATTCACCTTTGAAGGCTGCATCAGTCTTCTGGGTTCCTAAGTTCTTTCCACCATCTACGTTCTGGGTGTAATACCAGGTAGAAGCATATTTTTTTGCATTATTTTCATTTTGGCAATTGGCTGTGATGCCACCTTTGTTGATGTTTTTATTTGTTTCTGAATTTGAGCTTTCGACGTTAAGCCCTTTGCCAAAGAGATAGATGTTAGTAGGCTCTATGATATTATCGCCTCCTTTCATGTTATAGCTAAAGCGACCGAAACCTTGGGCTATGCAGAACTTATTGTTAAACACGCTTGTATTCTTCAGCATATTTATCTGTGTATCAGCTGCTATGTTGAAGATTCTGAAAGTTTCGTTCTTACTGTCGGTCTGTACATTTCCTGTTATACCGCCAATTTTGCTTTCATTGTTAATCTCGTATGTTTCATCGTTATCCTTTATTTCAGAGCCACGGATAATGATGTTGCTGAGTTCTGTATTGCCGTATATCTCACCAGCTACTACACCCACGTTATAACCTGGACCATAAGGTGAGAATCCTGGCTTCTTTTCTACCACGGCATTCTCGATGATGAGGTTTGTTACTGTAGTAAGGTTAGTGCTGCTTGAACCTTGGAGTGTTGAGAAGAGTCCCCATGCACTCCATGCATCAGTTCCTTCCCATTGTATATGCATATTCTTGATGACATGACCATTGCCATCAAACTTTCCGAAAAACAAACGGTTGTTGCCATTATCTTTGCCGTAGTTGTAGTATTTACCAATAGGCATCCAGATACCGCCCCTCAGGTCGATATCGGCAGTAAGCTTAAAGTATTTGCCAAGGAAAGCCTGTGATGTGTTACCATTGTTTACATCGCGAGCCAACTTAGCCAACTCCATGTCGTTGCTGATAAGATATGGGTCGTTCTTTGTTCCAGAACCGCCAGCATAGTTCTGGGCATAAAGGTCTATAGAGTATGTTTGTCCCCATATCTCTTGAGTAGACATGAGGAGTATGGTCAGAATGCCAAACAGCATTTTGATTATTCTTTTTGAGGTATATGTAGTACGTCGCATCATAGTTTCAATTTCCAATATTTTGAGTATGTCTTTTTTATATAGATCTTCTTTTCTATTGTATCAGTAGTCGTCCTGTATAGGCATCTTGGTCAGCCATCACGTAGAGGTAGCGTGGCTGTATGAGTATAGTTATCGGACTTATTTGTGCTGTTGTGCCTGTGGTTATGCCACTGAAATTTGTCTTGTTCAGCAGTATGGTTGAAGTAACATCCTTTCTTGTTATCACTTCATTTTGGTTTTCGTCCATAAACACCACATCGTAGGTTACGGTGATCATTGGTTCGAATTTGCTGTAAGGGATAGTATAGAATGTTTCTCCCCATTGAGTGGTGCCAGCAGCAGTCACGAGTGCTGTCTTGTTGATATCGTCGTAGGCTGCTGTGCCTTGCGATTTGTAGGGTAGTGCGCTTGTTGCCGTAGCAGTCTTTATATCTGTCCATTGTATGGCTGCAGTAGTCCATTTGTCTGTAGCAGACCATGTGTATGTGCGGTTATAAGTGCCTGCAACGGCTATTTCGCCAGAGAAGTTTACGCTCTTTATGCGGAACTGCCTAATGGCATTCATCTTTGAGTCGAGGGCAAAGTGTAGGGTATAGCCAGCAAGAGTCTGGTCGAAACGGAATTTCACCACACGCTCAAAGGCGGGGTCTGCCATGTCTTTGTTTATAGGATTCTCGCATACCACGGGTGCAGCCTTTGTGTCATAGAGTAATGGAGCATCGCCAGGCATGGTGAATGGTACAGAGAGCGTGTAAGTGTTTGCTGCTGTGCGTTCAATTTTTGCGCCAGTATTTTGTGGCATATATGCAAAGAAATCTAAAGCCGTTGCACCCTGATAGCTGTCCCAACGCTTCTTGGTAGAGTTCTTCCATGTTTTTGTTGAGGCATCGTAGCTCACGATCTCGTTGTTGAAGATGAGGTTTGGCTGCGAAGCATCTGTTGGGGTAAGGTTTGTGCATGAAGCAATATCGTAGTAGCCGAAAGCTCCCATTGTGGCAGGATGGCTGTCGGGGTTGTAGTCTTCGTAAGGCTCGGCACGAGTTATGAGCTTCTGAGTTTGAGCAGAGAAGGTGATATAGTCGTAGCTGTCTGGGTGCTGTATAGGCATGTCGTTGCTCTCGCAAGCGGTGAGGATTGCGAGGATGATGGCGATGCTTGTTATTGACGATATTGATAGCTGTTGCTTCATGTTGTTATTATTTATTACGTGCGCGCGAAGATTAAAGCGAGCACGAAGGAATCGTGCACGCACAAGGACTCGCAGCTGGGGGCTATCAGCTTGAGGGGCTGCTTGCTGGAGGCTTATTGATAGGGGCTACCAGCCAGCGGTGCCGCTGCCTTGGTTTTCTATGTTTGTGCCAGGTCGCCATTCTTCTACCTGTAGGTTGGAGAATGCGATGATGGTACCAGCTTCGGTAATCTTGAAGATATATGTATATTGATATCCCGCCTTCCATTGCATGAATTCTTCAGGCACGGTAGTCGAGATAGGGGTTCCGTCTATTGTTGCTTTTATGGTATACGGTCCCTGGATATATGGAATCATGCTCATTGGTGGCACATAATACCATTTGTCATATAGCTTAGGGTCGTTGAGTATATGTATGGCGTCGCTCTCCTCTTCGTAGGGAGTGGTGAAGATAAGCGCACCAGTAGAAGCTTCTGTAGAGCCTTCTGAGGTTGATGGCGACCATGAGAACGTAGGTGTTTTGCTCGATGGGTTGCCAGTAATAGGGTAGGTGGCTATGATATTGCCACGTAGAGGTGTTTTTGCCGTAGTAGGGTCGGCAATGAAGCGAGAATCGCAGAATTGGATGTCTCTGATATCTATTGACTTAGTATTCTTGGGGTAGGTAAATTTAAATCTGACTTTTGCTATTATAGGAGCGAAGGTCAGGGTTACGCAGTTGCCATACAAACTTTTATTATACCATAGCTCGCTGATGTATGGTATGCTTTTGGCTGTAGCCTGGTCGGAGTAGGCAAAGGGGAAAGAGATAGATCTGCTCTCGCCTGCTGTTCCCGTAGCTGTCGTTGTAGCCTTTGTTTCAAAGGGACTATATCCGAAGAAGCGATAGCTGGTGGCGGAATAATCCCAGAATTTTATTGATTGCGTTGATGATAGGTTTGGGTTGTTGATGCCTACATATTCCCATCCTGTGGTGTTGGTAGCTGTTGAGCCTGTAGATGCAGCGGAGTATTCCACCTTATATCCATCCATCACAAGTTGTGGCGCTGATGGACCAGCTGCATCAGTAGCCGTTGTTTTATATCCCCACACACGGAAGGTGTTGAAGAGAGTCTCTAAGCCAGATGTGGCACGAGAGGTTGGTGCATCCTGCCATGTTCCGCTATTTCCTCCGAAAGAGATACTTACTCCCTTCGGTTCTTCCGGTTGAGTAGGCACATCCGGTTCTTCCTGCCCAGATCCAGCGCAGGAAAAAAGACATAGAGCCATGAATGGTATGGTCAGGATGCGATATAATTTCATTTTCTTCTTGCTTTTTATCATAGGAGCCGGGCAGGGAACATTCAACCCCGTCCGGCCTTAATAGTATTGTTTTGCTCCCGAGTTTTTGGGGGCAAAAGAGGAATCTGTTAGTTTGCAGCGTCTGCTACATATACAACCTTATAGGTGTATGCTTCTGGTTTACCTTCTGCAGCTGCAGTTGTTAAGTACTGGATAGCATAGTAGCCTGCATCATCTGGTAAGAATGTAAATGACTTGTTATCAGTTGCAAGTGTTACGTCCTTACTGTTTGTTGGAGCCAATTCCGAAGTTTTAATATTATTTATTTGAAGGTCAGCTTCAGTTCTTTCTTGTGAAAGTTTATAAACAGCAACGTTTCCTTCTGCATTTCCGCCTTTAGACAATACCTTTGTTTCACCAGATGTATTATCAGTAATAGTAACTTTTATATTTTTATTTGTTACGTACTTAATACCACTATTTTCAACAACAGAACCTTCCTGATGAGTTGTTATAGAAGGAGTTGTGAAGGTTGTGATAGTACCCTCCATACCAAACTGTGGTGCTTCAACTGCTGCATCGAAAGTGATAGGGTAGAGACCTGTTTTGTTAGGATCATTACCAGTATAACCATTTGTATTCTCTGAAATCTTGAAGAGATATGTATAGAGTGTGTTAGTATTCCATTTGCTGTAGGCTGCAGGAATAGCTGCTGTTGCGCCCTTAACTTCAATGGTCTCTTCTGAACCATCAATAGATTTGAGAGTATAGTCACACTTAATCAAGATAGGCTTTGCTTCTGTTGTTGATGGAGTAGGTAATACGGTGAAATAACCTGTTGCTGCAGACATATCTTTGTCTGTACCATAGAGAAGTCCTACTTCAGCTGTGGATTTTTTTTCCAGAGTGCCTAACTTACCAGCATACCAGTTCTTGCTCTTTTTAAGATTGGTATTATCTGTATATGCAAAGGTGTATGAAGGCGTAGCTGTTGTCCAATCATAAGTTACAGTACCACTGACATCGGTTCCTCCTATAAAGTAGCCTTCTGTAGCAGAAGTAAGGATGACGTTATTGCTTGTAGCACTTGTACCATCAGCTTCATAGAATTTTATGTTAGTAACAGAATATCCAGGGATAGTCTCGTAAAAACCTACACGAACCATTGACTGCTGACGAACAAAGTTGAACTGAACGGTGTTTTTGTAATCAGCATTTGCAACAACCTTAGGTTCTGCAACATAAACAGGATTAAAGGTATTTGCTGTTTCTGAAGTATTTGCTACAATATGACCACCGAGACCTGTGATAGTAGCTGATTCAATATTCTTAGTGGTGCCATCTGATGGTACTTTAAAGGTGAAGGCTGAAATTGGTGAACCTGCAACGAAGCGATACTCTGAAGCTGAGTAGTCCCAATACTTAATGGTCTGATTATCTTTTACATACTCCCATTTATTAGTGTTTGAGGTAGTCAAATTTTCATTATACAAAACAGAATAATCTTTGAATACAGTTACAAACTTTTCATTTGTCTTCTTTACACCATACACCTTGAACTGGTTATCAAGCTTCACATGGTCATCTCCCTCGTTCGATGTTGCACGTGTAATCTTTCCTGCATCACCGCCGAAGTTGATAGCAGTTGTAGCATTCTGTACGTTTCCTGGATTCTCTCCGAGGAAATCGTCGCTTGAACAGCTGGCGAGAACCAATGCTGAAGCTGCAAAAATTAGATACTTTTTCATAATTCGAGTATTTTTATTTATTATTTATTTATTATTTTTTTGTTAAAGTTTCGAATTTAGTTTCAAAAGGGCTGAATTATCGCACATAGCCCAGGATAAGCGAAGCGACGCCCTGGGTCAGGGACGGGCTGAAAGCCCAACAAGTGCATAGCTCATGATAAGCGAAGCGACGCCCTGGGGCAGGACGGGCTGAAAGCCCAATGAGCGCATAGCCCAGGGTAAGCGAAGCGACACCCTGGGTATTATCGTATTATTATTGGTACGCCCTGAAAGGGCAAAAGCATTAATCTTTAAATACATATTCCTTGTTGTATTCTACTCCATACGATTCTAAAAACTTTTGGTACTCATCTTGAAACGACATTTTTTTGTGATGCACGCCTTGATTCTTTACATATTCCAATGTCTTTTCGACGACGGACTGGCTGACGGAGAAAACACCATATCCATTCTGCCATGCGAATGTGCTATAATATGGTTCTATTGTTTTCATCCATCTACTACTGTTGCGTTTTACCTCCTCTACCACATGTGATATAGCGACGTCTTTTGACAATAGGAATAAAATATGCATATGATCGCATATTCCACCTACCTGTATTACTTTGCAGCCTGTGGCATTAACCAGTTGTCCTATGTAGGAATGAATGCGGTCGAGATCGCTTTCACGGATAGGAGAGCTTGTGGTTTTGATGTGAAATATCAAATGTATGTAGATTTTGCTTAATGACTGTGCCATATTTATTACGCTTTTGCCCTTTCAGGGCGTTAATGTGTATGTTGTTTGGTATTCATACCCAGGGTGTCGCTTCGCTTGCCCTGGGCTATGCGCTTGTTGGGCTTTCAGCCCGCTCTAACCCCAGGGTGTCGCTTCGCTTGCCCTGGGCTATGCGCTCATTGGGCTTTCAGCCCGCTCTAATCCCAGGGTGTCGCTTCGCTTGCCCTGGGCTATGTGCTCATTGGGCTTTCAGCCCGCTCTAACCCCAGGGTGTCGCTTCGCTTGCCCTGGGCGGCTTTCAGCCCGCTCTGCCTAAATCAGAAACGCATATTTGTTGTTTATATATTGTTATTTGCTGCTATTATGAGTTTGCTAAATATATTCTGTTGCGTGCAGTATTGTTGTTACATGTCAAATTCCCATTGCTTGTTTTCAAAGTCTTTAACTACCGCATTAAATCCAGAACCACCTGAGCGAGTAGGAACTGGTATAGTGTCCATGTCGAGTTCTACTGTTATTACACCTCCGCGGAACAGTCGTCTTACTTGGTCTGTCACATCGAAGACGAAGGTGGAGTCTTTACCATTATAGAATTGCATCGTTACATCCAGATAGTGGTGGTTGTTTTTGTCTGCCGCCTTCACCTTGTCGAGCGATTCGGCATAGGCACGAGTGCTGAGCTTATGAGGGTTCAGGTTTGTGATGCCGAAAGTCATCACCTTACCACCAATGATATCTATCGTTTCGTTGTTTCTGCCCGGTCGGTCGAACTTCATGCGCATGTTGTAGTTTACAGTAATGGCATCAGGACCAGTAACACCAGTATTCAGATTCACCGAGCGCGACATACCGCTAAGGTCGGCACTACCATCTATAGATGTTATGATACGATGGTTGCGGTTGTTGTGGTGCAGAATTATCTGTGGCAGATATATATATGTGACAGGTTGCAATTTCATATTCAAGTGGCGCACCCATAAGTTTCTTTCTTCATCATATACGAAGCCATCGTAGTTTTTGTTTATCTCTATCGCTTTCTCATATCCAGCAAACAGAGCTTCTGGCTGGAAGAAGGCTCGAGTGAAGCGAGGGGCATTATAGCGCGAAGGCGTCATGGTCTGTCCTGTGTGTGCTGTCACATAGTCGTAGGTAGAAGTTTCGTCGATACGAATACTCTGTATACCATCCGAAGTATGAATCTCGTTCCATGCCAAGATGTCCCAAAAGCCAAAGTCGAACTTCGTAGATAGTATGTTGCCAGATATCAGATGCTTATATGGCGCATTATGTTTGCCGTTAGCTTCTTCGCCTGTGAAATATCTACGAATGTTGAATTCGGTAGGCATGCCATAATCTAATGATCCGAAGAGTTCCTGATCTTTCTCGTCCCATCCGTAAAGCCATTCTGCCTTCCAGTCATACTCAGAATCATAATCAAACAAGTAGTCCCATAACACCTGCAACTCGAAGTCGACAGCAGGTATCCTCATCGAGCAACTTGCGTTCTCGTCATGCAGATGTAGCATAGGCTCACGTTCGCAGCTTGTTGTTATGGCGCAAGCCATCACGAAGCATACCATTACGAAGCATCCAATAGCTATCTTTCTGCAAGCATTCTTGCCTGCAGCCATGATATTGCTTATTATGTGCTTCGTACTTGTCATTTTTACTTTTTTACTTTTTTACCCTTTTACTTTTTTACCTTTCTATAAAGAAGGTCATAGCTTAGAGTGATATCCACTCTGGTTGGTCCAAACCATGTATATCTGTGTTGCCTCTTTTTGAAGTCTTTGGCGTCGCCATACCATTTGTAATAGTATTGCAGCGGGTCGCGGTCGGGGTTAACAGGACACTTCCATTGGTATGGGTCGTAGTCTGTTTGGTAAAATCCTGCTTGCAGACCAAACTCCAGTCGCCAATGTTCTTTGCCTCCAAGCGGTAGTACATATCCTATACCTAAGCCTGCACCCCATCCTTCGCCTTCCCATCCACGGTGCTCATCGAAGCATATGTTGTAAAGGTTGGCATTGGCATAGGCGCTAAAGAATAAGCCCTTGAAGGCAGCTCCCTTACCAGGTTTGCGCAGACTGATGTCGCCACTTCGCAGATAATAGCGAGTGTGGAGCTGATAGTTGCGCAGCTGGAAGTATTTATGCTCGTCATAATGTTGCCACCACGGACCGTCGAAACTTGCGCCATAGGTGAAATGACCATGAAGCGGATAGTATTCTATAGCCACATTCGGGATAGGGCAGAAGCGGTCGTAGCCTGGCATGTAGGCAAAATCGAAGAGCAAATTAGTCTTGACGCTCAATAGTTCCCTGCGTGAATTGTCGAGGCTTGCTATATATTCTTCAGGAATCTGTATAGCCTGCGAATTCAAATTTTGAGGAATAAACGAAACAGTAGGAATATTATATTTCGTATGTTCTTGTTGCTCTAAACCTATTATTGCTTTATCCATTGCCATAATGCGTACGGCACGAAGCTTATGGAAATACTGATGTAGCAATCTGCGCCAAAGTTTGCCGCCATTATAGCGTTTCATCACCTCCTTTAGCTTATGATTGTTGTCATGATAAAGCTTCATTAGAGTTGCCACGGTCTTGTATTCCTCGTCGTGTTCGAGCCACATCAATGTGCGAAGCAATGGAAAATCTTCTGCGATAACGTCATAACGTATCTGGTCGGTATTAATGCCATAGCCACTAAGCAAGGCATCTACCGACGCTCTACGACCATTTGCCAATCTTTCGTTGTTAGGCGTAGGACCCTCAGGCGATGCTGTGGCTCTGCCAATAACGATTCCCCTGTCGCCCAAAGCTTTGAGCGCAGGTATCAGCGAGTCGGTGATCCACCGGCGGTCTTGGTCGTTGATGTTAATCTTGTTCACAATGAATTCTATAGGGCGAGAATTTCTAACAAATACGCTGTCGGTGGTGTTGCCCTGCGCAGCAGTATCCATTACGAACCCAAAAATCATTGCGATAATCGTTATTACATATCGCACAAACTGTGTTTTTAATTTTAGTTAGTTTCTCAAAATGACATTTAAAATCACTTCTAAGTTGGTTTTGGGTAGTAATAATGTACAAAATGTTTGCGTTGTGTTGCTTGTTGTTTTGACATTTACCCCCCCCCCTTAGAATGCAAAGGTATTAAAATTCTCTTAATGTGCAAAGAAAAATTGATGTTTTTTTTGTTAAAACGTTATGAACTAATATGATAGGAATTTTATCAGTTTATCTAAATCGAAAGTTTAGTCCTGTAGATTATTGGTTTTAATGTATGATAATTTGAACTTTTGCATGTGGCTTAAGTACGGGCTGAAGGCCCAAAAGCTCCTAGCCCAGGGCATCGCCCTGGGTATGATGGCAATCAGCAAGGCGCCCTGTAAGGGCAAAAGCCTTATGTTTTGCCTGGAGTTTTAAAGCTTTTGCCCTTACAGGGCGACAGGTTTGCGTCCGTAATAACCCAGGGCGATGCCCTGGGCTAGGAGCTTCTGCCCTTTCAGGGCGTGTGGGCTTACTTGCGAAATTTCAGTGATGATTATGTGTTTAATACATGGAAATGTGGGTAAAAAATTGGTTTGTATCTTTAAAGTCATTACTTTTGTATTTGGTTATGAAAAATAATTATATTATGGTTAACTCAAAAAAAATCCTTATTAAGGTAACAGCAATCATTTCGTTGCTTTTATTGCCTCTTAGCATCAATGCTGCCGAGGTTGTGTATAGAATAGATGGTTATAATAAAGCTATCCAAGATTTCACCATTGTGGCAAGTGGTTTGGTGCCACAAGATTCGTGGGCTTATTTTGAAAATGAGTATGGTGCCACCACAGGCAACCGCTTCAATCAGATACCACGCAACCGCCAGGCTTCGCTTCATCTTGTAGGATGGGAGGGATGTACTATCAATGGCATCACCCTTGGCATGTGCTCAAATAATAAGGCGGGACAGGTAGGCTTAGCTATTTACGATGGCGAAACAATGATATATAAAAGAGGTACAGTAGACTTTGCTGATGATAGCTGGTTTGGTCAATGGGTATCCAAAGACTATGGAGTGTATGTAGATATCAATAAGCAGATTGATATTGATGCCATAACTGCCGAGGATGCTAATATTACAATAAAGGGTGGCACCAGCGAAGGCTCAGTATACGTTAGCTATATCGCTATCGACTATGATGCTGGCGAGGGCGTGAAGTTGGAATCGCCAATGGGCTGGAGCTATGAGAAACTCACCAAGAAGAGTACACTCAACGAAGGTGACCAATTGATGATGTTCCGCAACGGTTGTGCTGCTGCCGATATCGATGGTATGGAAAAATCGCATTATCTCGATGCCATAGCTGTGCCTTCTACTTCAGACGTTACCGAACCGGAAGTGTTGAGATTTACTTTGGCTAAGAGTGAGAATAAAGACTTCTGGACTCTCAGCGACCAGCATGGACGTATGCTTGGTGCTTCGGGCAAGCAAAACCTTGAATGGGGTGGTGAGAATACCAATTGGACAATAGACTTAGGCTATGAAGGTGCCACAATAACAAACGAGAAAACAAACTTCGGTACCATGCGCTATAATGTTCCTGTAGAGAGCTACGCTCGCTTTAATCTCTATACCTCAAAGACATTGGAGCTACCTTTCTTATATCGTAGAGATAAACAGAATGAGCCGGAGATTGCTCGTTTGTTGACATTCGATGAGGCAGAGCTGACGGTAGGCTTAGATGAAAAGAATGTAGCATTAAAGCCTGCTATCTCGCCAAAGAATACCACCGATACACGTATTGTCTGGACGAGCGACAATGAGAGCGTAGCTACCGTGAATGGTGGTTTCGTTACTTTGCTTAGCGTAGGCGAGGCTGTAATCAATGCAAAGACCAAGGATGGCGGTGCTGAGGCTTCCGTACGCCTGACGGTTGTAGAGAGTACAGGAATATCTGGTGTCCATGCTGATGTCATCCAACAACCAGTTCGCAAGATTGCTGATGGCAACAATGTTGTCATAGTAAAGGGTAGCGATGTGTATAGCGTTGGTGGTTCAAAGGTTGAATAAATAAACGAGTGTCTTTTTATCAAAAAAACATAGTGAAAAAAGTAATACGTGATACTTGGGCAAGTATCACGTATTACTTTGCAAAGTATCACGTGATACTTTGCAAAGTATCATAGGCTCCTTTTTTTCGTTGATTCTATGCAAATAAAAAAAGCCCAGACTTCCGAAGAAGAACTGGACTAATGAAAGGAGGAGTGGTGCCACCAGGAATCGAACCGGGGACACAAGGATTTTCAGTCCTTTGCTCTACCAACTGAGCTATGGCACCCTCTGTGCGTAAAAGCGGTGCAAAGGTAATATAAAAATATAGACCCTGCAAATGTATTAGAGATTATTAACAATTTAAGGGAAGAACGAAGAGTGAAGAGTGAAGAATCCAATGGAAGTGAAGAGTGAAGAACGAAGAGTGAAGAATCAAAATGCTTAAGCAATTATACTATAGGATTCTTCGTTCTTCACTCTTCACTCTTCACTTAAATTCTTCACTCTTCACTTAAATTCTTCACTCTTCACTTAAATTCTTCCCTCTTCACTTTTTTACCTTTTTACCTTTTTACCCTTTTACTTTTTCAGCGGGTTCCATCCCTGCGCTTTGATTTCAAACTCGTTGCCATCTCGTGCTACGAGCTGTTTGCCAAGCTCAGGCTTAGTGATATGACCGATGAGCTTTACGCCCTCGATATCCTTGATTTTATCATGGTCGCCGATAGGCACGGTGAACAATAGTTCGTAGTCTTCGCCACCATTCATGGCGCAAGTAGTTACGTTCATGTTCATTTCCTCTGCCATTACCGCTGTCTGATAGTCGATAGGAATCTGCTTCTCGAATATGCGGCAACCGCAGTTGCTCTGCTCACAGATATGAAGCAGTTCTGAGCTTAGGCCGTCAGAGATATCCATCATGGCAGTAGGCTGTATGCCTGCAGCCTCAAGCTTCTCTTTGATGTCGCCACGAGCCTCAGGAGCCAACTGGCGTTGCAACAGGTATTCTTTGCCAGCAAAGTCTGGTTGGAAGTCGTTGAGCTCGTTGACCTTCTTCTGTAGGTTCTTCACCAGTTCATCGTTGCCACTTGCCTTAGCATCCTTAATCTTCTTGTCGAGGTCAGACAGCTGACCATAGTAAACAGCCTTTTCGCGCTCCAGGAGTTGCAATCCCATGTAGGCAGCACCAAGGTCGCCTGTTACGCAGACAAGGTCGGTCTCCTTAGCTCCATTACGATAAACAATCTTATCCTTATCGCCTTCGCCAATACAAGTAATGCTAATAGCAAGACCAGTATACGACGATGTGGTGTCGCCACCCACGATGTCGATATTCCATTTGTCGCAAGCAGCCTTTAGTCCTACGTAGAACTCGTCGAGGTCTTCCACCTTGAATCTCTTGCTAAGAGCGATGCTCACCACCATCTGGCGAGGAGTGCCGTTCATAGCAAAGATGTCGCTGATGTTAACCATTGCCGACTTATATCCTAAGTGGCGCATATCGATATAAGTAAGGTCGAAATGCACACCCTCCATAAGCATGTCGGTGGTAACCAATACCTGCTTGTTTGGATATTCAAGTACGGCGCAGTCATCGCCTACGCCGTACTTTGTTGATTCATTTTTTAATTCGATATTGTCTGTGAGTCGGTGTATAAGACCAAACTCACCAAGTTCTGATATATTCATATAATATTTTATGATCTTCTAATCATTTCTCTCATTATCTCAGTCATTATAGGCTGAGCGGCATTAGCAGCCTTCTGCACCTCCTCGTGGCTAACCTCTACAGGAACATCGAAGCCACCGAGGTCGGTGATGATGCTTACGCCAAAGACCTTGATACCACAATGGCGAGCAACGATAACCTCAGGTACAGTGCTCATGCCAACAGCATCGCCAAACAAATGATACATGCGATACTCGGCAGGAGTCTCGAAGGTAGGACCCTGAACACCCACATATACACCATGCTGGAGCTTGATACCCTTTTCCTCAGCAATCTTGTTAGCCAACTCTACAAGCTCGTGGTCGTAAGCCTCGTGCATGTCAGGGAAGCGAGGACCGGTAGGGAAGTTTTTTCCACGTAATGGATGCTCAGGGAAGAAGTTCACATGGTCGGTGATAACCATCACGTCGCCAATATTGAATTTTGGGTTCATACCACCCGAAGCATTTGAAACGAAGAGAGTCTTGATACCCAATTCGTACATCACACGCTCAGGGAAAGTAACCTCCTTCATGCTGTAGCCCTCATAGTAGTGGAAGCGACCCTCCATAGCCATGATATCCTTGCCACCAAGCTTACCGAAGATGAGCTTTCCTGCATGACCTTCAACTGTAGATACAGGGAAGTTAGGGATTTCAGAATATTGGAATTCGTAGGTATCAGTTATCTCGGAAGCTAATTGTCCCAGACCCGTGCCTAAGATGATTGCTGTTTCTGGATTTGTTGTCATCCTTTGCTTTAACCAGGATGCTGTTTCTTGAATTTTTGTGTACATAGCTTTTTATTTTATTGTTAAACATTTCTTGTTGGTCGAGCATGAATTTTATGTGTATAGGCTGAGCGTAGATAGCTTCCATAGCCTCTGTGCTTAGTCCATCTGCAGCCTCGATTCTTGTGGCATCTTTCTCGGTTGTCACAATAATCTTAGGTGAAGGCAAGGCTGCGAATTCATCGTTTATCTTGTCGATATCTTTGGCTGAGAACATGTGGTGGTCGCCGAAAGTCATGGTTTTTATCGACTTGCAATACGGCTTCATGTCGTTGAGCAAGAGTTTAGGCGAAGCTATGCCCGTAACGAGTAGCACGTTGACATCCTTTAGCTGCTCTTTATCTATCGTCTTCTTTGCTTCACCCCCGTTGCCAAACATCTTTGTCAGCTTGTCGTATTCGATGGTGGTGAAATACAGTTCCTGATAAGGGAACAAGTCCATAGCCTTGGTGAGTACTCTAAACTCCATAGGCTTTAGATCCTTAGGACATTTCGTTATTATCACCATATCAGCGCGCTCCTTTCCAGACATAGGTTCACGGAGAAGTCCGGCAGGTAGCAGCTTGTCGTAGATGATGAGACGATGATAGTCTACTAACAGGATGTTTATTCCCGGCTTTACATATCGATGTTGGAAAGCGTCGTCTAAGAGTATCACCTCTACATCCTTAGTTGCTTCGTCGTTGAGGAGATGTTCTATGCCATTGCAGCGTTTCTTGTCCACTGCGACATAAATATTCTTGAACTTACGTTTCATTTGGAATGGTTCGTCACCGATATCCCTCATAGTAGAGTTATCGTCGGCAAGCACATATCCATGTGTCTTCCTCTTATATCCTCTTGAAAGCACGGCTGTCTTCACTTTGTCTTTCAATATTGATATGAGATATTCCACATGCGGAGTTTTGCCCGAGCCCCCAACAGTGATGTTGCCCACCGAAATTACGGGCACATCATAAGCCTTCTGGTTTAGTATGCCGATATCAAACATCTTGTTTCTTATCGTCACACCCAAACCATATAGCCAGCTAAGTGGTGTCAGCCATTCGTTAATCTTTATGTAATCGCCTTCTGTGCGCATAGATGTTTATATAAAGCCTCACCCCCGGCCCCTCTCCAAAAGAGAGGGGAGTGATTAGACCTGTTTTCTAATATATTGAAATGTTATAATTAGCTACCTTTTTTATTTATAAGTCATTTTACTCCCCTCTCTTTTGGAGAGGGGTTGGGGGTGAGGCCCCTTTAGTTATTTATATTTAGCCACCATGGCATTCTTGCTTGAATGCGGTCCATGGTAGTGATGTTGTTTACCATTTTCATAGGCTCGTATAGAGTACCAAGAGAAGTCTTTAGCTTACCATCAAGGTAAGAGCCATTGTCGGTAGACTCTTGGAGTAGCTGGTCGAAGAAGTCGAGTGGAGCAGGGTAGCCTTGGGTGTAATAGCTCTTGGTCTTAGCAAGAGCAGCAGCCTTGGCAACAGCCTTGTCGAGTCCACCAAGTTCGTCGACGAGCTTTATCTTCAGAGCATCCTCGCCAGTGAACACATGACCCTGAGCAATCTGCTCAACCTGGTCGACAGACATCTTTCTGCCATCAGCAACACGCTGGCGGAACAGATGATATCCACGGGTGATAGCTCCCTGAAGGAATGTAACCTCCTCTTCGTTCATCATTCGAGCCTGCGAACCAAAGAGGGCATTGCGGTTGGTCTTCACCTCGTCAAACTTCAGTCCGAGCTTGTTTGTTGCAAGGTCGCTGAAGTTCGGTATCACACCAAAGATACCGATGCTACCAGTGAGAGTTGTTGGTTCTGCAAAGATGTAGTTGGCATTACAGCTCATATAGTAGCCACCCGAAGCAGCCATACCACCCATAGAAATTACCACAGGTTTCTTTTTCTTAAGCAAATCTATCTGGTGCCACATCTGTTCAGAAGCATAAGCCGAGCCACCACCGGAGTTGATTCTGATAACAACAGCCTTTACGTCGTCATCGTTGGCAAGCTCTTCGAGGTCTTTGCAAACATCATTGCCCACGATAGCATGCGAATTAGAGAAAAGGCTTCCTGCAGCAGGAGTATCCACGATGTCGCCATAAGCATAGTATACAGCTATCTCGTCGTCGCCATCAGTGTCTTCTTCCTTAACAGTTGCCATGTCGGCAATAGAAAGCTGGCTGATTTTCTCGTCAGCATCAAGCTTCAATAGCTTCTTAACCTCAGCCTTCATCTCGTCGGCATATTTCACGCCGTCGACCATCTTCTCAGCCAATAGCATTTTGCCGTTAGCAACGAAGATACCATTATCAGCCAAGTCGTTGAGCTTTGCAGTGCTGATATTTCTGCTCTTGCTAACAGCCTTGCACATGTTGTCCCATAGGCTCTGGATATATCGCTGAGTCTGTTCGCGGTTTGCATCGCTCATTTTTTCTTCGGTAAACATCTCGGTGGCACTCTTGTATTTGCCAACCTTTATAACCTGCATCTTTACACCAAACTTAGCAAGAAGATCCTTTACGAACATTGGTTGCGAGCCAATACCATGCCAGTTTATGCTACCTTCCGGGTTTATATACACCTTGTCGGCAGCAGTAGCGAGATAGTAGCAACCCTGAGTATACATGTCGCTATAAGCAACTATCCATTTACCCGACTTCTTGAAGTCTACAAGCTGGTCGCGCAATTCCTGTAGCTGAGCCACATCAGCACTCAAGATACCAGTCTCAAGATATATACCTTTTATATCTTTGTTAGCCTTCGCCTTCTTGATAGCTGAAGAGATAGCATCCATGCCAAGAGAGTTGAAGGTGTTGCCAGTTAGTTGACCCAAAACATCATCTTGCGCCTGCTCCTGCAAGTCGCCCTGAAGCTTTAGTACCAATACCGAGTTTTCCTTCACGTTCTTTGTGGCTTGACCTGAAGCCACCATGCCTACGAGGCTCATAACGCCAAATATGCCGATGATAATTCCGAAGAGGAAAATGCCGACAATAGTTGCGCCCACGTTCTTAATAAAATCTTTCATGTAGTAGTGTTGTTTAAATGATAATTTGCAAATATACGAATTTTTATTTATATTATAGGGAAATGCATAATAAAAAACTACAAAAACTTGTATATAGAGCCGTAAAATCAAAAAACAAAGTATATTTCGCAAATTTTTCTTTCACCTATTATATATATATAGTACTTTTGCCATACGTTACAAAAACGTAGACTTAAACCTCTGTATATACTAATAACTAAAATAATAAAATGAAGCGAATTTCACTTTTGTTTTGTGCCCTTGTGGCAATGAGCACTGTGATGTATGGTGCAAAGAAGAAACAACCAAAGCAACAGCTATGGCCTGATGGTAGCGTAATGTCGGAATGGTTTTCTGACACTACTAAGGTTGATGTAGAAACACTTGGCAAGAAGTATGTAATCACCGAATATGGTGTAGGCATGGATAGCACCGTGGTGCAGACTGCCAAGATACAGGCTGTTATCGATAAGGCTGCCCAGATGGGCGGTGGAGTAGTAGTGGTGCCAAAGGGAACCTTCCTTTCAGGTTCGCTATTCTTTAAGCAGGGTACACATCTTTATATAGAAGAGGGTGGTAAGTTAAAAGGCTCAGAGCGTATTGCTGACTTTGAAATCAAAGAGACACGTATTGAGGGACAGACCTGTAAGTATTTCACCGCTTTGGTGAATGCTGAAGGCATAGATGGTTTTACCATTGCCGGTAAGGGAACCATCGATGGCAATGGCTATCATTACTGGAATGAGTTCTGGATTCGCCGTAAGTGGAATCCACAGTGCACCAATAAGGATGCACAGCGCCCACGACTTACATATATCTCAAACTGTAAGAACGTAACCATACAGGACGTACGACTTGTCAACAGTCCTTTCTGGACTAACCATATCTATAAGAGCGACCATGCACGCTACCTTGATTTGTATATCTATGCACCAACAAGCGGTGTGAAGGCTCCAAGTTCTGACGCTATAGATATCGATGTATGCCACGATGTGATGGTGCATGGATGCTATATGAATGTCAACGACGATGCCGTGGTATTGAAAGGTGGTAAGGGAACATGGGCTGATAAGGCTCCAGAGAATGGCCCTAACTACAACATCCTTATTCAGAACTGCCATTACGGTAAGGTGCATGGCTGTTTGACTCTTGGTTCAGAGAGCGTTACAGATAAGAATGTGATACTTCGCAACTGTCGTGCTGACAATGCCAACCGCGTGTTGTGGCTAAAGATGCGCCCTGATACACCTCAGCATTATGAATATGTAACAATAGAAAATGTAGAAGGCAACTGTGGCTCATTCCTCGTTATTCGTCCTTGGACTCAGTTCTTCAAGCCTGAGAAGCGCGATGATATGCCTAAGTCGTTGTGTAACAATGTCGTGATGAAGAATATCAAGATGGATTGCCGCAACTTCTTCGATGTTGGTGCATCAGATAAATACGACTTCCGCGACTTCACCTTCGAGAATATCTTGGTTAACGACAAGAAGAACGCATTCAAGAAAGATCTTATCCAAAATACCGTGGTTAAGAATGTGAAGATAAATGATGTGGTTGTAAAATAAAAGATAATGAAAAAACTAATATCTACTACGTTGGCAAGCCTTTTCTGTGTGGCTTGCCTCAATGCGCAGACCTTCGATATGAAGGTGGCGCAACCATGCTATAACGATTCTATCGGCTACGGTTGGGATGTTACCAATGTGCCAACAGCTAAGGAATTGAAGAAAGGACTGAAGCGTCCTGTATACTTCTCGGTAAAAGTTCCCGATGGCAATTATAAGGTGACAGTAACTATTGGTTCAAAGAAATATGCTGCCAACACTACTGTTAGAGCAGAAAACCGTCGACTCTTCATAGAACCACTATCTACAAAGAAGGGCGAACTGAAGACATTCTCGTTTGTAGTAAACAAGCGTACACCTTATATTAATAATAAGATGAGCGTGAGAATAAAGGAACGTGAGAAGGATTATCTCACTTGGGACAATCGTCTTACCCTCGAATTTAATGGTACTGCTCCTGCTGTAGCTTCTATAAATATTGAGAAGGCTGATGTGCCAACAGTATTCCTATGCGGCAACTCAACAGTAGTAGACCAGAGTCGTGAACCATGGGCAAGTTGGGGACAGATGTTTACACGCTGGTTTGATGATGGCATCGCTATCTCTAACCATGCAGAGAGCGGACTCACAGCAGGTTCTTTCCTTGCCAGCAATCGCTTAGAAAAAATTCTCACTATGATGAAACCAGGCGACTATGTGCTCTGCGAGTTTGGTCACAACGACCAGAAAGAGAAAATGGCAGGATCTGGAGCATGGTATAACTTCTCATACAATCTCAAGAAGTTTATCGACCAAGTACGCAAAAATAAGGGAAACATCATCTTCGTTACCCCTACTCAACGTCGTAACTTCAAAGATGGAAAGATTCAGGAAACGCATGGTGACTATCCAGATGCTATGCGTGCGGTAGCTAAGCGTGAGCATGTGCCAGTGATAGAACTTCATGATATGACACGCACATTCTTCGAGACACTTGGTGAAGAGAACTCTAAACGTGCCCTCGTTCACTATGCTGCAGGAACCTTCCCTGGACAGGATAAGGCATTGGCAGACAATACCCACTTCAATACATGGGGAGCCTATGAGGTTTCAAAGATGATTGTGATGGGAATGAAGCAGCTCGGTTTGCCTATCGTAAGCCATCTGCGCCCAGACTGGAAAGATTATTCACCAGCTCAGCCAGATGATTTCAATAAGTGGAACTGGCCTTTGTCTCCAATCTTCGAATCACAGAAGCCAGACGGCAATTAATAACTAAAGTTTCGGATTTAGGCAGGGACGGGCTGAAAGCCCAACAAGCGCATAGCCCAGGGCATCGCCCTGGGTTACGAATTGCCATAGTATTGACGCCCTGTTAAGGGCAAAAGCGTAATAAATATGGCACAGTTATTGAACAAAATCTACATAAGGATTAATGCTTATGCCCTTACAGGGCGTCACTAACGGATGTGCTTTGACCCAGGGTGTCGCTTCGCTTGCCCTGGGCTATGCGCTTGTTGGGCTTTCAGCCCGTTTGGAATTAAATCCGAAACTTTAGTTAATAATCCTACGAATATCATCCTAATAAAATAAGCAACCGCAAGCTGCACATAGTGTGTAGCTTGCGGTTGTAGTTTTTTTCTGCCTTATATCGTTTATTATATGTTTTCCCTTATTTTTTTGATATTTTTCTTTTTTTTTTGATATTTGCTATCCTGTTTCTATATTTTCCATTATCTTTGCAAGCATAATTGTATTATATACAATATCTAAAAGTTATACCCTAAACTTGCTACAATATATTTGTATACTAACTGATAATAAAGAATCTAACTAAAATAAATATGATCAAAAAACTACTATTTGCAGCTGCACTTACAGCTGTGGCAGGTGGTGCACAAGCACAGCGCCAGACCGATAAACTTGACCGTGGTGTTATCGCCATGAAGGTGTCGGGCGGTGTGTACGTCAATTGGCGTATTCCTGCTGAGGAGTATTATGACGTTACCTACAACGTTTATCGCAATGGTGTGAAGCTCAACGACAAACCATTGACAGTTTCTAATTTTACCGACAAGTCTGGTACTCTTGCTAACACCTATACTGTTTCTGCCATTATCAAAGGTCAGGAACAGGCACAATGCAAGCCTGCTTCGGTATGGGCATCAAGCTATAAGGAGATTAAACTCAAGCACGAAGGAATCAAGAGTACATTGGTTCCTAACGATGCTTGCTGTGCCGACCTCGATGGCGATGGCCAGCTCGATATGTTGATGAAGTTTGACAACGCAAACGAAAGAGCTGCAGGATATCCTAAGGAAGGCTACCAAGGCGAATATAGCATCTTCGAGGCATTGAAGCTCGATGGCACCCGTTTGTGGTGGGTAAACTGCGGACCTAACATGGGTGACTTCCAGAACAACGAACAGAATATCGTTGCCTACGACTGGGATGGTGACGGCAAGGCAGAAGTTGTGATGCGTGCTGCTGACGGCACTACTATCCATTGTGCTGATGGTTCTACATATGTTGTAGGCGACGCTTCGAAGAATTATCGTAGCGGCACCAAGAGCGGACAGTGGTTTATGTGTACAGGTGCTGAATACCTTGTATATATGGACGGTGTAACAGGTAAGCCATACGAATGTAAAGAATATCCTTTGAAGAGACTCGAAGATGGAGAAACAAATCTTGAGAAAGCTTGGGGCGATGGTTATGGTCACCGATGTACTAAGCATTTCTTCGGTGCTCCATATCTTGATGGCAAGAAGCCAAGCATCTTCCTTGCTCGCGGTATCTATACCCGTCATAAGATGATAGCCCTTGATGTAGACCCAGCAACACATACATTGAAGGAGCGTTGGCGCTGGTTTAATAATACCAATGGTCCTTGGAAGGGACAGGGATATCACAACTATGCTATTGCAGATGTTGATATGGACGGTCGCGATGAGATAGTATTCGGCTCGATGGTTATCGACGACAATGGTAAGGGATTGTCTACCACAGGCTTCGGACATGGAGATGCTCAGCATGTTGGCGACTTGAATCCATATATCCATGGACTTGAGCAGTTTGCCTGCAACGAGGATGAAGAAGGTTTCAACTATCGTGATGCTACAACCAGCAAGGTATATGCTTCGCAGTTGAAAGTGGGTAGTGATATTGGTCGCTGTATTTGTGGCAACTTTACCAATAACGTCCCTGGATGCATCGGTTTTGCATACGGCAATCCTGTAAGTACTGTTGCTAATAAGGCATCTGCTGAACTCTCAGCTCCAGGTGTAGCTTATAACTTCAACATCTATTGGGATGGCGACCTGCTCTCAGAGACTTTCAACTATGTAGCAGGAAAGAATACTGAGGGTGGTATATATAAATATGGTCAGTCGGGTCCTATCTATACATGTCAAGGCTCATTGACTAACAACGATACTAAGGGTACACCATGCTATCAGGGCGATATCCTTGGCGACTGGCGTGAGGAGATTATCATGCGTACTGCTGACAACAACATCCGCATTTATTCTACTCCTACTCCTACAGAACATCGCAACTATAACCTTTGGTTCGATCATCAGTATCGCAACGCTATGGTATGGCAGATGTGTGGCTACAATCAGCCACCTCACGTAAGCTACTTCATGGGCGAACTCGAAGGTATCACTATAGCTCCTCCTCCATTGACTACAACTGGTAGAAAGGAAGTTGCTAACGGTGGAACTATCGGTTCAAGTCTTGATGGCGAGCATGTTCTCGTATTCGACAATGCAAATACCTCTGTTAAGATTGCTGACGGTGCTAAGCCAAGCGTATTGACATTCAATGTTCCTACATGGGTACAAGGTTCTGCACCAAGCGAGGCTTCAGCAAAGAGCTATAAGATTACAACTACAACTTATACTTGCACCGTTGCAGGTGGCGGTCTTGCTGGCGACGCACGTCTTGTTAAGCAGGGCGATGGTATCTTGACATTGCCAAAGGCTGACTTTAAGCATACTGGCAATACTGATATCTGGGCAGGTGTTGTAAACTTCGATGGCACAATGCTCAACTCACCATTGTGGCTCAACCGCTTTGCTGAGCTTAACTCTAATGGCGGTAAGTTTAGCAGCATCAAGATGGAATACGATGCTAAGCTTCGTCCAGGATGTGCCGACACTAAGGGTACTATCACTACAGATAACCTTAGCCTTGGCTTCGGCTCACGTGTAGTCTTCGATATCTATGGCGACCTAAGCTCAGACTTCATTAAGGGCAAGGTGCTCAGTATCGAAACTAAGGATTGGAAGTTTGGACCACAGTATCTAACACCAGTCTTTGAATTCAACAACCACGGCACCGATGGTCTTGCAGAAGGTAAGTACTTGTTGGCAACATTCGATAAGGTAGAAGGCGATGTTTCAGTTATCAAGCTCGAAGGTTTGGATAATACAAGAAAGTCTCACCTTGCTTTGGAAGGCAACAACCTATACCTCGTAGTAGAAGGTGTTCGCGATGCCGCAACTGTAGTATGGACAGGTGCAGAGAGCAATACTTGGGACGTTGCTAATACCGAGAACTTCGCTATGGCATCTGATGCTACAAAGGCAAACTTCGTGAATGGCGATAAGGTGCTGTTCAACGACGATGCAGCGATAAAGAATGTTGTCCTCAACTCAGATATCGAGGCAGACAGCGTTATCTTCGACAATACAGCTGCTTACAACCTCAGCGGTGAGGGAGCAATCACAGGCAACACCGTATTGGTAAAGCGCGGAACTGGTACTACTACTATCCGTACCGACAATACATATACTGGCGGTACACGCATCTCTGGTGGTGTGCTCAACGTAAATGCTTTGGCAAGCGATGTTAAGAACTCTGGTAACCTTGGTGCTAATGTAGTTTTGGCTAATAAGATGGTTATAGAGAATGGAGCAACACTGCGTACTGCAGCTGCTGTGACAACAAACTCACCTATCAAGTTTGAAACAGAGGCAGGTGGCATCATTGAGAATCCAAACGATTTCACTGCCAATAAGACTCTCTCAGGTACTGTTGCGTATAAGAAGGGTGGTGGTACATTGATATTGACCAACAACAACACCTCGCTCAATAAGCTCGTTGTTGTTGCAGGTACTGTAAAGAACCAAGCAATCACAATTCCTGCTAAGATGGTAGAACTCCAGGGTGGTACTTTAACAGAAAGTAGCTCAACAAGCTATGCAATCTCTGTAGCAAAGGGTAAGAGTGCTACATGGAACCTTGCAGAACGCAATTCTTATACCAATAAGATTACAGGTGAAGGTACTCTCTCTATCTACTGCCCATTGGTAAGTGGTGGTTCATGGATGGCTCCTCGTACTCATGTAAAGTGTAACATGTCTGAGTTTGAAGGTACTATCAAGCCTCAGATGCCTTATAAGGATAATCGTTTCACTCTCGACAATAGCTATGGTTTGCCAAAGGCAACTATGGATATCCCTGAGGGTATGGAAGTTCAGAACACTGGTAAGGTATTTGCTATCGGTAAGGTAACAGGTACTGGTGCGCTCGGTGGATTGGTTGACTTCGGTAACGGAGTTTCTGGTTACAACACATGGAAGGTTGGTAACGAGACTAACTACAGATGGAGTGGTAAGGTCACTGGCACAAATACCGCCTTCGTGAAGATTGGTACAGGTAAACTTACTGCTGGTGCAGGCTGGGATAATACAGGTAGCGTAAAGGTTGCAGAAGGTGAACTATGCTTGACTTCAGGCAATGTAATCGGTACTGGCGCAGTAACTGTTGACAAGGATGCACGCTTGAGTGGTGTTACAGGAACAACAGCTCTTACAAACTCTTCATTCACTATCAACGGTGAATTGGTAGTAGGTGCGTTCGCTAATGCTACTTCTGGTAAGATCAACTTCGGAGGTAAGAATGTTACCATCTCTTCTACAGGTAAGTATGTAGTAGGTAAGGGTTCGTATAGCAACACTACTATCGAGAATGTGAATACTTTGACCATCAATGGTACTATCGAGGTTGTGTTAGCTTCTTCATATACTCCTAAGGATGGTGATGTATTAACACTTTGGACAGCTAATCATTTTGCTGGAACTCCTAACTACGTACTTCCTAACCTTCCACTCGGAATGGCATGGGATATGAGTAAGATTTCTGAAGGTAAGCTCACCATCGTTTCAGATCCTACAGCTATTGGTGTAGTTCCTTTCGGTGCAAAGTATGGTCACAACGATATCTACGACCTCAAGGGTCAGCTCGTTCGCAAGAATGCTACTTCAACCGAAGGTTTGCCAAGCGGTGTATACTTCCGCAATGGTAAGAAGATCGTTGTTAAGTAACTTGTAATTTACTATATTATCTATTAAAGAGCCTGTTCTCTAAGGGGAATGGGCTCTTTTCGTATAAAATTCCTATTTTTCATGTCCTTTTTACTCGGAAGATATCACGATCTATGTTAACTTTGCAAATGAAAACAGAAAAACAATCGATTTTCAGATATGACAAACGCTATTAAACTAATTAAACAAACACTTTGTGTTGTAATTATGCTATTACCTTTCTTGGGTATATCTGCATCCACACGTCAAAAGCTAAACTTCAATAGTGATTGGCGCCTCCATATCGGCGATATGGAAAATGGTGAAGCTGTATCAGTGGATGATGCTGCATGGTATAAGGTGACATTGCCTCGCGCATGGAATGATGGTGAGGCATATAAGGTGCCTTGTCACGACTTGTCAGATACCGTGGTATGGTATCGCAAGCATTTCAATGTAGAAGAAATTCAAGACAAGAAATATTTCGTTGAGTTCGAAGGTGTGCGCTTCGGTGCCGACTTCTATCTCAATGGTCATCATCTCGGCCTATCAGAGAATGGTGTTATGGCAAGCGGCTACGACCTTACACCTTATATAATAAAAGGTGAAAATGTGATGGCTGTTCGTGTAGACAACAGTTGGACATATAGAGAGCGTGCTACTAATAGCCGCTACCAGTGGAACAGTAAGAATTTTAATGCCAACTATGGTGGCATACCAAAGAATGTGTGGTTGCATATTACTGGTACTGTATATCAGACATTGCCTCTATATAGCAACCTCGGAACTACTGGTACATATATATATGGTTCCGACTTCGATATTCCAGGTCGTAAGATGCAACTCAATGTGGAGGCTGAGGTAAAGAACGATGGAAAGACTCCACGTACCTTTAATCTGCATACCGAACTCGTTGATGCCGATGGTAAGACTGTTGCGTATATGGATGGCAACAGAGTAACTCTGAAGCCAGGAGAAAAGACAGTTGTTACTGCCGATGGTATGCTAAACAATGTTCATTTCTGGAGTTGGGGCTATGGCTATCTATATACAGTGAAGACATTCCTCGTAGATAATACCGGTAAGGAGATTGATGAGGTCGTTACTCGCACAGGTTTCCGTAAGACTAAGTTTGCTGAAGGCAAGGTGTGGCTCAACGACCGTGTTATAATGATGCACGGATATGCTCAGCGCACAAGCAATGAGTGGCCATACGTAGGTATGAGTGTGCCTGCATGGTTGAGCGACTATAGCAACAACCTACAGGTGGAGTCGGGAAGCAACTTAGTTAGATGGATGCACGTAACACCTTGGAAGCAAGATATAGAGAGTTGCGACCGTGTCGGTCTTATCCAAGCAATGCCTGCAGGCGATGCAGAGAAAGACGTAGAAGGCAGAAGATGGGAACAGCGTGTGCTGTTGATGCGCGATGCTATCATCTACAATCGCAACAATCCAAGTATCCTCTTCTATGAGGGTGGCAACGAGAGTATCAGCCGCGAGCATATGATAGAGCTTAAAGCTATACGTGATAAATATGACCCTAATGGAGGTAGAGCCATCGGTAGTCGTGAGATGTTGGACATCGACGAGGCTGAATATGGTGGCGAGATGCTATATGTAAACAAGAGCCATAAGCACCCTATGTGGCAGATGGAATATCATCGCGATGAAGGCTTGAGAAAATATTGGGATGAATATAGCTATCCTTTCCATAAGGAAGGCGATGGACCTCTATATCGTGGAAAGCCTGCTAAGGAATATAACCATAATATGGATATCTTTGCTAAGTCGATGGTGGAGCGTTGGTACGACTACTATCTGGAGCGACCTGGTACAGGCAAACGAGTTAATTCTGGAGGTGCTAAGATTGTATTCTCGGATACCAATACCCATTGGCGTGGCGAGGTAAACTACCGCACAAGCGGTGTTACAGATGCTATGCGTATACCAAAGGATGCTTTCTATGCACATAAGGTGATGTGGGATGGATGGGTTACTCCTGAGCGTGACAATACATATATCGTTGGTCACTGGAACTACGACAAGGGTGTGAAGAAACCTGTATATGTTGTTTCTACTGGCGATAGCGTTGCTCTCTACCTTAATGGTAAGGCATTGGCGGCAGGCAAGCGTTCTTATGAGTATCTATATACTTTCGACAATGTGGCTTACGAACCAGGCAAACTCGAGGCTGTCAGCTATCGTGAAGGCAAAGAGATTTCACGCTATGCTATAGAAACAGTGGGAGAACCATATAAGATAAAGCTCACTACAATAGAAAACCCAGAAGGTTTCAAGGCTGATGGTGCCGACTTGGCATTGGTGCAGATAGAAGTTGTAGACAAGCAAGGTCGTCGCTGTCCATTAGACAACCGTATGATAGACCTTCATCTATGGGGCGAAGGCAAGTTGCTTGGCGGTATTGCTACTCCTATAACCAAGAATGCAGACAAGGCTGAGGCTAAGAAGAATGCTGAGAATGGTAAGGAAGGTATGCTCGATGGTCCACAGACTGTTTCAACATTTACCAACTTCATTGGCGAATCTTCATTGCCTGTAGAGTGTGGTGTAAACAGAGTGTTGGTTAGAAGCACCGTTAATGCAGGTGAGATTAATCTAACAGCAGCTGCTAAAGGTCTTGCTCCTGTCACCATCACCATGCACACATCGGCTATCGATACCCGTAATGGTGTGAGCACATACAACCCTTCGTTGACTCTGAAGTCTGTTCTCACTCGTGGTGAGACACCTTCAACTCCTTCATATAAGGATGTATCAACATCTGTAGATATCGTTTCAGCCAAGGCAGGCTCTAACCAAAAGAATATTGTAAACTCATACGATGACAACGAACTCTCAGAATGGAAGAGCGATGGCAACAAGGAGAATGCATGGGCGACTTATACTTTCGCAAAGAAGGAAAAGGTTGACGAGGTCGTGATAAAGCTCACAGGTTGGCGCAACAAATGCTATCCTTTAGCAATATATTCGGGCAAGAAACTACTATGGAAAGGTATGACATACGCCACACTTGGCTATGTTCACATTCCTCTTAGAAAGTTTGTTGCCACTAAGGATATAACAATAAAGATGCTTGCACCTTCTATAGACAGCAATGCCTTTGGTGATACCAAGGAGTTGGCAGGTGGCAATGCTGGCGAACTTGATAGACTCGTGAGCAAGAAGGGTAAAGTGGACTTGCGAATTGTGGAAGTAGAGTTCCATAAGTCGTTGTAAGCATAACGAGTATTACCATAATTCATGTTTCATAAGTAGATTAAAGTAATCAAAATAAGATTATTTATTTTAGTAGAAAATGTTAGGTGATTAAATTGGGTGGGGCAGTGATGTTCTGCCCAATTGTTTTTATTATTGCTTTAACTTTTCTAAATAAATTAGTTAATCTGGATGTTGTTGTAATAAAATTATGTATCTTTGCATAAGATAAGCTGCACTCGGCCATTTGAAAGACAGTCTTAAGTAGATATCAATACTTCAAGTTTCGCATGTAAGCTCCACACGCCCTGAAAGGGCAGAAGCCCCTAGCCCAGGGCATCGCCCTGGGTAATTAC
>ENA-UEQM01000043-UEQM01000043.1-human-gut-metagenome-genome-assembly--contig:-NODE-43-length-81188-cov-17.991062_pt1 | contig 81188 bp, 71 predicted proteins | sample MGYA00242948_ERZ507948 | MGnify/ENA primary metagenome ERZ507948 (study PRJEB26167, sample SAMN06115440) | human gut metagenome | host: Homo sapiens | place: China:Hubei | collected 2015-07-28 | study... | reverse complement strand
GGATCCGTCAGGACGCTTGCGCTTAACGATAGAGATGTGAATTTTTCCGTCGCTTCCGAGCTTTGGCATGACTGCCTATTATTCATGGTGTGTTGTCAAAATTATATAACACACCACGATGAAATCAAGAAAAAAGCTGGAAATCAATCGACTTCCAGCAATATTTATGAATTAGTATGCGTCAGCCCTGATTTGGACGAAGCCTCAGTTCTTGAAGTATGCGTAGCCGTTCTTGCCGCCGCGCTTGACGCGGTAGAGGGCTTCGTCGGCCTTTTCGTAAAGCTCCTCGAACGAACCGCCGTCGTCGGGCGAAACGGCCACGCCTATGGAGGCCTCGACGTCTAAGTCATCATTCGCGCCGTAATGCTCGGTCATGATGCGCTTGACGATCTTCTTGACGCAGTTCGTCACGTTTTCTCGCGAGCCGGCGTCCTTGAGAAAGACGATGAACTCGTCGCCGCCGATGCGCACGACAAGATCCGACGTACGTACGCTCTTTTTGAGCGTTTCAGCGAAGTGCTTGAGCACTTCGTCGCCCATCATGTGGCCGAACGTGTCGTTGATGTCCTTGAAGTTGTCAAGGTCAAGAAGCAAAAGAGCGTCAGTCCCGCTCGAAGCAATCAGATGCTCGTCGATGCGCTTGATGCCCGCACTGCGGTTGAAGCATGACGTGAGTCCGTCCATGGAAGCCTCATGCTCCATGACTGCGAGCCGGAGCTCCTGGCGACGAGCCGCCTCGTATGCTTCCGTAACGTCATTGCGCTGAATCATCGCAATGCTGTGCTTTCTGTCGGCGTAGCGAACGATGATCTCCTTCCTGCGGAATTCGCGGTTGTCGTAAACCATGCCGAAGCTGAAGACGTATTCGCCGTTTGCCTCAAGCTCTGCCTTGACCACGTTCCCCGACAGCATGCGAAGAACCATTTCTCGATCCTCCGGCACGATATAGCGTTCGGCCAACTTAAGAAGGTTCTTCCAATAGCCATCGCCCTCGAACCCAGCCACCACCTCATCCTTCGCGAAGATGCAGCGAAAGTACCCCGTCGTCAAATCAACATAGTAGAGGCAGTCGCAGGTCTGGCTCGTCAGGTTGTCGGCAACCTCGTTGGACCTCGGATCGAACTTTTCGCGAGTAGCGACGATATAGAGCTTGTCCAGGCGGTTCTCAATGTAGAGACGGCTGATACGTACAGTGGCGCACTCCGTATCCTTCAGAAAGCTGCGCATGCGAATCGTGCAGTCTCCGTGTTCGTGACAAGCGGCGGCACGCCTCAAATTATCAAGATCAAAGTATGACTGAAAATTATCGCGTTCCGAAGCAAGCACGATTCTCGGAGCAACCTTGCCGATAAGCCGATCAATCTGAATGCTTTCAGGAATATCCTGGGGATCCCAATCCATGCTCTTGAGGAACTTCGCCATGCCGGCCGTCAAGTCCACCTCCATCACGGACGCATAAATGTTGAACATTGCCTCGACCAGATCACGCTTCTCGAGCTCAAGCGTCCGTACACGGCGCCTGGCTTCGACATCAACCGTTTTGACGAGAATCTTCGGGGTGGCCCAGTACTCTACGGCGAAATACTTCGCCTCAACCCAGCGCCACCCCAGCAGCTTGTCGGCAACACGAAACTGCAGAGTCAGCTCCTTCCCGTCACGGATGATCCCTTCGAGCGTCTTCTTGTCCAAAGCTTCTTTTACGCGCTCGAAATCCTCCGGATGAAGGTCAAGCCTGTGAAGCTCGTAAAGGTCTGCATCCTTCGGTCTGGGGTCATAGTGATCTTGACGATAGCTCAGAGGGGTCACACGAAGAGTCACAGGGTCGATTTCGTGAATCTCTTCATACGTCTCCAGGAAATACGGCGCGTATATCTGAAGCTTTCTTGCCTCAAGAATCTTGAAGGGCTTTCCTTCCGGCATGCGAACCTGAAATTCAGTCTCGGCTACCTCTACCAACCCCTTGAGCCACGTATTCCCGTTCTCGTATACGCCTCCGGCTCCGCGCGCACGGATAAAAACGCAGCCTTTCGAGGGGTGCTGCCAGGCATAGCAGGAATTTCGACCGACCTGCCCTTTGGCAAGCGCCTGCCGAATCATCCCGCGCGACTCCCTGAAGGTCAAAATGATCCGATCAAACCAGAAGTCAAAGAGCGCCTCCGGAGAAAGATCCTCCGGCGCCTCGAATATCGCATGCATCTGACGATTGCCGTACATGCGGGGATGAGAGCCGTCCTTCGGCATTTCAATCATCCAGCCGCCCACCGCCAGCAAATCACCGGCCTCCTTGTAGATTGAGTCGTCAAGCATGCCTTTTTGATTGAAATTGGTCATTTAGAGGTCCTGGGCCGGGTTGTACGTGTCCAGGCAGTCGAATGTTCACACGCAGACAAGCATCGGGGGACCTCAATGATCCCCAATGTATTTTCACTGGCAAATAAGTATCTGTCAATCCTTCGCAACTTTCACCGCATCGGATTCTGACTCAGCCTGATGCTCGAAATCCTCAACAGGCATCGGGCGGAAGAAATAAAAGCCTTGGACGGCATTGCAGCTCGTCTGCTTGAGATCCGTCAGCTGCTCCTCTGTTTCAATCCCCTCGGCAACCGTCTGGTATCCGAGCATTGCAGCCAGATCCGCGACCGCATTGACGATGATCCCGGCCTTGTTGCGGTCATGATTGACAAAGAAGCTTCTGTCGAGCTTCACCGAATCGACCTTCAATTCGCTCAGGCAGCCAAGCGACGAATAGCCGGAGCCGAAGTCGTCGATGGAGCACTTGAAGCCGAAATTCTTGAGCTGGCCGATGAATTCTCGAACCCTGTCGTAGCTCTTGATTGCAGAGGTTTCCGTGATCTCAAGCTCGATGAGGCCGGGATCCACGTCGAGGGACTTGCAGACGCTCTGAAAGTGCGGCAGCAGATTCGGAATCTCAATCGTCTGGCGCGACAGGTTGAGCGAAATCGGAAGATTCGGCATATTCCGGTGCTTCCACTCTGCCAGAATCCTGCAGACCTCTTCAAAGACGAATACGTCGATATGGTGCACCAGACGATAGCGCTCAAGAAGCGGAACGAATTCGCCCGGCGAAACAATCCCGACGCCCGGACGATTCCAGCGAATAAGAGCCTCGGCGCCGATGATTTTTTGCGTCTTCAGAGAAACCTTGGGCTGAAGGTAAACAACAAACTGACGCTTTTCAAGCGCCTCGAAGAGGTGCGAAATGCGCTCCTTTTCCTGAAGCTTTTCAAAAGCGCGATCGGGATTGTAGAAGCAGGCCTCGCTCAAAAGAAGCTCGCGGTCGGAATACTTGCGGGCCATGTTGGCGCACTCAAGCATCTGCTGGACGGACTCTTCATCGCCGGTGGGCAGATAAACGCCGAAGCGCGCTTCCAGATACGGCGCATATGCCTTGTCGACCAGCACGAGTGCATCGAGGTTGCCGCGAATCTTGGTAAGACGATCAAGAATCTCCTGCTTGTCGTTTGAATGAAAGAGCGCGTAGAAAACGTCGGCCGTATCGCGCACGACGACTTCATCATCACCGAGGCAAGCCAAAATGGCGTTGTAGATGCAACCGAGCATTCGGTCGCCGGCATCGTGCCCGAAAATCAAATTGACGACTTTGAAATCGCAAACGTCGATTGAAACGATGGCGAAGTCATACGCTCCTTCGGCGAGACGAGCTTCAGTCTTCTCGACAAACCAAGACCTTCGGCGGCTGAACTGGCCGGCATTGAGCGTCGTATTGTTTGCGTACATCTTGTGTCGTCCGGCGCCTGTGCATTGAAGGCGGCGGCGCTAGTCCCTGATAAAGCTTGTCAGTGGTTCGAATCCCGGCATCTCCACCAAACACAAAGATCGGGAGCTTATCCCACTAACGTTGGTATTCTAACAAAATGACTAAGATCCGGCAGTACAAAAAGAGGATGTAAGGTTTTTTGTGTCCAGGCGATAATAGCGCTCCCGTAGGGCGCGAAAGGAGTCACCGTGGCACACCGTACACCCAAAATAAACGACACCGTAAAATTTACCGACCAGCAGCAGGCCATTCTGAACGATGCCGTAGAGCAACTGATGGAAGCCGGCGGCTTAACGGCCTTAACGCAGGCTCATTTCAACGAAGCGATGAAGATCGTAGCCCAACGCTTCATCAACGCCGCCCTGCAAGGGGAACTGGAGCACCATTTGACACGCCTTCCCCCTCCACAGCCTGCCGGCCGTTCCGGGTCGGCACGTCAAATGCCTTTCTTTTGTCCCTTTTGGAGGTGGGTCAATTTTTATGTCGTTTTGAGGGTCAATTCTTATGTCGCTTGACACTGAAGATCGTTTACCTTTCCCTGGCTCGCTACACATACAGCGGGCCGATGGAGTGGGAACGGATACCTCTGGTCGAAGTGGTTGATTGGGAACGGGCTTTAAATGCCTGTCTGAAGGCTGAAACAAGAGCAGGAAAAGGTAAATAGAGCAACCTTTCGCACTATACTTCTACTGGAAGTGTTAGGCGTCTTAAGGGGACGACCATGGTTGCTTTTTTTGATCTTGTCGGGGCGTTGTTTAATCTGCTTACGGCAGTGATGAATTTCATCGTATTGCTTTTGCAATTGGCGATGGCAGGCGTATTTTTCTATTTTCTGCTCTATTTCTGCTACCTGCTGTTGTTCTGCTGATGGAGTTTTCCATTATGCTGGTTTCCGGGCTCGCATTTGCGGGCCTTTATTTTGCCCGGAGAAAATATGGGACTTAAGGACTACGCGATTGCCTTCACCGTATCGGGCAAGCTGGCAGGAACGTTTAACGATACGTTTGCTGAGGCGGGAGACAAAATCGGAAAGTTTGAAAGACAGATTGAGTGATCAACGATCTTTCTGAGCTCCATGGCCTTCGCCCGGGCGTCTTTGAGACTGATGTCAGCGACAGATCCGAGGCCGATCATGGTGCGGCGGCCGGTATTGCGGACGCGGTAACGATCCACGTACGATCTTGTTACGGAATCTTTGACACTGAGGTAAAGGCCGTCGGCACCGCCAAGAGCGGTCAGACCGCCCTTTGTGATGGCATTGACTTCACGGGAAGTCAGTGTTTTTGCGGCTTTGGGCATCGTGGGTATAACTGTTTTTAAGGGGTATGGCGAAACAGTACCACAGTTATACCCAAAGTTATACCCCAAAAAAACGGCTTCGAACGAACAATGTCGAACGAAGCCGGATTTCTGTACGGCACCTTGTGACGCTCAATTCAATGCATTGGCGCAGTATTTACGCGGTTTTCAAACTGCATTGAACTTCCTATGGAATAGGCAAGTGGTGGAGATGAGGAGGATCGAACTCCTGACCTCTGCATTGCGAACGCAGCGCTCTCCCAGCTGAGCTACACCCCCAAATTTTTCTCACGAGAAAGACCAATGTCTCTTCGTAGGCGGTGCATTCTGCCTAAGTCGAAAGAAAAAATCAAATTTTTTTCTGAAAAGCTCATAACCTGGCTCCAAGCAAACAACGACTTTTTCCGGCAAGCGCGGCTCTTCTCGCATCCGTTAAATCGTGCGAAAATTACAGGTCCTACAGATTTTCAGCCGGACGGAACGCGTTTTTGTCCCGCCCGTACCTATTGTTTTTTGAAAGTTCATCATGAGTCAGACCACCTCCAACGAACTCGCCAAAAGCTTTGAGCCGGCCGACATTGAAGCGCGCTGGTACCCCGTCTGGGAAAGCCGCGGCTACTTCAAGGCCGGCAGCGACCCCGCCAAGCCCGGGTTTGCCATTCAGCTGCCCCCGCCCAACATTACGGGCATCCTGCACATGGGCCATGCCTTCAACCAGACCGTGATGGATTCTCTGACGCGTTACTACCGCATGCAGGGCTACAACACGCTTTGGCTACCCGGCACCGACCACGCCGGCATCGCCACGCAGATCGTGGTGGAACGCCAGCTGCAGGAAGAAGGCACTGACCGCCGCGCGATCGGCCGCGAAGCCTTTATCAGCAAAATCTGGAAGTGGCAGAAGTATTCCGGCGGCACGATTCTCAATCAGATGCGGCGCTTAGGCGACAGCCTTGACTGGTCGCGCCTTTACTTCACGATGGACGACAAGTTAAGCAAAGTCGTCAAAAAGACCTTCGTTCAGCTTTACCGTGAAGGTCTCATCTACCGCGGCAAGCGCCTCGTGAACTGGGATCCGAAGCTGCAGAGTGCGGTGAGCGACCTTGAAGTCGAAAACGAGGAAGCTCCGGGCCACCTTTGGGAGATCCGCTATCCGGCCGCTGACGGCGGAGAAGGCGTCATCGTTGCAACGACCCGTCCTGAAACGCTTTTCGGTGACCAGGCCGTTGCCGTTCACCCCGAAGACGAGCGCTACAAGCACCTTGTCGGAAAGATGCTCAAGCTTCCGCTCACCGACCGCCTGATTCCGGTGATTGCCGACGAATACGTCGACCGTGAATTCGGTTCCGGCTGCGTGAAGATCACGCCTGCGCACGACTTCAACGACTTTGAAGTCGGCAAGCGCCACAACCTTGAGATGCTCAACATCCTCACCAAGACGGCGACGATGAACGACAACTGCCCGGAAAAGTACCGCGGCATGGACCGTTACGCCTGCCGTAAGGCCTGCGTCGAAGACTTAAAGGCGCAGGGCCTGCTGGTGGGCATCAAGGACATCAAGCACATGGTGCCGCGTGTGACGCGTACCGGTGAGGTGGTCGAACCCATGCTCTCCGAGCAGTGGTACATGGCGATGAGCAAACCCGCCCCCGAAGGCAGTCTCTTCCCGGGCAAGTCCATCGGAGAAGTGGGCCTTGAAGCCGTCACCTCGGGGGAAGTGAACATCTTCCCGAAGGAATGGCAGGGCGTTTACCGCCAGTGGCTCGAAAACATTCAGGACTGGTGCATCAGCCGTCAGCTCTGGTGGGGCCATCAGATTCCGGCCTGGTACGACGAAAAGGGCAACGTCTACGTTGCTGAAACCGAAGAAGAAGCTCAGGCTCAGGCCGGAGAAGGCGTCAAGCTCACCCGTGACGAGGACGTCCTTGACACGTGGTTCAGTTCCGCCATGGTGCCCTTCTCCACATTGGGCTGGCCTGAACCCCGGGGCGAAGACAAGGCCGCTTACGACCTCTACCTCCCCTCGACGGTTCTCGTTACCGGTTACGACATCATCTTCTTCTGGGTTGCGCGCATGGTCATGATGACCAAACACTTCACGGGCCGCGCTCCCTTTAAGAACGTCTACATCCACGGTCTCGTGCGTGATGCCGAAGGCAAGAAGATGAGTAAGAGCGAAGGCAACACGCTCGATCCGCTCGATCTTATTTCCGGCATTGACCTTGAGTCGCTCGTAAAGAAGAACACCCGCGGTCTGCGTCAGCCCGAAAAAGCCCCGCAGGTTGAAAAGCGCCTCAGAAAGCGCTACCCGGACGGCATTCCCTCGTTCGGCGCCGATGCCCTGCGCTTTACGATGGCTGCCTACGCCACGCTCGGCCGCAACGTGAACTTTGACATCAAGCGCTGCGAGGGCTACCGCAACTTCTGCAACAAGCTCTGGAACGCCACACGCTTTACGCTCATGAATATCGAAGGCAAGGACTGCGGCACCGGTGAAAACGCCGGCAAGCCCATGAGCTTCTCCTTCGTTGACAAGTGGATCATCTCCGAATTTGAGCGCACCGTGAAGGCCGTGAAGGACGCCTTTGCCGACTACCGTCTCGACAATGCCGCCAACGCCATCTACAGCTTTGTCTGGAACGAGTTCTGCGACTGGTACCTGGAACTTGCGAAAGTGCAGCTTTCTGACGCCGATGAAGCCGTGCAGCGCGCCACGCGCCACACGCTTGCTACGGTGCTTGAAGCAACACTGCGCCTGGCGCACCCCATCATCCCCTTCATCACCGAAGAGCTCTGGCAGAAGGTGAGCCTTGCGGCCGCAACACGCCGCCCGGACGAAGAAACGAGCATCATGATTGCCCGCTACCCCGAGTTCGATGAAAAGGCGCTCGACGCTTCGGCCGATGAAAAAATGGGCCTGATGAAGCAGATGATCGATGCTGTGCGTAACCTCAGAGGCGAAATGCAGCTGTCTCCCTCCGTGCGGGTTCCGCTTGCCGTTGAAGGGTGCGACGCCACGGTGAAGGCTTTTGCCGGGTACCTTTCGGCGCTTGCACGCCTTGCAGGCGTTGAACATGTCGCAGACATCAATGCGATTAACGAAGGTGCCGTTGCGCCGGTCGCGATCGTCGGCGACTTTAAGCTCATGCTCAAGGTTGAAATCGACATTGACGCCGAACGCGAACGTCTCACCAAGGAAGTCGCACGCCTTGAAAATGAGCTCAAGAAGTGTGAGGCCAAACTTTCCAACGCCTCCTTCGTGGAGCGCGCGCCCGCGGCGGTTGTTGACCAGGAAAAGAAGCGTCAGGCTGACTTCGCCGCCACCCTTGAAAAGGTGAAGGCGCAGCTTGCACGTCTGCCCAAAGCCTAAAGCAGGGTTTCCCTAAAAAAGGCCGGGATGTTCCAACAACATTCCGGCCTTTTTCTTTTTATGCGGCAAGCGCCGTTTCTTCTTCTCGCCAGCCTTTACAGACGTCGACCCAGCTTTCAGGCTGAGCAAGCGCTTCCAGTTCATTAAGTTTAAGAAAGACCGCCGTATGGTCGGCTCCGGCCGCAGGCCACACCAAGTCAAAACGCTTCAGTGACTCATCCAAAAACACCCGAACGCCCGGCTTTAAGGCAAAGGGGCAGACGCCGCCCGGCGCGTGCCCGGTGAGTGCCTCCACCTCATCAAAGGCAATGAGATGCGCCTTCTCACCGAAACGGTGCTTGTAGGTACGGTTGTCAATCTTGGCGTCGCCGGCGGTAACAATCACTATCGGACCGGTCTTAAGCCGCAGAGAAACCGTCTTGGCAATGCGCTCAGGCACGCAGCCCAGGGTTTGTGCCGCCAGCTCCACCGTTGCGCTTGAGCCGTCCAAAATCCGCAGGCGGTCAGCAAAGCCGCGCGCCGTCATAAACGCTTTTACTTCTTCAAATGCCACTCTGTCTTCCTGAAAAAAATCCCGCCGAGGTTTCGGACCAAGGCGGGAAGACAACCGGAAAAAGACGCATCAGTCCTTACGGATCCAGCGCCAGGCGCGCTGCGCAGGCATCACGTCGGTGCAACCCGTGCACTGATCCTTGCCGCAGCAGTGTTCGCCCGTAGCGATCAGGCGCACGTCACCCTTGGCGGCAAGCCGCTCGCACATCATGGCGATAACGGGAGCCGTTGTCAGAAACCGCCGCGCAATCTGCTCTTCACCGATTGTTCCCTGTTCCTTAATAAAAGCCTTGAGTTCAGCCGTAGAAACCATATCCGTTTTGTCCTTTGTCGGGTATCAAAACAAACATACCCGGCAGTGTATTGATTGCACAGCCGGGTATGTTCTCACTCAGACGCTTGATTTAAGCAATGTCTGACGTATTACTGCGCAGCGATCGGAATCACCTTGGGGGCATTCAGACGGGCGCGCTTTACATAACTTCTCATCCAGAAGACCATACCGACGAGAAGCACCGCAGCGATCACGGTGGAGAGAATGGCGTACATCGGATCCTGACTGAAGGTCCCCAGACGGTAGACGATCGTGGAAGTCGAAAAGCCCATGATCGTGGTCCAGCAGGCGAGAAACACCGTCCAAACCGCGCCGGCTTCACGGAAGACCGCAGCCACCGCCGCGCCGCAGGGCATGTAAAGCAGAACCATCAGGAGGTAGCAGAAGGCGGCAAAACCGGTACCGAAGAGCTGATGCATGATGCTCACGGAGTCAACCGAGACTTCCTGCTCTTCAGCCGCAGCTGCCGTATCACTTAAGTCACCGACTTCGATACCGAGCGGATCGAGCAGTGCGCCGCCCAGGCCCGCGAGGTTTTCACCCACCACGCCCACGGCTTCCTTAGTGATGTCGACAAGGCTCCAGCCCGCGTCTTCTTCAGCTTCATCAGCCGGAGCAGCACCGTCGGCGGCAGCCGCCTTCTTGTTGGCTTCAGCCGCCATCGTTTCATAGAGGGAGTTCATCGTACCGACGACGGCTTCCTTCGCGAGAATACCGGTGAAGATACCCACGGCAGCCGGCCAGTTTTCTTCCTGAACGCCCATCGGCTGGAAGACAGGAACAATCGTCTGACCGATCTTGGAGAGAACGGACTTATCGCTATCGGCGTTACCGAAGGAACCGTCGACACCCCAGCTGTTTAAGAACTGCAGGCAGGCAACGATCACAACGATCACCTTACCGGCACGCATCACAAAGCCCTTGAGGCGGTCCCACGTACGGATCATGACGCCCTTGAAGGTCGGCATATGGTACGGCGGAATTTCCATCACAAAGGCAGAAGTTTCACCCGTGAGAACGAACTTTTTGAGGATAAAGCCCGTAAAGACGGCAGCCACAATACCGATGAGGTAAAGAGCGAACACGAGGTTCTGGCCGTTGGTGGGGAAGAAGGCTGTTGCAAACAGAACGTACACCGGCAGACGGGCGCCGCAGCTCATAAACGGAGCCATCATGATCGTGGTGATACGGTCAGCCGGACGGTCAATGGTGCGCGTTGCCATAATGGCGGGAACGTTGCAGCCGAAACCGACAATGAGGGGCACGAAGGCCTTGCCGGGCAGACCCAGAGCGCGCATCAGGCGGTCCATCACGAAGGCCGCACGGGCCATGTAGCCGGAGTCTTCGAGGATGGCCAGGAAGAAGTACAGGAAGAAGATCACCGGGATGAAGGTGGAGACGGTCTGAATACCGCCGCCGATACCGTCAGCGAGGATCACCTTGAGCCATTCGGGGCAGCCGATGCTTTCAAGCAGCTGACCGAACCCGTCAACGGCCACGCCGCCCACGAAGATATCGAAGAAGTCAATGAAGGCAGCGCCGAAATTCTGCGTGAAGAGGAACATCACGTACATCACGAGCAGGAAGATCGGCAGACCGAGCCAGCGGTTCAGAACCACGCGGTCGATCTTATCGGTGACGGTTGCGGAAACTTCGCCTTCGCGCTTAATCGCCTTTTCAGCGATGCCGGCCACAAACTGGTAACGGGCATCGGCAATGGCGATATCAAGGTCACCGTCAAATTCCTTGTTCAGGGGTTCGACGATGGGCTTGACGGCATCCACAGCGCCCGCAGGGAGCTTATCGGCAATCCCGGGGGCGTTTTCCATGAGCTGCACGGCAAACCAGTTGGGGCGTTCAACACCGAGCTTGGCAAGCTGATCTTCAACGGCGTGAGCGCAGTGGGTGATCTTTTCGTCAAACTTCACGGTCATCGGCGGCACGAAGGGCTTCTTCAGGAAGTCGCTGATGGCGCCCTTGAGTTCCTCAACGCCCTTATTGCGGGCGGCGACCATACCGATCACCGGGCACTTCAGAAACTCCTGAAGCGCTTCCAGATTGATCTTAAGGTGGTGGGCTTCGGCAATATCGAGCATGTTCACAACGACAATCATCGGAACACGCATTTCGATTAACTGCGAGGTGAGGTAGAGGTTACGCTCGAGGTTGGATGCGTCAACGATGTTCACGACGCAGGACGATTCATTCGTGAGAATGTAGTCGCGCGCGACGCGTTCGTCTTCACCGGCGGTGCTCGCAGGCGTAATGGAATAAATGCCGGGAAGGTCGACAATTTCGATGTCTTCGCCGTTGTAGCTGTAGTGACCGACCTTCTTTTCAACGGTGACGCCCGGCCAGTTGCCGACTTCCTGATGCGCACCGGTGAGGGCGTTAAAAAGCGTTGTCTTGCCGCAGTTCGGGTTACCGACAACGCAGATTGTCTGCTTGGACATGTTGTGTGATTCCTCAGTTGGAATGTTCTTTGCCGGAAAACCCTCTTTATGAGAGGGCAACCTCCATGATGGCGGCCTCGTCCTTACGGACGCTGATGAAGCTACCTCTTACCCGAATTTCAATCGGATCGCCCAGGGGGGCGATACGCACAACCTCAAAAGAGGTACCGGGCGTGGCGCCGAGCATCAGCAGACGACGGCGGTATTCCACCGCGTCCTTGCTGTAACTGACGATACGGCCCTTGTCACCGGGCTTGAGATCTTTCAGCAACATGATTCTTCCTTAGTGAACGTAAATCTTTTCTGCCGTGGCGTAGTTAACGCCGATACGGCCGTCACCGACAGCGACCAAAATGGTCTGATTTTCGCCGCCGCACAAGATGCGGACAGTGCTCCCGTGGCGCATGCCGAGGTCAGAGAGACGGTCAGCCTCCCCCTGCTCAAGCTTCATCTTCACGACCACTGCTTCAACTCCCTGCGGCAGTTCAGATAATTTTTTGAGCTGCGACACACCACTGACTGACATTTTGTTTACTGCCTTCCATAAAACAACTACTTGAAGCCAGCCTTAAATACGGGCCGACCTTCACAAAACGGGATACTAATGAGAGTTATTCTCATTTGCAAATTTTTACAACTGTTCATACTTTCCGAAAACCATAAAAAAAACGCCCCGGACCAGTAAGCACGGGCTGTGCCGGGGTCTGAGGCGTTTTTTCAGCAGCTATTGGTTGTTTGCAGCTAATAGCCTGCAAATTACAAGGTTATTTTTTCTTCGGCAGGCGCTTAATGAGTGAAGACGTGTCAAAACGGTTGCCGCCCAGCGCCTGGACATCTCCATAGAAACTGTCAACCAAGGCCGTAACCGGAAGGCTTGAACCGTTGCGGCGGGCTTCGGCAAGCGCAATACCCAGATCTTTTCTCATCCAGTCAACGGCAAAACCGAAATCAAAGCGGTCTTCAAGCATGGTTGTGCCGCGCGCAGACATCTGCCAGGAGCCTGCCGCTCCCTTTTCAATGACCTTGAGCACCGTCTTCATGTCAAGCCCCGCGTTTTCGCCGAACCGGATGGCTTCGGAAAGCGCCTGAACAAGCCCTGCGATACAGATCTGATTGCACATCTTTGCAAGCTGCCCGCTGCCTGCCTCCCCGATACGCGTGACGGCGCAGGCGTAGGCGGCAATCACGTCCTTAACGCGCTCAAAATCCGACGTGTCGGCCCCGCACATCACGGTGAGAATCCCTTTTTCGGCACCGGCCTGACCTCCGGAGACGGGCGCATCGATAAAGTGCCGGCCGTTTGACTTGAAAAGCGCAGCCGCCTCGCGGGCAACACCGGCCGAATCCGTCGTGTTGTCCACGAAAACGGCGCCCGCCTTCATTCCGGCAAGCGCCCCGTTTTCGCCGAGAATCACGCTTCTTAAATCATCGTCGTTTCCGACACAGGCAAAAACAACGTCAGCACCGGAGGCTGCCTCCTTGGGCGTGAGGGCACGGCTGCCCCCGAATTCCTTCACCCACTTGTCAGCCTTGGCCGTGGTCCGGTTATAAACGGTCACGCTGTGACCGGCTGCGAGAAGGTGACCTGCCATCGGATAACCCATAACACCCAGACCGATAAAGGCAACACGTCTGGGTTCGGTCACCGGATAAGCTGCTTTCTTTTCAAACATGATCTGCGTCCTCACTGAGGTGTGTCTTCGGTCTCATCGCCGGCTTCACAGTACTCACCCAAGGCTTCACCCCAGGCGTAAAGCGCATCTAAAACCGCCTGACGCGCCTCGTACTTGGCTTCATCGATCGTGCCTTCCGCAACGAGCGTATCGTTAATCTCGGCCTGACGGTCGATTTCGTTAAAGTAGTCTTCAAAGCCGCGCACCCCCGGAATTTCACCGGAAAGTCTTTGGGCACAAAACGCGCGGCGCGCTTTCTTTTCTTCCGGGGTGAGTGTCTCAGGCCAGTTGCGAAGCCGCATGCGCCAGAGCATTTCCGTAAGGCGCGGATCTTCAAACGAAAGCCTGCCTTCAGCCACGGCCTGCGTGAGATCAGCGGGCGAATAGCTCTGGGCCCGGATCATGAGCGTGCGGTCATTGGCGGGTATAAGTCCGCCGTAAAGCGCGGCATCCAGATCGGGCTGCGCCGCCTCTTCGGGCTTTTCTTCCGGCATCCGGCTTGAATAGACTGGGCTCACAAGTTCCTTCTGAATTTCCGCAAGATGCTGCATGTTTTCCAGGCAGCGCGCTTTATCAATACCGAAACGCGCACAGACAGCATCCGTCAGAACCCGCAGGTCATTACAAACAAAAGGCGACTGATTGACCTTGAGGGAGGCAAGCGAGAGGCGCTCTTCGCCGTTAAGTTCCTCGCGCGTACCGAAGGCGCGGCGGCGGATTTTTTCCGGGGGCATACCAACCAAAACCCGCGGATCCTCGCGGCAGTCCCAGACGAGGTATTCGTTTTTGTTGACGGGCGCAATCGTAATCGGCAGCACCACACGGATGTAGCCGCGCTTCTGCCCCGCTCTCGGATCCACCCACACACAGGGTTTTCCGCTTTCCAGAGCCGCCACAACCGATTTCTTGCTGCGGTTGGCAAGAGCCCACTGCCAGAGCTTGGGCTGCTTGCCGGCAATTAACTTTGCAAGATCAATCGTTGCTTCAACGTCGCTTGCGGCGTCGTGTGCGTGGGTGTGGGAGATGCCGTTGGCCTGAGTGAGTTTTTCAAGCCGGAAGGTCACGAGGTCTGCGCGGGCCGGATCAACGCCCCCCGTCAGAGGCCATTCAATACCTTCGGGCCTGAGGGCCCACACCGCAAGAACAAAGGGAAAGAGATCCCAGCGCGAGCAGCCGTTCGCCCACTCCCGCTCATAGGCATCGTAAAGGTTGCGCCAGAAGAGGTTTCGGGTCACCTCATCGTCAAAGCGCATGGAGTTGTAGCCCACGGAAAGTGTCTCGGGCTCGATCATCACAGCCCGGATTTTTTCCGCAAAGTCGTGTTCGCAGCACCCCTTCGCATCGGTGAGCTGCGGCGTGATTCCGGTCACCAGGCATGCCGTGGGCTCTGGCAGATAGTCCTGCGAAGGTTTGCAGTACCAGATGTCGGGCTCCCCCAGACGGTTCAAGTTCATGTCGGTACGGATACCGGCAAACTGTGCCGGCCTGTCGAGTTTTCTGTCCAGGCCGAAGGTTTCATAGTCATGCCAGTAAATCGTGGGCCCGACGGCTTTTTCTGTTTCAGGGAGTTCCGGCATAGGTTGAACTTTCTAAATTAAAGGCTTGATCTTTTGACTCTAGCACGCCGCCCGGCGTTTGGCTTGCCGCGGCGGAAACAAAAAACCTGCAGCAGGCGCTTGTGACGGGCGCCCGGCCTGCAGGTTTTCTAATGCTGGGCAGTGTGCCCGCTTAAGCGATCTTGGAGTAGCCGCCCGCGCGGTCGGATTCACGCAGATAGCGGTCAAACTGCATCGCAACGGCGCGCACGAAGATCTTGCCCTTGGGGCTCACGATGATCTTTTCCGGCGTAAGAACCACGAGTTCGTGCTTGGCGTAGGCCTGCAGCTTCTTTAATTCATACGCGAAGGTTTCATCGAAGTTGATGCCGAATTCAGCCTCAATCGCGCGCTTGTCGATTTCAAAACGGCACATCACCGTCATGATGACCGCACGGCGCAGCTTGTCTTCTTCCGAGAGCCTAAAGCCGCGGCAGGTCGCAAGACGTCCGGCGCGGATTGCCTCAGCGTACGGCTCCACGTCGCGGGGATTGCAGGCGTAGCCGCCGCCCACAAAGGAAATGGAGCTTGCGCCCAAAGCGACCATATCGCATTCGGCTCGAGTGGAATAGCCTTGGAAGTTACGCTGAATGGTGCCGTTAATCTGGGCAATGGAAAGCTCATCGGTTTCCTTGGCGAAGTGATCCATCCCGATGTAGCGGTAGCCGTTGGCGGTCAGGCGGCGGATCGCATCAAACATGATGTTGACCTTTTCCACCGTGGAGGGCAGGTCCGCGGGCAGAATCCGGCGCTGCGCCTTAAAGTGATTGGGCAGGTGCGCATAGTGGTAAAGCGCGATACGGTCGGGCGAGAGTTCAATCACCTGATCAATCGTCTTTTTAAAGGTCTCCCGGGTCTGCTTGGGTAGCCCGTAGATAAGATCCATGTTGATCGAGTGAAAGCCGTTGGCGCGGGCCTCCTGCATCAAATCGCGCGTCATCTCAAAGGGCTGGATGCGGTTAACCGCCTTCTGCACGTCCGGATTAAAGTCCTGAACACCGAGACTCATGCGGTTAAAGCCCGCACGCTTTAACGCCTGTACCTTATCGGCCGGGCACGTTCTCGGATCCACTTCGATCGAAAACTCGCCGTCCTTTGCGAAAGGAAAGCGCTTGGCGATTTCGCTCATCAGGTACTCGATCTCGTCGTTATCAAGAAAGGTCGGCGTGCCGCCGCCCCAATGGAGCTGCTCAAGTTCCGTTGAACCCGTGATAAAGCCCTTCACAAGATCAGCTTCCTTGAGAAGCACCTCAAGATAGTCCTTGGCGCGGCTGTGGTCGCGCGTCACGATCTTGTTGCAGCCGCAGTAAAAGCAGACGTCGTGGCAGAAGGGAATATGGGCGTAGAGCGAAAGTCCCGCGGGCTTTTTCGCGTCCTTGCGGCCCGCGAGTTCGGCTTCATAGTCTTTTGCGGTGAACCCGTCGTTGAAACGGTCAGCGGTCGGATACGATGTGTAGCGCGGCGCCGGCACATCAAATTTCTTCAGCAGTTCGGAATCAGGCAGTTCCACACCGCGCATTACAGGGTCAGACATCGGGGCACCTCAAAAAGTATGACCAAAAACAAAAGTTCGCCGAAGACAGCGCGCTATTCATGCCTTCATTGACAGACGTCAACACTGTTAATAGTATTGGCACTTTCTGTGGTGTAAGGCAAAAGCGCTTTCTGCGGGCACTTCCGGACCGCAACAATCCGGAACTGCGCATTGTATGCAGACATTCTCCCGACGGGAATGTCGCTAAGTCTAGGCGCAACAGATTATTTTTTTATTACCCGGCGCCGTTTTTTTGCGTCACTGTGATGCAATTCATCTGCGGCCGGCCCGATAACCAGCGGACTCACTGAAAAAAGATGCTCAACAACCCCAACATCAACATGGCCACGCTCAGAGTCGCCTGTTCCAACTGCAATCTGCGCGAACTGTGCCTGCCCGTCGGGTTGAACCTCAAGGAAATCGAGCAGCTCGAAGAAATTGTGAGCACCCGACGCCGCGTCAAGCGCGGCGATGCGCTTTACCGTGCAGGCGACAAGTTTGAAGCGCTTTACGCAATCCGCCTGGGCTTTCTTAAAAGCGCGGTGATGTCCAGTGACGGTCGTGAGCAGGTCACAAGCTTTCATATGTCGGGCGACATCGTGGGCCTTGACGGCCTGGCAAGCATGGTCTACTCCAGTGACCTCATCGCCCTGGAAGACACGGAAGTCTGCATTCTGCCCTTTGCGCGGCTTGAAGAACTTTCCGAAGAAATGCCCACTTGGAGCTCGCACTTTCAAAGGCTTTTGGCGCGCGAAATCGTGCGTCAGAACGGCGTGATGCTGCTTTTGGGTTCCATGCACGCCGAAGAGCGGCTTGCCGCCTTCATTCTCAATCTTTCCCAGCGCTTTGAACAGCGCGGCTACTCCCGCAGCGAATTTGTGCTCCGCATGACGCGCGCCGAAATCGGCTCTTACCTGGGGCTGAAACTTGAGACCGTGAGCCGCGTGCTCTCACGCTTTTCGCACGACAACCTCATCATCGTCAACCAAAAGCACGTGCAGATTCTCGACTTTGACGGACTGCGCGCGATCGTAAGCGGCCAGACGTTCTTTGACAACCACAGTGCCCAAGTCAAAAACGACATGAAGACTCACAAGACCGCAAGAGGCATTGATGACTTGGTGGCACCTTCGGAATAAGCCCGCCCCGCCTTTTTCCGCCCGACTGTTGCAGCGTGCAAAAGTTGCCGCGCAGCCGGGCCCTGTGCCGCTAAAATAGCGGCATCATTTTTTTCGGAGAGTCTCTGAAGAGGGGCGTCTGCGCGTTGTCTTCCGCGTGTTGCGCAGCGCCCGCTTCCGCGCATAAATCTCAAGCAGCGGAGGTTTCAGGGAGCATTCTCCTTCACCACTATTGGAGCATTGCGCAAATGGCACTTGTGAGCATGCGTGAGCTGCTGGATCATGCAGCCGAAAACGGTTACGGCGTACCGGCCTTCAACGTCAACAACATTGAGCAGGTTCAGGCCATCATGACCGCCGCCGCAGAAGTCGACGCCCCGGTCATCATGCAGGCTTCTGCGGGCGCCCGTAAGTACGCCGGTGAAGCCTTCCTCAAAAACATGATCGAAGCCGCGGTCGAAACCTGGCCCGATGTGCCGGTCTGTATGCACCAGGACCACGGTCAGAGCCCGGCGGTCTGCCAGATCGCCATGCGCATGGGCTTTACCTCGGTCATGATGGACGGGTCGCTGATGAGCGACGGCAAAACGATCGCCCCCTATGACTACAACCTCGCCGTCACCAAGCGCGTGGTGGAAAACGCCCACTGCATCGGCGTTTCCGTTGAAGGCGAACTCGGCTGCCTCGGCTCCCTGGAAACCATGAAGGGCGACAAGGAAGACGGCCACGGCACCGACGCCACGATGACGCGCGATCAGCTTCTCACCGACCCGGATCAGGCCGCCGAATTTGTCCGCGAAACGCAGCTTGATGCCCTTGCGATCGCAATCGGCACGAGCCACGGCGCCTACAAGTTCACCCGCAAACCCTCCGGCGACATTCTTTCCATTGAGCGCGTCAAGGAAATTCACGCGCGCCTGCCGAACACTCACCTCGTGATGCACGGTTCGAGCTCCGTGCCGCAGGAGTACCTCGCTGAAATCCGCGAGTTCGGCGGACAGATGCGCGAAACCTACGGCGTGCCGGTCGAGGAAATTCAGGAAGCGATCAAGCACGGTGTGCGTAAGGTGAACATCGACACGGATATCCGTCTTGCGATGACCGCTGCAATCCGCCGCTATCTCGTTGAAAATCCCGACGGCTTTGATCCGCGCGCCTACCTCAAGAAGGCCCGCCAGGCTGCCTACGAACTCTGTAAGAGCCGCTACATCGCCTTCGGCTGTGAAGGTCAGGGCAGCAAGATTCACGCCACGCCCCTTTCCGTGATGGCCTCGCGCTACGCTGACGGCACGCTCGCTCAAAACGTCCGTTAAGAAAGCAGCACAAGACACAGACAAAGCCTGCCGAGAGCACCGAGCGCCGCGGCAGGCTTTTTTGATTTTTTCCGTGTTATGACTGAAAAAACCGCAGCCGACCTCAAAGGCAAAACCGGCATCCGCCGGCTCATCAACGCCACGCGCTACTCCTGGCAGGGCATCCGTACGGCTTTCGGTAAGGAAGAAGCCTTCCGGCAGGAGCTCATCCTTGCCGTCATTCTGATTCCGGTTGCCTTCTTTCTGCCGGCGGCCTGGTCTCTGAAACTCTGGTGCATCTTTTCGCTGATCTTCCTTTTGGTGACGGAATTACTCAATTCCGGTATTGAAGCCGTCGTCGACAGAATCGGTCCGGAACTTCATCCCCTTTCCGGTTTTGCCAAAGACTGCGGCAGCGCCGCCGTACTTTTTGCACTGATCTTTGCGCTGATTGTGTGGCTTGTTGTACTTTTTACAATTATCTTTGGTTGAAATGCCTAGTGGCAGTGCGTTTAGAATTCCAAGCATCAACAATTCTCTGTTACGGGGAGAGACAATCCAATGTCCGGTTTAATGCAGACAAATCTCAAGAGCCTGCCGCTCGTTTACCGCGGCAAGGTCCGTGAGTGCTACGCCGTCGGTCAGGACAAGCTTCTGATGATCGCGAGCGACCGCATCAGTGCGTTTGACAGCATTCTGAGCGTTCCGATTCCCAATAAGGGCAAGGTTCTCACGCAGATCACCCAGTTCTGGTTCGACAAGCTCACGCAGGGCATGCCCAATCAGTTAACGGGCATTGATCCCGCAACGGTTGTTGCGCCCGACGAAGTCGACCAGGTCACGGGCCGCGCCATGGTTGTCAAGCGCCTCACCCCGATTCTGATTGAGTGCGTTGCCCGCGGCTACATCATCGGCGGCGGCTGGAAGGACTACCAGGCCACGGGCAGTGTCTGCGGCATTAAGCTCCCCGAGGGGCTCAAAATGGCCCAGAAGCTTCCGGAACCGATCTTTACGCCCGCAGCCAAAGCCGAAATCGGCACCCACGACGAAAACATTTCCTTTGAAAAGGTCGTGGAAATGTACGGCAACGACGTTGCGCAGAAAATCCGCGACTACACGCTCGACCTGTACACCCGTGCCGCCGAATACGCGGCCACCCGCGGCATCATCATCGCCGACACGAAGTTTGAGTTCGGCCTTGATGAAAACGGCAACGTCTGCATCATGGATGAAATGCTCACGCCCGACAGCTCGCGCTTTTGGCCGGCTGACCAGTACACCCTCGGCATTTCGCCCCCGAGCTACGACAAGCAGTTTCTGCGTGACTGGCTCGAATCCACGGGCTGGAACAAGGTGCCGCCCGCTCCGGTGCCGCCCGAGGACATCATCGAGAAAACCTCGATGAAGTACCGCGAGGCACTTGTTAAACTCACAGGTGAAGACGTGCAGTAAGTCTCTGCCGCCCGAGATATGCCGGGAGCGACTCCCGGCAGCGCGCGCCGTCCGGTCTCATCCGTTTGTCAGAATGAGCCGCGGCGCGCCTTTGCTTTATTAAGAGAAAAAACTATGACTCAGTGCGAACAGAAGCCCGTTGTCGGCATTGTGATGGGTTCAAATTCCGACTGGCCCGTGATGCAGAAAGCCGCCGAAATTCTCAAGGCCTTCGGCGTGCCCTACGAAGCCCGTGTGGTAAGCGCGCACCGTATGCCCGATGAGATGTTTGAGTACGCCGCCACCGCGCGTGACCGGGGTCTTGCCTGCATCATCGCGGGTGCGGGCGGCGCCGCACACCTGCCCGGTATGCTCGCCGCCAAATGCGTGGTGCCGGTTTTGGGGGTTCCCGTGCCGTCAAAGTACCTCCGCGGCGAAGACAGCCTCTACTCGATCGTACAGATGCCCAAGGGCGTTCCGGTTGCCACCTTCGCCATCGGAGAAGCCGGTGCCGCCAACGCGGCGCTTTACGCCGTCACCATTCTCGCCGTTACCGATAAGGCGCTTTACGCCAAGCTGCAGGACTTCCGCAAGGAACAAAATGCCAAGGCCCGCGCCATGGAACTGCCGTCTCTTTAAAAAAATAATTCAATTCATGAAAGCTTCTTTTCCTCTCAATCCCGGTGCGACGCTCGGGCTTATGGGCGGCGGTCAGTTGGGCCGCATGTTTGCGCAGGCCGCGGCAACACTGGGCTACGAAGTCGAAGTGCTCGAAAAGGGCAGTTGCCCGACAAGTGAAGTGTGCGCCTGCCATATTGACGCGCCCTACACCGATCCGGGGGCTTTGGACGCCATGCGCCGCACAACGGCTGCGGTGACAACCGAATTTGAAAACGTGCCGGCCGAAGCTCTTTCGGCCCTGGCCGACGGTCCCGACGGCTGCGTGACCGCGCCTTCGGCGCAGGCCGTCTCGGTTGCCCAGGACCGACTGGATGAAAAGACGTTTCTTGAGATGGTGGCCGGTGTCCCCGTGGCACCGCACGCCCCGGTTCTCTCCGCAGAAGACGCCGATCTCCTTGATGAATCGCTTTTTCCGGGGATTCTTAAAACCACCCGTCTGGGTTACGACGGCAAGGGCCAGCGCACGGTCTTTAACCGTGACGACGTCAAACGCGCGTTTGCCGAAATGGGCGGCAAATTCTGCATTCTGGAAAAGCGTCTGCCTTTAAAGACCGAGGTTTCCGTTATTGTGGCCCGCGGTCTTGACGGCTCCGCGGTCACCTTCCCCGTTTTTGAAAACCATCATAAAAACGGCATTTTGGCCGAAACTGTCGTGCCGGCACGCGTGCCGCAGGCCGTTGCCGACAAGGCCCGTGCGTATGCTGAAAAAATCGCACACGCCCTGGAATACCGCGGTGTCCTCTGCATTGAATTTTTTGTGCTCGCCGACGACACGCTTGTTGCCAACGAAATGGCGCCGCGTCCGCACAATTCCGGCCACGCCACGATTGAAGCGTGTGTGACCAGCCAGTTTGAGGAACAGGTGCGCGCGATGACCGGGATGCCCTTAGGTCCCACCGATCTTGTGCAGCCCGCCGTCATGCTCAATATTCTCGGCGACGTCTGGTTTGATGCCGACGATAAAAAGCGCGAACCCGACTGGAAGAGCGTGCTTGCCGTGCCCGGCGCCAAACTGCATCTTTACGGTAAAAAAGACGCCCGTCACGCCCGCAAGATGGGGCACGTCACGTGCGTCGGAAAAACGCTTGATGAGGCTCTTGTCTGTGCCAAGCGTGTAGCCGCGATTCTGGGCCTGCCCGCCCCCGTCTGACGGACAAAATCCATGTATCCCCCGATTAATACAGCCGCCGTCGAACGTGCCGCCCGGATTCTTTCCGAGGGCGGCCTCGTTGCGATTCCGACGGAAACGGTTTACGGGCTTGCCGCTGACGCCGATAACCGTGACGCAGTGCTTAAAACCTTTGCCGTCAAAGGCCGCCCCACCAACCATCCGCTCATTGTGCATATAGCGGGCCCTGAAGCCCTTTCTGCCTGGGCGTGCGTCGTACCCGAGGAAGCCAGGCTGCTTGCCAAGGCCTTTTGGCCCGGGCCCCTTACGATGGTTCTTCCCAAAAGTGAGCGCTGCGGCGGTTTTGTCACGGGCGGGCAGGCGAGTGTCGCCCTGCGCTGCCCCTCTCACCCCTGGATTCAGGCGCTTTTAAAGCGCTTTGCGGGGTCAACCTTCAAGGGCCTGACGGCGCCGAGCGCAAACACCTTCGGGAAAATCTCCCCGACCTGCGCCGCACACGTTGCCGAAGACCTCGGCGTCAAACCCGAGGGATCGCTTGACATGATTCTGGACGGCGGGCGCTGCGAAGTGGGCGTTGAGTCCACGATCATCAATCTCTCGGGCGAGCGCCCTGAAATTCTGCGGCACGGTGCGGTGACGCGCGCCATGCTCGAAGCCGTCCTCGGCCGCCCGGTACCTGATGCCGGAAGTGATGCACCGCGGGCCTCGGGGCGCTTAAAGAGCCACTATGCGCCCGGCACGCCCGTCACACTTTTCAGCGCAAAGGACATTGCGGCGCTTGCCGCAGGCAACGATAAGGTCGCCGTCATGGCAGCCGCAGACGTTCTTGATGCCTGCAAAAAGGCCTTCGGCAACCGCATTGTGCTCGAACTCGTGATGAGCCGTGAAGAAGCCGACTGGCAGCACAGTCTGTACGAGAACCTTCACAGGCTCGACAAATCCGGCGCCGCCAGACTTTTGATTGAACAGCCTCCGCAGACGCCTGAATGGGCCGCCGTCAACGACCGGCTCGGGCGCGCCGCAGCCGCCAAGGACGCTTAATGCTTTCCGCGCAGTGTCCGGTCGGGGTTATTGATTCCGGGCTCGGAGGCCTTTCGGTGCTGAGAGCCCTGCGCCAGGAACTCCCGGCCGAAAACTTCATCTACTGCGCCGACAGCGGCAACGCCCCCTGGGGCGATAAAACCGGTCAGTGGGTGAGAAACCGGTGCGACACGATTGCACACTGGTTTCTTGACGTGCATCACGTCAAGATGCTGGTTCTTGCCTGCAACACCGCCACGGCCGCCGCAGCCGATCATTTAAGAGAATGGTCTCCCGTACCAGTCGTGGGCATTGAACCGGCGGTGAAGCCGGCGGTGAAAATGAGCCGCACGCATGTGGTGGGCGTGCTTGCGACTGCGGGCACCATCCGCAGTGAACGCTATTCGCGGCTTCTGTCGCGTTTTTCCGCGGGCGCCCTCGTCATCAGTACGCCTGCGCCGGGCCTTATGGAATGCGTGGAAAAAGGTGAATTTGACACGCCGCGCACGAGAGCGCTTCTCACCAAATACCTCACCCCGATCACCGAGGCGAATGCCGACATCCTCGTTTTGGGCTGCACGCACTACCCGTTTTTAACCGCTGCTATCCGGACTATTGTCGGTGAGGCCGTGAAAATCATTGAGCCCGGTCCGGCGGTTGCGGCCGTCGCCCGTACGAGACTTACCGAACGGGAACTCCTTAAAAATGCCGATACCGGTGAGGCCGGAAGCGACATATTTTTTATCAATGGTGTGAATTCCGTGGCCGGCGTTCTCAATAAACTGTGGCCGCAGGCGGCAAGTGAAACCGTCACAGAACTTACTGTTTAAAAATCATGTCTGAAAATACCGCTGTTTTTGAATTCATTGCCTCAAGGCGCAGCCTCAAACCCAAGCTTCTTACTGAACCCTCGCCGACGGACGCGCAGTTTGCGCGTGCCGCACAGGCGGCGATGCGTGCACCCGATCACGGCTCGCTCGTTCCCTACCGTTTTGTGCGGGTGGAAAGCGAAGACCGCGGACGTCTTGCCGATGTTTTCGAAGCAGCCGCCAAACGTCAGGGAGCTGACGCGGACAAACAGGCACGCTCCCGCTCCAAGGCTCTCAAAGGTCCCTCGCTCGTGGGTTTTGTGTTTTCCCCTGATACCGAATGCGGCATTTCACTTGATGAGCAGTTTCTCACCGCAGGCGCCGCTCTTGATCAGTTCATGCTCGCCTTAAGTGCGCTCGGTTTCGGCGGCATCGTGCTTTCTGGTTCGGTTCTCGCTGACGACGGCGTGCAGGCCTTTTTCTGCCGCAAGCCCGGCGAAAAACTCATTGCCTGGGTGATCTGCGGCACACCCACCCCTGAAGCCAAACCCCAGGACGCGGAAACCCGAGAAGCTCCCTTTACGGTGTGGACTCCGACGGCTTCTTAATTTTTGGGGCCTTGTCCTGTGAGACGGCGCACGGATGCGGCTTCAATCGCTGCATCCCGCGCCGTTTTTTCCAACGCACAGATACTTTCGGCCACGGCCCGCATCGTAAGCGGCGCACAGCCTTCGGCCTTGTTGTTGGCAACCGTAAAGCCCCTTACGCCGCTTGCGTGCGCGCGCTGCATGAGCCCGGCCACGGCTTCCCGCGTCACGATATCGGGACTCTGAATCCGGTCAAAGGGCGCCCACTCGCGCTTAAGTTCCGCATAGGTGCCGCCCTGCGCCACCGACCAACGGACAACCGTATCGCCTTTAAGCCGCCAGTTGCCGGAATTATTCTCCGGGTCATCAAGGTATCTCAATGCGTTGATCTGCCGCATCACCGGAGGCAGTGACGGGTGAATGCCGACAACGGGCCTGGCGTGCGTCGGCCGCAACAGACGGATATAGCGGCGCGTCAGAAGCTGCGCCGTGCGCATCTCCACGCCGTAACTCAAGGGCATGCCATCCGTTTCCCGGGGAAGCCTTGCAAAGAACGAGACGATTTCATCAATCGCGGCATGCGCATTTCTCAGGTTCAGAATCCGCTCACGGGGAAGCGCCGCAAGTTCAAAGACAAGCACTCCGAGCTTTCGTCCGAGTCCCTTAACAACCGGGTCGATAAAGGTTTCAAGGGCTTCATTCACATCAAGGTAATGTGTGTTGACGCCGGCCCCACGGCCTCTGACGTCGCGCACAAGGCTGTCGGTAACAGACTGAGGGGCCTTCACAAGAAACCGGAAATTTTCCGGCACCTGCTCAGCGAAATGCCGGTAGGTCTCCTCGGTGAGCGGCTTATAGTAGGAGCGGTCAATCCCTGCGGTACGGAAAACGGGATAGGCGCTGTAGGCGGTCAGCCCCTTTTCCGCGAGTCCCTTCACCGAACTCATCTGCGACCAGACAACACCCCGCCAGCCCGGAAAGTTCCAGCTTGAACTTCCGAGATAAATGCCGGCAGGAAGCCGCTCGCCCAAAAGCCTCAGGTCCCGTTCGGGGGCCATCGGCGCGATCGGAGCGTTCACCGGCGGTTCATCATCAAAGAGTGCTTCTGTTCGGGTGTCGCGCATACAAAAAAAGGCAGAGCCTCAAAACGAACTCTGCCTTCTACTTTAGCCGAAATTAATAGCGGTGCGGCATTTCCGGATGATGCACCCCGGCAGCCGGCCCGCGCGGTGCGGGAGCTCCGTTGTAGCCCGGACACTGCCGGGGAGACTGCTCCGCCATCGGGCAGGGTGTGCCGGCGTTACCCGGGCAGTTCCAGCCGTGACGCGGCCCCTGGTGAAAGCGCCCGTGACCGGCAAAAGCGCGGCTTTCATAGTCTTCAAGCGCCATCTTCTGCTGGGGGTCAAGCAGTTTCCAGAGTGCGGCGCGCTTGGCGGCCACATCGGAGTGCACCTGACCGAGGAGCTTTTCGCGTTCGGCACTCAGTTCGAGGCGGCTTTGCCGGTCATAGGCCTGACCGCGGTTTTTGGCGCGGAAGTCGCGCATCGCGGCATAAGCCTTTTCCTGGGCAGCCGTGTAGTCTTTAAAAGCCTGCTTCTGATTGTCCCTGAGCGTGAGAATCGACTCAAGTGCGGCATTGCGGTTTGCCAGAGACTGCTGCACATCGGGACCCGTCCAGTGACCGCGCGGGCCGTAACCGGCGCCGTCTCCGCACCAGGCATAAGCGCCCGCGGCGGTGGCGGCAAGAGCGGCAGCGATAATCCAGCGTTTCATCATTTTTGACTCCTTATGAAAACGGTCCGCGCCCCGGCGCTGACTGTGTCATGCGGTTTCGGGCGTTACCGGCGGGAATTTCTTTTTCCCCTGACTGATGAAGCGCAGGTTAAAGCCTTCTGAAAACCACTCGGTAAAGGGCCGGGAAGGACGTATTTCAAAATGTAACAAACAAAAGTCCAACACCCGCAAAATCGGCTCCGCCCGCCGGCACAACGGCTTTGAGCAAGGTTCGTGTGCATTACAATTGCGGCACCTGTCTTTTCAAATATTAACCATCGGAAAATCTCCCCATGCAGGAACTTTCTGTTTTGACGGCTTTAAGTCCCCTGGACGGCCGTTATGCCCGTCAGTGCAATGAACTGCGCGACATCTTCTCTGAATCGGCCTTCATGAACGCCCGCGTGCGCGTGGAAGTGGAATGGCTCATCGCTCTTTCCGAGGCGGGCTTTGAAGAGCTCAAGCCCATCAGCGAGCACGGCAAAGCCTTCCTGCGCGGTCTGGCGGAGAACTTTACGGTTGAAAACTGCGCGGAGATCAAAGCGATTGAAGCCACCACCAACCACGACGTCAAGGCCGTGGAATACTGGATCAAAGGCCAGGTCGCGCATGATGCGGAACTCGCCAAGGCAAGCGAATTCGTTCACTTTGCCTGCACAAGCGAAGACATCAACAACACGAGCCACGCGCTGATGCTCACCGCCGGCCGCAAGGCGCTGATTGCGCGTCTTACCGAGATCCGCGAAACAATTGCGAAGTATGCGCATCAGTGGGCCGATGTTCCGATGTTAAGCCGCACACACGGTCAGACCGCGTCTCCCACAACGGTCGGCAAGGAAATGGCCAACGTTGCCGTGCGCCTCGGACGCATCATTGAAGCGGTCAGCGCCGTGAAGTTCTACGCCAAAATGAACGGCGCCGTCGGCAACTTCAACGCGCACCTCATCGCCTACCCCGACTACGACTGGGAAGCGCACAGTAAGCGCGTCGTTGAGGAGCGCCTGGGACTTACCTTCAACACGCACACCATTCAGATCGAGCCGCATGACTACATGGCCGAGCTCTTTCACGAAATTGCGCGCGCCAACACGGTTCTCATTGACTTTGACCGTGACGTCTGGGGCTACATCTCCCTCGGCTTCTTCAAGCAGAAACTCAAGGAAGGCGAAGTCGGCTCCTCCACGATGCCGCATAAAGTGAATCCCATTGACTTCGAAAACTCCGAAGGCAACCTCGGGGTTGCCAACGCGCTTTTAAACCACCTCGCCGGGAAACTCCCGATCTCGCGCTGGCAGCGTGACCTCACCGACTCCACGGTGCTCCGCAACCTCGGCGTGGCCTTCGGCTACTGCTTCGTGGGCTATGCGGCGCTCGGCCGAGGCCTCGGAAAACTTGAACTTAACGCCGCACGCGTTGCTGAAGACCTCGATGCCGCCTGGGAAGTGCTTGCTGAAGCCATCCAGACCGTCATGCGTCGTTACGGCATCCCCAAGCCCTATGAAAAGCTCAAGGCGCTCACCCGCGGCAAGGGCCATATGACGCCCGAGGTGATCCACGAGTTTATCGAGACGCTTGAGCTGCCTGCCGACGCAAAGGAGCGTCTGCAGAAGCTCACGCCCGCGACCTACATCGGTAAGGCCGCCGAACTCGCGCGCCGCGCCTGATTTCCGGCTCACCGGGAAGTGCTTCTGAAGCGGCTGAACACGTCTGTTCAGCCGCTTTTTTTACAGGCCCCGGATCAGCTGCTTCAGCTTCTTTGTCTGCGCGTTGCTGTGAGCCTCCTGCGAAAAAAGGACGGCAGCACGCCGTCCTTTTGTCAGATTCAGAAGTCGGGACCGGATCAGAACACCGGGACCACGCCGCCCTTATATTTATCCGTCATGAACTTGCGGACCTTTTCGGTCGTCAGAGCCTTCACAAGCGCCTGAACCTTCGCGTCCTTTTCATGTCCCTGACGGGCGGCCACCACCACGGCATAGGGGCTCGTCTTACTCTCAAGATAGATCGAGTCCGTCACAGGGTTTAAACCCACGCCGATAGCGTAGTTGGAGTTAACGACCGCGAGATCGACATCGTCCAAAGTACGCGGCACCTGCGCGGCTTCCACCTCACGGATTCTGAGGTGTTTGGGGTTACTGACGATATCAAGCACCGTGGCTTTGACGCCGATCCCGGGCTTTAACTTTAAAAGCCCTGCATCTTCGAGCAGAAGCAGCGCACGACCGCCGTTGGCGGGGTCATTGGGAATCGTCACGGAAGCGCCGTCGGCAAGATCCGTGATTTTCTTCACCTTCTTGGAGTAGGCCGCCATCGGAAGAATGTGAATCGGCGCGACGGAAGCGATTTTCAGACGGCGGTGCTCGACAGCGGCATCCAAAAAGGGCTTGTGCTGGTAGTAGTTGGCGTCCACTTCGCCTGCATCAAGCGCGAGGTTCGGGCTCACGTAGTCGGAAAACTCAACGATTTTGAGGTCGTAGCCGTCCTTTTTCAGATCAGGCTCGATGAGCTTCAGAATATCGGCGTGGGGCACCGGGGTTGCCGCCACGCGAAGTTCTTCAGCGCCCGCGGCTGCGGCACTCAAACCGACGATCACCGCCGCGGCTGCGGCAAAAAAGGTTCTGACTGTCATTTGCAATACTCCGGTGTTCTTTGTGTTCTGAAGGGACAGCGCGTCCCCGGGTGAAGGCACTATACGCAAAACCGGCTCCAAGTCCGTCATCAGAGGTGTCTTTTCTGCGGTTCGGTTAAGGTATTACCGGCCCGGCGCCTTAAAAAACCGGACGTCTAAGCAAAATCTCCTGCAGGTTTTCCTGACCGGCATTTCTTAGAAATTCCGAAGACAGGCGACTATATTGCATTCCGTTTGGGCTTTGACTCAGGCAGTGACGGTCAGTCTTACACGCGCTGTTTGCAAAGAGAAGCGGCACAGAAATGCCGCCCGCTGCAAGTGACGAGGCTGACGCCCCTCTCTACTTTTCTTTCTTTGCGGAGACGCACACACATGTTTGCGAAGAAACTTCTCGTCGGCGCTTTGGCCGCCGCCGCGTTTATCAGTGCTCAGGCCGCGGACCAGAAGGTCCTGCGCATGGCCACCGAAAGCTCCTACCCGCCCTTTGAATTTGTGGAAACCAAGACGGGCGAAACCGTGGGCTTTGAAATTGACCTCCTGCGGGGCATTGCCGAACGCATCGGCCGCAAACTCGAAATCGTGCCGATGGGGTTTGACGCCATCATTCCGGCGCTTCTCACAAACACGGCCGATGTCGGCATGGCAGCGATCACCATTACGCCGGAACGCCAAAAGCGCCTCGCCTTTACCGATCCCTACTATGTCTCAGGCCTCTCGGTTCTGATCCGTGCCGCGGACAAAGCAACCATTACCAAAGTTGAGGATCTCAACAACCGCACGATCTGTGCTCAGATCGGCACCTCCGGCCACATGCGTGCCCAGCAGGTTCCCGGCGCCAAAGTGAAGGCTTTTAACAACGTCTCGGAAACCTTCCTTGAATTAAGCAACAAGGGGTGTGATGCCGTGATCGGCGACCGGCCGGTAAACAGCTACTTTCTGATGAGCCGCCCGCAGACCGCAAAAGATTTCTACCACATGCCCGTGATGCTTAACACGGAGCTTTTCGGCATTGCCGCCAAAAAGAGCAACAAAGCACTGGTCGAGGAGATGAATGCCGCCATGAAGGCGATGCGCGCCGACGGCAGCTACGGCAGGATGTACAAGAAGTGGTTCGGCGAAGAGCCGCCCAAGGAGTAACGTTTTCCGTCGAAAAAAATTTCCCGGCACGCGCCGGGAAATTTTTTTCGGGTCAGGCCATAAGCCTCAGCACTCAACGATGGTCACGGCAAGCCCCCCGCGGCTCGTTTCCTTGTATTTGGCCTTCATGTCCCGACCCGTTTCAAACATGGTGCGCATGACCTTGTCAAGGCTCACAACATGACGCCCGTCGCCTGCCATCGAAATGCGGACCGCCTCAATGGCTTTTACGGCGCCCACGGCATTACGTTCAATGCAGGGAATCTGCACCTGCCCCGCCACCGGATCACAGGTGAGCCCCAACTGGTGCTCCATGCCGATTTCCGCGGCGTTTTCCACCTGATCGAGCGTTGCGCCCTTGGCAGCGGCAAGGCCCGCCGCGGCCATCGAAGTTGCCACCCCCACTTCGCCCTGGCAGCCCACTTCAGCGCCCGAAATCGACGCGTTTTCCTTGTAGAGCATGCCCACGGCCCCCGCGGTGAGCAGAAAGTTTCTCACGCCCGTCTGATCCGCGCCCGGCACAAACTTCACGTAGTACTGAAGCACCGCAGGCAAAACGCCTGCCGCGCCGTTTGTGGGACAGGTGACAATGCGGCCGCCCGCGGCATTTTCTTCGCCCGTGGCAAAGCCCCAGGCGTTCACCCAGTCAATGGCAGCCAAAGGATCGTTTCCGTCAGAGGCTTTAAGCCGCGCAAGCAGCTGCGGTGCACGGCGCTTTACGCGTAAGGGCCCCGGAAGCACCCCTTCCGTTTTAAGGCCCCTGTGAATGCACTCACACATCACGTCCCAGACATGGTCAAGCGCCGCATCGATTTCTGCGTCGCTGCGGCGGGTGCGTTCATTGTCGCGGACGACTTCAGCAATCGTTTTGCCGCTTGCGCGCGCCATCGCCACAAGCTCCGAGGCATTGGTGTAATTAAAGGGCACCGTGACTTCCGCACGGCCCGGAAAAGCGTCCCGGCTTTGCGTGCGGGGCTTATCAAAGTCCGTGTTGTCCGCAGGCACCACAAAACCCCCGCCCACGGAGTAATAACGCCGCTCAATGATCTTTTTGCCTGAGGCGTCAAACCCCGCAATCTGCAGCCCGTTGGTGTGAAAGGCCGCCGCCTTGTCGGGCGAAAACGTGATGTCAAGGGCCGGATCAAACACAATCGTGTGGCCGCCCGCCAACGGAAGGCGCCTGGAGTCTCTCACCGAGGCCATCATCTCTGCGACGGCGGACGTGTCCACTGTCTCGGGAGATAACCCCATCAGCCCCAGCATCACGGCCGTGTCCGTGGCGTGGCCCTTTCCGGTGGCGCCGAGGCTGCCCATCAGATCTGCGGTGAGGTGTTCGGTTTTGGAGAGCACACCTTCATCTGCCGCTTCCTTCACAAACAGGGCTGCCGCCCGCATCGGACCCACGGTATGACTTGAACTCGGGCCGATACCGACCCGAAACATTTCAAAAATACTGATGGGCATGCTCTGCCTTTTTTCAAAAAAACTCAGACCTGCGCGTCAACCACAAGGGCCTTTTCGCAGTAGCTTCGCGGATCGGTTTTCACATCCGCGGCAACGTGCTCACCGACATTGACGGTATAGGGCAGACGCACAAGCCCTGCCGTCAGAGGAATTTCCGGAATGCGCGCAATGGATGTGAGCTGATAACCCGTGTCTCCCATCACAATCATCGGCACGTCCACCAGAAGCGCCGGATCAAAAGCCGTTTCAAAAGCCACGAGATGCATACGGTCGTAACCGCCCGCCTTAAAACGCGCTTCCGTCAGTGCCCGCCCGATAAAGATGCGTTCCGGATCGGAAAAGTCGAGCACATCCTCAAAACCGCACTCCAGGGGACTCGTGTTTTCGTCAAACTCGAGCCCCTCGGCCGGTTCCTTAGCAAGAATTCTCAGGGCATCAAGCCCCTCCCGCGCTCCGGCCTGCGCGCCCGCTGCGGTGAGGTTTTCGTGCAGCGCCTTAATGTTCGCTTCCGGTCCCGTGACAAGCTGAATCCAGCGCAGGTTCAGAAACGAAATCTCGCTTTCTTCCTTAGCCGTGTTGGGCGTAGTTTTAGCCGCATCCACGGGCATCTCGCCCGCGTAAAGAAAACCGCAGAGGTGCCGCCCTTCAATCTCCGCGTCAAAGGCGGCGCTTACCTGACGGATCCACGCCTCACGTACGTCGGCCTTATCTCCGTAAAGGAAAAGCTCATAGGTGTCCGTTTCCGTGCGCACCGCGATCACCGTTCCGATGATGCCGCCTGAGGCGTTTAACATCACCGTCCGCTCAAGACTTCCGACGGCGAGTTTGGATAAGTCGCTTGCCGTAAGGCGCGCCAGAAACTTCGGCGCCTTCTTAACGGTGAGAACCGTCACGGGCTGCGGTTGAAAAAGCACTAAATTCAAAGCCATTTCGTTTCTTCTTTTTTCGAAAAATTCTTACTCACGCACGCAGTCGAGCATGTACTTCACAGTGCCGTCAGGCTGTTTTACCTTCACCAAACCGTGCACATCGCTTTCAAACCCCGGGAAGCGCTTCGTGAATTCACGGGCAAACCGCAGGTACTCGACGATCTTGCTGTTGACGCGTTCCCCGGGCACCAAAAGCGGAATTCCCGGCGGGTACGGTGTGAGAAGTACCGCGGAGACCCGGCCCTCAAGCTCATCAATCGGAACGCGGTCGACTTCGCTGTGCACGAACTTTGCGTAGGCATCCGTCGGACGCATCGCGGGCACCATCTCCGAGATGTACATCTGAGTGGTAAGACGTGCAACGTCATACTCCCGGTACACACTGTGAATGCTCTGGCAGAGGTCTTTAAGCCCCAGATTTTCATAGGCCGGGAACGCCGCAATGAATTTGGGCATCACGCGCCAGAGTTCGGCGTTGGCGTCGTAGGCATCCTTAAACTGCTGCAGTTCGGTCACCATCGTGTTCCAGCGGCCCTTGGTGATGCCGATCGTAAACATGATGAAGAAGGAGTAAAGGCCCGTTTTCTCAACGATGATGCCGTGCTCAGAAAGATACTTCGTGACGACGGCCGCAGGGATCCCGGTTTCGGCAAATTCACCGGTAAGCGACAACCCCGGCGTCACCACCGTCCCCTTGATGGGGTCAAGCATGTTAAAGCCCGGTGCCACATCCCCGAAGCCGTGCCAGGCATCATTGGCGTTAAGCATCCAGTCGGCCTGCGTGCCGCGTCCGGCCTGCGGCAGTTTCTCCGGCCCCCAGACCGTAAACCACCAGTCGGAGTAGCTCGTACCGACTTCGCGCATGGCTCGCCTGAAATCCACGGCTTCCTGAATGGATTCTTCCACGAGCGCCGTACCGGCCCGTCCTTCCATCATGGCCGCAGCGACGTCGCAGCTTGCGATGATCGCATACTGCGGCGAAGTGGACGTGTGCATCATGAAGGATTCATTAAATCCGGCGCGGTCAAGCTTCTCGGTTTCAGAGTCCTGGATACAGATCTGGCTTGCCTGCGAAATACCCGCAAGCAGCTTATGCGTTGAGTGCGTCGCAAAAACCATGCTCTTTTTCGTGCGCGGTTTATTGCGGTCAATCGCGTGCATATTGTCGTAGAAGCTGTGAAAAGCCGCATGCGGCAGCCATGCTTCGTCAAAGTGCAGAATGTCGACCTTGCCGTCGAGCTTCGCCTTGATCACTTCGTCGTTATAGACAATGCCGTCATAGGTCGACTGCGTGATCGTCATGATCCGGGGCTTGGCCTTCTTGTCCTTGATAAGGGGATTGACCGCAATCTTCTTTTCAATCGACTCCCAGTCAAATTCGGAAAGCGGAATCGGTCCGATGATGCCGTAATGGTTGCGCGTGGGCATCAGAAAGACGGGAATCGCACCGGTGAGCGTAATGGCGTGCAGGATCGACTTATGACAGTTGCGGTCCACGATCACGATGTCGCCCGGAGCCACGGTGTAGTTCCAGACGATCTTGTTGGAGGTTGACGTGCCGTTGGTGACGAAAAAGAGATTGTCACAGCCGAAGATGCGCGCGGCGTTTTGCTCTGACTTTGCCACCGGCCCGGTATGGTCCAGTAACTGTCCGAGCTCTTCCACGGCGTTGCAGACGTCGGCGCGGAGCATGTTTTCACCGAAAAACTGGTGAAACATCTGTCCCACGGGGCTCTTTAGGAAGGCAACGCCGCCGGAGTGCCCCGGGCAGTGCCAGGAGTAGGAAGAATCCGCGGCGTAGTGCGTCAGAGCCTTAAAAAACGGGGGCGGCAGACTCTTTAAATACTCACGGGCCTCACGCGCGATGTAGCGCGCCACAAAGTCCGGTGTATCTTCAAACATGTGAATAAAGCCGTGCAGTTCCCGCAGCACATCGTTGGGAATTGATGTAGCGGTCTTATTTTCCCCGTAAAGGAAAATCGGCACATCCGGGTTGGAGCGGCGGATCTGGCGCACAAATTCACGCAGTTCGTGAATCGCTTCGTTTTCTTCACCCGTCTCGGAAAAGTCATCGTCATCGAGACTCACGAGAAAGGCTGAGGTGCGGCTTGCCTGCTTGGCAAGACCCGTGAGGTCGGAAAAAGCCGTGACGGCTCTCACTTCAATCCCCTGCGCTTCAATCGCCTGCGCGAGGTCCCGGATACCGAGCCCCGAGACGTTTTCAGAGTGATAGTCCTCATCGATGATGACAACGGGAAAGTGGTATTGCATGGGTTACCTCTTTCTTGGGCAAGAAACGGAAACGGCGTGCGCACGGACCCGGCCAATCCCTGATGACCGGCACACACGGGAAAGCACGCAATTGTACTTAGACGGGGGTCTGCAGGGCGACTAAAATCCTCGCCCCCTTCTCTGCCCGTTGCGTAATTTTCTCATGACGCTCGAAAACGTGCTTCTTTACATTCCGGCTGCCGTTCTCATTGTGCTGATGCCCGGCCCGGATTTTGCCGTGATTACAAAAACGGCCCTGGTGCGCGGCCGCACCGCGGGCGTCATCTGCTCGGCAGGTGTTGCCTGCGGGTTGCTCGTCCACACAACGCTTGCCGCGCTCGGGATTTCTGCGGTCGTTGCACATTCCGTGACGCTTTTTTCAGTGCTTAAGTGGGTGGGCGCCGCCTATCTTTTCTGGCTCGGCATTCAGGCAATCCGCGCGTCTTTTTCCGGAAAAAACGCGCTTGCCTGTGAAAACCTTGATCTCGAGCCCGCACACGGCCGGGGACTCGCGAAAAGCTGGTTTCAGGGGTTTTTCTGTAATGTCTTAAACCCGAAGGCCGTGATCTTTTTCCTCACCTTTCTGCCGCAGTTCATGGATCCGAATGCGCCGCTCACGCCCCAGTTCCTTATCCTGGGGCTCATTCTCATGGGAATCAGCCTCGTGTGGTTTTCGCTTCTGGCGGTCATTCTCGGGCTTATCCGCGCGATTTTTCAGTCCCTGCGTTTCCAGCAGTGGCTTAACCGCGTTGCGGGCGGCATTTTTCTGATTTTCGGTCTGAAACTTGTGACGACTGAGACGCCTTAAGGACCGCACTTCCTTTTAAAATTAACAGATTGACTTCTTCTTTTTCAGGCTTGAGATGACTGACGAAAAACACAAAACGCAGCACGCCGGACGCCTTTTTATGGTGACCGCCCCCTCGGGCGCGGGAAAAAGTTCGCTTGTTAACGCGCTTTTAGCGGCCGACCCCGCCATCATGCTTTCCATTTCCCACACGACGCGTGATCCGCGTCCGGGGGAAGTCAACGGGCGCGAATACCACTTTGTGTCAGTCGCCGAATTTGAAGAGCGTAAGGCACACGGTGAATTTCTTGAGTCGGCCCTTGTGCACGGCAACTACTACGGCACAAGCCGCGTCTGGATTGAAGAGCAGATGGCCGCGGGGCGCGACGTGCTCCTTGAAATCGACTGGCAGGGCGCACGCCAGGTGAGAGAAAAAATCGCCGATATAGTCGGCATCTTCATTCTGCCGCCTTCCATTGAATCTTTAAACGCCCGTCTGCACAAGCGCGGCACCGACAGCGAAGCCGTCATCACGCGCCGTCTGATGGGCGCGGGCGCGGAAATTGCGCATGCTCCGGAGTTTGAGTTCGTTATAATCAACGACAGCTTTGAAACGGCTTTAAGTCAGCTTAAAGCCATTGTGACTGCGTCGCGTCTGACCTACCGGCACCAGGCCGTGCGTCACCGCGATCAGTTTGTGTCTCTGGGCGTACCCGTCTGAAAAACGCCGGAAACCCGAAATTACCGTTACTTTTGAACCGATACTTCCATGGCTCGTATTACTGTTGAAGACTGTCTGAAAAAGATTCCGAACCGCTTTGAGCTCGTGCTCGCGGCTGCTTACCGTGCCCGCCTGATTGCCCAGGGCCATCAGCCCCATGTGGACGCCAAGGATAAGCCCGCCGTGGTCGCGTTGCGCGAAATCGCCAACGGCGACGTCGGCCGCGATGAAATGCTCGAGCGCGTCGTCTAGTCTTTCCTGCTGACAGTCAGACGGTGCTCAACAGAAAAAAAAGAAAAGCACCGTAACGAAGAAAAAATACCTCGCCGCGCAACCCCATAAACCTCGGGACTGCGCGGCTTTGTTTTTCAGGGAAGAACGTGATGCCCCAGACAGTTGCCAGACAATCCGACGCCATTTTGCGGCAGGTACCTCCCCGGCCGGAGATTCCGACGCAAAACGTGCGCCATGAGGGTGATTACGACGAAGCGTATCTGGACCGCCGGGCCGATGAGATCGTCTCCGATGATGCGGACCTGCCGCTTTACACCCCGGTGGGCAAAGCCACAGCGATTGCAACGAGCGCACAGCTTCTGGCGCGCTGCCGTCAGTACCTCTCTGAAAGCGATGTGAGCCGCATTCAGGCGGCCTTCCGCTACGCCGATGATGCGCACCTCGGGCAATTCAGAAAGTCGGGCGAACCTTACATCACGCACCCTCTGGCGGTTGCAACGATTCTCGCGGAGTGGCATCTGGATGCCGCCACAATCTGCGCGGGCCTCATGCACGACGTGCTCGAAGACACGGGCGTGGCCAAAATCGAGATGGCCGAGCAGTTCGGCATCGAAGTGACGGAAATCGTCGACGGAGTGAGCAAACTCGATAAACTCCGTTTTTCCTCCAACGAAATTGCCCAGGCCGAAAGCTTTCGAAAGATGCTTCTGGCGATGAGCCGCGACGTGCGCGTGATTCTCGTCAAGCTTGCCGACCGGTTGCATAACCTCAGAACGCTCGGCGTGATGCGCCCGGAAAAGCGGCGCCGCATCGCCACGGAAACCTTGGAAATCTACGTTCCCATCGCGCACCGTCTAGGTTTAAACACGGTTTTCCGTGAACTGCAGGAGCTCTCCTTTTTCAACCAGCATCCGCTGCGCTACGAAGTACTCAGAAAAAACCTCATCGCCTCCCGCGGCAAACGCCGTGCGGTGCTTGAGCGGATTCTGCGGGAAACGCGCGAAGTGCTTCCCAAGCACCATATCGTTGCGCAGGTTCAGGGACGCGACAAAACAATCTACGGTATCTACAACCGCATGCGTGACACGCATGCGTCGTTTTCGGACGTTTTGGACATCTACGGCTTTCGCGTGATCGTGCGTACCCGGGAGGAGTGCTACCTCGCGCTCTGCGCCCTGCATGAACTCTACAAACCCGTGCACCGGCGCTTCAAGGACTTCATCGCCATTCCCAAAGCCAACGGCTACCAGAGCCTGCACACCACCGTGATCGGTCCGAGCGGCACGCCCATTGAGTACCAGATCCGCACCGAGCAGATGCACCGCATCGACGAGATGGGCATTCTCTCGCACTGGCTCTATAACGACGGGCTCGATACGAGCGAACTGCAGAAGATGGTGGCGGCGTGGCTTCAGAGCCTTCTTGAGATTCAGCGCACCAGCGCCGACAGCTCCGAATTCATCGAAAACATCAAGATCGACCTCTTTCCGGACCGCGTCTACGTCTTTACGCCGAAATCCAAGATCATCAGTCTTCCGCGGGGCTCCTGCCCGGTGGACTTTGCCTATCAGATCCACACCGATATCGGCAACAAAACAAGCGGCTGCCGCATTAACGGCGAGGAAAAACCGCTCACCACGGAACTCAAAAACGGCGACATGGTGGAAATTCTCACCGCGGACAAAGCACAGCCCGATCCGAACTGGCTCAATTACGTCCGCTCGGGCCGTGCCCGCGCCGAAATCCGTCAGTACCTGAGAACCCGCGACTTCAAGGACAGCGTGGCCCTCGGGGAAACCTTCCTGCGTAAGACCGCTGCTGAAGCCGGCATCAACTTTGAGATGATTCCGGAAGAAGCCTGGAAGACGGTTGTGACCGAAAACGAAACCAAAAACCGCACGGCGCTTTTTGCCAATGTGGGACAGGGCAAACTCTTTGCCGCAGCCGTCGTGACGCGCCTCGTGAACTTCATGCGGGCGCGCGAAAAGACTGCGCAGTCCACCGCCGCCGTCAGTATCCGCGGCACCGAAGGCATGGCCGTGCAGCTTGCAACGTGCTGCCACCCGATTCCGGGCGACACGATCTGGGGCTTTATGCGCAAAGGCCACGGCCTCTCTGTACACCGCGCCGACTGCGAGCACACCGTTCGCGGCCGCAAGGTTGACTCTGAGCGCTGGATGGCCGCGGACTGGAAGGAAGACATTGCCTCTGATGCGCGCTTTCCGGTGCCCGTTGAACTGGAAGTCACCGACGAGCGCGCCGCGCTTGCGGGTGTGGCCGCCGAACTTGCCAAAGCGGGCTCCGCCATTGTGGGCGTCAACATGAACGACAACGGCAAAACGGACAACAAGCTCAGACTCATGATTCAGGTTAAGGACCGCGTGCACCTGCTGCATGTGCTCAGGATGGTGCGGCAGCTGCCCACCGTCACGTCTGCGGCCCGGCGCCTCGACGGCGACAAGGTGATCCGCGTCTGACGCAAAACCCAATTAAAAAGGCCGGTCTCCGCAAAGAAACCGGCCTCTTTTTTGAAGCGTATTGCGTGAATCAGTACGGCTGCTCGGCCGTATAGCGCACCTCAACGATCTCAAGCTCTTCAACACGCGCCGGATGATCGATTGTCGCAGGCGTCGGAAGCCGCACTTCATCACCCTCACGCTTTTTGAGAAACACGCGGGCAATCGGACTGATCCAGCTCACGTCCCCGTGATCGGGATCGGCTTCATCAATCCCCACAATGCGGATCGTGTGCTCTTCCCCGGTCGTGAGGTTTTCATACGTGACCGTAGCACCGAAAAAGACCTGATCGGTCGCGGGACGCGTTTCCGGATCCACGACTTCAGCAGACTCCACGCGCTTATTTAAAAAGCGGATGCGGCGGTCAATTTCGCGCAGACGGCGCTTACCGTACTGATAGTCGCCGTTTTCACTGCGGTCACCGTTACTGGCGGCCCAGCTCACAACGCTCACAACCTGAGGACGTTCGACGTTCACAAGGTGTTCACGCTCGTCCAAAAGCCTGCGGTAGCAGGCGGGCGTCATGTAGTTTTTGGTGTTTGCAGGCAGCCCGGGAAGCTTTACTTCCTCTTCGTCGCCGTCCTGCGCGCTCTGCATTGTCTGCTCAGTCATAGCTCATGTTCCACAACGGGCGGCACTCAATTGCCCGCCCGAAAAGCCGGAGGATTTTAAGCCGGCAGCGGGCGCCTAAAAGGCCTCGTTTTCGCCTAAGTAGCGCCACGCACCCAAAGGAAGGTCTCCCAACCGCACGCGGCCGATACGCACGCGTTTAAGCCGCAGCACTTTAAGCCCCACAGCCTCACACATACGGCGGATCTGACGCTTTTTACCTTCACGGAGCACAAACTGCAGCTCATCGGCATTAAGCCGCGTCACCTTTGCGGGCAAAAGCGCCACGCCGTCAAGCGACAGGCCGTGATTTAAAAGCGCAAGGTTTTTGTCCGAAAGCCGCAGCGGCACCGTGCCGTCGGCGTTACCCACACGCACGATGTACTCTTTGTCGACGTCACTCGTTTCACCGATGATGGTTTTGGCAACGCGCCCGTCCTGCGTGAGGACCAACAGCCCCATGGAGTCGATATCGAGGCGCCCTGCTGGCACCAGATGCGCGAGCTGCGCGCGCGACCAGCGCCTCGGACTCGTGTCTTTGGCCCAGTGATTTTCCGGCGTCACGAGAACTTTTGCGGGCTCATAGCCGTCTTCAGCCTGGCCGCTCACGTATCCCACAGGTTTATTGATGAGAATCGTGACGCGCTCACCCTGCTCGGCACTTGCCCGGCGGTCAATGGTGATCACGTCCTCACGCGTCACCTTTTGACCGAGCTCAGCGGTAACGCCGTTAACCTTCACCCAGCCCGCGGCAATCCAGGCATCGGCCTCCCGACGGCTTGAAAGGCCGAGTTCACTCATGCGCTTACTGAGCCGCTGCGGTGCGTCGGGATCAGCCGGCGCGGCCGCTGTCGGCGCCTTTACGGGGCGGCGCCCGGCAAAGGGCGCTCCTCCGAAAGCGGGCTTACCGTGGCTTTTCACGAAGCCCCGGTTCACCGGCCGCGGCCTGCGGCTTGTCTTGGGAAAACTGCGTTCTGCCACAGCTGTTTAGCCGACGCGGCCCAGAAGGCAGTATTCCATGATGCCTTTTTGCGCGTGCAGACGGTTTTCGGCCTCATCCCACACCACGGACTGGGGTCCGTCGATCACGTCAGCCGTGACTTCTTCACCGCGGTGCGCGGGCAGGCAGTGCATGAAAAGCGCGCCGGGGTTGGCGGCCTTCATCACACGGTCGTTGACCTGGAAGTCAGCAAAGTCCTTGCGGCGCTTGGCGTTTTCTTCTTCAAAGCCCATCGAGGTCCAGACGTCCGTGGTGACAAGATCGGCGCCCTGGGCGGCTTCAACCGGATCACGCGTCACCGTGTAGTAATCGGTCCCCGCGGGGATGAGTTTGGTGTCAATCGGATAGCCCTCGGGGATCGCAAGCGTCATATGAAATCCCAGGATTTTTGCCGCTTCAAGCCAGGAGTAGCTCATGTTGTTCGCGTCCCCGATCCAGGCAACCTTTTTACCCTGAATCGAACCGCGGTGCTCCATGAAGGTCATGATGTCGGTCATGATCTGCACAGGGTGATATTCATTGGTAAGGCCGTTAATCACCGGCACCTTGCTGTTTTTTGCAAACGCTTCCAGGCGGTCCTGCCCGAAAGTGCGGATCATCACCAGATCGACCATGCGGCTGATGACGCGCGCCGTGTCTTCGATGGATTCCGAGCGCCCGAGCTGCGAGCCCTGAGACGTCAGATTGATGACGTTGCCGCCGAACTGATAAAAACCCGCTTCAAAGGAAACACGCGTGCGGGTGCTTGCCTTTTCAAAGATCATCGCGAGCACTTTGCCGCGGAAAGGTTCGTAGGGGATGCCCGCTTTCTGCAGTGCCTTGATCGCAAGCGCGCGGTCAAGCATGTGGTTGAGTTCGTCAGCGGTAAAGTCGGAAAGCTTGAGAAAGTGTCGGATCGTCATGGCTGCAGTCGTTTAAAAAATTTCTGACGTCGGCGCCCGGCCGTAAGGCCGGTGCCGGCGCGTTTTTTCCGAGGTGAAAAAACTCAGATAATCCTGCTGATTTTAATGCGCGGGCCGGCCTGAGGAAAAGACTGTGGTCCTAACCGCCGGCGGCGGAGAGATCCAGACTCAGCACGTCGCCCGGTTTTGCTCCGGTGGCCGCTATCCAGATCTCCTTCTCACCCATTTCAGGAAGCCTTATCTTCATGCGTGAAGAATCCGGATCAACTTCAACGACAACGGCCGAAAGCGTTCCGACGGTACGGCGCGAGGCAAAGACGTCCTTTACCGGTCCTTCGGCCGTTTTTCTGCCCTGACTCAGCATCACCACACGGTCGGCCAGACGCTCAACCTCCTCTTCGGAGTGCGTCACGTAAAGAATCGGAATGCTGAGCTCCTTTCTGAGCTTTTCAAGCCACGGGAGAATTTCGCGGCGCCTGGCGTTGTCAAGACTCGCCAGAGGCTCATCCATCAGAAGAATCGTGGGTTTGACGGCAAGACTTCGGGCAATGGCGCAACGCTGACGCTCGCCGCCCGAAAGTTCGTTGGTCCGGCGGTCAAGCAGATGTCCGATTCCCAAAAGCTCCACGGCATGCGCCAGGCGCTCGGCCGCGTCCGCATCACGGATGCGCTTCATCCCGTACTCAAGGTTCTGCCGGACGTTTAAGTGATCAAAAAGGCTGGCTTCCTGAAAGACGTACCCGAGCCGCCGCGCATAGGTCGGCACAAAAATACCGGCCGCATCGTCCTGCCAGACGCGGCCTGCCACAACGACGCGCCCCCGGGCTTTCTCAAGGCCCGCGATGCAGCGCAGCACCGTCGTCTTGCCGCAGCCCGAGGGTCCGAAAAGGGCGGTGACGCCGTCCTCCGGAATGTCAAAGGCAACGTCAAGCGAAAACCCGGCCGTGCGGGTGAGTTTCAGTTGCGCGTGTCCCGTCATACGCTCACCGCCTTGGCACGCCGGTTAAGAAATGAAAGTGCCAGAAGCACCGCAAAGGAAAAGACGAGCATGCCGCCCGCAAGCCAGTGGGCCTTATCGTATTCCATCGCTTCGACAAAGGTGTAGATCTCGGTGGAAACAACCTGGGTTTTGCCGGGGATATTGCCGCCGATCATGAGCACCACGCCGAACTCACCGATCGTGTGGGCAAAGGTGAGCACCAGAGCCGTGAATATGCCGGGGCGCACCAGCGGAAGCACCACGGAAAAAAAGGCGTCAATCGGTTTGGCTCCAAGCGTTGCGGCCACTTCCGCGGGGCGCTCACCGAGCGCTTCAAACGCAGCCTGCAGGGGCTGCACCGCAAAAGGCAGCGAGTAAATGAGTGACCCGATCACCAGGCCCGGAAAGGTAAAGGTAAGAAGTCCCAACCCCATTGACTGCGTAAGCTGCCCCAGGGGGCCGTGCGGGCCAAGCGCCACCAGGATATAAAACCCGAGCACCGAAGGCGGCAGCACCAGCGGAAGCGTGACCACCGCCCCCACAGGCGCCCGCCACGCGCTTTTGGTGCGTGCCAGCCACCACGCCAGGGGCGCTGCGAGGATCAGGAGGACAACAGTCGTGACGGCGGCAAGCTCAAGGCTTAACCACACAGGTTCCAGAGAGATATCGTCCGGCACTTCCCGTCTCCTGTCTGTTGCTCACCGCCGTTAATGAATCAGTTTGTGCCGTAACCGTAGGCAGTCTTCACCTTGGCGGCTTCCCCGCCCTTTAAGAACTGCAGAAACTCTGCCGCAGCCTTCAGAGACTTGCCGTTTTTAAGAAGCACCGCATCCTGGCGGATCTTACCGTAGTAGTCAGCCGGAATCACCCAGCCCGAACCGGAAGTCATCTTGCCGTTCTTATAGACCTGACTTAAGGCCACAAAGCCCACATCGGCGTTGCCGGTCTTCACAAACTGGAAGGTCTTGCCGATGTTGTCGCCCTCGACAAACTTAGGCTGCACCTTCTCAAAAACCTTCATGTGCTTCAAAGTCTCATAAGCAGCGAGGCCGTACGGAGCAAGCTTTGGGTGGGCCACGGCACACTTATTGAAGTCAGCCGTTTCCAAAAGCTTCGCACCGTCCTTGATTTTGCCCGCGTCCGAAGACCAAAAGACGAGCTTACCCACGGCGTAGGTAAAGACGGAACTTGCGACACCGTAGCCTTCGGTCACAGCCTTTTTCGGCGTCTTGGCGTCAGCAGCCAGCAAAACGTCATAGGTCGCACCGTTTTTGATCTGGCCGTAGAACATGCCGGTCGAACCAAAACTCAGAATGACCTTGTGGCCGGTCTTCGCTTCAAAAACAGGCGCGAGTTCTTTGGCCGGCGCCGTGAAGTTGGCGGCCACCGCCACGTGAATTTCATCGGCAAAAGACGCCGCAGCCGCGGCACAAAAGACAGCGGCAACGGCTGCCTTCACAAAACGGTTCGTCATTTTTTTATTCCCCTGAAAAAAAATCTGTTCTCGGGCCGCCTCCGGCACAAAAACAAGGCGCCGCGTCCGCCGGTTTCGGGAGAATAGCACGTTATTCATAAAATGAATCACGAATGCCTCTTCTGATGTCGCAAAACGTTTTATCCCGTGCAATACTTGCCGGACATTCGGCAGACACTTTTACCCGGGGCGATTCATGGCTGAGGAAAAAACGGTTCAGGAAAGCGCGGCTCAGACTCCGCTCAAGACGAGGCTTGCCGACCCCATTGCGCTCACGCGCCAGTTAAGCAGCATGGTCGATAAGCGCTACGACATCCTCAGACGCATCGGGGAGACGGGCTCAATTTCAGAGGCCGCCCGCACGGCCGGGGTCTCCTATAAAGCCGCCTGGCAGGCCATTGAAACGCTCTCAAACCTCGCGGGCAGCCCGCTTGTGGAAAAAGTGGTGGGCGGCAGCAAAGGCGGCGGCACACGGCTCACCCCCGTCGGAGAACAGGTTCTCAAACTCGCCTCGCGCCTTGCGGAAGCACGCGCCGCGGTGCTTGCGCAGTTTGAGTCCGAGTTTGTTCCGGAACTTGCCAACCTCTCGGCTTCCACGCTGCGCACCTCGATGCGCAACCACCTTCCCGCCGTCATCACCCGGATTTCGCGCGGGGCCGCGCAGGTGCGCGTGCATCTGAAAATTGACGAGGAAAACAGCCTCAAGGCAACGCTTACGCAGGAAAGCGCCCAGTTAATGGGGCTTGACGTCGGCACAAAAGTGCTCGCTCTGACGAAAGCCACGGCCGTTGAAATCGCGCAGCAGGCCGTGCAGCAGGATTACGGCAACATTCTCAGGGGGACTGTTGTGAGAACGTCGCGCGCCGACCGAGGCGGCGAAGTGACCCTGAGACTTGCGGGCGGTATGTCCCTTGTGGGGTTTTCTCGCCCCCGTCACGGCTTACGTGTCGGGGATACCGCTGAGGCCTATATCTCACCGCAGAGTGTTGTGATCGGGCTTTTCACTTAAGGCGCTTCTATCAGATCTGTAAACTTCGGATACAAAGATTCAAGCCGTTGATCAATGTCAAAACCCTGAACGGCCCTTCGTTTTCAGATCCACTTAATATTTGCCCCGTGGATGCCCGGGTGCACCGCAGACAAATTCAGGCGCAGTCCTCGGAACCAGCGCCGCGTGAAATTTTGCGTCCCGCCCCTCAGAGACGGCGTGCCGCACACACTGAAAAAACAAAAATAAGCCCCTCCGGTCTTGTACCGCGGATGGCTCAGGAGTTGAAAAATGAGCTTTAACAAAAACAGCAAATGGTTCGCCAGCGGCCTCGTCCTGGTCGGTATCGTTGTGGGCGTTGCCCTTGTTTCCGCCGGTACGGCTGTTGTTCACTGGTCCGGTTCCACGCAGTTCTGCGGCACGTTCTGCCACTCCATGGACCGCGTCTATGCCGCTTACCAGCACGGTCTGCACGGCAAGACCAACGTCGGCGTTGAAGTGGGCTGCGTTGACTGCCATCTGAAGTATGAATCCGAAAAGTCCATCTCTCAGGCTCAGGTAGTTGGTCTGCTCTGGCACAAGGCAATGAGCGGTTCTTCTTCCTTTTGGGGTGAAATCCGCGGCACGATGAGCACGCCGGAAAAGCAGAAGGCCATGCAGAATGAACTTTCCGAGAAGTATCTGAAGTGGGCCCGCTCCACGGGCTTCCAGAACTGCCGCGGCTGCCATGACCTCAATAACTTTAAGGTCAACCCCGCCAAGCCCATGGTTGCTCCGATGCACAAGATGATGGCCGATACGCCGGAAGCCGACTGCATCGAATGCCACAAGACCGCCGGCCACGACTACGAGGCGATCGACAAGGCTGAGGCCAAACCCGCAGCTGCCGCCAAGGAAGGCGTCAATTAATCGGCCTGTAATCAGCTGATCAGGCACAAAGCCCGGAGAGAATTCCCCGGGCTTTTTCTTTGTCTGAAAATTGTGTCCGCACACTGCGCCGAAAACCCCGATGCCGGCGCTAGAATGCCCGGCAACCTTTGTTTTTTAACGCTCAGACTTTGAGCTTCGGAATTTTTCAAAGTGACTGATTCCCCCCGTACCATTTTCCGCAAGAACTACAAGCCCTACACCCACTCGATTGACTCGGTGGAGCTTGACTTTGTTCTCGACCCGCAGAGCACGCTTGTCACAAGCCGCATGAAGGTCACACCCAAGCGCGATGCCGAAACCGATGACCTCGTCTTAAACGGGCACAACCTCACGTTTGAAAGCCTCAGAATCAATGACCGTGAGGCCAAGGACAACGAATACAGCCTCACCGAAGACTCGCTCACGGTCTACGGCGTAAGCCACCAGACCGACATCACGATCGTAAACCGCTTCAGCCCGGCCGAAAACACGGATCTCTCGGGCATCTACATGTCGGCGGGGTCCTTTATGAGCCAGTGCGAGGCCGAGGGGTTCCGGGCGATCACCTACTGGCCCGACCGCCCCGACGTGATGAGCCGCTTTACGGTGACAATGCACGCGGACAAGTCCGCCTACCCGGTGCTTCTTTCCAACGGCAACCTTGTGGCTAGCGGCGATGAAAGCGAAGGGCGCCACTGGGCGCGCTGGGAAGATCCCTTTAAAAAGCCCTGCTACCTCTTTGCCCTGGTGGCCGGCCGCTTTTCCGTGCGCGGCGACAAAATCACGCTTAAAAACGGGCACGAGTGCCTGCTGCAGGTCTGGACCGAAGAGAAGAATTTCGACAAGAGCGCCTGGGCGCTGCAGTGTCTGAAAAAGGCCATTTTCTGGGATGAGGAGCGCTGGGGTCTGGAACTTGACCTTGACCGCTTCATGATCGTGGCAACCGATGACTTTAACTTCGGCGCCATGGAAAATAAGGGCCTCAACATCTTTAACTCCCGCTACGTGATGGCAACGCCCGACATTGCAACGGACGCCGACTACGCCGCCGTTGAGTCCGTGGTGGGGCACGAGTATTTCCATAACTGGACCGGTGACCGCGTCACGCTCAGAGACTGGTTCCAGCTCACCTTAAAGGAAGGCCTCACGGTATTCCGTGACCAGGAGTTCTCGATGGACATGGCCCCGGACAGCACGTCCCGTGCCATCAAGCGCATCAAAGACGTGAAGGCCTTAAGAACCGCGCAGTTCCCGGAAGACGCGGGCCCCATGTCGCATCCGATCCGTCCGGACAGCTACCGCGAGATCAACAATTTCTACACGATGACCGTGTATGAAAAGGGCGCGGAAGTAATCCGCATGCTGCAGACCATGCTCGGTAAAGACGGTTTCCGCAAGGGGCTTGACCGCTACATCATGCTCCATGACGGCAACGCCGTGACGTGCGATGACTTCATTGCCGCGATGGCGGAAGCCAACAACCGCGATCTCGGACACTTTGCGCTCTGGTGGTCGCAGTCAGGCACCCCCCGCGTGTCGGTGGAAACAAGCTACGACGAAGTTCATCAGACCTTAACGCTCAGAGCCTCGCAGGCAACGCCGGCGACGGCAGACCAGAAGGAAAAGGCGCCGCTCGTCATTCCGATTTCCGTGGGGCTACTCGACACCGAAGGCCGCGACATGACGCTGAAGCTCGCCGATGACAACGAAGCAGCCGTACCGCAGACCACGCGCACCCTGATACTTGAAGACGAAAGCGACGAGTGGGTCTTTAAAAACGTGGAATGTAATCCCGTGCTTTCTCTGGGCCGCGGCTTTTCCGCGCCTGTGATCTTTGACTACCCCTACAGCCGCGAAGAACTCGCGTTTCTGGCCTGCCACGACAGCGATCCCTTCAACCGCTATGAAGCGATGCAGCGCCTGGCGGTTGACGGCTTAAACACCATGATCGACATGGTGGAGGCAGGCGAAGAGCCTGAAGTGAACGACGCCTGGTCAACGACCTTCCGCTCAGTGCTTAACGACGATGGTCTCTCGCCCGCCTTCAGGGCAGCAGCACTGCAGCTGCCCGACGAAATGACGGTTGCGATGACGCGCGCCATGATTAACCCGGACGCCGTGCGCACGGCCTGGCTTTCCGCGCAGGCCTTTTTCGGACGCCACTTAAGCCAGGACTTCTCTTCCACCGTTTTGAAGAACTTCTCCGCGGCGGACTATTCGCCCGACGCGGTTGAGGCCGGAAAGCGGGCACTTAAAAACACGGCGCTTGACTATTGGCTTGCGGGCGGCAGCGCCAAGGCGCTTTTAACCGCACGCGATCAGTTTGACAACAGCGACAACCTCACCGACCGGCTCGCAGCGCTGCAGATGGTTGTCAACAGCCAAAGCCCCGCAAAGGTCGACGTGCTCGATGCCGCCGCACGCCTCTGGGTAAGCGAACCGCTGCTGATGAACAAGTGGTTTACGGTGCAGGCAACGGCCGTTGCGCGCGCCAACGAATGCCCGGTCGTGGACCGCGTGCGGGCTCTGATGGCAAGCAAGGTCTTTTCCATTAAAAATCCGAACAACGTCTACGCCCTTGTAAACGCCTTCTTTACCCGCAATCCGGGCGAATTTCACCGTGCCGACGGCTCGGGCTACCGCTTCTGGGCGGAGACCGTGCAGGCCGTGGACAAAATTAATACCCATGTGGCCGCGCGCCTTGCAAGAGCTCTTGACAACTGGCGCCGGTTTGACCCGGCACGCGCCAAACTCATGCATGCGGCGCTTACTGAGGTCGCCCAAAACACCACGCTTTCTTCGGGCGTGCGTGAAGTCGTCGACAAGGCTTTGAACTGCCGTTAACCGTTTATCAGGAATTTTTAGTTATGACGCACACAACACTGAAGCATTACCTTGAAGCGGAAGTCACAAAAAACGGCCTGCCGCAGAAACTTGCCGACCTTATCACCGGTGTGGCTGAAACGAGTAAGGAAATCAGTTACGAAGTAAGCCGCGGCGCGCTTGCCGGCGTTCTCGGCATGGCCGGCACCGAAAACATTCAGGGTGAGGATCAGAAAAAGCTTGACGTCATCAGTAACCGCCTGATGGTGGAAGGCTGCATTGCCACGGGAGCCGTGAGCGCCATGGCTAGCGAAGAAATGGATCACGCCCTCTTGGTTCCGGCCGATAAGCCCGTTGGTCCCTACCTCATCTGCTTTGACCCCCTGGACGGCTCAAGCAACATCGACATCAATGTCTCGATCGGCACGATTTTCTCGGTGCTGCCGAGTCCTAAGGGTGCTTCCCGCGACATCACCGATGATGATTTTCTGCAGTCAGGCGACAATCAGCTGGCCGCCGGCTACGTGATCTACGGCCCGCAGACGCAGCTTGTCTTTACCGTTGGCCGGGGCGTGGCGATGTTTACGCTTGATCCCGACAGCGGCGACTTTATCCTCACGACCCCGGTTGTGACGCTCGCTGCCGACACCAAGGAATTTGCCATCAACATGTCCAACATGCGCCACTGGCAGGAACCGGTGAAGCGCTATGTCGCTGAACTGCTGCAGGGCACAACGGGCGTGCGCGGCAAGGACTTCAACATGCGCTGGGTGGCGGCGATGGTCGCCGAAGTGCACCGCATTCTTTCCCGCGGCGGTATCTTTATGTATCCGAGGGACGACCGCGATCCGGCCAAGCCCGGGAAACTGCGCCTGATGTACGAAGCCAATCCCATGAGCTGGCTCATTGAGCAGTCGGGCGGCGCCTCGACCGACGGACGGCAACGCATTCTTTCAATTGCCCCGGAAAAATTACACCAGCGTGTGGCAGTATTTCTCGGAGCGAAAAACGAGGTGGAACTCGTCACGTCCTACCACAAAAATTAAGGCATCTTCCCATGAAAAAAACTGCAGCCGTTCTTACCGCCGTAACGGCCCTTTTGGCCGTCAGCTCCGTGAGCGCCCAGTCGTCGTTTACCGATGATCTGAAAAAGAGCTGGCAGGCCACCAAAGAAGCGGCTGCAGACACCTGGGAAAAGGCCAAGGACGCCACCGCTGAAACACGGGAGAAGTCCGCTGACAAAGCCTCTGACGCGTGGTCTGACGCAAAAAAGTCCGCGTCTGAAGGCTGGGACAAGGCCAAGGACATCACTTCCGACAGCTGGGATAAAACCAAAGAGTTGTCTGCCGAAGGGTGGGCCGCCGCCAAGGAAAAAACGAAGGAAGGCTACAAGGCCGGCAAAGAGAAACTCAGAAACTGGCTGGCTGAGTAACGGTTTACCCCAAGGATTAAAAAAACGGGCTGCTTCAAAAAGGCAGCCCGTTTTGGCGTCATTACCGTTTATTTGGTGCCGAAGAGCCGGTCACCGGCGTCGCCCAGGCCCGGCACGATGTAGGCCTTTTCATTGAGCTTTTCATCAAGCGAAGCGACATACACATCAATATCGGGATGGTTCTTCTGGAACACCTCAACGCCTTCGGGAGCTGCCACAAGCGCAAGGAAGCGGATGGAATTTCCCGCCACACCGCGTTTTTTCAGAACATCTGCGGCATGCACGGCCGAGTAGCCGGTCGCCATCATCGGATCACAGATGATAAAGAGGCGGTCGGTGACGTCAGGAAGCCGCACGAGGTACTCCACCGGCCGGTGGTTTTCATCGCGGTACATGCCGATATGCCCCACACGCGCCGAAGGCATGAGCTGCAGAAGGCCGTCACTCATTCCGAGCCCGGCACGCAGCACCGGCACGATCACCTGCTTTTTGCCGGCAAGAGTCGGCGCCTGCATCGGTCCGATCGGGGTTTCAATATGACGGTGCGAAAGCGGCAGATCACGCGTGAGTTCGTAGCCCATCAGCACGGTGATTTCATGCAGCAGCTGACGAAACACGTTGGTACTCGTCTCTTTCTGACGCATGATGGTGAGTTTGTGCTGAATCAGCGGATGATCAACGATATGAAGTCGCGGGAAACGGGCGTCGGTTTTCATATAAATTTATTCCCAAGATCGGTTGCAGACTGCTGGTAATGATACTCGTGTCAGGCAAATTCTTAAGCCTCATGAAATCTTGCAACCGCTTGCAAAAAAGACATGTGTTTCACGCCGTTTTCCCCTAAGATCGCACGACTTTTTCCGTTAAGTCCCACGGTTTTATTCAAACATGTCTGAATCCGACAAAACGCCCGAAAACCCCAACTCGCCTCACTTTCTTGAGGGTCCGGGCATCATTTTCAATAAGTGGCTCACCTATGCGCAGGCTGTGGCGCTCGTTGCGATCGCACTTGCGGCCGTCGCCGGCATCGCGCAGTCCATCTGGGAGATGAGTCTCTCGCGCAACATCAGTCTGGGCGACCTCTTGATGCTCTTTCTTTACATCGCCGTGATTTCGATGGTTAAAGGGGCCTGCTTCGGCACCCGCGAAATTCCGATTCACACGCCGATTGCTCTGGCAATCGTTGCGGTGTCGCGCTACATCGTGGTGGACTATAAGCACATTTCGCCCGAGTACATGCTCTTTACAGCCCTGGCGATTCTGATTCTCGTCGCAGCGCTCTGGATCGTGAAGAAAACCTCGAACTCCATGACCACTGAAGGTTAAGAGGCACAGACGCCGGAAAACTTCCGGCATCTGTAACGATTTCCTGCGGCAAGACAATTTTCCATAGCCCGCCACCTATAATGAACGGCAAACCAACCTTTCTGGCGCGGAGGTTTGCCGTCATGCCGATTCGAACCGTTGTTCTTGTTTTTCTCTGCATTGTTGCCGCTGTCTTTCTGATTCTCAACTGGCCGGGCATCACGGCGCCGGTCCCGGTGAATCTCCTGTACACCGACACGGAAGCGCCGCTCGGCCTCATTCTCCTGCTGGTTTTGGGCGTGCTTTGGATTGCGGGCATCATCTGGGCGCTGCTGCAGCAGGCAGCCACCCTGCTTGAAATCCGCAAGGCCTACAAAGAAGCCGATTCAAGCCGCGGGCTTGCCGACAGCGCCGAAAAGTCCCGCTTTGAAGAAAGTAAGAAAGCCTTTCACGAAGAACTTGCCGCACTGGAACAGAAGTTTGCGGACACTGAAGCGCAGAACATAAAGGACCGGGACGCCTTCCGCGAAAAGCTTCTCACGCAGATTGCAGCGCTGCAGTCAACGCTTGCCGCGCTTGACGTCAAAATCGACGCGGTCGCCGAGAAAAACGGCGTGGAATTTAAACCCGCGGCTCCCGCTGATAAAAAGGCTAAGAGCGGCTTCTTCGGTTTTCTCGGTCACCGCGAAAAGGAACCGGCCAAACCCATCATGGCCGTTGAAAAGACACCGGTAAAAGAGTTGCCGGGCAACACCGGAACGGCTGAAAAAGAGCAGGCACAAGAACAGAAACGCTGAGAATCCGGACGATGGCAGACCATACCTACCGCTACCTCTCAGCCCTGGTATCACAGGGGAGTTTTTCGCAGGCTGCGCGCTACCTCGATATTTCGCAGCCTTCGCTGTCACAGTTCATTCAGCGCCTGGAAGCCGAAGCCGGCACCGAACTCATTGACCGCACGAGCCGCCCTTTAAGGCTTACGGCCGCCGGAGACTGCTTTCTGCAGACTGAGCGGCGCATTGAGCAGCTCCGGGACCTCAGAACCAAAGAGATCGCCGATATCGGCGCCGGCATCCGCGGGCACGTGAGGCTCGGAGTCTCCCAGTACCGCTCAAGCTACTTTCTGCCGCTGGTGCTGCCTCGGTTCAGAAGCCTTTTCCCCGCCATTGACATTACGCTGGTGGAAGCCACCAACGACGCACTCGAGACCTGTGCCGCCGACGGCACAACCGACGTCTCCATTGTGCTTGCGCCGGTTCTCAACAACGAACTCACCTACACAGCGCTTTACGACGAGAAAATCCTCATCGCCACGGCAGCGGACAGTGCTCTGGCAAAGTCCGTCCCTGAAACCAAGGCCGAATTTGACAAGCTCGATTTCTCGCGGCTTGATGCGGAACCCTTCATCACCTTGCGGCGAGGCCAGAAATTTCACCGGCTTTTCTGGAACCTCTCCTCGCGCTGCTCGGTTTCCCCGCGCATTGTGCTTGAGAGTGAATCCCCGATTGCGGCGCTGATGCTTGCAAGCGCCGGACTCGGTGCCACCTTTGTCACCGAAACACTCGCCCGGCGCTGCCCCACCGCTCAGCCCGTGCGCTTTTTTGAAATTGCGCCGCTCGTTCCCCCGCGTCAGGTCGTCGCGGCCTGGCGCAAGGACACCTATCTCAGCAAAGCCGCCCAAAGTCTCATTGATGTGATGCACACCGTCGGCGAACGTGAATTCCGCCACGGTTAATTTTTTCAAAAATTACGGGTTAACCCTTTATTTAAGAGTGATACTTCATTCATTATTCAGGGTTAACACGTAATTTCTTCGGAAAATTCTTCGATTTCCTTTCGTTTTAAGTAACGAATATTGACAAAAGTCAATCCTTAAATTTCCTTAAGGGAGCATGATTCGCTCAACAAGAAAGACAACCGGTGCGCGGTGAGTTTTCAGTGCATCCGGGACCCCAATCTCAAACAAAGGAAATCAGTCATGACGACTCCTGAACAAATCAAGTTCGCTCATACGCCGACTTCGGACGAAGTGATCGCCGGTGTTACGCTCAAGGACGCCAAGCGCGCAAGCAAGTGGACGGCCTACTTTGACGTGGCTCAGTCCGTTACGGGCCTGCTGCTCGGTCTGTTCCTCTTCTGCCACATGGCCTTTACGAGCTCCATTCAATTCGGCAAGGACCTCTTCTGGAACCTCATCCAGTGCTCCGGCCTTACCCCGATCTTCGGGCATGAACAGGTTTGGGCTCACTTCATCTTCGTGGCTGTGATCACGGTGCTCGTCATCATCCACGCTCTGTGCGCCTTGCGCCGCTTCCCGACCTCTTATAAGCAGCTGCGCGACATCTTCGCACACAACAAGTTTGTGCATCACACGGATACGCGTCTGTGGGTCATCCAGTTCGTGACCGCCATCATCCTCACCGCCACGGTCTTCCCGCACGTGATGGGCATGCTCACGGCTCCGTCTGAAATCGACCCCAACCTCTCCTCCGTTCACACCTATCACATGGGTCTCATTTGGACGTTCATCTTCCTCGTTGCCACGGAACTGCACGGCATGATCGGTCTGTACCGTCTCGGTGTTAAGTGGGACGTCATCAAGGGCCGCGCTCACGGCTTCCGTACGACGATGCTCGTGGTTGCCCTTCTCATGATCGTCTGCGGTGCCTTCACTGCCACGACCTTCTACATGAACGGCAAGCAGCTCGTTGAAAGCGACCAGGCCGCTGTCCGCTACGTGCCCCAGAACAACTGGTTTGCCAAGTAATCCTCTGCTGAAACTATCAGCTTAAGGTTACCCAAAGGCGTCGGTTAAGTCCGGCGCCTTTTTTGTATCTGCCTTTGATAAGATGCCGCCTCCTTTTCAGGGGAGTAGTTGGCTGAAAACTTCCGGGAACGCGTTTTGCGGCGCGGTTCCGAAGCAAACAGCGTCTGCATCAACAGACTCAGAGACCGGACGAACAAAAGCCCGGCCTTTGTGGTGCAGACTACGACAGGAGAGTCCCGAAACAAAACTCCGTCCGACAGCAAGACCTGCGAAAGACTGCCCGGCTTCTCTAACCCGAAGAAGTTGACATCCGGTCCGTCCTTCGTACGTGTTTTGTACCGTCAACTTCGCCTGAACCCATGTTTGAATCACTTCAGCTTATCGGCATCTCCACGGCTGTCGTCACGGCCGCTGAAATCGGGGATAAAACGCAGCTGCTTGCGTTTTTCCTTGCGGCGCGCTTTCGTGCGCCGATGCCCATCTGTCTGGGCATACTCGCCGCTACCGTCGCCAACCATGCCATAGCCGGACTTTTCGGCGCCTCCGTTGCCTCCTTCATCGATCCGGAGGTTCTGCGCTGGATTCTGGTAGCGGCCTTTCTCGCAATGGCCGTCTGGATTCTCATTCCCGACAAAATGGAAGAAGATTCCTGCGTCTTTGCACACAACCGCTTCGGCGTGTTCGGTACGACGTGTGTACTCTTTTTCCTTGCGGAAATGGGGGATAAAACGCAGATTGCCACAGTGGCCCTAGGTGCGAGCTACGCCACGAGCGTGATTTCCGTCGTTACCGGCACCACGCTCGGCATGCTGCTTGCGGACGTCCCCGCGGTCTTTATCGGCAACAAACTCTCCGAGAAACTCTCCATGAAGTGGATGCGCCGGATCGCTGCCGCCATCTTTGTGCTTCTTGCGGTTTTGGCAGCCGTTGCCGACGCTCCCAACGTCTGATCCCTCCCGTTTTGCCTACGGGAAATCCGCCGTTACTTCATTGAGATTGACTCTCAAACGAAAAGCGGCGGTTTATTTTTAAGGGTATCTACGGATATTCCAGGGTTGTCTCACTCTAAAAGCTTGACTAGTATCAAAAGTGAGAGGTCTCGTTTACAAAAATAAAAACCGGACGGGGCTGAACCGATAACCGCAGCAGGCAAACCCTTGCGTCGCCTGCTCCACCACGGGGAGACAAATTAAATGTCCCAACACGAATCGAGCATTGAGATTGGTGCGTTAAGCAACAAGACCAAGCTCATACCCCTCATTCTGGGCCCGCTTTTGGCGCTCGCCTTTTACTTCATCCTGCCGGAAACGTACACGACGCCCGCGGGCGAGACCGCACAGTTTTCCCATGCGGGCCGCGCCTGTGCTTCCGTCGTGCTCTGGATGGGCATCTGGTGGTTTACCGAAGCCGTGCCGATTGCAGTCACGGCGCTTCTGCCCATCGTAATCTTTCCGCTTTTCGGGATCACCACGCCCGCTGAAGCGCTGAAGAACTACGCCAACAGCACGATCTACCTCTTTATGGGCGGCTTTCTGATTGCCGCAGGTATTGCCCGCTGGGGTCTTGACCGCCGCATTGCGCTTCTCACGATCCGCATCGTGGGCACGCGCCCGCAGCAGATCATTCTGGGCGTGATGCTGGCAACGGCGTTTCTGTCGGCTTGGGTGAGCAACACCGCCACCGCCGCCATGATGCTGCCGATTGCCATTGCCATCATGGGTGTGGTGCGCCGCAAAAGTAAGCTCGATGCGCCCGATGTGCGGGAACACAACTTTAATGTCTGCCTTTTGCTGTCCATTGCCTACGGCGCCAGCCTCGGCGGTATGATCACCCTGATCGGTACGCCTCCGAACGGCATCTTCGTGCGGTTTGTGGAACAGACCTACAACGAACAGGTGAGCTTTCTTGAGTGGCTCAAGATTTCGCTGCCCGTGGGCATCGGGCTTCTGGCCGCCACCTACATCATCATGACGAAGTTTCTCTTCCGTCAGCAGATTGATGCGATCGAAGGTGGACGCCAATGGGTGTCGGCGGAGCTTGCTTCGCTCGGCAAACTCTCCCGCGGCGAAAAGATCGTCCTCACGGTCTTTGTCTGCGCGGCGCTTCTCTGGGTGCTCGGGCCCTACCTGAGAGCCCTTGAAATCGGCGGCATGAAGCCTCTTAAGCCCATGAGCGACGCCGTGATTGCCATGGGCGCGGGCATCATCCTCTTCATTATTCCGGTTGACTACAAAAAAGGTATCCACGCGCTTGACTGGTCAAGCGCTTCGGAAGCGATCAGCTGGGACGTGCTGCTTCTCTTCGGGGGCGGTCTCACGATGGCTGCGGCCATTCAGAGTACCGGTGCCGCACAGGTCGTGGGCTCTGCCGCCATGGGGCTTTCGGGCCTTCCGGACTGGGGGATCACGACGGGCGTGACCGCCATTGCCGTCATGGCTTCGGAATTTACCTCCAACACGGCGCTCGCCGCCACGATGATGCCGCTTGTGGCCGCGATTTCTGAGTCGCTAAAGATCAATCCTGAGACGCTGCTTCTCTGCACCACGTTCGGCGCCTCCTGCGCGTTCATGATGCCGGTGGGTACGCCTCCGAACGCCATGGTCTTCGGTACCGGCAAAATCCGGATCGGCGAAATGATCCGCGCGGGTATCTGGCTTAACATCGTCGCAATCATCCTGATTCCGCTGCTTTGCATCCTCATTGCGCCGGGGATTCTGAGTAGCCTCCAGGCACCGCTCTAAAACACGCACCTGAGCAAACGGCCGGACTTTACGTTCGGCCGTTTTTTACCGCACGGAGATTTCTGAGAGGATTCTTCTCACGGTCTGCGAGAGCCCCGTCTGCCAGGGCCCTGCCTCAATGTCGAAGACGCGGTGAAGGCGATCTGTTGCGAGGACACAATTTAAGGGCCTGACGGCCGCAAAGGCAATGTCCTTTGTTTTTACCTCAGTCAGTTTTCCCCGCACGGCCAAGCCTTCCTGCGTGAGGCAGTCCCGGATAAAGCAGGCTGCCTCAAAGCGCGTTGTAACGCCTGAGGACGCTACGTGATAAAGGCCGCCTGCCGCCCGGTTCTGCCCAACGGCGGAAAGCACCTGCCAGGCAATTTCCGCTGCCGTGCGGGCTGCGGTGGGAGCCCCCTTCTGATCACCGGCGACACGCAGGTCACCTCCGGCCAAAAGGCCTTTCACAACCCAGGGGACAAAGCCCCTCACGGTACTTGCGTGCACCCAGCCCACGCGCAGTACGGCGCCGCCTTCACGGATAACGGCCGCTTCGCCTTCGGCTTTACTGCGGCCGTAGACGTTAACGGGCGAAACGGGATCGGCTTCCGTATAGGCCCCATTTTTTGTGCCATCAAAAACGTAGTCGGTGCCGAAATGAATGAAGGGCACGACCCGCATGCGGCACCAGTGCGCAATGAGCTCCGGCGCCTGGGCATTGACGGCAAAGGCGGCCGCGGATTCTGTTTCCGCCCGATCCACCGCCGTGTATGCCGCGGCGTTAATGACTGCTTCAGGGCTGTACGACTCAAGTGCCGACCAAAGAGCGCTTTCGTCCGTGAGATCAAGCGCCGCGTGCATGAGACCAACGGCCTTCACGCCCGGCGGCACACGCTTCATGAGGCTTTTTCCGATCTGGCCTCCCGCGCCCAGGACCAGGACCGTCATGCCGCCGCCTTTTTTCGGGACGCACTCTTTTTCGCAGGCTTTACACCGGTGCGTGCAAGTTCTTCCCTCAGATACTTTCCGGTAAGGCTTGCAGGGCACGCGGCAATCACGTCTGCCGGGCCTTCGGCAACGAGTTCCCCGCCCCTGGCGCCTCCGTCCGGGCCGATATCCACGATCCAGTCGGCAAGGCGGATCACGTCCAGATTGTGTTCAATGACAATCACCGTGTTGCCGAGCGCCGTGAGTTTGCGAAGCACCTTCATTAAGGCCGCCACGTCATCAAAATGCAGCCCCGTGGTGGGTTCGTCCAAAATGTAGAGCGTGCTTCCCGTATCGCGCCTTGAAAGTTCTTCGGCAATCTTGATGCGCTGGGCTTCACCGCCTGAGAAAGTCACCGCGCTTTGCCCCAGGCGGATGTAGCCGAGGCCCACTTCTTCAAGCGTTCTCAATTTTCTTGAAACCGCCGGAAAGGCCGAGAAAAAGTCCGCCGCCTCCGAAGCCGTCATATTGAGCACGTCGCAGATGTTTTTCCCCTTGTACTTTACTTCCAGCGTTTCGCGGTTGTAGCGCCGTCCCTGACAGGTGCTGCAGGTGACGTAAACGGGCGGCAGAAATCCCATCTCAATTTTGATGACGCCGTCGCCCTCACAGGCTTCGCAGCGCCCGCCCGGCGTATTAAAGGAAAAACGCCCTGAGTCGTAGCCGCGTTCAATCGCCGCGGGCGTCTGCGCAAAGATATCGCGGATACTCGTGAAAAACCCCGTGTAGGTTGCGGGGTTGGAGCGCGGCGTCTTTCCGATCGGGCTCTGGTCCACGTCGATCACCTTGTCAATGAGATCCAGCCCGTCGATGCGGTCGTATTCAAGCGGCCGCTCTTTCGTGTGGTTAAAGTGCCGTCTGAGCGCGGCGCCCAGCGTGTCGTTCACAAGCGTTGACTTCCCTGAACCCGACACCCCGGTCACCACCGTCACCGCCCCCACCGGGAAGTGACAGGTGAGGTTTTTGAGGTTGTGCCCACGCGCGCCTTCCAGTGTCAGAAACTGAGTCATTTCTTTCGGACGCCCCTTGCCGTCGTCTTCCACGCGGGCGCGCCCCGAGAGGTAGGCGCCGGTTTTGGAGGCGGGGTTTTGAGCCACCTCCGCGGGCGTCCCCTGCGCGATCACTTCGCCGCCGTGCTCGCCGGCGCCCGGCCCGATATCCACGATGTAGTCGGCGGCGCGGATCACATCGATGTCGTGTTCAACCGCAACCACGGTGTTGCCGGCTTCAGAGAGCCGCTTCATCATGGCAATCAGTTTTTCGTTGTCTCTCTGATGCAGCCCGATCGTGGGTTCATCCAGCACATACGTAACGCCTGTGAGGCCCGAACCGATCTGACCTGCAAGACGGATACGCTGCATTTCGCCCCCTGAAAGGGTGGAAGCCTCACGGTTTAACGTCAGATACCCCAGGCCCACGTCACAGAGAAACGCGAGGCGCTTTAAAAGTTCGGCAACGGGCCCCTCTGCGACGGCCTTGCGCTCGGGCGAAAAGGTGAGCTCTCTGAGTGTGTCGCGTGCGTCCGTTAGACTCATGGCCGTGAGTTCGGCAATATTGACGCGCGAGTCACCTTCACCGAGATAAACGTCCAGCACTTCTTTCCTGTAGCGGGCTCCCCCGCACTCCGGGCACACCGACACGGTGCGCATTTGTTTCAGCCCCACGCGGGCGGCTTCACTTCTTTTACGCTCCCAGTCGTGGTCCAACGCGCCGATCACGCCCGTAAAACCGCCTTCCCTGCCGTCACCGTACAAAATGAAGTGCTGCACCTCGGGCGAGAGTTTTTTCCAGGGCGCCGCGAGGTTAAAGCCCATTTTGTCGGCAAGGCGCTCCAGAATCTGCCAGTTGGCGCGGCTTTTCGGAGACCATCCGCACACGGCGCCTTCGCCCAAGGAGAGCTCCGGATCGCGGACCACAAGGTGCGGATCAAACTGATCCACGCGCCCCGTGCCCTCACACTTGGGGCAGGCCCCGAGCGCGTTATTAAAGGAAAACATCGGGGGCGTGGGTTCTGCGGCACTGTAGCCGCACACGGGGCAGCCGTAGCGGGTGGAAAAGCTTTGCTCCGGGAAGTTGCCTTCCATCGGCGCAAGAATGGCTTTGCCGTCACTTAACCGCACCGCCGCCTCAAAGCTTTCGGCAAGGCGCGAGCGTGACTGATCGCTGATTTTGAGGCGGTCGACGACGGCTTCAAGCGTGTGAACGCCGTCGGTTTTGTCGCCTAAAAGCTCTTCGGTCGCGCTCACTGCTCCGTCAAGCCTTACGCGCACAAAGCCCCGGCGGCTCATTTCCGCTGCCGCCTGCCCCACCACTAGGCGCGTGTCGCGGGAAACGGGCGCCAGAATCATGACTTTCGTCCCTTCGGGAAGCTTTAACGCGGCGTCCACCATATCATGAATGCCACAGCGCGACAACGGCACATGGTGCTCGGGGCAGTACGGGCGCCCTGCGCGGGCAAACAAAAGCCTCAGATAGTCGGCTGCTTCCGTAACGGTTGCGACCGTGGAGCGTGAACCGAGCGTTCCCGTGTGCTGTTCAATGGAAATCGAAGGGGAGAGCCCCTCGATGCTGTCAACGTCGGGCTTATCCAGAACGTCCATAAAGCGCCGTGCGTAGGAGCTCACGCTTTCGGCGTAGCGCCTCTGGCCTTCGGCGTAAAGGGTATCGAAGGCAAGCGAACTTTTGCCGGACCCCGAAAGCCCCGTGATTACCGTGAGCTTGTTGCGGGGAATATCGACGTTCACATTTTTCAGGTTGTGCGTGCGTGCGCCGCGGATACGGATCCAGTCGTTTGCCATAGCGTTTCACAGTGCCGGAACGAAAAAAGTGGTCAGAAGCTTTCTCTTAAGGCTCAGAAAGAAAGAACCTACTAATATAGCCCGCACAACGAAAAAACACACGTCAGACATTCAGACAGACGTGCCAGAAGAACCGTCTCAAGATGACCTCGCCCGCTGATCCCCGTCGCTTTACCCCCGTCGAACGCCGTTCCGCCCTGTCGCTGGGCTCAATTTTTGCCCTGAGGATGCTCGGGCTTTTCCTGATTCTTCCGGTCTTTGCCGTTTATGCACGGCACCTGCCCGGCGGGGAAAGCGCCTTTGCCGTTGGACTCACGCTCGGTATTTACGGGCTCACTCAGGGGATTCTGCAGATTCCCTTCGGGGCGGCAAGCGACCGCTGGGGGCGAAAACCCGTGATCGCCGCGGGGCTTCTGATTTTTGCCGCAGGCAGCATCCTTGCCGCCCTGGGCAGCGACATCTGGACCGTGATGGTCGGCCGGGCGCTGCAGGGAATGGGAGCGGTCTCAGCCGCCGTCACCGCCATGATTTCCGACTCGGTCCGTGACCGGGTGCTCACCAAGGCCATGGCAATTGTGGGCTCTTCGATCGGCCTTACCTTTGCGTTTTCGCTTGTAGCCTCTCCGGTTCTTGCGCACTACATCGGCGTGAGCGGCCTTTTCTGGCTTACGGCCGTCTTGTCGCTTGCCGCCGTCTGGGTCACGTACCGCGTGGTACCCGATGCGCCTCTCGTAAGAAAAGAAGCCGGCACTGGCTCTAACTGGAAAGCTACCGTCTTTAACCCGGATCTGCTGCGGTTAAATGCCGGAATTTTTATCCTTCACATGGCGATGATGGCCGTCTTTGTCGTGATTCCGGTGGAGATGAGCCGCCTGGGCCTTCCGGTGTCTGAGCACTGGCAGGTGTATCTGCCCGCCGTGATCCTGAGCTTTGGCGTGTTGATGCCGTCTATCTCAAGGGCTGAGCGGGCAGGTAAAATGAAAACGCTTTTTCTCGTAGCCGTTTTGCTGCTCGCGTGTGTTTTCGCGGGTTTTGCCGCTGCCGACGAAAGTCTTGCCGCCATCGGCGTGCTGTTGTTTGCGTTTTTCTGCGGCTTTAACATTCTGGAGGCAACACTGCCCTCCTTTGTGTCAAGAACCGCTGATACGTCTGCCAAGGGCCTGGCCCTGGGCGTTTACAACACCACGCAGAGCATCGGTCTTTTTGTCGGAGGCGCCTTGGGCGGATGGCTGTCGCAGACATTCGGCCGCACGGGTGTTTATGCATTTTGTCTGGTGATGATGCTTGTCTGGTTTTTCATCGCCCGAGGTATGACGCCCCCTGCGGCGAAGGCCCGCGAACGCGGTGAGGAAATCAAAATCTGACGATATTTTTTAGGAACGATTTACCATGGCATCAGTCAACAAAGTCATTCTGATCGGCAACCTCGGGCGTGATCCCGAGACCCGCTACACCGCCGAAGGGGGACTTGCGATCTGCTCGATCACAGTCGCCACATCTCGCCGCTACAAAGATGCCCAGGGTGCCCTGCAGGAAGAAACCGAATGGCACCGCGTCGTTCTTTTCGGGCGCCAGGCCGAAGTCGCCCAAACCTACCTTAAAAAGGGTAATCCCGTCTACATTGAAGGGCGTCTGAGAACCCGCAAATACACCGACAAGCAGGGTGTGGAGCGCTTCAGCACCGAAATCGTTGCCGAATCCCTGCAGTTTTTAGGCGCAAGAAACGCCGCAACGCCTCCGTCGCATACGGCATCTCAGCCGCACGCCGCACCTGCCGCGCAAAGCGCTCAGCCCGCGGCTTCGGCGCAATCGCTCTCTGAAGACGACGTGCCGTTTTAATCTTTGAATCTCGCAAAAACAGACCGGACGGCTCTCCCCTCATCTGAACTTTGTCCGGTTCTTTAATCCTGTACCAAAGACAAGAAGAAAACAGAGGTTTTTTATGTCTGCAACAGCATCCTGGGGGTCTCGCCTCGGATTTATTCTCGCCAGCGCCGGCTCCGCCGTGGGCCTCGGGGCCATCTGGAAGTTCCCGTATATGTCGGGCAGTAACGGCGGCGCCGCCTTCATGATTCCGTACATTCTCTTTACGCTCACTATCGGCGTGGCGATGCTTCTGGCCGAATACGCCGTGGGCCGCGCGGGCCGGGCAGGCGCCGTCGGGTCCTTAAAGAAGGTCGCGGGCCGCTGGTGGGGTATTTTCGGCTTTATCGGGATGCTCACGGGCTTTACAATCCTCTGCTTTTACTCGGCCGTGGGCGGCTGGTGCCTTAAGTATCTTGTGGACGCCGTGCTCGGTAACGGCCTCATTAAGGATGCCGCACTTTTAAATTCCCATTTCGGTGCCTTTGTGAGTAACGGCCCGGTGAGTTTTGCCTACCAGGCGGTCTTTCTGATTTTAAACGCCGTCGTTGTTTTGGGCGGCGTCAACACCGGGCTTGAGCGACTCTCCAAGGTCCTGATGCCGCTGCTCTTTATCCTGATGTTGATTCTCATCGTGAGGGGACTCACGCTTCCCGGTGCCGTCAAGGGGCTTGAATATCTCTTTTTGCCGCGCTGGGATCAGTTCACGTCGTCCTCGGCCTTTAACGCCATGGGGTTTGCGTTTTTTTCGCTGTCGCTTGGCGCGGGCACCATGGTGACCTACGCCTGCTACCTCTCGGAAAAATCCAACCTTGTGACTTCCACCGCGTGGGTCGCGGTGCTCGCGATCTTCTCAGCACTCTTGGGCGGCCTCATGGTAATGCCCACGGTCTTTGCGTTCGGGCTTGACCCCAACGCGGGCCCCGGTCTCACCTTCGTCACGATGCCCGCAATTTTTGCGCAGCTTCCGGCGGGTCAGTTCTTTGCCGTTGCCTTCTATCTGTGCCTGGTGTTTGCGGCTCTCACAAGCTCCGTTTCGATGCTTGAGGCCGTTGTGGGCACCGTGAGCAACGAACTGCACTTTACCCGCCGCAGCATTGTGGTGGGCGGCACGATCGTTGCAATGATTGTGGGCCTTTTCTGCGACTTAAGTTTCGGCGCCCTCGCTGACTTCAAGATCTTCGGCAAGACCGTCTTTGATCTGCTCGATTACCTCACGAGTAACGTGGGAATGCCCTTGTCGGCCATGGGCTTTTTGATCGCTGCCGCCTGGGTTGCGTGGAAAAACTACACCGCGCATCAGCTGCAGACCGTTAAGCCCTTAAGCGCCCTGCAGCTCAACACGATCCGCTTCTTCATGGGCATTCTCGCTCCGTTCATGATCGTGATCGTGGTCGCGACAAACATCTGAGGCAGCTGAAACCTCACCGGACCGCAGAAAGACGTCTTCCGTTAGGTTTTTCTGCGGTCGTCAGTAACGCCATGGGTTTGCTCTCGCTCAGCGCCGGCGTCATGGTGACCTATGCGGGCTACCTCTCGGAAAAATCAAACCTCGTCACATCCACCGCGTGAGTTGCGGTGCTCGCGATTTTCTCAACTGTGCTGGGCGGCCTCATGGTGATGCCCACGGTCTTTGCCTTCGGCCTTGACCCCAACGCCGGTCCGGGCCTTACCTTCGTCACGATGCCCGCAATTTTTGCGCAGCTCCCGGCGGGCCAGTTCTTTGCCGTTGCCTTCTATCTGTGCCTTGTGTTTGCGGCGCTCACGAGTAACGTCGGGATGCCCTTGTCGGCCATGGGCTTTCTGATTGCCGTCGCGTGGGTTGCCTGGAAAAAGCACACCGTCAGACAGCTTCAGACCGTAAGGACGTTAACGCCTTTTGAGCTCGGTACAATTCGCTTCTTTATGGGTATCCTTGCTCCGCTGATGATTCTCATCGTCGTCGCAACGAACATTTGATTTTTGATTTTTCGAGATTTTTGCCGCTATGGCTTCTGTTAATAAAGTAATTCTGATCGGTAACCTGGGGCGCGACCCCGAAACCCGCATGACCGCCGACGGCCGTCCCATCTGCTCTTTGGCGCTTGCCACCACGCGCCGCTACAAGGACAGCCAGGGCGCACTGCAGGAAGAAACCGAATGGCACCGCGTGACGCTTTTCGGGCGCCAGGCTGAAGTGGCCCAGCAGTACCTCAAAAAGGGCAACCCCGTCTACATCGAAGGCCGCATCCGCACGAACCGCTACACCGACAAGGACGGAATCGAGCGCTGGAGCACGGGCATCATCGCCGAATCCATGCAGCTTTTAGGCAGCCGCAACACCGCCGCAGGCGGCCAGTCCCAGCCGGGCGGCTACGGCGCTCCCGCGGGCGACGACGGCTTTGAGTCGCCGCGCCGCGCGCCGGCTGCGCGTCCCGCCGCACCGGCCCGCAGCGCCGATGAAATCGCTGAAGACGATGTACCGTTCTAAAGCATCAGGCATCTCATCCTGATACGTCAAAAGCCGCCGGCACAGACTGCCCGGCGGCTTTTTCATACGGTTTAAAACGCGTTATTCGTGGCGCACGGCTTCAATGGGATCGAGCCTTGCGGCGTTTCTTGCCGGGAAGTACCCGAAGATAATGCCCGTTAATGCAGCAAAACCGAAGGACACGATATTGATCGTGAGGTCAAAGACGTAGGGCAGATCCATCACGGTCGTGAGAACAGCCGAAGCCCCGAAGGCCAGAATCACCCCGAGCACGCCTCCGAGACAGGCAAGCACCACTGCTTCAATCAGAAACTGCATCAGCACTTCGTCTGCGGTTGCGCCGATCGCAAGACGCACACCGATTTCGCGGGTGCGCTCGGTCACGGAGACAAGCATGATGTTCATGATGCCGATGCCGCCCACAAGAAGGCTTACCGCTGCGACCGCACCCAGAAGCATCGTCATGATCTGCGTCGTGGAAGCGACCTTTTCGGCAATTTCAGCGGTATCCAGAATCGAGAAATTGTCGATATCCCCGGCCGAGAGCGACCGGCGCTCCCGCATCAGATCCTTTAAAGAGGATTTGAGCGCCTCGCGGTCACTGTCCGGGCTGATGCTGATCAAAATCGTGCTCACGCGGGTACTACCCACCAGGCGCCGTGCGGCCGTATTAAAGGGAATCACCACGAGGTCGTCCTGGTCTCCCCCCATCGCGGCCGACCCTTTTTCCGTCAACAGGCCCATGACGCGGCAGCTGAAGTTACCGACTCTGAGCATCTCGCCCACCGGATCGCCCGCGCCCCAGAGCTCCTTACGCACGGTGTTGCCGATCACACAGACACTTGACCCCGCACGCTCTTCCGCGGGCTCAAAAAAGCGCCCCTGGGTTAACGTGCGGTTATCCGTCGTGAAGTAATCGTTGGTGGTGCCGATCACGCTTGTGGACCAGTTTTTACCCTGCGCCACAACCGTCGTCGAGCGCGAAGTCTGAGGGGCGGCGGAGACGACGCCTGCGACCTGACTTTCAATCGCCTCAATGTCGGCAAGCTTAAATGAGGGGGCTCCGGCTGCGCCCCCCGGGCCCATACGCTGCCCCGGCCGGAGCATGAGCTGATTGCTGCCGAAACTTTCGATTTCGGCGCGCACGGCCTGCGTGGCACCGTTACCGATCGTCACCATGGTGATCACGGCCGCCACACCGATGACGATGCCCAAAACCGTCAGAAGGGACCGCATCGGATTGCGGCGGATCTGCCGGAATGCCAGAAGAAATGCGTTACCAAGCATCGCCTACCTCCCGGGCTGCAGGTTGTCGCCTGCGACCATGCCGTCCAAAAAGTGAATGCAGCGCCGTGCGTACGCCGCCATCTCCGGCTCATGCGTCACCAAAAGCACGGTGATGTTTTCGCTTTTGTTGAGATCCGTGAGAAGCTCCATGATTTCGACGCTTCGGCGGCTGTCAAGGCTCCCCGTGGGTTCGTCGGCAAGTAAAAGGAGCGGGTGCGTGACGATTGCGCGGGCAATGGCCACACGCTGCTGCTGGCCGCCGGAGAGTTCCGCGGGCGTATGGTGTTCCCACTCGAGCAACCCCACACGATCCAGGGCCTTTCTTGCCGCCTCATGGCGCTCTTTGGCGGGGACCCCACGGTAAAGCAAAGGCAGTTCCACGTTTTCCTGCGCCGTGGTGCGCGCAAGGAGATTAAACCCCTGAAACACAAACCCCATGCAGCGGCGCCGCAAAAGAGCGCGCTCATCTTTGGTGAGCGTTTCCACATGCACGCCTTCAAAGAGGTACTCCCCGGAGGTGGGGCTGTCGAGGGCCCCGATGATATTCATCGTGGTGGACTTACCTGACCCCGAAGGGCCCATCACCGCAAGAAATTCCCCCTGATGCACGGTAAAGGAAACACCCTTTAAGGCATCAAACGCAGCGGCTCCGACGCCGTAGCGCTTCGTGATGTTTTTAAGTTCAATAAGCGGCGTTTCGGACATTGGCACTACCCCGCTTTAAGCGCCCGCAGCGCTTTTTAACTGCTGCGTAATGACTTTGTCACCGGCCTTGATGTCTCCCGAGAGAACTTCGGTCATCTTGCCGTCGGTAAGCCCCGTGCGGATCGTAACCGCCTGCGCGGCACCGTCTTTGAGCACGTAGACCGTGCGTTCGCGCTCGGCCTGCTGGATGCGTTCCTTTACCTGCTTTACGCGCGTTCTCGGCGGCGGCATCATGAAGGAGACGGAACTTGCGGCGGCCGCAGTCTGCGGACGAAAACGGAATGCCGTATTGGGTACGAGCAGCACATTGTCGCACCGTGCGGTTTCAATCGTTGCCGTTGCCGTCATCCCGGGCCTCAGAAGCAGTTCCTTGTTGGGAACGTTGAAGTACCCGGTGTAGGTGACAACCTTCGTGGTTTCGTTGGTAGTGGCGCCGTAGGCGACTTTCGAGAGCCGCGCCTCAAACTTACGGTCCGGGAAGGCTGCGACCGTAAAGTCGGACCCCTGACCCGGGGCCACCCGTCCGACGTCGGCTTCATCGATGTCGGCTTTAAGTTCGAGTTCCCTTAAGTCCGTTGCGACCGTAAGAAGTTCGACTGCCTGAAGGCTTGCCGCAACCGCGTAGCCCGGTTCCACCGAGCGCGTGAGCACTACGCCGTCAACGGGCGACTTAATTGAGGCCTTGGAGAGGTTTGTGAGCTGCGTCTCAAGCGTGGCGGTGGCGTCTTCAATGGAAGCTTTGGCTGAAGCGACCGAAGCCTCAGCCTTTAAAACAGTGGCCCGCTGCTCGTCAAGCTCCGTGCGCGAGGGGAGTTTTCCGCCCGACGTGCGGTTTAATTCCTCAAGACGCGCCATCTTGGCTTTGGCTTCAACGACGGTGGCGTTGGCTTCCCCGAGCTGCGCCTTGGCGCTGGAGAGCGCGGCGCGGGCCTGATTGACGGCACTTTCAAGTTTTGCCGTATCAAGTTCAATCAAAACGTCCCCGGCCTTGACGGTGCTGTTCACATCGACGTTGACTTTGGCGACGATGCCGGAAAGTTCACTGCCGATACTGACGCTTCGCACCGGATTGAGTGTCCCGGTTGCGGTCACCGTAACCGTGATGTTGCCGGTGGTGAGCGCCTGCGTTGCATAACTCGGTTTGGCGGCACCCGAACCGAAATGCCACCAAGCCGCACCGCCCGCCGCGGCCGCAATCACCACAGCGGCCGCCAAAATCCGGCGGCGGCTTTTTTTCGCGGGGTTTTCACCCAGAAGCGTCTGTTTGTCCATAGCTTTACTCATTTGTTAATCCCCGCTTTTTCCTGAATCCGTTTGTCGGCAGCGGCCTCTTCGGCCGCACGCTTTTCAATGTCAGTGAGCATTGCTCTCACCTCGTCGGCGGGTTCCCAGCCGCCCCCTAAAGCGCGGTAGAGCATCACCAGACCCGTGGCGAGATCCGCATCGTTTGTGGCCGTGCTTTCAAGCGCAGAAAGAAGCGTTCTCTGCGTCGTGAGCACATTCTGGTAATCCACAAGCCCCGCCTTGTACTGCTGCATGGTGAGGTCAGCGGCTGATTCCGCATAACTTAACGCGCGCTGCAGGGGCTTTTTACGGGTCTCGGCCGTGGAAATCATCGTGAGCGCGTTTTCGGTTTCTTCCAGTGCCGTCACAAGTGTCGCCGTATAGGAGGCGCGCGCCTGATCAAGCTGCGCCAAAGCTTGCTCAGAGGCCGTCACCTGCTTACCCCAATTCAATAGCGGCATGGAAAGCGCTCCGGCAAGCGCCGCAATACCGGTGCCGGAAGCACCGAGCGTTGCGATCGTTGCGGCCTGCGTGCCGAGATTTCCGGAGATCGTGAGAGCCGGGAACCACTGGGAACGCGCCTCGTAGACGCGGTCGCTTGCCGCCGCGACCGTCAGTTCCGCGGCACGCATATCGGGCCGCTGCGAGAGAGTCTGCGCGGGCACGGCCACGGCAAACGCGGCGGGCGCCGAAGGCACTGCATCGGGTTCGGTGAGTTTTAACTGCATGACATTGGTGACCGTGAGCCGCGCGAGCGCATTTTTGTACTGCGTGATGCTCTGCCGCATCATCGCAAGCGACGCGCTTGAAGCCTCACGGTTACTCATCGCCTGATCAAGCTCTGCCTGATCCGCCAGCCCCGCGTTAAAGCGCCACTGCGCAATCTGAGCGGCCTCCGAGTAATTCTTGAGCATCTGTGCGGCAACGGCGTACTTCACGCACGCAAGCGCGTGCCCAATGTAGTTTTGGGCCACTTCGCCCGCCACGGTAATGCGCACGTCTTCAAGACTTAAAAGCGAAGCCGCTGCCTCGTAAACCGCCGCCCTGCGCGCGGCGATGTTGCCGCCCGCAAGCGACATCGACCAGGCGCCCTCCCCTTGCACGCCCCAGCGTGTCGTCGAAGCCTCTCCCATCACGCGGCTCGCGGACCCCGACCCCGAAAGATCAAGCGTCGGAAAAAGCGACGCGGTGGCGTCATCGGCCGACGCTGCGGCGCTTCTCAGATTCGCAAGCGCCGATTTGATATCGGTGTTTTTGGCCAAAGCCGCATCAATGAGGCCCGTGAGTTCCGGGTTCTGCCACTCGCGCCACCAGTTGCGGTTGACTTCAGCCGTCGGAACCATCCGCACGCCTTCAGGCAGCACCTGCTGCCAGGTCCAGCTCTCCCCGACGGCCGCCTGATCGGTCTGCGTCATCACGGCCTGCGAGGCGCAGCCTGTGAGCGCCAGAAGCGCGGAGCCCGCGGCCGCGGCAAGAAGCCTGCACCTGACGGTTTTGGTTTTTCGTGTCTGCGTTCCCATTTTTTCTTATCCTTTTGCGGCAAACAGTCCTTTTTGTTCCCTGAATTGTTGCGGATTGACCCGTTAAAGTTCCTTAAGCCCGGGTAAAGAACTGCAAAGGAACTGCAAAGAGGCGAAACCAAACACAGGCGCATGAGGCGCGGCGCGTCAAAGTTGTGTACGATTCCCGGCAACAATTCCCATTGGCCCACCACAAACCCGCAGGCATGCCGCCTGCCAGCACTCAAAGGATCTGAGCCGACCATGTTCTCCCGTCCGCCGAAAATTCTGATTATCGATGATGACGTTGAGCTTGTCACACTGCTTGTGGATTACCTCACGCTCGAGGGTTTTGCGACCACTCCCTCGCACTCAGGGCCCGCGGGCCTGGCGGCACTTGCCAAAGACACGTTTGACCTCATTATTCTCGACGTCATGATGCCGGGGATGTCCGGGACCGAAGTGCTCGCAAAGATCCGCGAGACCAGTCAGACACCGGTGCTGATGCTCACCGCCAAGGGCGATCCCGTGGACAGGATTTTGGGACTTGAGCTCGGCGCGGACGACTACGTTCCTAAGCCCTGCCCGCCCCGGGAGCTTGTTGCCCGCATGCGCGCCATTCTGCGCCGCAGCAAAAACAGTGAATTCGGCCGCGGTCCCTTAACCGCGGGGCCCCTGTCAATCGATATGGCGCAGAGAACGGCAAGCCTTAACGGAAAGTCCGTGACGCTCACCGGGACTGAATTATTGCTGCTGGAAATGCTTGCGCGTCAGGCCGGAAAACCGGTTGCCAAGACGGAAATCTATCCGCGCGTTTTAGGCCGCCCCATGGGGCGCTATGACCGCGCAATCGACGTACACATCAGTTCCATCCGCCATAAACTCGCGGACATTTCGCCGACGGCGGTTTCCATTGAAAGCATCCGCGGCGTGGGCTATCAGCTCGTTGTGCACGCAACGCCTGAGGGCGCGGCGTAAAAGAGGGCGGCCCGCGGCCCCGACAAGGACAACCCATGCGTCTCAAACCGACTCAGTTTTTGCGGTCCGGCGGCATTTTTCTGCAACTTTTCGCCGGGCTTTGGGCAGCGCTTTTCATTCTCGGGTTTCTTGTCTGGGTCGCCAGTGAAAACTACCAGCAGGTGCCGCGCAATTTCGGCGACATTGAAAGCGGACGGGCCGCACAGCGCGCCGTGAATAACGCAATCGGTATCTACCACTGGGGCGGCCGCGAGGTGCTCGTGAGCTGGCTTACCGACAAAACGAGCAACAACCGCCCGGAAGTCTTTGTCACCGACGCCGACGGCAATGAAATCAGCGGCCGCAAGGTGCCGGAAAAAGCCGCCGAAAGCCTCAGGCACCCCACCGCTGAACAGTACATTCTGCAGCCCTGCCGCATGATGCCCGGGATGGGGCCGGGAATGGGCATGGGCCGCGGCATGATGATGGGGCGGACTCATATGAGGGGCAACAACATCGACTGCCTCAACCTTAACTTCTTTGCCGTACGCACGGACCTGCCGCCGAGAAACCTCTTTTCGGCTTTTTGGCACACGCCCCTTTGGGTGCACATCCTTTTTGCGCTTTTGGCGACAAGCATTGCCGCAGGGCTTCTTGCCTGGCGCTTTGCGCGCCCCATCAAAAAACTCGACTGGGCGATGCGGCGGGCTTCCGAAGGCGACCTGACCGTCCGTGTGGCGCCTGAAGTCGGGCACAGCTACGACGAAATCGGGGCTCTGGCGCAACGCTTTGACGCAACCACTGAAAAGATTAACGGCCTCATTGCCCGGCAAAAGCGCCTCTTTCATGACGTAAGCCACGAATTGAGAAGCCCCCTGGCGCGCATTGAAATTGCGGTTGCAATTGCCGAAAAAAATCCCGAGCGCCGCGGGGAACTTTTAACGCGCATTGAAAAAGACGTGCAGGCCTTAGACGCCCTCGTTGATGAACTTCTCACCTACGCGCGGCTTGACGACAACGCCCCGATGGATTTTGTGGAAACCGATGTTGTGCCGCTGCTTGAAGACATCGTTGAAAACGCGCGCTTTGAGGGAACGCCGCGGCACGTAGCGGTGACGCTTGACGCACCTGCCGCGCAGACACTGAAACTTCATGTGGACAGCTTCGGGCGCGCTGCGGAAAACATCATCCGCAATGCGCTGAGGTATTCGCCTGAGGGCGGCACGGTTACGGTGACCGCGAAAAAAGAAGCCGACAACTTTGTGATCCGCGTCTCTGACGAAGGTCCCGGGATGGACCCCGAGGACCTTGCCAAAATCTTTCAGCCCTTTGTGCGCGGTAAAAATGAAGCCACAGGGTCGGGCTTTGGGCTGGGTCTTGCGATTGCCAAGCGCGCCGCAGAGCGCCACGGCGGGAGCCTTGCGGCCGTCAACCGCAAGCCCCACGGCCTCATCATGACGCTCACGGTACCGGCCGCTTAAGTATCAGGCGTTAAGAAGGGCAATGACTTCACCGTGAATGTCGCCTGCCGTGCAGACCGCGTTGATTTCCTTTAAGGGGTTGCCGCCCGTCATCGACGTGATGACGCCGCCCGCGCCTTCCACCACAGGAAGAAGTGCGGCCACATCCCAGTAGCAGAGTTCCGGGTCGATCATGATGTCGGCCCCGGCACTTGCCACCGCAAAGTAGCCGAAGCAGTCTCCCATCGTGCGATACATCTTGACGCGGTCAATGAGTTTCTGGATGTTGGCTGAGCCGTGCTGCTCGGGCGTGCTCCAGTGACTTGTCGCCAGAAGCGTGGCGTCTTCAAGCCGCCTGCAGTGCCGCACATGCAGATCGCGGTCCACAACCGTGCCGCGGTTTTCCAGGTGCATGTGCGTGCCGTCCAGCGTCCCGATTGTCCGGACGTTGGCCGCCGCGTGGCTGATGGACGAGAGAATCGGCCTGAAGCCCGTGCCGTCATCACGCTCAAGAGCAATCAATGTGCCGAAAAGGAAAGAGTTAGTGATGAAGCTTTTTGTGCCGTCCACGGGATCCAGAATCCAGCGGTAACGGACACCCTCACTGTTGTGGCTTACCTCTTTTTCGCCCCACTCCTCACCGAAAATACCGTGCTCGGGGTACGTCTCTTCAATGAGAAGCCGCATCTTTTCCTCCGCGGTCTTATCGGCCTGCGTCACGGGCGTCCCGTTCGTTTTGTCCTCAACGGCAATACCCGTGAGAAACCGCGGCACGATCTCATCAAAAGCCGTGTCAATGAGGCGGTTCAGAAAAGGAACAAATTCCGCTTTTTCTTCCGCGGAAATCGGAGCGGTGTAAGTCGTGCGTGCCAAGATAAGCCTCCGGCTGTTTTTGAGTCTTTTCATTTTAAGCGGCTTCACAGGCCTCGCCTTCATAAGACACTTCCGGAGGTGGCGGAATTCGATTTTTGCTTTTGGCTATTGGCTGTTTTAAGCTCCACGAATCGGCAGATTTTTTTGCGCACTGAATTTAAAGCGAAATCGCGTTTTGAAACATTTGCTCAGCCTGCGCAGAAAAAAACGTAAGGCTTGAGGGCTAAGCCTCATGCTATCGTCACGGCCGTCCGTGAAGGAAAAAGCGATCGCCTTCGGGCGTCACTTTCCTTTGTTTTGTCCTTCACACCAATGATTAAATACTGGAGTTAACAATGTCTCTTCTTCGTACGACCGTGCTGCCTTTTAAGGCACAGGCCTACCTCAACAACGACTTCGTTCAGGTCACCGACAAGGAACTCAAAGGCAAGTGGTCCGTGGTGTTCTTCTACCCGGCCGACTTCACCTTCATCTGCCCGACCGAACTCGAAGACCTCGCTGACAACTACGACACCTTCAAGAAGCTCGGCTGCGAAATCTACGCGGTTTCCACCGACAGCCACTTCACGCACATGGCCTGGCATTCTTCGAGCCCGGCCGTGGGTAAGGTGAAGTTCCCGATGATCGGTGACCCGACGCTCACCATCTCCCGTAACTTCGGTGTTCTGATCGAAGCCGACGGTATGGCCGAACGCGGCACGTTCCTCATCAACCCCGAAGGCCAGATCGTTGTGATCGAACTTCATAACGGCAACATCGGCCGCGATGCCAAGGAACTTCTGCGTAAGCTCGAAGCCGCTCAGTACGTTGCCGCGCATCCGGGTGAGGTCTGCCCGGCCCGCTGGACCCCGGGTGCCAAGACGCTGAAACCCGGTGCCGATCTCGTCGGTAAGATCTAATCGGTCTGAATTGCTCTGACCTAAGGAGCAATTTCCGCTGAAAGCCCGTCCGCAAGGTCGGGCTTTTTTGCTGTCCGAAGGCCTGATATTCCGAAATTCTTTACCGGTGCGAAAAAACTTTGCCGTTTTCCTTTCTTTTTGAGTCGACACAGCGCACAATGGAGGAACCAATCGACAGATAAGGAGAAAGACCTATGTCCAATTACTCCACTGAGAACCTTCGTACCGTAGCGCTGGTCGGCCACGGCGGGGCCGGCAAAACGAGTCTGATTGAAGCCATGCTCATGCGCACGGGCGCGATCGCCGAGTGCGGCAGCATCGAAAAAGGGACAACGGTCTGTGACAACGACCCGCAGGAAAAAGCGGTCGGTCATTCTCTGAGAACAGCCGTGGTGCATCTTGACACCGCGATGCCTGACCTGACGCCCGTGCGCGTGCACGTGATCGACACCCCGGGATACCCGGACTATGTGGGTCAGGCTTTGTCAGCGCTTGATGCCGTTAAAAACGTCGTCGTGGTGATTGATGCCGCCAAGGGCATTGAACTCATGACCCGCCGCATGATGAAGTGGGCGGGCCGCGGCGGCCACTGCCGCATGATTGTGATCAATAAGATTGATGCCGAGGGCGTGGATCTGCCGAAGCTTCTTACCGAACTCAAAGAAGCGTTCGGTGACGGCGTGCTTCCCATTAACCTTCCCGCCAAGGGCATGACCCGCGTCATCGACTGCTTTGACCGCGACACAGGCGAAAGCGACATCATGACGGTCTCGGACGTGCACCGCGCCTTTATTGAGCGCGTGGTGGAAGTCGACGACGCCACGATGGAAAAGTACCTCGAAGAAGGCGACGCCGATCCGAGTACGCTGCACGCTCCGATCACCAAGGCCCTCCGCGAAGGCCACATCATCCCGGTGTGCTTCACAAGCGCCAAAAACCTGATCGGTATCCGCGACCTCATCAAGGTCATCATCCGCCATATGCCCGCACCTGTGGAAGCCAATGCCGCGCCCTTTGTGGACGCACAGGGTAACCCCGTGCATATTGCCCCCGATCCGGACCAGCCCGTGATTGCCCGTGTCTTTAAGGTGGTGAGCGACCCGTTTGTCGGCAAGATCGGCGTTTTCCGCGTGCACCGCGGCCGCATTAAGGCAGGGACCGAGCTCTACGCCGGAGACGCCAAGAAACCCTTTAAGGTTGTGCATCCCCTCTTACTGCAGGGCAAAAACACAGCGGACACCGATGAACTGCACGCGGGCGACATCGGCGCCTTAAGTAAGGTGGACGACCTCTACTACGGCTGTGTGCTGCATTCAGACCCGGCCGACGCCGGCATTGTGCTGCCGCGCCCGCCCTATCCCCGTCCGATGTTCGGCCTTGCGATTGAACCCGCACGCCGCGGGGACGAAAGCCGCATGGGCGAAGTTCTGCAGAAGATGCTTGCCGAAGACCCCACGCTTGCGGTGGATCATGACGCGCAATTAAACGAAACGGTGCTGCGGGGACTTACCGAAATGCACGTGCGCACGGTGCTTGAGCGCATGAAGGATCAGTTCAAGCTTGAAGTGACGACAAGCGCGCCTTCTGTTCCCTACCGTGAAACGATCGGGGCAGCCGCCGAAGGCCACGCCCGCCACAAGAAGCAGACGGGCGGTGCCGGCCAGTTCGGGGAAGTGTTTCTTAAGGTGGAACCCCTGCCGCGCGGCGCCGGCTTTGAGTTTGTGGATAGGGTTAAGGGCGGCGTCATTCCCTTTAACCTCATTCCGGCCGTGGAAAAAGGCGTGAGGGAAGTGCTTGCCACGGGCTATATGGCCGGTTACCCCATCACCGATATCCGTGTGACGGTCTATGACGGCAAGTCCCATCCCGTGGACAGTAAGGAAGTGGCCTTTGTGGCCGCCGGCCGCAAAGCCATGCTCGATGCGCTTGCCAAAGCCCAGCCGCAGATTCTCGAACCCATTGTTGAGATTGCGGTATCGGCTCCGGAAAGCACCATGGGTGCGATCACGGGCGACATTGCCGCCCGCCGCGGTCAGGTGCAGGGCACCGACAACCTCGCGCCCGGCGTAATGGAAATCAAGGCTCTGGTCCCGCTTTCCGAACTCACCGGCTACGCCGCAAGGCTTCATGCCCTCACGCAGGGCGCCGGAGCCTTTACGATGGATCTCGCGGACTACCACACGGTGCCCGCGCAGAAGGCGCAGGAACTTGCGTCGCACTATCAGCGTAAGGACGAAGAGGACTGACGCAGGCAGTAAAAACGGGAGAAGGCTGCTTTTAAAGCTTTCTCCCGCTGAATAAGGCTTCCCGACCCGATTGTTTCAGCTCGGGCCGGAGGCCTTTTTAATTTCTGAGCGTAAAGGTGACGGGGCCGTCGTTGGTAAGCGACACCATCATGTGCGCACCGAAAATCCCGTGTTCGGTCTTTAAGCCCGAGGCTTGCACTTCCTTCAAAAATACTTCGTAGAGGTGACGTCCGACATCAGGCGCGGCTGCCGGCGTAAAGCTCGGGCGGTTGCCGGAATTGGTGTCGGCGGCAAGTGTGAACTGCGAGATGACAAGCACGTCGCCTGCGATGTTCTTCACGGACTTATTCATCTTCCCCGCATCGTCCGAAAAAACGCGGTAGCGCAAAAGCTTTTGCGCGAGTTTCACCGCTTTTTCTTCGGTGTCTTCGCGCTCGGCGCAGACGAGAACCATGAGGCCCCGGCCTATTTTTCCGACAACGGCGTCATCGACCGTCACCTGCGCTTCACGCACGCGCTGCAGAATGCAGATCATTTCACGACCACCGTGACCTTGGCCCACTTACGCTTACCGACCTGAAGCGTGTAGGTACCGGCCTTCAGCCGCAGGCCCTTGTCCGAGACCTTGTCGCCGTTCAAATGCACGCCGCCCTGCGCAACGTTGCGGCCGGCTTCAGTGTTGCTCGGCGCGAGCCCCGCTTCCTTAATCATCTGCAAAATGCCGATGCCGTCCGCGGTTTCAGCCTGCACCGTGACTTCGGGCATGTCCGAGGGCGCAGCGCCCCCTCTGAAGCGCGCATTAAATTCGGCTTCCGCGGCGTCAGCCTCTTTGGCGGAATGAAAGCGCGCGATGATTTCCTTGGCAAGCAGGACCTTCGCGTCACGGGGATTACGTCCCGCGGCGCATTCTTCCTTCAATTTTGCTATCTCGGCGTTGGGCCTGAGGCTTAAGAGGTCGTACCAGTTCCACATCAGCGTATCCGAAATACTCATCACCTTGCCGAACATATCGTTCGGGGTATCGGTGATGCCGATGTAGTTGTGCTTACTCTTACTCATCTTCTCGACGCCGTCCAAGCCCACTAGAAGCGGCATCGTCAGAATGCACTGCGGTTCCTGATCGTACTGGCGCTGCAGTTCACGGCCGACAAGAAGGTTAAAGCGCTGATCCGACCCGCCCAATTCAATGTCGCTTTTTAACGCCACCGAGTCATAACCCTGCATGAGGGGATAGATGAGCTCATGCATGGCAATGGGGAGTTCCGCGGCAAAGCGCTTTGCGAAATCATCGCGCTCCAGAAGACGCGCAAGCGTATAGCGCGACGCGAGGCGGATGAGCCCCGTTGCGCCCAAAGCGTTATTCCACTCGCTGTTGTAGCGCACTTCGGTCTTCGTGAGATCCAGCACAAGCCCTGCCTGATTAAGGTACGTCTCCGCATTAATCTTGATCTGCTCGGGAGAAAGCGGCGGACGCGTCACGTTGCGGCCCGAGGGGTCGCCGATGGCGGCCGTAAAGTCACCGATCAGAAAGATCACGGTGTGCCCGAGGTCCTGCAGCTGCCGCAGTTTATTTAAAACCACCGTGTGCCCCACGTGAATGTCGGGGGCCGTGGGGTCAAGACCCAGCTTACAGCGCAGCGGCTCACCGGTCACTTTGCTGCGGGCGAGTTTCTGCTCGAGTTCGCTTTCGATTAAAAGCGTATCCGTTCCGCGGCGGATGGTATTCATCGCCTCAACAATGTCGGGCGTTACTTCGTATTTTTTCGTTTCCGTGGTTTCCGAACCCGTGTCCGGACGCTTGTTTTCAGCCATGATGCACCGTCTGCGAATGTAAAGGAAGCGGCATGTAAACCGTAAATGAGAGATTGTAACGCCGCAGGGCCCGCAGATACCGCCCATCTATAATGGAGCCCGACACGGTTTTTCCACTGTTTCTCATTGCAATGACCTCTCCGAGACTCATGGGTTCCGCCCTGCGCAGCCTGGGCCGCGCCGTTTTAAAAACGGCGTCGGACTATGCACGCAACACGCCGCAGACGCGGCGCATGCTGCGCTCGCGCCTTGCGGCCGGTGCGGTCGTTGTGCTTCTTCCTGCGGCCGGCGCCTGGGCGCTCTGGAAAACGGTGCCGCAGGACTCAGCGCCCCTGGAAAGCTATCAGAGAACGGCCTATATCCCGATCCGCATGCCCGACCTGAGGCATCAGGTTGCCTCAATCACCATTGCCGATGAACCCGTTGTGCGAAGCGGCTTTACGCAGCACGCCGATACGCTTACCTCACTCATGGCCCGCCTCGGTATCCGCGATACTGAGGCCTTCCGCTTTATTGAAACCAATCCCGATGCCCGGGGCCTGGTGAGCCCGGCTGAAGGCAACTTCGTGATGGCCTCCATCCGCGCCGACGGCCGGCTTGAAACGCTTGACCTTTACACCGACGGGAGCGATGAGACAGCGGGCCGCGTTTTAAATATTGCGCGCAATCCGGCCGGCAAACTTACGGCCGAAATCAAGCCTTTCCGCTACGAAGTGCAGCAAAACCTCGCAAGCGGCCGCGTAGAGGATAATCCCCAGGCGAGCCTCACCCGCGCCGGCATTCCCAAAAATATTGTCAGTCAGATGCACGATGCGTTTGACTTTGACCGCGACATTGTCTCGGAACTCGTGCCCGGCGACACCTGGCGCCTCATCTACGAAACGAAGTACGCACAAGGCAATTTCGTGCGCTACGGCAAGCTCCTTGCGATGGCGCTTGATCACAAAGGCAAAACCACTGAACTTTTCTGGTTTGGTAACGACGGTAAGGGCGGACACTACTATGACGCCCGGGGCCATATCGCCAAGCGCGTCTTTATGCGCGTACCGCTTGACGTCAAGAGCGTGAGCTCGGAATTTGCGCCGTTGCGGCGCCATCCGATCACAGGCATCGTGCGCCCGCACCAGGGAACGGACTTTCGTGCACCCTGGGGTGCAACCGTGAGAGCCGCCGCCGACGGCGTGGTGGTGTTCGCGGGTGCGGGCACCGGTTACGGCAACTACATCCGTCTGCAGCACGGACCGGAATACCAGACCGTGTACGCACACCTTTCCTCCATCACAAAGGGCTTACGAAAGGGCGACACCGTGAAGTACGGTGAAATCATCGGCAAAGTAGGACAGACGGGGCTTGCCACAGGCCCGCACCTTCACTACGAACTCAAGGTGGACGGCGTGCAGATCAACCCCATGACCGCGAACCTCCCCGACCAGCCGGTGTTAACCCCCTATCAGATCGCACAGATGGAAGTGCGTTCGATCCCATTGCAGAAAAAACTCGCCATGCTCGAAGGCGTGCAGGCGGCTTCCGCCAAAGCATCTGCTCAGAAGTCCTCAGACGAAAAAGCGGCAGGGCACTAAAATGAGGCCGGTCGGGGTGCCCGATGGCGCCCTCTCTGATTTGTCCGCCCGAAACCGCTTTCATTATGAAAAAAACCATTACCCTCGGACTGATGTCCGGCACGAGTCTTGACGGCGTTGATGCCGTCGCCGTTGATTTTGCGGGTACGTCGCCCGTTTTTCTCGGACACCACTACCAGGCCTTCCCGAAGGAAGTCCGCGCCGAGCTCTTAAGCCTGTGCTCTCCGGGCGACAACGAAATTGACCGCGCGGGCCGCATGTCCGTGACGCTTGCGAAACTCTACGCGCAGGCCATTCATGAACTTTTGAACGAAGCCGACATTCCGCGCATGGAAGTGGCGGCGGCGGGCGTTCACGGCCAGACAATCCGCCACCGCCCCGAAGAAGGCTGGACGCTGCAGCTTAATAACCCCGCGTGGATCGCGGAACTTGCGGGCGTTGACGTGATCGCCGACTTCAGAAGCCGCGATGTGGCCGCGGGCGGCCAGGGTGCGCCCCTGGTGCCGGCTTTTCACAGCCAGGTCTTCACAAGCGACACCGCAAGAAGCATCGTCAATATCGGCGGCATCGCCAACATCACGTTCCTGCCCCCGAAAAAGAGCTACGGCAAGGTAACTGGCTTTGACTGCGGCCCGGGCAACATTCTGCTTGACGCCTGGTGCCAGAAAAACCTCAGCCGCGCCTTTGACGCCAACGGCGCCTGGGCCGACACGGGCACCGTGCGCCCGGAACTTTTGGAAAAGCTTCTCGCAGACCCCTACTTCACGAAGGAACCCCCGAAGAGCACGGGGCGGGAGTACTTTAATCTTGCGTGGCTTGAAGGGAAGCTCTCGGGCGAAGAACCCGCGGACGTCCAGGCAACGCTTACCGAACTCACGGCCCGCACGATTGTGGACGCCGTCAGAAAGTTTGCGGGCCGCACCCGGGAAATCTATGTCTGCGGCGGAGGCGCCTTAAACGGGGCGCTCATGAAGGCCCTGCGGCACGCCGCAGGCGACGATATCCTTGTGCGAAGCACCGAAACGCTCGGTGTTTCGCCCATGCATGTGGAAGCCATGGCCTTTGCCTGGCTTGCCTGGGCCTACATCAACCGTGATGCCGGCAACCTCCCCGATGTCACCAACGCCGCGGGCCCCCGCATCCTCGGCTGCCGTTATCCTCACTGAGAAACAGCCTTAAGCAACCCAAGGGCGGAAATAATCTCCGCCCTTTTTCATGTCCGCCGCGACGGACAGGGCTGACGCATACTCATTCATAAATATTGCTGGAAGTCGATTGATTTCCAGCTTTTTTCTTGATTTCACCGTGGTGTGTTATATAATTTTGATAACACACCATGAATAAGAGGCAGTCATGCCAAAGCTCGGAAGCGACGGAAAAATTCACATCTCTATCGTTAAGCGCAAGCGTCCTGACGGATCC
>ENA-UEQM01000032-UEQM01000032.1-human-gut-metagenome-genome-assembly--contig:-NODE-32-length-90655-cov-11.649352_pt1 | contig 90655 bp, 77 predicted proteins | sample MGYA00242948_ERZ507948 | MGnify/ENA primary metagenome ERZ507948 (study PRJEB26167, sample SAMN06115440) | human gut metagenome | host: Homo sapiens | place: China:Hubei | collected 2015-07-28 | study... | reverse complement strand
CTAGGACCGGCCCTTGATATCCCAATAAATAAATGTTATATTTATTTAGATTTAAAATTTATATAACTGGATTTGAATTTTCATGCAGACCGCGACACATGCTGAATTTTTGAAACTTTGCCGGAAGATCGGCTGGAAGTGCACCTCCCAGCGTCTGGCCGTCTACGAGTTTCTGCAGGGGAACCACGCACATCCTGACGTGGATACGGTCTGGTTCGCAGTGCGCAGCGCCCTGCCGGCGATCACCCGTGAAAGCGTATACCGGATTCTCAATGAATTTACCGAAATGGGGATCATCGGGCGTCTGGATCATATCGACAACGCCCGCTACGACTCCCGGGTGGGCGCGCACGGGCATTTCATCTGCAGACAATGCGGAGAGATTTCTGATTTCGACTGGCCGGAAGGTGCGGTAATTCCGCCGGACATGCTGCCGCGCAGCGTCAGCCACATGGAAATCCGGCTCGTCGGAGTCTGCAAACGGTGCGCCGCCGCAACCGGCGGGTCCGCACCGTCACAGGCAAACGATTTCCCCAACAACCAACCAAAATAAGGAGAAAGAAACATGAGAAGCATCACGAAGATCGAACTGCAGTATGCGCACAGGTTCTACAAATTTCAGGGCGAAGCCCAGTACCTGCACGGTCACACCGGCGTCCTGACGATCGAGGTCGAGGACACTGTCGACCCCGGCGTCAACATGGTTTTCCCCTGCAATGAGATCCAGAAAGTCGCATGGGATGTGTTGAAAAATTTCGATCACGCCCTCGTGCTGCGCGAGGATGACCCGCTGCTCCCGGCCATCCTTGACGTTTACGACAAGCAGGGAATCAGAAACGGTTCTCCCAACAACAAGATGAAGGGAGCGGCCTTCAAAACCGAACTTGCGACTGCCTATCCCGACTGCCGCCTGGTCGTCACGAAAGAGACGATGACCGTCGAAGGCATGATCAAGATCGTTTACGACCTGCTGAAAGACAAGCTCAACATCGCCAGGCTGACCTTCACCAGCGGAGTCAACGCCGCCACGCAGGAGTACGCTCCGGCCAAAACCGTCGACCGCTGTCCGCTGTGCGGCGTCGCGTTGGTCAACGGAGTCTGCCCGAAGTGCGGCTACCGGAAACACTGACCGGTTCGCTTCCGCTCTGAACCGAAAACACGAACATCCCGGCCGGATCCCCTCCGAACCGGGATGTTTTTCATTGCCCGAAACGGGAAATCGCAGCTTTCCGCAAAAAAAAACGCACCCGAATTGCTTCGGATGCGTTTTGTGCTGTAACAGCAGGAGGATGAATTACATCATGCCGCCCATGCCGCCCATTCCACCCATGCCGCCGCCGGCGGGCATCGCGGGTTCCTTTTCTTCCTTGATGTCGGTGATCAGGCACTCGGTGGTCAGCAGCAGACTGGCAATCGAGGCGGCGTTCTGCAGCGCCGAACGGGTCACCTTCGCCGGATCGAGGATGCCGGCCTTCAGCATGTCGCCGTATTCGCCGGTCGCCACGTTGAAGCCCTCATTGTCCTTGAGTTCCTTGATGCGCTGGACGACCACGCTGCCCTCGTAACCGCCATTGGCGGCCAGCTGGCGGAGCGGCTCTTCCACCGCGCGCTCGACGATCGCGGCACCGGTGGCCTCGTCGCCGCAGAGCTTCAGGTCCTTCAGCGCCTTCGCGGCGCGGATCAGGGCCACGCCGCCGCCGGCGACGATGCCCTCTTCCACCGCGGCGCGGGTCGCATGCAGCGCATCGTCGACGCGGTCTTTCTTTTCCTTCATTTCGACTTCAGTCGCAGCGCCGACGTTGATGACGGCCACGCCGCCAGCCAGCTTGGCCAGACGTTCCTGAAGCTTTTCGCGATCGTAATCGCTGGAGGTCTCCTCGATCTCGCGGCGGATCTGGGCGACGCGGCCCATGATCGCGGCCTGGGTGCCGGCGCCTTCGACGATCGTGGTGTTTTCCTTGGTGACGGTCACGCGCTTGGCTTTGCCGAGCTGGTCGATGGTCACGTTTTCAAGTTTGATGCCGAGGTCTTCGGTGATGCAGGTGCCGCCGGTCAGAACCGCGATATCCTGCAGCATCGCCTTGCGGCGGTCGCCGAAGCCCGGAGCCTTCACCGCGCAGACCTTCAGGATGCCGCGCATGCTGTTGATGACCAGAGTGGCCAGCGCTTCGCCTTCGACGTCTTCGGCGATGATCAGCAGCGGCTTGCCTTCCTTGGCGACGGACTGCAGCAGCGGCAGCATGTCGTTCAGGTTGCTGATCTTCTTTTCGTGGATCAGCAAGTAGGCATCCTCAAGGACCGCTTCCATCGCTTCGGTGTTGGTCGCGAAGTAGGGCGACAGATAGCCCTTGTCGAACTGCATGCCTTCGACCACGTCGAGGGTGGTTTCGAGGGTCTTGGCTTCTTCGACGGTGATGGTGCCTTCCTGGCCGACCTTCTCCATCGCTTCGGCGATAATCTGGCCGATGGTGGTGTCGCCGTTGGCGGAGATGGTCGCGACCTGCGCGATCATGTCGCCTTCGACCTTCTTGGACATCTTGGCGATGCCCGCGACGACCGTTTCGACCGCCTTCTCGATGCCGCGCTTCAGCTCCATCGGGTTGGAACCGGCAGTCACGTTCTTCAGGCCTTCGCGGTAGATCGCCTCGGCCAGCACGGTGGCGGTGGTGGTGCCGTCGCCGGCGACGTCATTGGTCTTGCTGGCGACTTCCTTGACCATCTGGGCGCCCATGTTGGCATAGGGGCACTTCAGTTCGATTTCCTTCGCGACGGTAACGCCGTCCTTGGTGATCGTCGGAGCGCCGAACTTCTTGTCGAGCACGACGTTGCGGCCCTTCGGACCGAGGGTGGCCTTGACCGCCTTGGAGAGCAGGGTGACGCCTTCGAGAATGCCGCGACGGGCTTCATCTGAGAAAACAAGCTGTTTCGCCATAATAAACTAAAACTCCTTTTAAAATTCAAATACGTTCAGAAACCTGAAATTCCGTCAGCCGACGATCGCGAGGATATCGTCCTGGTTGACCACTTTGTACTCCTTGTCGTCAACCTTGACTTCGCTGCCGCCGTAACGGCTGGTCAGCACGATATCGCCGACCTTCACGTCAAACGGAACCTTGTTGCCATTGTCGTCGGTCTTGCCGGTGCCGAGCGCGATCACTTTGTATTCCTGCGGTTTTTCCTTCGCGGAATCCGGGATCAGAATTCCGCCCTTCATCTGGTCGCGGTTCTCGCAGATCTCGAGGAGGACACGGTCGCCAAGCGGCTTGATGTTGACATTCGACATTTCTGAAAACTCCTTTGTTTTTGGGTTAAAGAAGCACAACGTGCTTACTCTTTTTGAAATTCAAATTTTTCCGGAAAAATTCCCCGCCCGGGCCGCCCCGGGCGGGGCTCTTCATTGATACTCGTCTACGTCCTATTCCGTAGCCGGGATTTGCTTACTTATCGTCCACCACTTCGGCGTCGACGACCCCGTCGTCATTGCCGCCGTTGCTGTCCGGCCGGCTGCCGGCATCCGCCGCACCCTGCGCAGCTCCGGCCTGCTGGGCCTGCTGCTGGGCGGCGTACACCGCTTCGCCGATCTTCTGCAACAGCTGTTCGAGCTCCTGCATCGTGGACTTCATGCCTTCGGTGTTGTCGGCTTCGATCTCCTTTTTCAGCTTGGCGATCGCGCTTTCGATCTGCCCCTTCACATCGGCCGGAATCTTGTCACCGAATTCCTTCATCTGCTTTTCGGTCTGGTAGACCATCGAGTCAGCGTGGTTCTTGGTCTCGATCTTGTCCTTGGCCGCTTTGTCGTCGTCGGCATGGGCCTTGGCCTCGTTGACCATCCGCTCGATTTCGGCGTCGGAGAGACCGCTGGAAGCGGTGATCGTGATCTTCTGCTCCTTGCCGGTGCCGAGGTCCTTCGCGGTCACGTGCAGAATGCCGTTCGCGTCGATGTCGAAAGTCACCTCGATCTGCGGCACGCCGCGCGGAGCCGGAGCGATGCCGTCGAGCTTGAACCGGCCGATCGACTTGTTGTCGCGCGCCATCTCACGCTCGCCCTGCAGCACGTGGACATCCACGGCCGGCTGGTTGTCGCTGGCGGTGCTGAAGATCTCGCTCTTCTTGGTCGGGATCGTGGTGTTCCGCTCGATCAGCTTGGTCATGATGCCGCCCATCGTTTCGATGCCGAGCGACAGCGGAGTCACATCGAGCAGCAGCACGTCGTTGACTTCACCGCCGAGCACACCGCCCTGGATCGCGGCGCCCGCGGCCACGACTTCATCCGGATTCACGCCCTTGTGCGGTTCCTTGTTGAAGGTTTCCTTCGCGGTCTCCTGCACCTTGGGCATACGGGTCATGCCGCCGACCAGGATCACTTCCCTGATCTTATCGGCGCTGACGTCGGCGTCGCGCATACAGTTGCGGCACGGCACCTTGGTGCGCTCAAGCAGCGGATCGCAGAGCTTTTCGAGCTGGGCGCGGGTCAGCGTGATGTTCATGTGGACCGGGCCATCCTGATTCATCGTGATGAACGGCAGATTGATGTCGGAACTCATGCTGCTGGAAAGCTCGCACTTCGCCTTTTCGGCAGCCTCCTTGAGCCGCTGCAGCGCCTGCGGGTCCTTGCGCAGGTCGACGCCGTTCTCCTTCTGGAACTCGTCGGCCAGATAGTTGATCACCGCCTGGTCGAAGTCGTCGCCGCCGAGGTGGGTGTCGCCGTTGGTGGCTTTCACCTCGAAAACGCCGTCGCCGATTTCCAGAATCGAGATATCGAAAGTACCGCCGCCGAGGTCGTAGACCGCAACAGTTTCTTCGCTCTTCTTGTCGAGGCCGTAAGCCAGCGCGGCCGCGGTCGGCTCGTTGATGATGCGGAGCACTTCGAGGCCCGCGATCTTGCCGGCGTCCTTGGTCGCCTGACGCTGGCTGTCGTTGAAGTAGGCCGGAACGGTGATCACCGCCTGGGTGATCTTCTCGCCGAGATAGGCTTCCGCATCGGTCTTGAGCTTCTGCAGGATCATCGCGGAGATTTCCGGCGGCGAATAATTGTGGTCGCCGACCTTCACATGGGCGTCGCCGTTGGCGGCTTCTACGATCTCATACGGCACGAGCTCGCGCTCGCGGCCGACTTCCGCGAACTTGCGGCCCATCAGGCGCTTGATCGAGAAAATCGTATTCTTCGGGTTGGTGACGGCCTGACGCTTCGCGGTCTGGCCGACCAGACGCTCACCGGTCTTGGTGAACGCGACGATGGACGGGGTGGTCCGGTTGCCTTCCGCATTCGGGATCACCTTGAATTCTCCGTGCTCCATCACAGCCATGCAGCTGTTGGTGGTGCCGAGGTCAATACCTAAAATCTTGCTCATAATACATCCTCCTTGAAAAGTAATTTTTTAATCATTCAAAATAACGTTTCGGATAATAGCAAAGGGCGTGCCAACTTTTTTCCTGCCGCAGTTTTCCCTCGAAAACCGCCGTTTTCCCTTTGATTGTCCCGGTATCCGGCTGTTTCCGGCACACCTTACTGTGCCATTTTGTCACACCGTGACACGCCCGGAGTGTGCCATGACACACCCCGGACAAAAAAACGGCCCGGCAGAAACCGGGCCGCAGCGACGACGTATGTTTATACTATTTCGCTTTCAAACATAGACATGAAGCCGCTGATATTCCGGATTTGATTTTTGTTTTGTCCCGCAGGGCGATACAGAGTATCGCACGAGGACACAAGGCAAAAAGCAAACCGGAAGGGCAAGGCTGGATCTATGTTTGAAAGCAAAATAGTATTACTCCAGACTTCCCATCACCGCTTTCACATACTGCGGATACTTGCGCAGGTTCGTGACCGATACGGCGCGGTCCACGCCGACGCTCGGCATCGCGGCGGCGACCAGTCCGGGCAGGTAATTCCGGATGTCGCCGGGGCGGGTCGAACAGTTCGCATTGACCGTCCAGCAGATTTTGCCCTTTTCCGCGGCGCTCATCGAATAGCGCACCACCATCCGGTTGGCCTGGGTGCTGCTGAAATTGATCGTCACGATCAGCTTCGCGGCGGATTCGCCGGCTGCTTCGGTCATGCCGATGTACTTGAGGCCGTTCACGGTATAGGCTTTGACCTCCTCCAGATACGGGGAGTTTTTCACGGCCTTGTCGGCGACCACATAGAAGGTTTTCGGATATTCGGCGTTCAGACAGGAGCTGGACACCTGCACCACCCCGGTTTTGTTCGCAACACCCGGAGCGACGTTATTCGGAATCGACGACAGCGAACTGCAGCCGGTCAATCCCAATACCGACATGCAGACAACGGCAATGCTTCCCATCCATTTCACAGTTTTCTTCATCTTCCTTGCCTCCTTGCGTAAAATAACGATTCGCGTGCGGAAACGCACCCTATAATATGGTATCATTTCAGCTGTTTTGCAAGGGCCGGGCGATCAAACAGTGGATTTTCGCCGCTCCGCCGTAGACCGGCAGCACCTCGACCACTACCCGGTATCCCTCCGGCAGCCCCGCGCCGCGCGCGATCTCCTCCAGCTCGGCGGCGGTATAGCTGCGCATCCGCGACAGGAAGCCGTCAACCAGCAATACCAGCGGCAGAACCGGAATCAGATAGGTGAAGAACAGCCGTCTCCACGAGAACGGAAACACCAGAAACGACACGCACCACAGCAGCACCGGCGACAGCAATACCGGCGGAAGTTCCGGCAGCAGCTCCCGGCGGGAATAGTCGAAGAACGCGAGCGTCCGCCCCTTCGCCGCCCCCGCGCGGAGCAGCCCGGCAATCTCCTCCGGCGAAAAATGATGCAGCGCGGAAAACATCAGATGCACGCCCGGCAGCCCGGCCACCGCCCGCTCCGCCGACAGCGGCACCGCCGCGAAATCGACCATGCCGCCTGACAACTCCTTCACCCGCGCCCAGTTCCGGTTCGGGTAAAGGTCGGTCAGGGTACAGCGGATCGCGCCGTCTCCGGTCAGTTTCCGCAGTTTTCCGACCAGCATCCGGTCGTAGAGGCCGCCGCCCGCGCACAGGTCCGTCAGCCGGGATTCGCGGCTGCGCTCCAGCAGCGTTGCGATCCGCTTCACGACGGGGTCGTAGATGTGCGAATAAAGCACGAAAAAACTCAGAAAATCGGTCAGGCCGTCCCGCAGCACGGCGGGACAGAACTTCGTCTCGTGAAATTCGCGGCAGTTCCAGCGTTTCATCACTTTTTCCTGACGATCTTGCCGCTGGCGGTGCGCGGAATCGATGCGACCACCGCGAACTCCTTCGGCACCTTGTAGCCGGAGAGCCGCGCGAAACAGTGCCGCCGCAGTCGCTGCCGGAACTCCTCCGACCACTCCGCGCCGGGCTCCAGCACCAGCTCCGCCGCCGGAAGCTCGCCGTAGCCGGGGGTTTCGACGCCGGAAACGCGCGACTCCTTCACGCCCGGAAACGCATTGAGCACCGTTTCCACCTCATACGGAAAGATTTTCATGCCCATGAAATTGATCAGGTTCTTGGCCCGGCCGACGATGAAAAGATACCCCTCGGAATCGACCCGTCCAAGGTCGCCGGTACGGAACCAGCCGTCCGGTTCGAGTTCGGTGCGCAGCGCGAACGGCGAAAAGTACGCGTCGAACATCCCCGGCCCGCGCAGCAGGATTTCACCGACGCCGTCCGCCCCGGCTCCGTCGAGCCGCAGCCGGTACGCCTGCTGCAAACGCCCCACCGAATCGACCCGCTCCCCGGCGATGTCGTCGTTCAGGCAGGGGAGTCCGACCTCGATGATGCCGTATGCCTGCGTCAGCGGCACGTTGAACTTGCGCGTAAACGCCTCCGCCTCGGCGGCGGTCAGCCGCATCGCGGTCGAAACCGCCTGCTTCACACTGTTCAGGCACTCCGGCGGGAAATCCGGCGAACCGGTCATCAGCCGGTAGTGGTACGGGGTCGCATAGAGCAGCCGTACCGGCCGGAGCCGGAGGGTTTCAGCCATCGTGCGCTCCAGCGGCGCGCGGGCGACCGCGATCAACGCGCGGCGGCGCAGGAACAGGATGATCGTGACCACGAAGTGAAACGCCATATCCAGCACCCACAGCACGGTCTCGCCCTCGCCGATCCGCAGCCGGGCGCAGGCGGCGGTCCGTTCCAGCACCGCCCGGTGGGAGAGCACCACCCCTTTGGAAAGCCCGGTGGTGCCGCTCGAAAAGCGGATGAACGCCGCCTGCTTCCCCTCCCCCAGCGCCAGCGGCGCGACCGGCACGCCTTCAAAGACCGCCGCCTGAAGTTTCAGCTCCGGCGTAACCTCGAACTCCCGCCCGGCCACGCCGGGGAGCGGCTGCGACGCGATCAGCGCATTCAGTTCGATGCGGCGCACAATCTCCAGCGTCTCCTCCGCCGGGACGTTCACCGAAACCGGCACGATCACCGCATCCAGCGACAGGATCGCCAGCGACAGCGCGATGTACCCGGCGGAATTTTCCACCTCCACCCCGACCCGGAAATCACGCCCGATCCCGAAAGCGCGCAGCCGCGCGGCGGTCGCATCGACCAGCCTGAACAGCCCCTGATAGGTGAGTTCGGCGCCGCCGTCGGCGACCGCGACGCCATTGTAAGCGCCGACCTCGCGGCGGATTTCAGCGTAGATATTCATCACTCCTCCCATTGCAGTTCGCGGCGGATCAGCCGGAGCAGCCCGTCGGCTTCCTCCGGCCTGAACAGGCCGCCGCGCCACGACAGCACCAGATTCAGCCGATCCGCAAAGACGTTGCAGAAAATGCCGAGCGCGGGCCGGGGCGGCATCACCGGCAAATGCACCAGATTCCGGAACTCCCGCCCCTCCCACGCCGCCGGAACCGACGAGGCGGGAATCAGCGAAAACATCGCGCTGCCCGCACCGCCCCGGAACCGGCTCGCCGCCAATTTGCCCTCCAGGCCGACCGGCAGAATCCGCATCAGCAGGTTCGCCTCGCGGAAATCCTTCGGCAGCCCCGCGCCCATCGCTTCGAGCATCCGTCTGCGGCACTCGGCGATCCACCACGCCCGCTCCGGCGCAACTTCGCCCGGCTCCCACCAGAGCGGCAGGCAGCTCCACTGGTTGAACCACATGTTCGGCTCCGGGTCACCCGGCAGCCGCATATCGATCGACATCGGGAAAAAGACCCGCCCCGGCGAAAACCGTTCCCGCCGCCAGAGGTCGAAAGCGCGCGCGATCAGCGCCGTCGCCGCCGTGCCGAACATAAAGGGGCCGGCGTGCTGCCCGATTTTCGCTTTGATCCGCTCCGCGTCAAGCTCCGCGACCCGGAACCGGACTCCGGCGCTCTCTCCCTCCGGATTCGGAAGCTCCGAAATCGGTTCGGCGGAGAGTGCGCGCACCGCCCGGTTGACCCGCGTGCCGGAGCCGAACAGCTCTCTCCAGCGGTTCAGGCCGGGCTCCTTACAGCCGGGGAAAACACTCCACAGCGTTCCGTCGCCGGTGAACAACGCTTTCAGGAAAAGCTCCGCGCCGCCGCCGTCGAAAAGCCGGTGGCTGAATTTGAAAGCGATCCGCCACTCGCCGCCGCCGTCGATGACCCGCACCGCCAGCGCGGCGCGGGGCGGCAGCGGCTCGTCCGCATAAATCCGCGCCGCCCTGAGCCAGTCGGAGGAGGCGACGCAGGAGAAGGCGACGGGAGCGGGCGGCCCCGGCTTCCAGTAAGGCGCGAGATGCCACGCGCGGACCCAGCGGCCGTGCAGCAGGGCGCGAGCGGCCTCCGGGATGGAGCCGAGCAAAGCGCGCACGGCCTCCGGCTCGGCCCCCCCGGAAAGGGTCAGCAACAACAGAAAATGGTTGGAGCCGCCGGGGGTGGCGGCGCATTCCGCACCGAGCCCGGCGGCGACCCAGTCCATGCCGTTCGCGTAGCTTTTCATGACACACTTTCCACATTAAGTTTACCGCGCCGGCACGTTGCCGGTCGTGGTCCAGCGGCGAAAGCGCTGGCCGCCGGAGGCAATCCACGGGCGAAACGCCCAGCTCAGGAGCCTGATTGCAAATCAGGCCGTGAGCCTGTGGCGGTCTGAAGGCCGCCAGGCCGTAAGACCCGCCTGTCGCGAATGCGGCATGGCTGCCTCCGAACCGTAGCGATTACCGAAGTTTATATGACTCCACTCATTCCTCCGGCATAGCGCACAACACCGGAGACCGGAGAAAGCCTGCCGTTTTAAAGGCAGGCAGGGTCAGCAACCCTGCGGTTTGCCGACCTTGTGCGCTACGCGGCCTGATTTTCAATCAGGCTCCGGCAGCTGGGCGCTGCGCGCACAAGAAGCCTCCGGCGGCCAGCGCTTTCGCCCTTGGAACCCGACCGGCAACGTGCCGGGGCGGAATACCTTTACCGCGTTCCCGCTGTAATATAGCCTCCCAGGCTGGAAAGTAAAGCAGTCATGAAAAAAAGAGGCCGTCAAATTCCGGCGGGCTGCCCCTGCGCGTTCCCCCATGAACCGGCATAGACCACCGCCCGGTCGCCTTCTCCTCTCCCCGGCACGGTATTGCCCCGGCACTCCGCTCCGGCGCAGCCCAGAAAAACGATCGCGGAGCGGGATTCCTTCAACCGCCCCCGTTCTTCCGGGGAAATCTTTTCCACGGAGAGGTCCAGCCGTTCGCCGAGATCGATCCGGCCGGCCGCCGTCGGATTGGCGAACGGCGCCTCAATCCGATTGTCGGAGACTCTGGGAGCCCGGCTGTTGAAAACCGCGATTCCGGCGCCCGCGTTGCACCGGCGGATCAGGTTGCCGGCCACGACGATGCCCTCCATATTGACGACCGGCGTGATCCGGTCTGCGGGCGGCGCACAGCAGCCGCACATCACCAGAATCGCCGCAAGGGCGGTATGCCCGAACGCGCAGTCCGTCAGGGTATTGCCCCGAATCACGATATTCCGGGGCATCGGCCCCTCCAGCCAGAAAAATTCCGGTTTCAGGATGATTCCGTTGAGGGCGGTGCGTTCGATCCGGTTGTCTTCGATCCGGCAGTCGGCGGCTTTCAGCAGGATGCCGCGCACATGGCAGTCGTGAAAATGGTTGCGGCGGATCACCGCGCCGGAACCGCAATTGTCGTAGTCGCACGCGAAGTCGCCCGGCTCCGTATCCAGCGGCCGGTCGAACCGGACCCGGCACAAAGAGCCGCCGGGAAAATCCTGAAGGCCGATCCCGAACTTCCGGCCGTAAAGCTCCCTGACCCGCCGCAATCCCTCCTGTTCACTCCCGGCGCTCTCCTGCCGGGAGACGACCGCGGCCCGGAATTTCTCCCTTCCGTAGGGAGCGGAGAAAAAGGTCAGCTCCGTACCGGGCCGCAGACCGGTGCCGAAAGGGGTGACGATCAGCAGTTCATCTTCGGCGAGCTGTTCCAGCACCACATGAAAATAACCGTGGATGTTCACGAAATCATCCATCGCCCAGGAAAATTCGCACTGTTCGATCAGCGGTCCGCGCCGCTGGTTCATCGAGTGGAAACAGTCGGCGGCAGAAGCCAGCAGCCGGTCCGTTCCCGGACGGCGGATCAGCCGGCAGCCGCGGTAAGTGTTGCCTCCCCCGCCGTGGCCGATCTCATAAAACGCGAAACAGGGCGAAGCGTAGACCGTGACCGCCTCGAAGCACATGGCTTCGCAGCCGTCGACCAGCAACATGCCGCCTTCATGACGCATTCCCAGCACGACCCGGTCGCCGGGACGGGGCACCCGAAGCTGGTAGCGCCAATGCCGGGCAACCGGTTCCGACACCGGAACCAAGAGATTGCCCGCCGCGTCGAGAGAAAGTTTTTCCCGCGGGACGATGAAGTCGAGATTATCGGTTTCACACTCGCCCGCCACGTCGAGAAACATCAGCCGGAAGTGATCCTGATCCCGCTGTTCATGAAAGCGGCGGCGGAAATACTCCTCCAGCCGGATCACCAGCCGTTCTTCCCCGACTTCCAGCAGAATCCCCTGCAGAAACGGCAGCTCCTCCATGTCGAGGGCGAGGCCGGAAAGCCGGACGTTACGGCAGTTGCGGAAATGCACGCCCGCCGTGACTTCGGGAGAGAACCAGAAGGTTGCGCCTTCCGCTTCCAGCGAAATATCCCGCAGATTTTCCAGCAGCATCCCCTCCCGGCCGGGGAAGCGGTAATCGCCGGGCGGAATGCGGACCGTGCCGGAGCCGTCCCGCCCGGCGCGCCTGATCCGTTCCAGCACTTCGCGCCCGGCGGCGGCCCGGCGCTCTTTTTCGTCTTCATCCCACGCGGAAACCTCCGCAGGGAACAATTGCGGCATGTCAACCATATTTTTCATCTTGTCGAAAAAGTACTTTTCTGAGCTTTGCTGCGGTCATATCCGAAATACGGAGCATGATCCCAGCCTTGATACATGACCATCCGTTTGGGCACGGTAAGGTTATTGTAGAGTATCTGAACACCGGACGGTGGGCAGATCCAGTCCGAAAGTCCGGCGGAAATCTCTACCGGGCATTGAATGCGGCGAGCGAAATTCACAGTGTCGTAATAACCGAGTCCCCGTTTCCAGACAGGTCGCCACCCCCTTGTACGCCCCAACCCGGCGCCCCCCAGATCGCAAAACCACGGAATCTGCAGTTCGCACCGGGTCGCCTGAGGAGTGAGCGCCGCAACCGCAGCCGCCCGGAACGCGCCCTGACTGCCGCCGGATACGAGGATTTCACCACCATTCCATTCCGGCAGCGACATCGCATAGGCGACAGCTCGAAGATCCCGGAGGATCATGTATTTGAAATAGCATGTATCCGGGTCTTCGTTTTCTTCTTCCCGAAAGCCATAGGCATACAGTTCTTTGTCGGCAAGCTGCCTGTAATATTCCGGCTCGCGATTGTTTTCAATGCCGTGAGCATTAACGAAGAAAACAATGGCATCACGGCGTTCGACCGGCCGGATCGCGTGAACCGCGTAACCGTCGAACCGGATGTCGATCGGCAGAGACTTCGCGGCGGCCTCCCGGGGAATGGCGAGATAACCAACAGTCGGCCGGGGCCCCGGGGCGGCGATCTTCACATCGTAAATATGACAGTGCTCCGTTGTGTTGAAAAGCTTCCGCTCCAACACCTTTACTGGAACGCGATCAAGTTCCCGGCGGCACTTCCGCCAGAATTCGTCAAAATCGGCGGGTTCCGGTTTTCCCTGCCGGAGCTTGTCCGGCTCAACGGCGGCAGCGAGTCCATATTGAAGCGGACGCATGACGCCGCGGTCATCCCGACGGTTGATGACCGCGCCCTGCGGCGTCAGCAATGCAGCACGAACCATCATATATCCCGGCGCATCAAGGGAAGCTGTTACTTCAAGCGGCTTGTCATCGGGAACATCAAATTCCTTTTCCTCACGGCTGCCGTCGTCACCGGAGAAAAGCACCCGCAACCGTCCTGAAACTTTTTTACCGCCGTCAAGGATATCAAAACAGAACTTCATCGTTTCGCCCGGCGCATAGAGTGCATCGTCCCGGCCGCAACGACCGGTAACGACAGTCCGGGAATAATCGCCGGCGGGAAGTGCCTTTTCGATTCTGATATTGCGGAATTCCGCTATCCCGCACACATTTTCCAGACCGAGAGCAAGTTCCGCTTTGCGGACATCGGCCGGGATGTTCAGCAAAAGGGTACGGCGTGTCCAGTCGCAGGTTCCGTCGACGGTGGAAGCCTGCGGATAGTTCCGTTTGCCGTCCGCACCGGTCAGCACCAGCATCAGTTTAACACCGTTATACGGTCTTGGACGGGGTGAAACATTGTGCTGCCGGATATCCGCAGACAGAATGATCTCCTTGCCGGCCAGCCGTTTTTCATCCAGCGGCAGGAAGATGACGTCAGCCGCTTTGTCTGAATTCGCGACGGTCAGCACGGGAATGCCGTCCAGTTCTTTCACTTGAAACGCCGCCGTCAGCTTTCCGCTGAATTCCGGGGAATTCAGGTCGATCACCGGCAACGGGGCTTCGGATTTTTCCGGTTCGACTTCCGCGGCGAACGCTGCAACTTCGGGAGGAGGCGCACCACCTCCCGGCCGGGTGTTTTTACGGAAATGCTCCAGCAGCACTTTCAGGCGCGGATTGTTGAGATCCGGCGTCTCGCTGCCACGGTCATCGGAGTGTTCCGCACTCCAGCCGGACCATTCCCGATAGGCATGGTAGCACCAGTCCCAGCCGTATTCTTCGGCGATCTCCAGCAGGTCACGCAGATAGTCCGCTCCGTTCGGAGCCCAGCGGATCACCCCGAACTCGCTCATCACGATCCTCGCTCCGTACTTCCGCTGGAATTCACGGACAGGAGCGAGATAACCGCGCATCACCTCTTTATCCCACTTTTTCCCATAGAAGACACCGGGCCAAGTCTTCCGAATCCATGTTCCCCCCACCCCCTGATGAGTATAGCGCAGCGGATGATACATGTGGACATTGTAAATCAGGTTCTTCAACGGCAGCGGATGAAGAAATGCAAAAGCACGCGGTCCATTCCAATTGCTTGCGGCAATGCAGATCGGCGTGTCGGGATCGATTTCCCGGATCGCCTGCGCCGCCTGGTATTGCAACGTCAGATAATCGATTTTGCAGGGGCGGCGCTGATTGGGTTCGTTGATGAGATCATAGCCGTAGATCACCGGATTGCCCCGATAACGCCTGGCGATTCGCCGCCATGCTTCGATGAATTCCGCCGCGAGTTCTTCCGAATTGAACATGCGTGCTTCCGACTGTATTTCTCCGAGGTTTTCACTTCCTCCTGGAACGCGGTGCATATCGATCATGACCATGATGCCGGCTTCACGGCACTGACTGATGACCTTGTCGAGCGTTTGAAGCTCGCGATCAAGCGCATCAAGAAAGTTTTCCGTCGTCCGGTTCCGTTCCGCTTTCTGCTGATCAACACCCGGAATATAGATTTTCTGCGGCGAAGGGCGCAACTGCCAGCGGATCAGATTGGCATTCCATTTCGCCAGATCCGGAATGTCATTCACCCGATATCGGACCGGCGACATCACCCCGCGCATCGGCGGGAGATTGCGGAGACGTTCATCATATGCACACTTGAAATTTTCCGGCAGCGGAACGGGTGGCTCTCTGAAGAGAACCATCGGATCATAATCCTGAATTTCCACATTGCGCACTTCAAGGATTCCGGTCGAATCCTGAAGGCCGACTTCGATGGAAATCCACTCGGTATCCCATGAAATATTTTCCCGGACGGTGATGCGCTTCCAACCGTCACTGCTGCCGCTGAGCGGGGGGCAATTGCGCCAGAATTGTTTGCCGTTGACCCTCGTGTGTATCATCAGCTTGATACCGTTATGCGAAAGGGCGGGAGTACTGACGTCGGTGTATTTCACATCGAAATGGACGATCAGCGTTCGTCCGATATAATCGCGTGAATCGATTTCCGTCCGGGCGAGCCGGGCTTCCCGATCCGTAGAAGCGACGGTCAGAACTCCGGCGGAAACCGCAGCCCCCGGCGGCAGCTGCCAATTTCCCGGAAACGGCAGGCCAATCTCCGCTTTCAGCGGAAACGCGACAAGCATCATCAGACAGAGCACGCCGGAAAGAGAAGCAAATTTCATAATTACGGCAACCTCCTTAAAGCTCTTCGACAAACTTGAAGAACTTTCCCATGTCATATCCCCACCACCACGGAGCCTGGCTTTTCAGAATCGTGGCCTGCGCATGTTTCCTGACGGACCCGTCCGCATGCAGAAAAGTCGCACTTCCGCCATGATATTCTCTCACATGAGGTTGATAGAACGGCATGTCCCCGGTACTGCGGCAGTAGAGCAGCACCTGACGGCGGCACATACTCCAGGAAGGCAGCTTGCCCGCATCCAGCCATCCGGCCGCATCATATTGGTCGCGCGTATACATATAATCACTTTTCCCCCAGAAATTTGATTCTGTATCCGGTCCTTTCCAGGCGGGACAGGTGATGTTTTTCGGACACTCCTGGCGATTCGGAACGTTCATATTGTTCTTTTTTCCACCGAAATAATTCAAAGTCAATGGGATACCGATTCCGACCCCTTCTGTGGCCATTACAGAAGACTTAAACATCATCGGCTGACTGTATCGCGGCGGCAATCCATTATAATCATCCGCATATTGAAGCAGCCCATATCCAAGCTGTTTCAAATTGCTGAGACAGTTGGACACTTTGGCGGAAGCACGCGCCCGGTTCAAAGCCGGCAACAGCATTCCCGCAAGAATCGCGATGATTGCTATAACTATTAGCAATTCAATAAGTGTAAATTTTCTTCGCATTTTTCCATCCTTTTCTGCCATGTTCTTCCCGCTGATTACAGGGATAACAGCCTGTTTTCGCAAAACAGTCCCAACTGCTGAAAAATTTGCACACGCCATCAACGTCCTCTTGTCATTTATGTTTTTTGCATTTCCATTCAGGAATGTTATGTTAATATTATGGACTGAAACAGAGCAAAAAGCAAGCGGGGTAAGTTGCGTAAAATGGTAGTTGAAAATATGTTTTCCGGTATCGAGGTTCCAACGCGGATCGTCTTTCGCGACAACCGCAATTACAACGACCGGATCGGGATGGGAATACAGAACAAGACCGGGCCGGAGGATCAGGTGCCGGCTCCGGCCTGCTTTTCCTTTTTTTCCGTCTCCTGGCTGGCGCGCGGAAACGGCAGCTACGAAAACAGCCTCACCGGACAGTGCCGGCCGCTGGCCGCCGGGTCCGTTTTCCTGCGCCAGCCGGGCGTGGAGCATCGCGTCCATGTGGATACCGGAAGCGGCTGGCTGGAATACTGGCTCCACCTCGGAAATTTCGCATGGCCGTTTTTCCGGAATTACCTCTCGCTGCGCGACGACAGCCTGACCGGGCAGTTCACACCGTCTCCGGAGTGGTTCAGCCGTTTCGACACGCTGATGGACCGTCTGGAAGCCTCGCCGGAAGACGCGCTGCTGGAACGCGCGATGGAGCTGTGCATATTCGCCGCCGACTGCGTCCGGCAAACCCGCAGCGGCGGCGAGGAGGAGGATATGATTCACCGCGGCTGCGAATTTCTCGGCACGAACTTCGCGGAAAACCGCGACCTGCGCACCTTCTGCCGCAGGAACGGCTGGGGGTACGAACGGTTCCGCAAGCTCTTCACCGACCGGGTGGGAATCTCGCCGAACCGCTATCGGATTCAGCGGCGGATGGCGGCCGCCCGGTCGCTGCTGGCGCAGACCTACCGTTCAGTCGAAAGCATCGCCGGAGAACTCGGCTACTGCTCCGTATTCGATTTTTCCGCCAAATTCAAGGCGTACACGGGACTGTCCCCCTCGGAATTCCGGAAAAAGGCCCGAGAACCCTACAAAGACTTCTTTCACGTCCCCCTGAACCTGATCCGGTGAACTGGCCGGTCACTCCGCGTCCCGCGCGATCCTCGCCGCCAGCGCCTCCGGCGACTCCACATCCGTCATCGGCAGCCCTGCCGCCGCGTAGTCCAGATTCCACTTCCGCCTGATGAACAGCAGCAGTTCCACAAAACCCAGCGAATTGATCCGGTTCACCCCCAGCGGCGCCCCCGGAGACAATGTCGCCTCCGGCGCTCCCGTGATCACCGAAATCTCCTCCATCAGCGCCTTCAGCACTTCATCCTGATTCTTCACAGCATCGTCTCCCCGTCGCCGCGCCACGGCTCCCGGCGGCGCAGCGTCAGCACGCCGCCCGCCTCCGCCCGCTCCAGCGACTCGAAAAATTCCCGGCTTCCGCCGAAGTAAAACAATCCCGGCCCTTCCGCCGCCGTCCGGTCGAGTTTCAACTCCCCGTACCGGTTCTCCGCCGGGTCGAGGCTCAGCAGCAATGCCGCAGCACCCTCGCGCGGCTCCGCCTCGAACCGTTCCGGCCACAACTCATGGGCGTGCTCCGTCAGCAGCGCCCGCTCCTCCGCGCCGATCACCAGCGCCCGGCGGCACAGCCCTCCGTCCAGCAGCGTCCGCGCCAGCTCCAGCGCCTCGAACCACACATCCTCGAAGCCCGCCAGCGCCAGCGTCGGCCCCTGAATCTGCAGCGCCACCCCGACATAGGAGGCGGCGGCGTTGTGCACCGAGTGCGAAAAACGCGTCGGCAGAATCTGGTCCTCCGGGTAGTCGAGGATGTCGTCCAGCGTCGCAAACGTGGTGCGGTGCGGCCCGAACGCGGTCGCGGTCACCAGCGCCGTGCCGGTTCCGGCGACCTCCACGCCCTGCGCCGCCCGCACCGCCGCGCCGACCACCAGCGCCGTATAGCGGTCCGCCCGGCGCAGCGAATAGGCTTCGCGAATCCGTTTCAGCTCCGCCGCATTCAATTCGGCGGCGCCCGGCACTTCCGCCGGTCCGAACAGGCATTTCGATGCGATATACATCACGGTATCCTCCCGACCGCCAATGCGGTATTCGAGCCGCCGAACGCCAGCGAGGTCGAAAGCGCCCATGCGCCGTCCGTCGCGAAATCCTCCGTCAGCGGCGGCACCGGAATCTCCTCCGACGGCGTCCGATAACCGTGATTTTTCACCGCGCGGCGCGCTTCGAGCATCAGACAGCAGAAGATGAACTCCAGCGCCCCGGCCGCTCCGAGCGTATGGCCGGTCATCGACTTGGTCGACATATACTTCAGTTCCGGCCCGAACACCCGCGCCAGCGTCTGCGCCTCCACCCGGTCGTTGGCGGGCGTGCCGGTGCCGTGCGCATTCACGAAAGCGATCCTGGCCGGAGTCAGCCCGGCACTCTCCAGCGCCTGCCGGACCGCCCGTTCCAGCCCGATCCCTTCCGGGTGGGGCTGGGTGATGTGGTAGGCGTCCGCCGACTTGCCGAAACCGCCGACGATGAATTTCCGGCCGATCCCGCGCCGTTTCGCGGAGCCGGGCGACTCCAGGATCACCACGCCCGCCCCCTCGCCGAGGTTCAGCCCGGAGCGGTCCGCATCGAACGGGCGGCAAGGCTCAGCCGAGCAGACGCCGAGCGCGTGAAAACCGTCCAGCGGCACCTGATTCAATTCGTCCGCACCGCCCGCGATCGCGAGGTCGCACACCCCTTCGCGAATCCACAAGGAGGCGATCCCGACCGCGTCCGCGCCCGAAGTGCACGCATTCGACACGGTCAGGGCCGGGCCTTCCAGCCGATAGCGGCGGCGCACCCATTCGGCGGGGTCGCCTTTCACGTAACTTCTGAACGCCTCGCGCGGCGCGGCGCGCCCGGCGCGCAGATCGGCGTAAAACGGAATGTTGTTCAACTGGCACGCGACGGTGGTGCCGATGCAGACGCCGACCCGTTTTCCGGCCAGCTCCTCCTCCGTCAATCCGGCTTCCCGCAGCGCCTCATCGAGCGCGAGCCGCAGCAGCTCCATCGTGAAACCGCCCGCGATGCCGGGCGTGCCGGGCAGTGAGGCGATCTCAAAGACCGGCAGTTCCAGCACGGTCCCGAACCGATGCGGCAGGGCGGGACGCGGCGGCGGCGCAAACAGCCCCGCCCGCGTCGCTTCCACTCCGACTCCGACGGCGGAAACCGCGCCGAAACCGGAAACCCCGACCGGAATCACTCCCATTACTGCATGCTCCTCGCCTGCACGAAGTCGCTCAACGTCGCAAAGGTCGCGAAGATTTCGCGCTTCTGATCCACATCGCGCTGCGGGATGTTATATTTGCGCTGAAGCATGATCACGATCTCGACCGCATCCAGCGAATCGAGGCCGAGGCCGGAGCCGAACAGCGGTTCGTCGTCTTTGATCTCCTCCGGGGCCTTATCCTCCAGTTGGAGCCATTCGATCAGATTTTTCTTGAATTCCAGCCGGAATTTCGCAGTAGCTTCGTCCATATTTTTCCCTCACGTTTGTCATTCAGCTATTGTAACACCGTTTTGCCGTTTTTTCAATCCGGTTCGAAGCGGAATACCTGATACGGATAGCGCCGGGCCATATTCTCCAGCCCGCGCGCATACTCCGCCATCGGCGCGGCCAGCTCCTCCGGCCTGACCCGCCGGTCGGGATCGCCGGAAACCCGGATCACATCGCCGAAGCGGAACAGCAGTTCCGAGCAGTCCGGCTCGAATGCGATGAAAAGCGGCACCACCGGGCAGCCGCTCCGCGCCGCAACCAGCCACGGCGAAAGCGGAAACTCCATCGCGCCGCCGAAAAACTTCGCGGGGCGCGACGCACCGCCAGCGACCCGGTCGCCCATCACGCAGACCACTTCGCCGCGCCGCACCGCCTCGATGCACTCCAGCAGGCCGCCCATGAAGCCGTCCGCCGGAATCAGCTTGAACTGATCCGCGCAGTCCGGCACCGCCATGCGCTTGTCCAGCTCCGCCTTCGCGTCGGGCTGCGCCAGCAGATTCACGGTGCGGCCGAAACCCGCCAGCCCGGCCAGCGCCGCCTGCCAGCAGCCGAAGTGGCTGGTCACCATCACGAATCCCCGGCTCCGGTCGGCCAGCAGCGCCGCCATGCCGTCGCGGTTCTCCGCGCGGTGCGGGAACTTCCAGCCGTGCGCGCCGATCCAGCCCGCGATCAGCAAGGCTTCGCCCTGCGAGGCCATCAGCCGGTAGCAGTGCAGCCACCGCATGAAACCGCGCGCCTCCGGGAAGCGCAGTTGCACATACGGCAGCGCCGCCCGGTTCGCCCTCCGGTCGAACAAAGCGTAGAACAGCACCACAAACCACACGAAATTGCACGCGTGCTTCAACCCGAACAACCGCATGAACACCCGGAAAAACCGGATTCCCGCCGAGCTTCCCCGCGTCGCGCTGAGGTTCTGCCGCTCACTCATCGCCCCGCCTCCCGGCGAGCAGCCGCGCCGCCGCGAACACCGCGACGAACGCCGCCGCCGCAAACACCGGCGCCAGCACCAGGCTGCCGAGCAGCCACTCCCAGAGCCGGTACGGCATCTCGCGCACCACGGAGTCGAAGGTCAGCTCCGTCCACCAATGGCCGTGCCGCAGATAGTAGCCAAGTTCGATGCACAGAAACGGCGTCAGCGGCGGCATGAAAAGGTTCTGGATCGCCAGCGCCATGATCTTGTTCAGGTTCAGCCGCACCGTCACGTACAGGATCGCCAGCGTGTGAACGCCCGGCAGCGGCAGCACCGCAAGAAAAGTTCCGACCGCCGCCGCCGCGGCCAGTCCGCCCGGCGTCGCGTTTTCGCGCAGCAGCTGCTTCAGGAAAGCGGCCGGATGCAGCAGCACGCCCCACCCCGGCCCTTTCTCCGGCTTTGCTTTCGCGATCCGCTTCGCGTTCCACGGCAGCAGCCGCAACCCGACCAGATGGGCGTGGATCAATGAAATACGCAAGTTGTCCAGCCACGGCCGGAAGTGGCTGACCCGTTCTTCCCGCGCCGGATAGTGCACCCGCACCGGCACCTCGCGCAGCTTCAGCCCGCCCCAGATGCAACGGGTCAGCACTTCGGTTTCAAAGTTGTAGTGACGGCAGCGGAACCGCAGCTTCGCCAGCGCCGCGACCGGATAGGCGCGGAACCCGCTCTGGCAGTCGCCACACGACGCACCGGTTTCGACCTTCAGCCAGAAGTTCGCGAAAGCGCGCCCGAAACGGCTGCCGCCCGGCACGTTGTCCCCCTCGAATTTCCGGCAGCCGACGACCAGCAGGTCCTCCTGTCGTTCCAGCAGTTCCAGAAACGCCGGCAGGTCCTCCGGGTAGTGCTGGCCATCGGCGTCGATCGTGATCATATAGTCGGCCTTCTCCCGTTCGAGGAACGCGAGCGCGGTCAGGATCGCAGCCCCCTTGCCCCGGTTGCGGCCGTGGATCAGATAGCGCACGCCCATGCCTTCGAGCATCTCGTAAACCCCGAGCGGCAGGTCGGTGCTGCCGTCGTCCACGACCAGCACCTGCTCCATCTGCGCGCGGCAGCGGCGGGCGACGTCGGCGATGGTCGCGCCGTTGTTGTAGACCGGGATCACACACCAGATATTGTTCGGCGACGTCCCCATTCAGTTCCTCGCCAGCTGGAGGTTGCGCAGCTTCACATAGCCGAATTTGTGGATCATCTGCAAGTCGCGGTTGCGGCTGCCGGGCGGATAGACGCAGAACCGGCTCCCCTTGAATCCCTCCAGAAGCATCTCATGGACGCGGTCGGGATCGAGGCCGGGCGCGAAGTAGTACAGTGAACCAAGCCCGTCCCAGTCGGGCGCGACTTTCCCCTCGCGGCGGGCGACGTCGACCAGCGGCGCGCCGTCCAGCACCCGGATTCCGGAAAACACGATCGAGTAGGCCGGTTCGATTTCGCGCAGGTTGCGGATGCCCTCGGCGACGGTTTCGTAAGTCTCGCCGGGGCCGCCGAACATCACGCTGGTGGTCACGCCGACGTTGAGTTCCAGCAGTTTCCCGCAGCAGCGCAGCACCTCGTCGAAAGTGAAAGCCTTGCCCAGCCCGGCCAGCGTCGCGTCGCTGGCGGCATCCACGCCGAGGTCGACCGCGACCATGCCGGATTCGGCCATCCGTTCGAGGTCGCCGTCGCGCAGCCGGGCGGGGGTCACGAAGCCGGTCCACGGCACGGTGAGCCTGCGTTCGATCATCGCCTCGACCAGCGGCACGTAGCAGCGGCCGGGATCGTTGAACACCGCATCGACGAAGTAGAGCATCGCATCGGGCCATTCGGCGCGGATCCGCTCGATGTCGCGCAGCACCTCGTCGAGGTCGCGCATACGCATCTCACGCCCCTCCAACATCGGATAGGTGCAGTAGGCGCAGCGGAACGGGCAGCCTCGCTTGGTCTGGATCGGGATAATGTGGGTTTCGCCGTGGTAGAAGCCGGCGATTTCCGGCGAATACAGCGGCGGAGCCTGCCGCTCCGACTTTTTCCGGTAGACGCCCGGCGCGGGCCGTTCGCCCCGGGCCAGCGCGGCGGCGAGTTCCACCACGGCGCTTTCCCCCTCCCCCGCGACGCCGTATTCGGCCCCGGTCAGCTCAAGGATCCGCTCCGGGTAGAGCGAATAGCCCGGCCCGCCCAGGATCATCGGCGCCGCCGCGAGCGTGCGCAGGAAACGGATCACCTTCACGCTGTCGCGGATCAGTTCGTCGTCGTCCGCGCGGCTGTCGATGTTGTCGAGGTTGCGGATGCTGACGCCGATCAGTTCGGGACGGAACGCGGCGACCCGTTTCGCGGCCTCCTCGCGGTACTTCTCCGGCCCGAACGGCATCGGGTCGAACTGCTCCACCTCGTGTCCGGCAGCGGCCAGCGCCCCGGCGATCACGCTCATGCCGAGCGGATAGACCGGATACGGGTCGGAACAGAAATTGGCGGCCGAAAGCAGAATGCGCATCCCGTCACGCCTCCCTGCCCCAGCGGCGGCGGTTCGGCCGCAGTTCACGGGCGCTGCCGTCGGCTTCCTCTTTTTTCATCACGTCCAGATAGAGCTTGGCCATCTTGAACTCCTTGCTGCAGTCGTAGTAGAAGGTGTCCCACGCGTACTGATAGGCCCACTGCAGTTCGTCGACGGTCATCTTCGCGGGCTTGAACACCACCTCCCCGGCGGTATAGCGTTTCCAGTCGCGGTGCAGAATCCGCCCCTGCTCCTCAAGGCTCGCCGCGATCGACGAATGCGGGAACGGGGTCAGCACCGTGAATTCGGCGAGGTCGAGGTCGATTTCCAGCAGGAAGTCCACCAGCCGCCGGATGTCGTCGAGCGTCTGGTCATCGGTGCCGAGGATGATGGTTCCCTCCACGCCGATGCCGTGGTCCTTATAGCGCCTGATCCGGTCGCGGATGTAGTCGGAAGTGTCGAACACCGCCTGATAGACGTACCAGCAGCCCGCCTTTTCCGCCAGCTTCAGAATCTCCTCGTCATCCTTGATCGGGTGGGAGATCCACTTCTTCTTCAGCGGGGCGATCGCGCGGAACAGCTCCTTTTCCCACTCGTCGTCCTGCGCGAGGGAGTTGTCCACGATGAACAGCCGGTTGTTGTCGATCGATTCAAGCTCCTCGACCACCTTGTCGATCGGGCGCGGCCGGAACCGCCGCCCGCCGAGGTAGGGCGTGCAGCACGGGAAGCAGTTGAAACGGCAGCCGCGCGACGCATGCACCAGATCCACCATCTGAATCCCCCGGTAATTGTAGAGGTCGCGCTTGAGGATGTCGCGCCGGGCGGTGCCGATCAGGCGGGTGTCCGGGAAGTCGCCGAGATAGTTGTAGACCTTTTTGAGGCGGCCGTTTTCAAAGTCGGAGATCACCGTTTCCATCCGCCCCTCCGCCTCGCCCAGAAACACGCAGTCCGCATGTTCCGCCGCCTCCTCGGCGTGAAGCATCACGGCGATGCCGCCCATCATCACCGTTTTGCCCTCGGAACGGAAGCGGTCGGCCAGCTCGAACGCGCGCGGCGTCTGGCAGGTCAGCATGCAGGAGATGCCGACCAGGTCGCAACTCCCGCCGAAATCGATCGGCTCGACGTTTTCGTCGTAGAAACGCACTTTCACCCGTTCCGGCAGTGCGGCGGCGAACACCGTCGGGCCGACCGGCGGGAGATTGAACTCCGGCTGGTTCGGCAGCTTCGGCCATTTCGGGTAGATCAACTTCATTTCCATTTCCGATACCTCATCTCTTCAAACAACTGTTCCAGACTTGCACAATCGGGGCATTCCGGCCCCGCTCCGGGCGCGAAAACCAGAGCCGCCGCCCGTTCCTTACCGATTTCAATCGCCATCGTCAGCGTTTCGCCGCACAGCTTCGCCAGCTCGCGCGTCGAAGCGGCCCCCTTCACGTAACAGCCGGAGCCGTGCGCGCCAAGCGTGATCGCCGCCTCGCAGACCGGCGTGGAGGCGAGCGTCGCGACGAACAGCCCGCCCCGGCCGAGGTCGCGGCCGTTCGCAAGGTAATCCTGCCAGTAGCGGCGGTTTTCGGCGGCGCAGCCGGAACCGTTCCAGCCCAGCACCGCCGCCCGTTCCGGACGCCACGCCTCCCCGGCGTCGGCGGCGGCCAGCAGCGCCGCAAGCTGGGCGAGCCGCACCGCCTCGCAACCGCGCCGGAAATCCTCCAGATCCCCCGCCGGCACCCAGTCGGCTCCGGCGACGAGCGTTTTCAATTCCGCGAGCGTAGCGAACCCTTCCAGGCGGCGGGCGCTCCGCAGGGTTTCGGCGACGCCCGGCGCGATCCATGCGCCTCCGGCTACGATACTCATTGCAGTTCCTCCACGATCAGAGCGGAATTGAGTCCGCCGAAACCGACATTCAGCGACAGGATCGCGCCCGCTCCGAGCAAACGCGTCTCACCCGATACCATCTTTTCCGCACCGGGGGCCGGAGTGCGAAGCCCCGCCTGCGGCGGCATCCGGCGCAGTTTCAGCAGCTCCGCCGCGACCGCCGCCTGAATCACTCCCGTGGCGCCGAGGGTGTGGCCGAGATTGCCCTTCAGCGAAAAAAGCGGCGGTACATTCCCACCGAACACCGTGTGCAGCGCATTGATTTCGGCCTCGTCGTTGTAGCGCGTGCCGGTGCCGTGGCCGATCACCCCGGCGACCGCCGGATTCCCGGCGGCCTCCAGCGCCTGCCGGATCGCTCCGGCCAGATGCCGCCCGGAGAGGTCGGGGGCGGTAATGTGGGCGGCGTCGCAGCTTTCGCCCCAGCCGATGATCCGTCCGAGCGGCGTAAAACCGTGCCGTTCCGCCGCTTCCGGCGACATGAGAATCACCGCCGCCGCCGCTTCGCCGAGGGTCAGCCCGTCGCGCTCCGCGTCATAGGGACGCGCCGCCGACGCCGACAAAGCCCCGAGCGACGCGAAGCCGGAGGTCACAAATTCGCTCGCGATATCGCAGCCTGCCGCCAGCGCGCAATCGAGTTCGCCGCGCCGGACCGCTCCGGCGGCCAGCGCAATCGCCTGCTGGCCGGAGGCGCACGCCGCTGCGACCAGCATCCCCCGCCTCCGCCCGAAACGATCGAGGGCGAGCTTCAGCAGCGCATCGCTGCCGTCCGCCGGCTCCGCCTCTGAATCCTGCCGTTCCAGCAGGTCGATTGCGCCGACGGTGGTCGCAAGATAGAGCGGCGCTTCCTGCGGCAGCTTCGCGGTTTCCGGGAAAGAGGCCGCCAGCAGATCAAGCAGCCTTCCCGCACGGGAACCGTCACCGTCGTCCAGCTCGTGACGCAGTCCGAGCTTCACGCCCTTGCCGTCGAAGTGGCGCGGCTCCGAAAAAGCGCGCTTCCCGGCCAACAGCGCCGCGACATTTTCCCGCACGCCGTCGCCGAGGGCGGTCGCCATCCCGGCGGCGGCGATCACCGCGTCACGCATGGAATTCCCCTTTCCGCCACCGCTCGCGGCAGGCTTCAAACAACGGCGGAGTCAACAGATACGGTTCATGGGTGCGCACATGGAAAAACATCTGCACCGTATAGCCGGTCGCCGCCGTTTCACCCTTTTCATTCAGGATCAGGTACTCCACGTTGAGCCGTGCGCCGTCGCTCCAGCACAGCGAGGCGCGCACCGTGAACTCCTCGTCCAGCACCAGCGGGATATAGTAGTCCACATGACACTGCACGATCGGCGCGCCGATGTCGCTTTTGCCGTAGTTCTCATAGGTCAGGCCGACTTTGCGCATCAGTTCGGTGTGCGCGTCCTCGAAAAACTGCAGATAGCGGCCGTGCCACGCGATCGCGAGCGCATCCACCTCGCTGAAGCGCAGTTTGCGTTTCACCTCCACGGCCACCGGGGCCGGATCGCCCGGCAAGGCGTCGAAATAGTGCTTGCGCCTTCTCATTTCATTTCCAGCTCCATCGTGAATTTGCAGACCCGTTCCCCCGGCCCGGTCGCGACCGAGCCGGAAAGGCGGCTTCCCTCAACCGCCAGCGTGAACACGCCGCTGTCACCCGGCTGCAGCGGGCGGAAAAACTTCACCTGCCCGATCGAACGGATCGCGACCGGCTTTTGCAGCGCCCGTTCCGCCAGCAGCTCCGCCGCCTGAATCAGGCAGACGCCGGGAACCAGCGGATTGCCCTCGAAATGCCCGGCAAAGCCCGGGAACTCCGGGTCGAACCGGAGTTCCGCCTCGAATTTTCCCTCCCCCGCCGCGCCGAAACGGACGATCCGCTCCTCCAACGCTTTGGCCAACAATGATTTTTCACTCAATTTTTCCTCCTTCCGGCGTCACCGTGCGGGTGCGGACCACGATCCGGCACCCGGAAGCGTCATCATCCAGAACCGCATTGCCGACGCTCCAGCGCCCGCCGGTCCGTTTCCAGTCGTAATAGCGCACCCGCCAACGCCTTTTCCAGAAACCGCGGCAGCTCTTTTCCACCAGCTGCAACGGCTTTCCGGCGAAGCGGTAACGCAATTCGTCCCCATCCGGCAGCGGCAGCGAAAACTCCACGAAACGCCCCTCCGGCGCGATCCCCTCCTGCGGCTGCGGCGCATTGCCGAGCCAGACCGCCGCCAGATCGCGGTACACACTTTGCGCCGCCGCCTCGCGGTCGCCGCCGGGGAAGTACGGGGCCAGTTCCCACCGCTCCAGAACGCCGCCCGCCCCCGCCGCCTCGAATACCTTCGCCCCGGCGGGGGCCAGCCCGGCGGCGGCCAGCCGCTCCGCCGGCAAATCGCCGCGCACCAGCGCCAGCGCCGGGACCGTGGCCCACCAGTATTCGATCGACAGATTCGCCTGCGCGCGGAACCGGGGCAGCGCCGTCCGGTTCCACTCCGCCAGCTCCGCCGCCGTTTCGGCTGGCGAAAGTTCCAGCGGAGGGTACTCCGGCGCCTCAAACACATCGCTGCGGCACCCGGCCAGCAGCACCGCCGCCAGCAGCGCCCCGGCCACCCAGCCGCGCCGCTTGAAAAGCGTCCACAGCGCCGGAACCACCAGCAGCCCGGCCGCACACGCGACGGACACCCCGACCACCAGCGCAAAGCCGGTATGGAACAGCACCGGGTGCGACGAAAACAGCAGCGCCGCCGCGCCGAACACCGTGGTAGCCGCCGAAATCCCCATCGCCGCCGGCAGCGTCGAACCGCGTCCCTCTTTCGCCGCGTACACCGCGAAAATACCGTAATCGATGGTCAGCCCGGCCAGCATGATCCCGGTGAAGCAGACGATCAGATTCAGCGCCGTGCCGCAGAGCGCGAACACCGCCCCCAGCACCGCCATCGCGGTCACCGCCGGCACCGCCGCGAGGAAAGTCAGCGCCGCAGAGCGGAAGAAGAACGCCGCCAACGCCAGCACCCCCGCCGCAGCCGCCGCCAGCACCTTCAGGAAGCGCCCTCCGAAGTCGTCGGCCAGCATCTGCTCGAAAGCGCCCGGCGACACCACCGCGCACTCCGGCTCGCCTGCCGCGGCGGCGCGCACCGCCCGCACCAGCTCCGGCTCGTCCGGGAAAAAGAGCACCGCGGCATATCCGCCGCCATTTGCGCGCACCATCCGGTCCCGCACCGCCCGCACCAATGCGGGCGGCTCCGTCCCCGGCTCCGCCACTCCCTGCCGGACTCCGGCGAAGAACGGCGCGAAAAAACCGGCGGGCAGTCCCCGCTTCCGCGCTGCGGCGGCCAGTTCCCGCTCCAATCGGTCAAGATCGACGCCGCGCCATGCTGCCAGATTCTCCTGCCGCGTCTTTTCGGAGGGCCACAGGTCGGTCGGCGAAAAGGAACGCCCCGCCATCCCCGGCAGCGCCGCCAGCCGCGCCGACCACGCCTCGCCGCGCCGCGCCAGCGTCTCCGGGTCGGGCGCGAGCACCATCAGCACAGCCGGAGCCGGGGCGACCCGCCACGCCCGGTTGAACGCCGCCTCCGCCTCGATGACTTCACGCGGCGAACCGTCGAATTCCGACAGCGACAGCTTCACGCGCAGCTCCGACGCGAACCAGACCGCCGCCGCCAGCGCCACCAGCCAGACCGCCGCCGTGCGGCCCGCCCACCGCTCCGGCGGATGCGGAACCGGGAAGCGCGGCCTGCGCCCGCCGCTCCCCGGCAGCAGCGTCGGCAGCAGCAAATAGGAGAGGATCAGACTGGTCAGCAACGACGCTCCGGCGAAAATCCCGAGCTGCGCATAAGCCGCGATGCCGGTCAGCATCAGCAGCCCAAAGACGCCCACCGTGGTTGCCGCGCCGAGCAGCAGCGGCAATCCGACCCGTCCGAGCCGCCGCATCCCCATGTTGCCGTGGCGCGCCGCGTACACGTGAATGCCGTGATCCACCGCCAGCCCCAGAATGCCGCCGCCCATGCCGATGATGAAGAAGAAAAGCTCGTCGCAGAAAAGCGCCATCGCCCCGAGCACCAGCAGCGCCGCGCCGAGCGGGATCACCGGAATCCAGAAACTCTCCAGCCGCCCCCGGTAGATCGCGAAAAAGAGCAGCGCGAGGAACAGCGCCGAAAAGATACCGACCCGCGTGATATCCCTTTTCAACACCTCCTCGTTGCCGAGGGTGTGCAAGTGCGGCGCGATGATCCGGCACGCCACGCCCGGCGGCGCGTCGCGGAACTCCCGCTCCAGCGCGCCGACCAGCTCCCGGCTCGCCGCCGCGTCGGCGCTCGATGCGGTCACATCCAGCACGATCGAAGCGCGCTTGCCGTCCTCCGACACCATAAAAGGGTACAGGGGGGAAAAGGCCAGCCCCGACACCGCATTCAGCGCGTTGAGCCGCAGCATCAGCTTTCCCCGCAGTCCATAGGGATCCTCGCGCGCCATCGCGGCGGCTCCGGCGGCGGGAAACATCAATTGCCGCCGGGCATTGGCCGCCGCCCGCTCCGGATCGGCCTCCCCGGGGGCCGGAGCCGGCAGCAACTGCGGCAGGAACGGCAGCAGTTCGCGCATCGAATCGGCCAGCGGCGCGGTGCGGAACCGGTAGTCCACCTGCCGCACCTGCGGCAGTGCCGCAAGGCGCGGCGCGAGCCGGTCCAGCCACGGCGCGAGCTTCGCCTGCTCGATCCCCGCGTCGCCGGTGTCGAATTCCAACTGCACCCGGTTGGTCAGGCCGCTCTTTTGCATCACCCGGAAAGTGCGGCCCGACTCGGAGTCCGGCGGAAAGAGCTCGCCCAGATCGTTGCCGTAATTCCCGGCGAACACCGCCAGCGCGACGGCACCGGCGACCGCGGCGCAGCAAACCAGCCAGAGGAGTCTGCGGCGCCGGACCACCCGGATCAGCAGCCGGGTCAGAAAGCGTTCGACGGAGGCGGAAGCTGCCATCTCTCCCCCGGAATCGGTTGATTGTTCACCACATCACGGAACACGATCTCCATCTCGTCGCCGTTTTTCTCGACGATCCGGAGCCGCTCCACCCGGTCGAAACCGGGGCCGAACTCGAATTCGACCGTTTTCACATACTCTTTGAAAAAGCCGGCGTCCAGCGGCGTCAGCCGCAGCGACCGTTCACCGGACGTTTCGACCGTGAACTCCTTTTCCAGCGCGTCGAGGTCCGCCGACAGCCAGCCGGAGAGGCTGCCGTAAATCAGCCGCAGCCACGGAATCCGCTTTGCGGAGAGCTTCAGCACCTCGCCGGAATCGCCGTCCCACTGCGCGAGGCCCTGCTCCGAAATCACGCACATGTAGCGCATCGGTTCGCGGACCAGCCACGCCATGCGCTTCCCCTTTTCCAACGCGAGGCGGCCGGTGATCGCCAGCGTCATATCCAGCGACTTGAGCCTGCGGTTCTGGATGAAGGCGGCTTCGACCGTCTCCACCTTGCCGAGGTTCGCGGCAAGCTTCTCCCGGAACTGCGCCGACGGCGGCGCGGCGCACGCCGTAGACGCCGCCAGCAGCGCGATCAGGATTCCAGTACGCATAATTTCAGCTCCCCGGAGGCGACCGTGCCCGGCTCCCCCTCTTTGACTACGTTGAACGCCACGATATGCCAGCCGTCCAGCGCGGCGGTCTCCTCCAGCGACACGACCAGCCGGTCGCCGACGCGGATATCGCGGAAATATTCGATCTTCCGGCAGCCGACCAGCATGCCGGGCTTCACCGCGCCGTCGTTGCGGAACGCATCCGCCGCCGCCCCCGCCTGCGACACCAGCTCCGGCAGCGCGGCGCGGTCCAGCATCCCGCCGCCGTCCAGAAACCGGTTGTCCGGCCGGATCACCGCGAGCACTTCGCTGGTCTGCCCGCTCGACAGCACCTCGTCCACCATCACCATCGGCGGCTTGTGCGGCACCAGATTGCGCGCGTCACACGGCAAGGCCGCAATCTCGCTCTCGCGCCCGATGTTGTGCCAGCAGAGCGGATCCGACGCGAGGTAGTCGCCGGTCATCTGGTAGGCGGCGCCCCGGCAGCCGTAGCACTCCTGCGCCTTGCGGCAGGTGCGGCAGGGGCCCTTGATCATCTTCCGGTAATTCTTCAGGTCGCGGATCACGCTGCTGTCGAAAAGGATGTCCCGGACCGGCCGCTCCGCGGCGCTGCCGAGCTTCGTGGTCACGCCGACGCACGGCATCACGTCGCCGGACGCATTCACCAGACACGAATAAATATGGCGGAAACACTTCCCGCCGACCAGCGGCGGCTGCGGCTCCCAGCAAAAGCCGAACTGCGCGTCGATCGCGGCGATCTCCTCGAACACCTGCCGGAGCCGGGCCGGCTCCACCATCAGATGGCGGTTTTCCAGCATCCGTCCCTGCGGCGTCATCATTTCAAAGTAGGGCAGGATCTCCCGCTCGCGCAAGTAACGCCACAGCGCGGGCATCCCGTCCACGTTTTCCGAACAGATCACCGAACTGGCCGCCACTCTTCCCGCACCGCAGCCCGCTTCGCGCAGCAGCCGGAGCGCCCGCTGCGCCAGCTCCAGCGCCTCCGGTTCGCCGGTCATGCGCGCCTGCACCGCCGGGTCGAGTGAATTGAGCTTGACCACCACCCGGCAGTTGTGCGCGGCGAACATCCGCGCCGCGGCCTCGTCGAGCAGCGCGCCGTTGGTGAAGATCTCCGCCCCCATGCCGAGGGAGTTCACCAGCTCGATTTTCCGTTCCAGCTCCGGGTAGAGCAGCGGTTCGCCGCCGAGGATCACCACCTTGCGCGCGCCCAGCTCCGCCGCCTGCCGGATCACCGAATCGGCCAGTTCGGAACTCATCTCCGGCAGTTCCGTCTCCGGGTCGCCCGCGTAACAGTACGGACAGCGGTAGTTGCAGAGCCGGTTGAATTCTATCTCGATCGACAGCAGCCGGTTCGCGGCGGCCGCCTCGCGGATTTCGGCATCGGTAAAATCAAATATCGCGGAATCGAACATCTCACTTACTCCGTAATGCGCCGGTCGAAAAACCGCACCGGCTTGCGCGACACGCCGAACACCCTCGCATGCGCATCCTCCAGCCTGACCCGGCGCACCGGCACGTGGATGCGGGTACGGCCGTACAGCCGGGCGGCGACCTCCTCAAGGGCGATGCCCGGCTCCTTCAGCGCGACGAAAATCTCCACCTCGTCGGAGAGGCCGCGCCCGGAAACCTCCAGATAGTATTCGGCCACCTCCGGCATCCCGTCCAGCGCGGCGAAGAACGAATTCGGGAACAGCGTCGTGCCCCGGATCTTCAGCATCTGCGCCTTGCGCCCGAGAACCGGCCCGAGCCGCAGGGTATGGCGGCCGCACGGACACGGCTCCGGCACCAGAAAGCTCACGTCGCCGGTCCGGAACCGCACCAGCGGCATTCCCGCGACCTGCAGCGGCGTGACCGTGACCTCCCCCGGAACGCCCGGCGGCAGCGGCTTGCCCGCCTCGTCCAGAATCTCCACAATCGCGAGATCGGCGGGGGGATGCCCGCCGGAACGGGCGGAACACTCGGTGAAGCTGGTCACAATTTCGCTCGAAGCGTAGGTCGAGTGAATCCGGTCCGGCCACAACTCGTTGAGCCGTTCGCCGAGCGGAGTCAGTTCGAGCCGCCGGTTGCGCATCGGTTCGCCGATGCACACGAGCGTGCGGATCGAACTGTCGTCGATCCGGTTCTCGCGCAGGTAGTTGCCGAGCCGCACCAGAAAGCTGGGCACGCCGACCACCGCCTGCGGCTTCTGGAACCGGATGATTTCCGCATGGCTCTCGATGGTGTTGAGCCCGTTGCGGATCGCCGCCGCCCCCAGTTTCACCACCCCGTTGTAATAGGCCAGCCCGGCGATGAAGCAGCGGTCGATGGTGCAGGTCAGCAGCACCCGGTCTCCCGCCCGCATCCCAGCGGCGAGGAAGCCGAGCGCGTCGTTGTAGCCGAGCCGGTCGAGGTCGCTCCGGGTGTAGCAGATCCGGCACGGGACGCCGGTGGTGCCGCTGGTGAAGCTGATATCCGAAATTTCCTCCTCCGGCACCGCCGTGAAATCGTCGTTACATTCGGCGAGGTCCTGCTTGGAGGTGGTGGGAAAGAGCGCCAGCTCCTCCAGCGAAACCTCCCGCTCCGGCAGCCCGGCGAACCGCCTGCGGTAGAACGGCGAACGGCTCCGGCAGCGGGCCAGGTGCTCATTCAGCAGCTTCGTCTGAATCCGCCGGATCTCCTCCGGGGGCGCAAAATCAATCGCCTGCTCCAACCTGAAATAGTCACTCATCGCTCGCAATTCCCTCCATTCGCTCGATCTCCCGCTGAATCCGGGACCGAATGTGATTCTTCAATAAAAACGCGTTGCCGAAGCTCCGTACCTCCTCCGGCGCCAGCGGCGGCAACAGCCGCACCCGGATCCGTCCGCACCGGAACCGGAACCGCCGGTCCGGCAGCTCCTCGTTGCCGACGATGCAGCACGGGTAGATCACCGCCCCCAGCTCCCGCGCGGCCTTGAACACCCCGCTGCGGAACTGGTTCATCCGGCGGCAGCCCGAGCGCGTCCCCTCCGGGAACGCCGCGACCGACACCCCGCGCTCCAGCATCCGCCCCATCCGGTCGCGCGCTTCTTCGTAGCTCAGTTTCGTCGTGTCGATATAGCCGCCGCGCCGCGCGAAAAAGCCGAAGAACGGCAGCCGCATCGGCCAGCCGTTCACCGCCTGGATCACCGGAATGTTCAACGTCGCGACCAGGAACGGGTCCGAAGCTGAACGGTGGTTGAATACATAAATCCCCGGCCGCGTCTCCCCGGCCGCGCCGTCCTCAAACTTCACGCGCACAAAGGGCCACACCGCCCGGTAGACCATCACGCGCCCGTACTGCAGAATCACCCACCGGGAAAACCGTCCCCGCGCCTCTTCCGGCAGCAGTGACGCCACACAGAACGGCAGCAGCATCACCGCGCAATACCCGACGGTCCAGAGCAGCATCGACGTGTAAATCAGCGGTGTCGGCCGCCATTGCGCCATCGTCATTTCTTCAGGTTCGCGGCGAACTCCGGCCGTTCCTTCGCCAGTTTCACGAAAAATTCATACACGTCGCCGAGGGTCACGATCTTGCGGATCTCCTCGTTCTGCCGCAGCGGAATCCCGAACTTGCGCTGAAGCCCGATCATCAGATCGACGATGTCGAGGCTGTCCAGCCCGAGGTCGTCGAAAATCTTCTTCTCCGCCGTCAGCTCCGCCGGGTCCAGTTCAAACTGCTCGACGAAGATCGAATTGATTTCGGCTATGATCTCTTCTCTGGTCATGTTTCCGTATTTCCCGATTCTATAATGAATTATGATAATTTCTTACCGATCAGCACCGCGTTCACTCCGCCGAACGCGATGCAGCACTTCGCAAAAGCGCCGATCCGCTTTTCATGCGGCGCGACGGGCAAATCCAGTCCGGCGCACTCCGCGCCGACCCGCTCCAGATTCAGCGTCGGCACCACCACGCCGCGGCGCGCCATCTCGCACACCGCCGCCAGTTCGATCGCCCCGGAAGCCCCCAGCGTATGGCCGAGATGCCCCTTCAGACTCGATACCGGAACCCCACCGCCGAACACGTTCCGCAGCGCGGCGGCCTCCTCGCGGTCCCCCGCCACGGTGGCGGTCGCATGGGCGCTCACATAGTCGATTCCGGCAGGCTCCAGCCCCGCATCCGCCAGCGCCAGCTTCAGGCAGCGTTCGATCGAGGCGGCGTCGGACTGGCTCACATGCACCCCGCTGCAATTGGTCGCATAGCCGGTCAGTTCCAGCAGCAGCGGCGCACCGCGACGCACCGCGTGGCCGTACTCCTCAAGCACCAGGATTCCGGCCCCCTCGCCGCAGACCAGCCCGCGCCGGTCCGCATCGAACGGCCGCGAAGCCCGCTCCGGCTCCACGTCGCCGCCGGCCAGCGCAAAGAGCTGCTCAAAAGAGCCGGCCACCGCCGGAGTCGCTTCGTCGGAACCGCCCGCGAGCATCACATCCTGTTTGCCGAGCTGAATTTGCTCCATCGCCGCCCCGACCGACTGCAGCCCGGAAGCGCACGCCGAACAGGGCGAAAGCTGCACTCCGTTGATGCCGAGCAGGTTTGCCACGTTGAACGCCGACGAATGCGATGCGCACTTGAAAAACTGCGTCGCGGGCATCTCCTCGCGGCGGCCCGAAAGCAGCAGCGCCGTCGCCTCGACGATGCTCGAAGAGCTGCCCATCGTCGAACTCACCGCGCAGCCGGTGCGGCCGGAGCCGAGCAGCTCCGCATCCAGCCCGCTCTCCTCCGCCGCCTGCAAAGCCGCCAGCGACGCGAACAGCGCCGCCGGGCCCATCGAGCGCCGGAACTTGCGGTTGATCCGCTTCGCGATCTCCGGGTCAAGCTCCACCGGGGCGGCCAGCGGCACGCCCGGCAGTTCGGCGCTCCACTCCGGCATCCGGCGCACCGCGCAGCGGCCCGCCAGCAATGCTTCAAAGAGTTCGGCGCGGCTGCCGCCGAGGGCGCTGACCACGCCCGCGCCGGTAACCACCACCCGTCGTTTTTCCATATTCATTCTCCCTTTCGTCACCGCAGCCGCGCCTCGATCAGTTTCCAGTACGCGGCCTCCCCGGCGACCTGCCGGAACATCAGAAAAGAGGCCATCATCGTGCCGAGCATCCCGGGAATCAGCGCGCTCTGGCCGATTGCGTAAAAATTCCGCACCGGCAGCCGTCCGAAAATCCGGGAACACCCCAGCTTCTGGCGCACGCCGTAAGCGCAGCCGGTCGGCGGCGCATAGTCGCGGCAGGTCAGCAGCGAAGAGGTCGCTCTCCAGTCGATCCTGCCGCGCAATCCGGGATAGACCCGGTACACTTCATCATAAATCTTCTGCGCATAACGCTCTTTGTATTCAAAATACGCGGCGTCGCGCTTTTCGCTCCAGCGGGCGGTCGCCTCCGGCCACACGCTGCCGAACGCGGTGAAAGTCCGGACCGGCTTCCCCGCCGCGTCCCGCTCCTCCGCGATCACCATGCCGGTGCCGGTGCCGCCGCCGCCCGGCAGCAGAATCCGGTTCAGGTCGGGTGTGGAGAGGTACGAAGTCAATTCCGGCACCGCCTCTGCGGCCGGATCGATCACGCCGGAAACTGTAAAGAAACCGCAGCTGTCCTCCATCTCCCCGACCCGGCGGCGGAAGAACGCATTCACCGCCTCCGGCGGCAGCAGTTCCAGAATCGCCTTCGGGTGAATCGCCAGAAACGCATCGTCGAATTCCAGTTCCGAACCGTCGCTCAATACCGCCCGGCGGCACTCGCGGCGGCCGACCACTTCGGGGCACTTCGCGATGCGCACTCCGGTACGCACCTCGATTCCCAATTTTTCCGCCTCGCGCCGGAAGCCGTCGATAAAGGCGTCTCCCCCGCGCTCCACCCGCGCGATATGGTTGCCCAGCCCGAAGCTGACCCGGCAATGGTTCGTGACCGAGGATTCGCACGGGGGCGTGCCGTGACACATCACCGCGCTGCCGAGCGCCGCGCGCAGCTCGCCCGCAACGCCGAGCCGGTCGAAAAACTCGTCCAGCGTCATCAGGTCGTACTCGTTGAGCATCAGCTTCTCCGCCAGGTCGCGTTCGCGCAGGTCGAACATCGGAGTATGCTCCACCACCGCCTTTTCGCATTTGTAATAGCCGTAAACCGCGTCGCGCTTTTCCGGAAATTCCGAGGCGAGGTAATCGGCGAGCGCATCGACGCCGCCGCCGGGCAGCTCCAGCCTGCGGCCGGATTCGCCGAAAAAGATCCGGCTGCGGAACGGCGCTTCTTTGACCATGTCGTCAATTCCGAGCACCTGCAGCATCTGCGCGAGCACATTCTCAAAACCGCCGGTGAAGTGGAACCCCGTGTCGAACGGCACGCCGCCGCGCCGGAAACGCTGCATGAAGCCGCCGATCTTCGGGCACGCCTCAAGCAGCGTCACGCGCCGCCCCGCCGCCGCCAGCAGCAGCGCCATGCTCATGCCGCCGATGCCGCCGCCGACCACGACCGAATGTACTCCGGAATGCCCCACCCCTTTTCGCTCCTTTTCAGATGACCAGTCCGCCGTTGACGGCGATCACCTGACCGTGGATATAACTGCTGTCCGGCCCGCACAGGAAACTGACCGCGCCGGCGACCTCCGCGGCCTCCCCCGCCCGGTTCAACGGAATCAGCGGCAGCACCCGCTCCTCCGGAATCTCCCGCGTCATTTCGGTATGGATGAAACCGGGCGCGACCGCGTTGACCAGCACGCCCTTGCGCCCGACTTCGCGCGCCAGCGCCTTCACCGCGCCGATCAGCGCCGCCTTGGAGGCGGAGTAGTTCACCTGCCCCGCCTGCCCGGTCTGCCCGGAGGCGGAACTGACCGCGACGATCCGGCCGCGCTTTTTCGCGAGCATCCCGAACACCAGCGGCTGGATGGTATTGTAAAAACCGTTCACATTGGTTTCGATCACCTCGTCCCACTCCCGCGGGGACATGAACGCCATCAGATTGTCGCGCGCGATTCCGGCGTTGTAAACCGCGACTTCGGGAGCGCCGCCGTCGCCGAACACCCGTTCCAGCTCCCGCCGCACCGCTTCACGGTCGCGCACGTCGAAAGCCAGCAGCGTGAATTTCCGCCCCGCCGCCGCGACCTGCCGCGCCAGTTCTTCCGAATCCGGCCCCGCCTGCCGCGCGGTCGCCGCGATATCGAATCCATCCTCCGCCAGCCGCTGCGAAATGGCGCGGCCGATGCCGCGGCAGCCGCCGATCACCAGCGCGATTCTGTTGCCATCCGAACTTTCACGTTTCATTGAATGTGCGGTTCACCTTATATTTCATCTGATAAAATAACTCATAGCCATCTGTTTAATATAACCGCCGCCGCCGGAAAAATCAACCTTTTTCCGCGTCATTCCCGGAAAGCGCGCCGGTTCCGCGGCGGCGATTTCCTCCCAGACGGTTTTTACCGGGAAAATTCGTCACAACTTCGGAAAATCAACTTCAAAAGCGATTTTTTTTCGATGTTTTTTCACATTTTTTCCTTCCAGCTATTGACATTGAGTTTTTTTCCGGTATAATATTTGTAGATTTTGATGATGGTTTAGTCATTTTTCGATTGGATCTTATTTATTCAAAGTATTGCTAAGTCTACAATTTTCAGCCAGTTGGCACCGTTTTCCAGATTTCGGAAGACGTTTCCTTTAATCTCGCCGGCGATTCCCGACATCAGCATTCCGCCTGTATTCCCCTGACGGTTCGGCATTTTCCAGCGCAGATTCAACCAGAAGTTTAAACCATCGGGGCACAGGCGACAAGATCAACAGGGATTCCGGGGGGTCCGGAAAACCGGAACAATGAAGAGAGAAAGGAATGAGTGAGGATGAACATCTACGTGGGCAATCTGCCGTACTCCACCGACCGTGACGAATTGAAGTCGACCTTCGGCGCTTTCGGCGAAGTCAGCACCGCCCGGATCGTAACCGATCGCGAAACCGGCAAATCCAAAGGCTTCGGCTTTGTCGAAATGCCGAACGACAACGAAGCCCGCCAGGCGATCGAAGAGCTGAACGGTAAAGAGATCGGCGGCCGCAAGGCGGTCGTGAATGAAGCGCGTCCGCGCGAAGAGCGTCCGCGGGGCAACTTCGGCGGCGAGCGCCGCGGCGGTTTCGGCGGCGGAGACGGCGGCAGCCGCTGGTAATCCCACCGCAACAGCCAAAGACGTTCCCCGACCGGAACGTCTTTTTTTTATACCCGTTCCCCCCCCGGTTCCGCCGCCAGTCACATTTAACCAGGGAAATATCATGGATATCCATTTTTTGCATGATTATAATCTGTACAATATCAACATGTCATCAAAGGAAATTATCCTTTCATTTTCTGAATGCTTTACAGAAACGCCCAGACTTTACAATATCCATTTGATTGATATTCAATATTTTTATTGTTCGGAACTCAAAGCGGGAAATATCATTCTGGATATCGAGATCTTTGAATTGAAAAATATCACGCGGGATGATTTTGATAAAATCTTCATCAAAGAAACAGACGGCACTAAGGTTCGTTTTGATGAGTATTCCGGGAAATATGTGTTTTATTTATATTCAAGCTATGGATGTTACATTAAAGCGATTGTCCAGAAAATCATCACAACGGCGGTAGAAAATGGCGAAGAAAAAACTTTGCAATAAGCCGGCGTCTTGTCAAAGTTGAAACGATGCACCTTCACTCGGGCCTCATCCGCAGAGAACAATCATGAGAGCATTGCCCAGTCCATAACCTTTCTGCGGCCAATCATTATTTTCATTCTTGAATATGCACTCATAACGAATCACATCTTCTTATGCACTGCCGCCCAGTCATTTGCAAGACCGTCCATAAAATTTCTGGTGCATCATGCCGGCCTTCATGATATGACGGTTTACCACTCCTTCGGCGACGGGGTCACTACATTCCCGTTCTCATCCTCGTAGGCGACCTGATTAAAATCGAGCCAGTCTTTCAGGGCTTCGACCTCGGCCTGCTCGGAAAAGTCGTACCACTCCTGCAGAAGTCCCCGCTCACACAAAAAGTCTTTCCAGTTGCCGTAGGCGCCCCGGTGCGAAAAAATTCGTTCGACTTCGTCCTGCTCCGGCCCGCTCAGCAGAAAGCCGCATAATCATACGCTTCCTGAATCTCATTGAATTTCAGCATAGGGACCTCCTTATGTTATGCGAGCAATGCGTTGAGTTTCGAATAGATGCGCAGCGCGTTTTCCCGGAAAACCAGATTGTGAGCCTTCTCCGGCACCAGACGGCGCAACACGGTCAGGTAGGCTTCAAGGTTCACCAGCGGCCAGTCGGTGCCGTACATGAATTTGCCGTAATCCGACAGGTAGTTCATCCATGTTTTCAGGTGCTGGAGGTAGCCGGAATAGTCGTTCCAGAACCACTCCGGGTCGAAGTTCCCGACCGCGAGGCCGGAGAGGTCGATGAACACATTCGGATTCTTCGCCGCCACCTCGGTCGCGTCGATCACCCACGGATTCCCGTAGTGCGCCATCACGAAGCGCACCCGGGGAAAGTTCACCGCCACCTCGTCCACCGTCAGCGGATGCGAATACTTGACCAGCGCGTTGGCCGTCGCGGTATCGCCGGTGTGGATCGCGACCGGCACATCGTAATGTTCGGCCAGTTCGTAAAGCGGATAGTGCAACGGATCGTTCAGATAACGGCGGTTGTAGCCGGGATACATCTTGATTCCGACGCAGTGCGGATCGCGCAGCCGCTCCTCGAACAGCGCGACGGACCGCTTCTGATTGGCCTTGTTCAGCACGTCGCTCTCCACGCCAGCACAATAGGCGATGCGCCGGGGCTGGCCGTAGCGGACCGGATCAAACGGACCGGCCAGATTGACCGTCATCGGCAGGCACTCCCCCTCCGGCGAACCGCCGCGCCCGGCCCCCATCGCGACCGCCGCCTCAATGCCGAGCCGGTCGAATTCGGCCAGCAGATGTTCGGCGCTGTTGATATGCCCGGCTTCGCGGGCCCGCTCGTCGAAACCGTCGAACTTTGAAAAGTGCAGATGCGCATCGATAATCTTCATAATACACCAATCCTCCTCAGGAGGAGATAATATACCATTCCGGCGGCGGAAGTTCAAGAACTTACCACCTGCCCGAAGCGCCGCCTCCTCCGAAGCCGCCTCCGCCGCCGGAAAAACCGCCTCCCCCGCCGCCGCCTCCGCCGAAGCCGCCGCCGCCCAGGAAGAAGAAGCCGCGCCCCCGTCCGAGGACCAGCAGCAGGATCACCACAAAGACGATGATCGCCGCCACGGGGCTGTCCCCCGAATCGCGCCGTTTCGGCGGAACCGGCTGCCCTTCCGGCGCTTTCCCGGTCACGAACTCCTGCACCTTGCCGACCGCGTAAACCGCGCCGTCGGCATAATTTCCGGCACGGAAAAACGGCGCCATATCCCGGATCACATCCCCGGCCTTCGCATCGTTGATCTCGCCTTCCCAGCCGTAACCGATTTCAAGCCGCATTTCGCGGTCATCCGGCACGATCACCAGAATCGCGCCGTTATCCTTGCCCTTGCGCCCGATCTTCCACGCTTCGGCCACCCGGATCGAAAAATCCTCGATCGGTTCGCCGTCCAGCGTCGGAACCGTCAGCACCGCCATCTGCCCGCCGGAGGCGTTCTCCAGCGCCAGCACCGCCGCCTCCACCCGCGACGCTCCCGCACCGAACACGCCGGCCCGATCGACCACCCGGCCGGTCAGCGGCGGCACCTCCACCGCTCCCAGCCACAGCGCGCCGCACAGCGCGACCGCCGCCAGAATGATTTTGCCGTATGTTCTCATCGTATCAGAAACTCACCGCCGGCGGTTTCGCGACCGCCGCCGCTCCCTCCGGCGGCTGGAAGTATTCGGCGGCCTTGAAATCCAGCCCCGGCGCGAACAGCGAACCGGGGAATTTGCGGATCGCGGCGTTGAAGTCGCGGACGGTCTGGTTGTAGCGGGTGCGGGCCACGCTGATCCGGTTTTCCGTGCCGGCCAGTTCATCCTGCAGCCGCACGAAGTTGTCGCTGGCTTTCAGCTGCGGATAGTTTTCCGCGACCGCCAGCAGCCGTCCCAGCACACTGTTGAGCTGTGCACCGGCCTCCGCCTTGGCGGCAGGCCCCTGCGCGCTCAGCAGACGGCTGCGCGCGTCGGCGACTTCGGTGAAGATTTTTTCCTCGTGTTTGGCGTACCCTTTCACGGTATTGACCAGATTCGGGATCAGGTCGGCGCGCCGCTGCAGCTGCGTCTCGATCTGGCTCCACTGTTCCCGGACCTTTTCATCCCGGTCGATCAGTCCGTTCCGGATGCCGATGCAGGCGATCACCGTGATCACCACCACCGCGACCACCACGCCGAGCGTGATAAACAATGCTTTCATTTCGTTTTCTCCTTAATCTGTTCCGTCTCTGTTAAAAAGATAGCACCTGCCCGCTCATTTTACAACTTCAACTTGAAATTCCGCGCAAAGGTGATATTGTGAATTAGACACCTTTAACCACCAATTCAAATGAGGAGAATTGTCATTATGTCTGAAATCAGAGATGTCCATGCCCGTGAAATTCTGGATTCCCGCGGCAACCCCACCATCGAAGTCGAAGTCGTGCTCGAATCCGGCGCGATCGGCACCGCCGCCGTCCCCTCCGGCGCTTCCACCGGCGAAAACGAGGCGCTTGAGCTGCGCGACGGCGACAGGAAGCGGTACGGCGGCAAGGGCGTGCTGAAAGCCGTCAGCAACGTCAACGACGTGATCTTCCCCGAAATCGAGGATCTCGAAGCGATCGACCAGATCGGCGTCGATTCGACCATGATCGAACTCGACGGCACGCCGACCAAGGAGAAGCTCGGCGCGAATGCGATCCTCGGCGTTTCTCTGGCGGTCGCCAAGGCCGCCGCCGCCGAACTTGAGCTGCCGCTCTTCCGCTACCTCGGCGGCGTGAACGGCAAGGTGATGCCGGTGCCGATGATGAACATCATCAACGGCGGCTCCCACTCCGACGCGCCGATCTCCTTCCAGGAGTTCATGATCCGCCCGGTCGGCGCGGAGAGCTTCAGCGAAGCGCTCCGCATGGGGGCCGAAACCTTCCACGCGCTGAAAAAGATCCTGAAGGACAAGGGACTCTCCACCGCCGTCGGCGACGAAGGCGGCTTCGCCCCGAACTTCAAGGGCGGCACTGAGGAGGCCCTCGAATCCATCCTGAAGGCGGTCGACCTCGCCGGCTACAAGCCCGGCAAAGACATCAAGATCGCGCTGGACTGCGCCGCCAGCGAATTCTTCAAAAACGGCGTCTACGACTACCGCAAGTTTGAGGGCGGTTCCGCGCCCGAACGCGATGCCGCCGCGCAGGCCGACTATCTGGAGAAACTGATCAGGCTCTATCCGATCGACTCCATCGAGGACGGCATGGCCGAATCCGACTGGGACGGCTGGAAACTGCTGACCGACCGCATCGGCGACCGCTGCCAGCTCGTCGGCGACGATCTTTTCGTGACCAACGTGAAGTATCTCGCCAAGGGCATCGAGCTCGGCGCCGCCAACGCGATCCTGATCAAGGTCAACCAGATCGGTACCCTGACCGAAACCCTCGACGCGATCGAAATGGCCCATCGCGCCGGCTATCGCGCGATCGTCAGCCACCGCTCCGGCGAAACCGAGGACACCACCATCGCGGATATCGCGGTGGCGACCAACGCCGGCCAGATCAAGACCGGTTCGCTGTCGCGCACCGACCGCATCTGCAAGTACAACCAGCTGCTCCGCATCGAGGAGATGCTCGGCGACCTCGCCCGCTACGGCAACTGATCCGGCGATTTCCCGTCAGGCTCCATCCGAATCCGGGTGGAGCCTGTTTTTTGGACGTCAGCGCGGATTGAGGAAGTAGTAGACTTTGCCGTCCTCGGCGTCAACCAGCAGGTCGGGGCTGCCGTTCCCGTCCAGATCGGTCACGCACGGCGTCGCGTTGATGTTCAACACGTTTTACAGCTTCCTGCCGATCCATCCCTACTGGACGACGATCGCGGTCAACGGCGTGCTCTGGCCGGTCGGCTACCTGCTCGGCTTCCTGTGGCCGAACCGCCGCGACCTCTCCGGGCTGACCGTCTGGACCGGACAGCCGCCGGCATAACTTCATATTTTCCGGCGGCGGAAGTGGCAAAACCTTCTTTGCCGTGCTATCTTTGAAAAACGCGAGGTGATTTGCCATTATGCAGGATATTCGTACAAGACAGCTCAGCTTGGGCGGAGCCGGAATGCGCGGCGTGGTCGGCCCCGGTCTCACTCCGGCGGCGGCATGCGATTTCGCGGCGGCTTTCGCCACGCTGGACCCGCAGGGGCCGGTGCTGGTCGGCGTCGATCCGCGCGTCTCCTCGGAGATGCTCCGCTGCGCGGTGGTTTCCAGCCTGACCGGCAGCGGCTGCGAGGTGATCGACGGCGGCGTATTGACCGCCGGGATGATGCACTTCCTGATCCCGCACCTGAAGGCCGGCGGCGGCATCCTGATCACCGGCGGCCACCAGAGCGCCGGGTGGAACGCCTTGATTCCGCTCAGTGCGGACGGCTCCTACTTTGAACCGCTGCGGCAGCGGGAGCTTTTCGACGTCTATCACGAACGGCGCTTCCGCTACGTTCCGGCCTCCGCAATCAAACCGGCCGCGCCGTTGGCGCCCACAGCCGTGGACGCCTACTGGGAATTTCTCGCGGCCAATTTGAACGTCGAAGCGATCGCCGCCGCCGACCTGCGCGTGGTCTGCGATTTCTGCAACGGATCGGGGGCCGCTTACGCAACCCGCTTCGCCGAACTGCTCGGCATCCGGCTGGTCGCGGTCAACGATTCGGTTTCGGGAGTGATCCCGCGCGACCCGGAGCCGCGCCCCCGCAGCGAATCCCCGATCCGGTCGATCATCGCCCCCCTCGGCGCGGCGGCAGGGCTGGTCTTCAACCGCGACCTCTCCCGGATGGGAGTGGTCACGGATACCGGTGAACCCCTCAGCGAGGAGCTGACCTTTCCGCTGGCCGCCGACTACCTGCTCGAACGGTATCCGAAAGGTTCCAGAGTCGTCACCAATATCTGCAGCACCCGCGCCCTCGACGACGTCGTCGCCCGCCACGGCTGCATTCTGGAAAAATCCAAAGTCGGACAGGCCAATGTGATCGATCTGGTCCGCGCGCTCGGCGCGGTCGCCGGCGGCGAAGGCAGCGGCTCCTTCACCTTCGGCCCCCAGCGCGGTTTCGACGGCTTCCTGATGGCCGGATTGCTGCTCGAAGCGATCGCGGTGCGGAAAAAGCCGCTCAGCGGGCAATTGCAGGAGTTGCCGCGTTATCATATCGTCAAGCAGACCATTCCGTACAACTCTCCGCACGCCTACCAGCAGTTGCGCCAGTTACGCCTTGAATTCGGCGAGGAAGTGGAGTGTTCGGATCTCGACGGACTGCGGTTCGACTGGCCGGACGGTTTCCTGAGCCTGCGGCTCTCCACCACCGACGCGCTGCTCCGGCTGATTTCGGAGTCGAAAAATCCGGAACTCGCCGCCGAACGCGCCTGGCGCGCCCGGCTGATCTGGGAACGCCTCGGCATCTGACCGTCTTTCCCGTGGCACCGGCACCGGCAAGATCGTAAATTCTGTTCTGAAAGGCCGAGACAATACAGACATGGAACTTCCGCCCGTCTTCCAGAGAGAGTTCGTAATTGCAGTCAGGCGCGCGCAGCTCGCCGCCGAACGGCATGCCCGGCGGTTCTTTCCGGTTCTGGGAGTTCTTTTCCTCCTCATCGGTTGCTTTTATGCGGATTTTATACGGCAGTTTCCCCGAATGCTCTGGGTATTTCTGGGTATTTTGCCGTTCTTCACCTTTGCACTGCCGCTTGTGTTATGGAACTGCCTCTGTCTGCTGCATGCGGTGAAATGTCCGCATTGCGGCTTCTGGCTCCGCCGAAGCGGACCGGCGGTGGCGCTGCACCGCTGCCCGCGCTGTTACGGGCGGCTGTTCCGGCCGGAATCTTTCAAGCATCTGGACCTGCCGCCCGCTCCCCGGTCGGTGAAACTGTCCCTGAGCGTCGGTTCCGTGCTGTGTCTTTCCATTCTCATAATTCTGTTCCGCCTCTCACCTGTCATCAGGCCGTCTTTCGATCTTCTGGTCAGTTGGCCGTGGTGGCTCAACGGCGTTTTTCTGCTGCTTTTCCCGCTGCTGCACTTCGGGATCGGCAAGCTGCCCCTACCGCAGTGGAAAAGAAAACGTTGTCCGGTCTGCGGTGAATTTTTCGACAGCGAATCGTTGCGCTATACCGGCAATTGTTCGGTCTGCGGTTCGCGCATCGATCCCGGCTGGCCGCCGCCAGAACCGGAGCCGGGAGCGGAACTGCCCGCCCTGACGGCATACGCGCATTATCGGAAGCTCCTGAACCGCGGCACGACAACCGGAACCATTCTCCTTTTACTCTACTGGTGCAGCTCCGGCTGGATTGCCCGGCATTTTCTGCCATTTGAAATTCTGAATGCCGTTCTGTTTCTGGCTTCGCCCCTGCTTTTGCTGATCGGAATGTTCCTGATGCAGCAGCACCTGCAACATCGCCACGGCATCCTTGAAGTATGCCCTTACTGTACCGGCCGGTCACGATGGCTGAAGTTTTTCGCTGTCGCGACTTTGCACCGCACCTATCTGCGCTGCACCGTATGCCGGAGAAAACTTGTTCAAATGCCGGACGACGGGGAGCGCCCGGTGCAATCCGAATGAAAATATCCTGTTATCAGCCGAGCGGAAAATGGCTGCCAGACCTTGTGCAGCCCATGATTATTCCCCCCGGTTTCGAGATTTTTGCTGCGCAAAAATCTTGAAACCGTACCCGGCGCCGGCACCTTGCCGGTCGGGGGCCGGGGGGCGAAGCGCACCCGGTGGGGTTCCGGGGCGACGCCCCGGACCGCCGGAGGCAACGCCCGGATCAGACGAGGGCGCGGGCGCGGGCGAGCGCTTTGTCGATGTGGGGGCAGATGTTCTCCTTGCCGATTTCGGCGGCAAGGCCATAGTGCTCCATCGCGCGCATCGGCTGGGAATCCGGGAGCACGCCGGAGAGGATCAGCCCGATTTTCTCCTTCCGGCACTGGCGCAGGAAGTCGGCCAGCACGTTCAGCCCGGTCGCGTCGATCGCCGGAACCATGCGCATACGCAGGATGATGATCCGGTCCTCGGTGCTGCGGTGGCTCATCGCGGCGTCGCGGAAGCCGTCCACCGCTCCGAAGAAGAACGGCCCCTGAATTTCAAAGACCACGACATGGTCCGGCACTTCGCGCCGTTCGATCGCGTCGGGATCGTCGACCGGCTCGACCCGGTCTCCGCCGAGTTCACCGGTGATCGCGCTGACGTTGGAGATTTCGGACATCCGGCGGATGAAGAGCAGCGCCGCCAGCACCACGCCGATTTCCACCGCCGCGACCAGGTCGACGAAGACGGTCAGCAGAAACGTCGTCAGCATCACCGCCCAGTCGCTTTTGGGCCCCTTGAAAATCTGCAGGAAAGTGCGGTATTCGCACATGTTGTAGCAGACCACCATCATGATTCCGGCCAGCGCCGCCAACGGAATCAGCTTGGCCTGAGGCGCGAGCAGCAGCAGGATCAGCGCGAGCACCACCGCGTGAATGATTCCGGCGATCGGAGTGCGCCCGCCGCTTTTGATGTTGGTCGCGGTGCGCGCGATCGCGCCGGTGGCCGGAATGCCGCCGAACAGCACGGAACCGATGTTGCCGATCCCCTGTGCGGTCAGCTCGGTATTGGGGCGGTGGCGGCCGCCGGTCATGCCGTCCGCGACGGTCGCGCTGAGCAATGATTCGATGCCGGCCAATAGAGCGATGGTGAAAGCGGGCATCACCAGCTCAGGCAGTTCATGCCAGCCGGGAAAGACGAAGGCTGGCATCGGCAGAGTGCGGGGGAGTTCGCCGAAACGCGAACCGATGGTCTCCACTTGAAATCCGCACAGCGCGGTCAGCACGGTGGCGGCCAGCATGCCGATCAGCATCGCGGGCCAGCGGGGCAGGAAACGCTTCACCAGACAGATCGCGATCACGGTGAAGGCGCTGACGCCGACGGTGGCCGGATTGATCTTTCCGGCGTTTTCGACGCAGCAGGCCAGCTTGCCGATGAAGCCGGCGGGCATGGAAGCGAGGCCGAGCCCGAGCAGGTCGTTGAGCTGGGTCGCGAAGATCACCACCGCGATTCCCGAGGTGAAGCCGGTGGTGACGGGGAACGGGATGAATTTGATCAGCGCCCCCATCCGGAACGCCCCGAATAAAATCAGGATGATCCCCGCCATCATCGTCGCCGCCAGCAGTCCGGCATCGCCGAACTTGAGGTAGATCGACGAGATGATCACGATGAATGCGCCGGTCGGACCGCCGATCTGCACGCTGCTGCCGCCGAAAAAGGAGATCAGGAAGCCCGCGACGATTGCAGTGTAGATGCCGCGCGCCGGAGAGAAGCCCGATGCGATCGCGAAAGCCATCGCCAGCGGCAGCGCGACCACGCCGACAGTGGCGCCGGCAAAAAGATCGCTGCTGAATTTTTTCCAGGAATAATGCTTGAGCTCGGAGAAGAGAACTGGACGGAACATCGTAACAATCATACCCTTTTCTGTTGTTGGAAAAGGATAAATATACGATCAAAAATCCGTTTTTTCAAGCTCGGATCACAAGAATTTCCGTGACTTTACACCAACACGGGCCGGAATTCTTCCGCGCTGCGGCGGCAGGCGTCGATGGTCCGGACCAGTTCGAGGATTTCATCGGCCTTCACGAAGGGGGCGCGGTCCAGCGCGTAGTAGTCGTAACAGTACCGGTAGTAGGCATCCCGGTCCGCCGGCAGTTCCGGAAGCGTCTCGGTCTGCCAGGCGATCGGCTCGGAGGGATAACGGCGCCCGGCGGCGGCCAGCCCGGTGTCGGCCTTCATCTCCGGCAGCGCGCCGGGCAGGAAGTAACGCAGCTTCCATTCGCCGTCCTGATAGAGCGCGGCGCCGCGCCGCCCGCAGATGCGCCACTCCGGCAGCGGCAGTGCGACCGCCTGGTTGATGTCGAGATCGAAGAGCAGGCCGCTTCCGGCGGTGATCAGCGCGTGAACCACGTCGTCCGCGTCGCCAAGGGAGGCGATCCGGCGCAACTCGCAGCGCACGCGCTCCACCCGGCTGCCGGTCAGGTACAGCAGCTGGTCGATGTAGTGGGAGCCGTAATTGAGCAGCATGCCGCCGCCGTTTTTGCGGAACGCCTGCCAGTCGTTGCGGCGGGCATAGTTGCTGAGATGGCGTTCGATCAGATAGAGAGGGCCGAGTTTGCCGGAGTCGAGGATCGCGCGGACGGCGCGGGCTTCGCCGTTCAGCCGGTGCGGCTGGTAGGTCATCAGCTTGCGGCCGGTTTCGCGGGCGGTGCGGAACATCGCTTCGGCTTCGGCGGAACAGAGCGCCAGCGGTTTGTCGCAGAAGACGTCGCAGCCGGCGCGCATCGCCCAGATCGCCTGGTCGGCGTGGAAGACCGTGGGCGAAGCGATCACCACCAGATCGGGATGCAGTTCTTCGAGCATCGGCCCGAAGTCGGTGTAGAGGGCGGAAACTCCGAAGCGGGCCTGCGCTTCGGCGAGCCGATCGCGGCAGGGGTCGACGACGGCGACGGGAAGGAACCCATCGTGCGCGCAGAGCTGCGGCAGGTGGAAGTCCCAGGCGATGCGCCCGAGCCCGGAGACGGCGGTACGCAGAATTTTTTTCATACTATGATTTCCTGTCGGTAAGATAAGTTACGGTTCAAGGCTGGAGGGGCGGTTGCGGAAGTCGGCGCTGCGCTTGTAGTAGTCGTCCCACAGTTCGATGCCGAACTCCCTGACCATCTCCTCGCTGGTCACGTCGTCGAGTTCTGACGTCAGCAGCACCGCGCCGACGAAGCCGGGGTCGAAAACGGTCACGCCGCGCCCGTACTTCTTCTTGACCGCTTCGAGCTTCTCCCAGTTTTCGTCGAGGTGGACCACCTGATAATCGAGGTTGATCGCCGCGGTGACGCGCGGCAGGTAGTTCGTGGAACAGGCGACGCGGGCGCCGAGCGGGTTGAGGATGTTGTTTTCCGGCCCAGCGATCGCGCCGACGAAGTAGCTGCGGCAGTAGTAGGCCCAGTAGCCCTGCATCAGCCCGCCGTGGTACATCGAGCTGAAAATAATCAGGTCGGGACGCTGTTTCGCATACCGTTCCAGCAGCTCGTGGAAGTTCAGGTCGAAGCAGATCGCCATCCCGACCCGGCCGAAGTCGGTCTGGAACACCGGAGCCTCTTTTCCGGCAAGCGTTTTCCATTCGGTGACCTCGCCGACAGTCGGATAATTTTTATTGTAGATTCCGGCGATTTCGCCGTTGCGGTCGATCAGCTGCGTGGAGTTGCGCCAGGTGCCGTCCGGCATCTCCCGGGCGGCGGAATAGGCGATGTAGCAGCGGTTCCGCCGGGCGACATCGCGGAAGAAATCCCGGATCTTATCGCCCCGGAACCGGTAGTAGGAAAAACGCTCCTCTTTGTTCATCACCGGATAACGGTCGCAGACTTCGGGCAGCACGATCAGATCGGGACGGTCCGGGAGGACCTGTTCAAGCTCGCGCTTCCAGTGCGAAATCATCGTATCCACCGCCTGCTGATTGTCGGCGGGCCGGAGCTGAAGGGGAAAGGGGCCGAGCGAGCTTACCACAATCTTGCGGCGGGCTTTGGGCGGTTTATTTTCCGCCGATTCGCCCGGCGCGGCGAACAGCAGTGCTCCGCAGGCGAGGGACAACAAAATGGCAGTCAATTTGGTCGGCATGGTCTATTCCTCCAAGGTGGATTTGCGTTTTCTGGCGTTGCAGGCGTGAAACTGGCCGGTCAGGTAGATGCGGCGCGCCGCCGAACCGGGCTGGGCCACCCGCCGGAGACTCTCCTCCAGCGCGACGGCTCCGGCCTCGTACCAGTCCGGTCCGATGGTGTTCATCGGCTCGTAAAAGTGGATCAGCCGCGATTTCCCGTCGAGGCTGAGGATATGCCGCTCCGCCGCTAGACAGCCGCCGGTCCGCTCCCGGTAGCGGACGGCGCAGCGATTGGCGACAGTGCCGCTGACGAAGAAGTAGCCGAGGGCGGAATCCTCCACGTCGCACGCCTCCGGCGGCGGCGCGGCGTAGGGATCGAATTCGATGAACTCACTGCCGCCGTACCGGTTCCAGAGCTCGCGGAACACAATTCCGCGCGTGTGGTGGATCGAACCGGGGTGGGAGAAAATCCGCACCGTCTCCACCTTGCGCCTGCGGAAAAACGCGGCGGCGGTCTCGGCGGCGGCGAAGGGGTCGAGCGTAACCGTGGAATTGCGCCCGTCGTAGGAGGCGTGCATCTCCAGCCCGACGCAGGGGCGCGTCTTCGGCAGGTACTTGAGCCGGGTGTCGTAGTCGCCGAGGAAGAGCAGCACGTCATTTTCGGTGGCGACTTCATCCAGAAAGGCGCGGCCGAGTTCGTGATGGTTGCGGAACCGGATGTACAGACGGCAATTGCGGTGGCGCGACGCCTCCTGCACGCCCCGGAGCGCATGGGCGCAGTAGTGTTCCGACGGGTCGCTGTTGATCATGAAGACCGCGATCCGGGTTTCGGCGGCGTCCTGCTCCGGCCCCGACACGTTCTCCGGGCGGCGGACGAAGGTGCCGGAGCCGTGGCGCACCTCCAATAGATTGTTGTCCACCATCAGCCGGATGCCGCGCGCGGCGGTGCCGGTGGAGAGGCGGAACATCCGGCAAAGCTCGCGCAGCGTCGGAATCGGCGATCCCGGCGGATATTTGCCGCTGACGATCATCGATTCCAGATACTCCACCATGTCGTGGAAGATCAGTTTTTCCGGTGTGCGCATTTTGTGTTCCAAAGTGTTCAAATAATCTGCTATAATTTTAGCACACTTGCACTCCGGTGTCAAGAGGGCCGCGTAAATAAATACCGATATTTTCTTTAAATCCGTGATACGAATTGCATTTTCCCTTGCGTTGTCTATATTATGAAAGGGAGAATTCAGAGTTATGGAAATGACGAGAAAGACAGTCTGGCTGATCGGAGTTGCCGCAATCGCGGCCGGGCTGGCCGCCGGAACCGCGGCGGGCTGGTACTTCGGCAGCCGGAGCCGTGCATGCGAAGTGCCGGCTGCCATTCCGGCAACGGTTCCGGAAAGCGTGCCGGCACCCGACGCGACAACGCTGAAACGGGCCGCCGACCGCGCGCTGCGCGATATCGGTGTGCGCGCAAGATCGGCGGGCGTGGAGCTTGACGAAACCCTTTCCGACGGCAGTCGGCTGGTCACGGTGCATCTGGAGAACGGCCGGACCGCGCAGGGGCGGCTCTACCGCGACCGGCTCCGCTGGAAAATCAGTCTCGACCGGCGCAGCCTGTGGGACGCCGACCGGGTGATCGTCGTGGAGCATGAAAGGCATATCAGGTAAGGAGATTGAAGATGAAAAAAATCGGTTTGACCGGAATATTGCTGACGGCGGCGGCGCTGCTGCTGCCGGGAGCGGAGAAGGCGGCGCCGGTTCCGGCGATGAAGATTGCGGTGTTCGATTTCTCGACCATCGACACGGTCGGACAGAAGTTCTACCGTTACACCGAAAACCGGATGCCCGCGATGGTCTACAACCAGCTAACGCCCGCCGACTACGGCACCATTGACGACCGGATGCTCGGCTGGGTGCGCGGCCTCGAAGTGCAGGCCACCTTGCAGGAGCGGCGCGAGGACCGCGACCGGCAATCGCACCTGAACGACCGCGAACTGGCGCGGCGCGACGAACTGGCCGCGAAAATCCTGAATTCGCCGCAGCGTTCGACGGTGATCGGTTCGGAATACATGATCGCCGCGCTCGGCGACTACCCCGAAGCGTTTTCGCCGGTGGACCGGCGGGCGCTGGATGACTCGCTGCTCGCAATCGAACTCGGCACCCAGGCCGACGCGATGGCGCAGGCGAAAGAGAAGTTCGGCAAGCTGACCGGCGCGACCCATGCGCTGTACGGGGTGGTTTCCGATTTTCAGGTCGAGGAGACCGCCTTCAAGGGATACGGCATCGAAACCAAAAATAAACTCTACACCCTCGACGTGATCGTGAAGGTGGTGGAACTCGGCACGAACCGGGTGGTGTTCAGCGGCCTTTTCACCGGAAAAATCAAGCGGCTCGACCACGGCGCGACGACCCGCCGCGACACCGGATTGTACGAAAAACTGATGAAGGACGCGGTCGGACAGGCCGCCGCCGCGATGAATGAGCGGTTTGCGAAAAAGGAGGCGAAATGATGAAAACGTGGACCCGTCGGCTGCTGCCGCTGCTGCTGTGCGCGGGCGCTTCGCTCGCGGCGCTCGACCGGATTGCGGTGGCGGAGATCGAAACCAAAGGCAAGCTGGACGCCGCCTCGGTGGCCGGCCTGGCGGAGCGGATCGAGGCGAAGCTCGGCGGCGGCTATGAGGTGATCTCGCGGTCGGCGCTGAAGGCGATGCTCAAGGAGGCCGCGTTCCAGCAGGAGTCCGGGTTGGTCGCGGACCGCGAACAGCTCGCCCGCCTCGCCGAGGTGCACGGCGTGAAATACCTGCTGGCGACGACGATTGCAAAGATCGGCTCCAAGTTGAGCATGACCGTGATGGTGGTGGACTGCACCACCGGCAGGCTCGACCCCGACCGCCGCATCGCGATCGAGGCGGACAATTTGGAAAAGCTCTTCCGCCAGCTCGACGGCGCGCTCGACCGGATCGGGCTGCTGCACCTGCCGCCGACCGAGGCGGGGTTGAAACAGCTCGCGGTGCTGCCGGTGCAGGCCGCTCCGGGAATCGGCCGGGAGGATGGGAGCGCATTCGGCGCCAAGCTGAATGAGTTTCTGCTCAAATCCGGCAGTTTCGAGCTGCTGAACCGCGACGCGCTGAATCTGGTCGCAATGGAATCCGCGCTGGTCGACGCCGAGCAGGCCGCTCCGGGCCAGTATGTGAAGGTCGGCCAGATCGCGGTCGGCGACTGGCTGATCGCGGTGAAGCTGAAACGGCTGGAGGTGAACCGGCTCTCCTCCGGCACCGCGATCGCGGGCGTTTCGACCCGCGAAGTTGCGACGCTGGAAGCCGAGCTGCGGATCATCGATGTAAAGACCGGCGCGCTGGTCGCGATTGAAAATGTGACCTGCCGCCGCAAAACCACCGACATTCCGGCAAGCATCCGGCGCGACTGGACTCCGGCAGATTACCGCAACGACCTGATGGAGCAGGCCGCCGAGCAGGCGGGCCGCAAGCTGCTGGAACGGCTCGACCCGGTGCTGGTCGCGGCGATCGAGGGCAGACAGCTCTACCTGACCCGGGGCGAAGGCGCCGGAGTGCGTCCCGGCCAGACCTACGAAATCTACACGCCGGGCAAAACGGTGCTCCATCCGAAAACGAAAAAGCCGCTCGGCACGGCGGAGAAGCGGGTCGGCGTCGCGCGGATCGACTCCGTCGCGGCCAATATGAGCATCGCTTCGCTGCAGGACGGGGCGGCGGAAGCGGCGGTCGGGGCGCGCTGCCGGCTGCTGGACGACGCTCCGGCGGTTTCGGAACCGGCGTCGCCTCCGGCTTACCCGATGGCGACGCCGTAGCGGGAGGGGCGAAGCGGTGGACGGAGCGAAACGGATTCTCTGGATGGCCGGTGTACTGGCGGCGCTGCTGTGCGGCTGCCGCACTGATTACACCCGCAGCGATCAGGAGCAACTGCGCACGCTCTACTACTCCAACCGCCTCGCCGACGCGGCCGCCTTCAGCATGAAAATGAGCGATGCCGAGGACGGCGAAACCAGCCGCAACGCGCTGCTGTGGCATCTGGAGGCGGGCAGCGTGAACCTCGACGCGGGCAACTTCGACGATGCGCTGACCGCGCTGGAGCGGGCCGAGAAGCTGCTGTGGCTCTTCGACCGGCAGGGACACATCCGCTGCCACGAGCCGGGGGCGCTGACCTACCGGGGCTACCGCAGCGACCGCATGATACTCGGGATGTTGAAGTTCTTCGCCTATTTCAGCAAGGGGGAGCTGGAGGATGCCTTGGTGGAGGTGCGGCGGATCCGTTCCGGTCAGTACCAGTATCTGCTGCGCGAATCCGATCCCCGTCTGCGTGAATACGACCGCGAAAACTACGGCAAAAAAGTGCCGCCCTACCGGATCGGGCAGTTGATGCGGGACAACCTGAACCGGGGCACCTTCGAGGCGGCCGGAATGCAGAAGGAGTTCGGCGAATACCGCGACCGGCTGCGGCCGCAACTGGCGGCGCTGTTCAATCCGCTGGCGTTCTATCTGTCGGCGGTCGGCTATTACTGGGACAATGAATTCGACGAGGCGGCGCTGGACCTCAAATACCTGCATCAGCTCCAGCCGGGCAACGAGCTTTTCAACCGTGACTACGCGACGGTGCTGCGGCTGCTGGACGAAAAACTGCCGCCGGAGCTGGAAAAGACGAAGCCGTGGAACTATTCGCTGACCGACGACCTCGCGGTGGTGATTCTGGCGCAGGGTGTTCCGCCCGGCTGGAAGGACCGCCGCGCGACCGTGCGGCTGCCTGATTACGTACCGGGGCACTGGAAATTCAGCGAACCGGAATTCGTCAGCTCCGCGGGCTTGCGGCTTTCCGCCGCCGCCGGCGGCGAAACCTTCCGGGGGAGCGAACTTGCCGACCTGAACGCGGTGTTCCGCGATGAGTTCTGGCAGTTGACCATGCCGTCCCTGGTGCGCTCGGCTTCCGCCGCGATCAAGGCGATGACCGCCGAGAACAACCGGGCCAAAGTGGCGCTGGCGGCGCTGCTGGCTTCCAAAGATTTCGAGGGCAAGGCGCTGGCGGTCGCGGCGGCGCAGGCGCGGGTGGCTTCGACTTCGAGCGTGTCGATCGACGAAACCGACTGGCGGCGCTGGGTCACGGTCGCGCAGCAGTATCAGGTGCTGCACCTGCCGATCCCGCAGGACCGCAAGGTGACGGTCGAGGTGGCGGATGCAAAGGGCAAGACGCTCTTCCGGCGGCAGCTGGAATTCGACCGGGACACGACCCGCGCCGTGGTGTACGTCCGTGAAATCGGCGGGAAGTTTCACCTGAAACAGTGGAGTACGATGGAGTGAAAAGAGTACTGTATGGCATAACCGGGCTTTGTTTTCTGCTGTTGCTGTTGGCGGCGGGAGGCTGCGCCTCTCCGGCCCGGATCATCGGCATCGACAGCGACGAGGCGCTGGTCACGGTCAGCGGCATCGATCCGGCCGACTGGCAGCGGGCCGCCGAGGAGAACATCCGTTCGCTGCTGGCCTCCGGCGCACTGCGCCGCACCGACGGGCAACAGCCGGTGGTGATGATCAGCCGCATCCGCAACTACACGATGATGCACCTGGAGTCGCAGATCCTGACCGACAAGATACGGCGGGCGATTCTGCAGTCCGGGCAGGCGAAGGTCTCCTCGGCGGTCGGCGTCGGCGGCAACATCGACCTTGCGGTGCGCCGCATCCGTGCGAAAGAGCTGGACGATCTCTTCGACCAGTCCACCGTGCAGAAGCGCGGCACCGTGATCGCGCCGAATTTCAGCCTCTCCGGGGCGATCACCCAGCAGACCGCCTATCAGGGGCGGACCGAGGAGAGTTATTTTCTGTTCCACATGGCGCTGACCGATCTCGCGACCGGGCTGGCTGTGTGGGAAAATACCGTGGAAATTCTGAAACAGGGGACCTACCCGCTGTTCTATTAGAGAAAGGATGGACAGGATGAAACGATTGGCTTTGTCGGCGGTCTGCGCCGCCGCGCTGGCAATGCTGGCGGCGGGCTGCCAGAACACCGTGAACACGCTTTCAAGCGGCCCGGAGGTATCGCAACTGGATTTACAGCGTTTTTCGAGCGACAGCTTCTGCCGCGACCGGCTGGCGGTGATGTCGGTTCACCGGTCGCGGACCGAAGGCGGCGCAATGAAACTTCAGGTCGCGCTGCGCAGCGAACGCTACGGCTTCTTCCCCGAAATCTGGAGCTGGTTCACCGGCGAAAATCCCTACTACATCAACTACCGGGTCGACTGGTTCGATCCCGACGGGATGAAGGTCGCTTCGCCGTCGTCGAACTGGATGACCGAGATTTTCTACCCCGGCGAAACCAGATACCTCCAGAGCGTCGCGCCGAATTCAAAGTGCAGCGGCTTCATGGTGAGCCTCAAGGAAAAAAACGACTGACGAAAGGAAATCAGATATGAAACAGTACGCCCTGCTCGGCGGCGCCGCCGCCATTGCGCTCGGACTCGCGGCCGGATGCGCCGTCGCCCCCCACCGGATCGATCCGGCCGGCGACGAAATGCTGACCAGCACCCACAGAATCGATGTGAAAGACTGGCAGACCGCCGCGTTGAAATCGATCGATTCGTTGCTGGAATCCGGTGCGCTGGCCCGCACGGACGGCCGCAAGACGGTCGTGATGGTCGGCGAGGTCAAAAACAGCACCTCCACTCCGGTAAACACCCGCATCCTGACCGACAAGATCCGGCAGGCCATCCTGAAATCCGGCAAGGCGGTGACCACCACCGCAGTCGGCGCGAAAGGGGCGGAGGAGACCGCGACCCGGCAGGTGCGCGAACTGGAAAATGACGACCTGTTCAATCAGGCGACGGTGCAGAAGCGCGGCACGGTGATCTCTCCGGATATGAGCCTCTCCGGCGAAATCGTGCAGCAGAAAAGCAAAGTCGGCCGGGTGGAAGAGTCCTATTTCTTCTTCCACGTGGTGATGACCGACCTCGCGACCGGCCTCGCCGTCTGGGAGGACAACGTCGAAATCGGCAAGCAGGAAACCAAATCGATCTTCGATTGACATACGAGAAGAAGATGCCTCCGGCGGCCTCCCCCATTGGGAAATACCTCCGGCGACCTCCCCCACTGGGGAATGCCTCCGGCGGCCGGGGGCGCTTCGCCCCCCGGTCCCCCAGACCGGCAAGGTGCCGGCGCCGGGGACGGTTTTGAATTTTTACTGCGTAAAAATTACAAAACCGGGTTTATTAATCATGGGTTGTGAGAAGTCTATGGGCGATTTACCGCACCGGCACGTTGCCGGTCGGGGTCAAGGGGCGAAGCGCCCTTGCCACCGGAGATGCGATTGAAAATCAGGCCGCGTAGCGCACAAGGTCTGCAAACCGCAGGGTTGCAGACCCGCCTGCCGCGAAAGCGGCATGGCCTCCCGGCCTCCTGCTGCTTTTACTACCAGGCCGGATGGTTGAAATACCACTCTGCCGCCAGCACCAGCCCCTGTTTCACGCCGATCTCCGGCTCGTACCCCAGCAGGCGGCGCGCTTTGCCGATGTCGGCAAGCGAATGCGGAATGTCTCCGGCGCGGACCGGGCCGTACTGCGGCTCGATCCCCGCCACCGCCGGATCGAACTTCGCCAGATTCTCCCGCAGGTACAGGAAAAGTTCATTCAACGTGGTGCGTTCTCCGAATGCGACATTGTAGACCGTGTTCACCGCCTCCGGCTCCACCGCCGCCATCGCGAGCAGGTTCGCGTCAACCACGTTGTCGATATAGGTGAAGTCGCGCGAATAACTGCCGTCGCCGTTGATCACCGGGGATTCATGCCGCAGCAGGCTCCGCACAAAACGGGGAATCACCGCCGCGTAAGCGCCATCCGGGTCCTGCCGCCGCCCGAACACATTGAAATAGCGCAGCCCGACCGTTTCCACGCCGTAAATGCCGCTGAAGTTCTCCGCGAACAACTCATCCACATATTTGGTGATCGCGTAAGGGGAAAGCGGCTTGCCGATCCGCTCCTCGACCTTCGGCAGCGCCGTGCTGTCTCCGTAAGTGGAAGAGCTTGCGGCATACACAAACCGCTTCACCTTCGCCTCCTGCGCCGCGAACAGCATATTCACAAAGCCGGAAATATTCACTTCCGTGGTGGTCATCGGGTCCTTGATCGACCGGGGGACCGATCCGAGCGCCGCCTGATGCAGCACATAATCCGCTCCCGCCGCCGCTTTCCGGCACATCGCCATGTCGCGGATATCCCCCTCCAGCAGCGTGAAAGCCGGATTTCCGGCGAAAGGAGCCAGATTCTCCCGCCTGCCGGTCATGAAATTATCCAGCACCACCACCTCGTTGCGGGCGGCCAGCAGCGCTTCGACCAGATTCGAGCCGATGAAACCGGCTCCTCCGGTGACCAGCACCCGGCAGTTTTCGATCCTGCGCTTCACCGGTTACAGCCTCCCGTCAACACATTCGCGGGGCAGAATCCCCTTGATATCGTAAACCACCGCCTCCGGCTTGCGCAGGGGAGCGAGGTCCAGTTCCCTGAACTGCCGGTGCGCCACCGCCAGCACCACCGCGTCGTATGTCCGCCCGCCCAGTTGTTCCGGAGCGTTCGCCGCCTCAAGCCCGTATTCGCGCCGGACCTCCTCCACATCGGCCCACGGATCGTACACATCGACTTCGCAGCCGAATTCCCGCAGCCCCTTCGCGACGTCCACCGCGCGGGAGTTGCGGATGTCCGGGCAATTCTCCTTGAAGGTGACGCCGAGCAGCAGCACCCGGGCGCCGAACACCTTCAACTCCTTGCGGATCATCAGCTTGACCACCTCGACGGCGATATAGTGCCCCATGCCGTCGTTGATCCGGCGCCCCGCCAGGATCACCTCCGGCAGATAGCCGAGCGCCTGCGCCTTGTGGGTCAGGTAATAGGGATCGACGCCGATGCAGTGCCCGCCGACCAGCCCCGGACGGAACTTCAGGAAATTCCACTTCGTGCCGGCGGCTTCAAGCACCTCGCCGGTATCGATGCCGATCAGGTGGAAAATCTTGGCCAGCTCGTTCACAAAAGCGATGTTCAGGTCGCGCTGGGAGTTCTCGATCACCTTGGCCGCCTCCGCCACCTTCAAAGAACTCGCCCGGAAAGTGCCGTTCTTCAGGATGGCCCGGTACAGCGCGTCCACCGCGTCGGCGGCCTCCGGCGTGGAACCGGAGGTGATTTTCAGGATTTTAGTCAGCGTATGCTCCTTGTCGCCCGGATTGATCCGTTCCGGGCTGTATCCGCAGAAAAAGTCGCGGTTGAACGCCAGATTGCTGTATTTCTCCAGAATCGGCACACACTCCTCCTCGGTGCATCCGGGATAGACGGTGCTCTCATAGATCACGATGCTGCCGGGACGCATCACCCGGCCGACGGTTTCGCTCGCCCGGTAAAGCGGGGTCAGGTCCGGGCGGTTGTATTTGTCCACCGGCGTCGGAACCGTCACGATAAAGAAATCGCACTCCTGCAGCTCCTGCATCTCCCCGGTATAGCGCAGATGCTTCGCCGCACGCAGCTCCTCTTCCGAGGTTTCCAGCGTCGTATCAATGCCGCGGCGCAGCATCTCCAGCCGTTCCGGTTTCACGTCGAAGCCGACCGTGTCGAATACCTTGCCGAATTCGACCGCCAGCGGCAGCCCGACATATCCCAGACCGATCAGCCCGATCCGGACGGTTCCATTCTGAATGCGTTCCACGATATCCATAAAAAATGCCTCCTCCCGCAGACACTTGCGGGAAAAGGAATATACAGCCTCAATCCGCCGAAAGCAAATCCTCCGTCCATTCCATTTCCGGTAAAAACGGATTTCCTCTCCGGCAGGCGCCGCTTCAGAGCTGCGCCAGAGCGTCGGCAAGCGCCTCTTTGATGTCGTCGATATGCTCAAGACCGATGGAGAGCCGGATCAGTTCGGGAATCAGCCCGGCGGCGCGCTGCTGTTCGTCGCTGAGCTGCGAGTGCGTGGTGCTGGCCGGATGGATGATCAGGCTTTTGGCGTCGCCGACGTTGGCGAGCAGGCTGAAGAGCCGGATGCTGTCGACCAGCCTGACCGCGGCGGCGCTGCCGCCCTTCACGCCGAACACCACCATGCCGCCGAAGCCGTTCTTCAGGTACTTCCGGGCAAGCGTTCCGGCGGGGTCATCCGGCAGCCCCGGATACCGCACCCACTCCACCTTGGGGTGACTCCGCAGGAACTCCGCGACCGCCAGCGCGTTTTCGGAGTGCTTCGCCATGCGCAGCGGCAGCGTTTCCACTCCCTAGCGGTATTTTTTTATCGCTCATAGCATCAGATATTCTCGGGGTTATGATGGATCAGGCCTGTTCGGAAAAAAGCCAGGTCGACAGATAACGTTCCCCGGTATCGGGGAGAATCACGACAATGCGTTTCCCTTCATATTCCGGAAGCCTGCTCTTTTTCAGCGCAACCGAAAGCGCCGCGCCGGAACTGATGCCGATCAGCAATCCTTCCCGTCTGGCGGCTTCCCGCGCAACCCGTCCGGCATCGGCGGCGGAAACCGGCACAACCTCATCGATGATCGCACTGTCCAGCACCTTCGGCACGAAACCGGCGCCGATTCCCTGAATCCTGTGCGGGCCGGGCCGCCCGCCGGAAAGCACCGGGCTGGCGTCCGGTTCGACCGCGATCACTTTGACCGCCGGATTGCGCTCCTTGAGCACTTCTCCGATTCCGGTCAGGGAACCTCCGGTGCCGACTCCGGCGATCAGCGCATCGACCCTGCCGCCGGCGTCGCGCCAGATCTCCTCGGCGGTGGCGGCGCGGTGGCAGGCCGGGTTGGCCGGGTTTTCAAACTGCTGCGGAATAAAGGAGCCCGGCGTCCGCCGGTGAATTTCGTCAGCTTTGGCGATGGCTCCTTTCATGCCGGCGGCCCCGTCGGTCAGGACCAGTTCCGCGCCGTACGCCTGGAGCAGCTTGCGCCGCTCGACGCTCATGGTTTCGGGCATGGTCAGGATCAGTTTATACCCTTTGACCGCCGCGACCATCGCCAGGCCGATGCCGGTATTGCCGCTGGTCGGCTCGACGATCAGCGCCCCCGGTTTCAGCACGCCGCGCTTTTCCGCGTCCTCGATCATGGCCAGCGCGATCCGGTCCTTCACACTGCCGCCCGGATTGAAGGATTCCACCTTGGCGATGATTTCCGCTTTGCCTTCATTCAGGCGGTTGATCCGCACCAGCGGAGTATTCCCGACCAATTCAGTAACAGTATTCGCAATTCTGCTCATAATAATCTCTCCTCCATTCTGAAAACAAAAATATACTCTACTTGTATAGTTTTGTATTTAGACAATATATCATGCTTCGAGAAAAAGTCAAATGGAGGCGATGGAATTTTCGGAGGAACCGGATAAAATCTCGCCGGGCACAAATTTCCGTAAACAGGATTCCGCTTCTGAAAGAGTGAAATCCTGTTTACGGACTTGACTTCCGACAGGGTGACAAACGGCTAGGCCATCGCCGGAACGCAGAAATAAAAGGTATGCTCTCCCTGCCTGACCGCACTCAGGGAACAGGATTTTCCGTTGAGGTTCAGCGTCACGGGGAACGGCGAATCCGGCGCGACGCCGAAAAGGTCGGTAACGTCCCGTCCGCAGAGCTCCGCGGCGGAACTCCCCAGCAGCTGCTCACCGGCGGCATTGAGCGAGACCAGCTCGCCCGTTCCGCCGAATCGGAAAGCGGGAAACGGCATTCCGTGCAGCAGCGCGTCGGTTTCGGCCTGCGCCCGCTCCTGCCGCTCCGCGGCGGTCTGGCGCTCGGTGAGCAGCTGGATGACCCGGGCCGCCGACAGTACCACGCGTTCCTCAAGCTCGCTGAAACGGCGGATCTGCTTCAGGGAAGCCAGGATGATAAAGCCGTAAAGTCTGCCGTCCGCCCATAATCCGGTGCCCAGTACCGCCCGGAAATTGTTGCGGCGGAAAAGTTCCGCGATATCCCGCGGCACCAGCTGGGTTTCGCCCGGATCGTAGATGTTGATCAGTTCGTGTGCTTCCAGTGTTTTATCCCACAGCGTGGGAGTGGGAAGATCGATCAGCTCGAATCCCTTGATCGGAGGCACATCCGGAGCGTGCCAGCTGTACATCAGCCGCACCGCGGCGGGTTCGTACCGGTAGATATAGCAGTACTGCCGGGCGGCATAAGTCGAAATCGTGTTCAGGATCGCCTGCATCGCGTCATCGTAATTGCGGGTGCCGACGGCGGTTTCCAGACAGGCGTTGATCACGCGCTCCTTCTCCACATACCCTTTCAATTCCTGAAGCAGGTGATAGTAATCGTCATTGGAAATCTGCATGCTGTCCGGCAGCGATACACGGGAGTCGACATACAAATAGGAAAGCTTTTTCAGATCATCGTCCGAAGCGCCCTGCGAGAGCAGCAGTTTGTGGATGCGGTCAAAATGGTTCAAGGGCAAAGAAGTTTTTCCCACACAGATCTGGGAGACGTATTGGCAGGTCACTCCGAGCTCGGCGGCCAGTTTGTTCTGACGCAATCCATGCTTGGTCAGCAATAACTTCAGCCAGAGCCCGAGTTCCTTCTTTTTATCGACACTGGAATTCATTGTATGAAAGACGACCTCATGCTATAAAGTATAATGAAAAACAACTATGCGCTCTCAATATAAGACGTAAATAGCAAGAAAACAAGTCAAATCCGAATTTCCCGTCCAGATTTTTCCGGAATGTTCTCCGGTTTGCCGCTTCGGCCCCCCGGATGAAAATTCTCCTCATTTTTTCAGGCGGTTTCTTGCAGAATATTTTTCCAACGGTATATTATCGTTTAAAAATAAAGTGTTTTAATTTATTTTGCTATTTTTTTGAACTGAATTTTCCGGCAAAAGGCGGGAGGGAATGATGGCAGACCGCAAAAGAATGAAAAAATCCGGCCTGAACTATGTGCTGTTGGCGTTGCTGGCGCTGGTGACGCTGGGGTGCCTCGGAGTATTCGGCTGGTTTATGTTCCGCAGCCACCGCAAGGTGGTCCGTTACAATGAGGCGGTCCGGGCCATGGAGACCGGAGATTCCTCCCTGGCGAAATTGCTGCTGCTGGAGACGATCCGCGAAGACCGCAACCATGAAGCCGCAATCGTCAAATTGGCTGAATTGCTGGAGCAGGAAGGTGATTGGCAGGGGGCCGCGCAGCTCTGGCGGCGGGCTTCCGGCCTGAACGCCTTCCAGACGGAATATGTCGGCCGCTATCAGCAGGCGCTGCTGCGCAGCGGCGGCTACGAACAGTTGCTGAATGCTCTGGAACGGCAGAAACAGAAATCCGCACTGACGCCGGAACAGACGGTCATTTTCGCTTTCGTTACCCTGAAAAGCGGCAAGGCAGCGGCCGCCGGGGAGCTGATCGATTCGGTCCCCGACGAAAAAAGTCCGCTGGCAGTGCTGGTGCGCTTTTACCTGAACCGGGAAAAGCTGCCCCGGACGGAGCTGCTCCGAAAGCTGGAGGAGTTGACCAGCTCCGAAGATCCGGTCGTCGCCTTCGACGTCTGCGAAACCATCGCCCGGGTCCGAAGCACGCTCGGCGACACGGAGGGCGCGGAGAAATTCCGGCGGGCGGCGGCCAACGCGAATCCCCGGCTCGGCGAGCCGCAGCTCGGCGATTTCTATTTGCAGAACGGCAAGTTCGAGCAAGCCGCCGAGGTTTTCCACAGTATGCTGAAACGCGGCCCGGACCCCGTAACCGCGGTTAAACTGGGCGAGGCGCTAGCGGCGCAAAACAAGCTCGACCAGCTCAAAGCCCTGAGCGAACAATACCGGATCGGCAATAAACCGATGCTGCAGGCCGGCTATTACCTGGACAGCCTGACCGCTTTTCTGGAGAAGGACCCGAAACGGCTGGCCGCCAATCTGAAACTGGTGGATGGGGCAGTCCGCTCCCCGGTGGCGCGCATGATCGGCCTCTATTCCGCAATCGGAACCCGCGATCTGCCGGAGGTGGAAAAACAATTGACCGCGCTGCGTGACGGAGCCGCCACGGCGACAATCCGGGAACGCGCCGGAGGGATGGCACTGCCCTGTATCGTCGAACTGGTGCGGGAGAACCGGATCGAAGACGCCACCCGTCTGGCCCGGCTGGTGCAGGGCTGGATGAAACCGGAACTGCTGCTGCTCCGCCTGATCACGGCGGACGACCTGCGGCAGGGGCGGTTGGGTTCGGCGGAAGTGAAACAGGCGCTGGGAGCCTTTCCGAAAGACCCGGTGCTGCTGAATGCCGCCGCCGCCCGCGCTTTGCAGCAGGGGGAATTTGCCGCCGCGCTGGAGTTGGCGGAACGGAACCGGGCAGCGGGCGGAAACAATCCGGGCATTCTGTTTCAGCTTCTTGCGGCCCGGGAAGGATTGGGAAAGCTGGACGAAGTGTCCGCCGAATTCGGCTCGGCACGCCGGAAACAGCCGGAAGACACCGCTCTGGCGGATCTTTACCTGAGCTTCAGTGTCCGCAACCGACGCGCCGGAGAATTGAAACTGCTGGCAGAGGAGCTCCGGCAGGCGAAAACCCCGGAGCTGAGAGTTCTCGCCCTGGCCGCCGAGGCGGAATCGGCATTGCTGAAGCAGGATTCCGCCGCCGCCGAAAAACTGTTGCGCGAAGCGATTGCGGCAGCTCCATCCCTGCCGCGCCTCTACCTGCGGCTCGCCGAAGCGCAGGAAGCGGCCGATAAAAACAAAGAGGCGGCCGCAACCCTGGAAACCGGCCTGAAAGCAATTCCGGCCGACGTCGAACTGGCTTACCGCGCCGCGCGGCTGCATGCGCTGGCGGACGATCTGGAGCCGGCGATCCGGCTTTACAGCAGGATTGCCGACCGCTACCCCGATCCCGAACTGATCCGGGTGAACCTGTCGGAGCTCTACGCCGCCGCCGGCCGGTCCGCGGAAGCGTTGAAAACAGCGGAAAGCGCCTGGCTGGCCAAACCGGATTGGCCCCCGGCACAGGAGTGTTACGGCATCCGGCTGACGGAAACCGGCGCTTTCGACCGGGCTGTGCCGGTACTGGACCGGCGGCTCCTCGCCGCCGGGAAGCCGGAGCTCCGGGTGATTCAGGCCTGGAGGACCGCGATGGAGGGGTTGATCAGGCAGCAGTTCGAAACCAAGGAGTATTCCGCCTGTCTGAATTCCTGCAGAAAACTGTCGGAACGGATTCCGAACAGCCCCCTGGCCGTCAAATTTCGTGAAAAAGCGGAAAAACTGATCAAAAAGTGAGGTTACCGTGAAACTGTTTTCACGTTTTGCCGGACAAGGGCTCCGCGGCATTCTGCCCGCAGTCGCCGTGGGCGCTGCAGCGCTGCTTTATGCGGCATTCCAGGCGTGGCGCGTCTCCTCCGGCGCCTGGGAAAATGCGCTGGTGATGGTGCTGTTCGCCGCCGTGGCCGGTTGGGATGCCGTAAAAGGTCCGGCAACCGCCGGGCCGTCCCGGGGTGCCCGCCTGACGGCCTGGGGGCTGCTCGGCGCCGGACTGGTTCTGGCGGTGCTGCCGTGGGGGGTGAGTTCCGGCCTGCCGGGAAGATGCGCACTTCTGTTCGCGGCGCTCGCCGCCGCGCTGTTCGGTTGCGGAACCCGAATCGGCCTCCGGATGGCCGGGATGCTGTTCCTGTGTTTTCTGGCCATTCCCTATCAGGAATACTGGACGCTGGCGCTGAGCTACCCGCTCCGGCTGATCTCCACTTGTCTGTCGGCCGAAACGCTCCGGCTCTTCGGCGACGCCGTCGAATACCACCTGACCACGATCCGGGTCGGCGGCGCAGAAATCGCGATCACGGATGCCTGCAGCGGCATACGCCAGCTCGAAGCGCTGCTGCTTCTCGGCTACCTGATCGTGCGCCGGCAGCATACCCGGACGGGGTGGGCGGTGCTGCATTATTTCTTCATGCTGCCTGCGATCATCGCGGCGAATTCGGTCCGGATCGCGGCGACCGTACTGTTGTTTCATTGGATCGGCGCGGATGCTTTCGATGATTTCCGGCATACGCTGCTCGGTTATCTGCTGGTGATCGTCGCACTGCTGCTGTTCTGGTGGTTCGGAGCACTGTTCCCCGACACCGGGAAAGCCCGGAAGGAGGAAAGTCATGAATAAGAGACTGCCCGGTTATATGACGGTCGCCGCCGGCTTCGTGCCGCTGGCCTGTAAAATGCCCTATATGTTCCGGGCGTGGCGGCAATCTCCGCTGGACCGGTTCGACTGGATTTTCGGCGCGCTGTTTCTGGCGGCGGCGGGCATCGCGTGGAGCCGGCTCCGGGAACGCCGCGAAAAGCCCGACGGGGTGGCGCTGGCCGCCCTGCTGCCGTCGCTGGCTCTATTCCTGCTGGCGCTGAGAGTGGATAACCATGCGCTGGGAATCATCGGAGCAGTGGCGTTCAGCTGGTCGGCGGTCTGGCTGGCCTGGGGCTGGCGGAGCGCCTGTTGCATCTTCCCCGCCTACGGCATCCTGATGCTGATGTGCACCAGCAGCCGTTACTGGCTCGGCTATTTTTTCAGCATATTCCGGCTGGACGGACTGGCGATCAAGGCAATCCTGACGGTGCTGTTCGCCGGTTGGCTGGGACTCAGCCTGCTCCGGGAACGGCGGGTGCGCCGTGAAAGCTTTTTCTTCTGCCTGGCGCTGCTGCTGGTGCTGATGACAGTGTGGCAGGCGGGAACCCTGCAGCGCCGGAGCGCGGCGTTTGTTCCGGAATTTCATTCGGTGAATTTCAGCGGTTATCTGGGACGTTCCCTTGAGCCGACGGCGGATGACCGCCGATTCTTCGGCGGCAGCAGGCTGAGGAAGTTTTTTTACGCCGCCGATTCCGGGATCGTCAATGTGCTGGCGCTGACCTGCGGAGACGACGTGCACCAGATTCATCCGGCCGGCCATTGCCTACGCACAGGCGGCTGGCGGATCGTCTCCGAGCGCCTGACCGAGGTGGAGATCGGCGGGCGCAAGCTGGAAGTCAGCGAAATCGTCGCCTCCAATCCCGGCACGACGCTGCTGGTGTGGGTCTGGTACAGCTGCCGGAGTTTTTCCACCGGCAGTTTTCTCGGCTTCCGGCGCAGCTGGAGTGCCGACACGCAGTGGCATACGTATCAGATCTCCACGCCGCTGTTCACATCGGAGGAAGAGGGACGCGCCAGGCTCGGAGAGTTCCTGAATGCGGCGGCGCAGAACCGGGCAAATTGATTTTTGACCGTTTTTCTCCGGGGAACGGTTGTTTTTTCCGGGAACCCATGACATAATAAAATATGCGGCATGGTGCCGCCACGGCGCAATTGTGCGCAAATCAAATATAGCATGAGGTGTAGTATGAAGAAGTTGTGGATGCTGTCCGGAATGGCCGCCGGAGTCGTGATGATTGCGACCGGCTGCACGTCGATCAACACCAACGACGCCGCTTCCGATTCGAAACAGGCGATGGTCCCGGCGGTCTATGAACCGGTGATCAGGCACGTGGACCAGAAGGTTTCCGGCAGCGCCCAGATGCACGTCGTGCTGAACTTCATCAAGTGGGGCGACAATGCGTTTGCCGACCGCACCGTGCTCGGCGGCATGTCCAGCGACTCGACCTTCTTCTCCGCCTTCTCCGGGCTGTTCCCGAATCCGATCCGCGACGCGAAGGCCGCCGCGGTCTACAACGCCTGCAAGGCGGCCAAGTGCGACATGCTGCTCAGCGCGAAATATGAGCTGACCACGACCGACTACTTCGTCTACAAGGTGGTCAACTGCACCGTGACCGGTTTCCCGGGGACCGAAGTCGGCGTCGTCAGGAAAGATGTCGCGTTCCCGTCGAAATTCAACGGTTCAATGACGGTTCCCGTGCTGCCGCTGAACTGATTCTCCGCAATTATTCCGGCCGGTCCGCGTTGCCGCGGACCGGCCGTGTCTTTTCCGGCATCTTTCACGGGAAAAACGCTTGAAAACCGCCTTGTTCCGGGATATTTTTATAAACCGGACCTCAGGCGGTCGACCTGAATTCCGGCATCAAAACAGAAGGATCAAAACTATCATGGGCATCGCGTTTCTCTATCCGGAAGGCAAACTCAAGGCATTGACGATGAGCTACGACGACGGCGTCCGCCAGGACCGCCGCCTGATCGAAATCTTCAACCGGAACGGTCTCAAGGGCACGTTCCATCTGAACTACGCGACGTTCGGTCACGGCAACCGCCTGAACGCCGACGAGGTGCACGATCTCTATCAGGGGCACGAGGTCGCCTGCCACACCGCGACCCACCCTTTCCTCGAACGCCAGCCGCGCACCGAAGTGATCCGTGAAATCTTCGAAGACCGCCGCGGGCTTGAATCGCTGTGCGGCTATCCGGTCGTCGGCATGTCCTATCCCTTCGGCACGTGGAATGAGGAGGTCGTCGCGATCGCCCGCGCCGCCGGGATCGTCTACTCCCGCGACACGCGCACCACCGGCGGCTTCGGCTGGCCGCAGGAGTTCATGCACTGGGAGGGGACCTGCCATCATCACGAAATGCTTGAACGCGGCAGGGCGTTCCTCGACTTCAACCGCCACCCGCTCCCGCTGATGTACGTATGGGGGCACGCCTACGAATTCGACAACGACGACAACTGGAACGAGATGGAGGAGTTCGCCGGAATGATGGGCAACCGGCCCGACATCTGGTACGCGACCAACCTCCAGGTCTACCGCTACATTCAGGCGATCCGCGCCGCCGTGACCTCCGCGGACGGGAAAATGCTCTGCAATCCCAGCGCCGAAACGCTGTGGATCAAAAAGGGCGACACCATCCTGCCGGTCGCTCCCGGCGAAACCCGCGCGATCGCGGAGTAATCCTGACTTTTCCCGGCGGCGACCGAAATTTCAGCGCGCCGCCGGGATATTTTTCTTCTTTTTTCCAAATCTCCTCTTGACATTTCTTGAAAAATCGGTCATAATATAACTGTACAACTTGTTCAGCATTCAATTGGAGAAATCATGGAACCGATTCTGATGCCGGACGGCGGCAGCCGACGCAAGCAAATTGCCAATTATTTCCGCGAAGCGATTCTGCGCGGCCGGATTGTGCCGGGCGAGCAGCTTCCGGGAATGCGCCAACTGGCGGCAAAGCTCAACGTCGGAGTCGGCAGCGTCCAGTGGGCGATGAACCAGCTCTCCAACGAGGGGCTGATTACCCGCTGCTCGGGCTACGGCACCGTTGTGAACCACCGGAAAACCGGCTTGGAATGCATCGGCGTTTTTTTCTATTCCGACGGAGTCGTCGGCGCCAATCCGTTCGGGCGGCTGCTGATCGAAGCGATCAACCACGAGTGCCGGGCGCGCGGTTTCAAGATGCGGCTCTACCATGAGGATCTGCGGGACCGGTCGGTCGCCGCAATCCGCGACGGCTACGAAAAACAGGAGTTTCAGGTCGCGATCATCCTCGGCATGCACGCCCTGATCGAACCGGCCGTGGAAAAGCTCACACTGCCCTATGTGATCCTGGATAAGACGAGCAGCTTCCGCTTTGAATCTTCGGCCCTGAACGCCGTCGAGGAGAACGGCGGGAAAAAATTCGCCTTCCTGTATACGCTGTATCCGATCCACTGGGAGAAAGCGCGGAAGTTTTTGGAACGGGAAGCTGCCCGGCGCGGCCTGGACTTCCAGCCGGAGCGCGACGCCTACTGTCCCGACGAGGAGATTCCGCCCGGCGATACCGAACGGTTCCAGCAGGTCGGCTACGAACTGACCTGCCGGATGTGGAGCGATCCGGCGAACCGTCCCGATTCGTTGGTCGTCTATCCCGACGATATGGTTCCGGGCGTATTGATGGCGATTCTCGCACTCGGAATCCGGGTGCCGCAGCAGCTGAAGCTCTTTCTGCACCGCAACGCCGAACGCCGGATGCTCTGTCCCGTCGAGTGCGTCTTCATCGAAAACCGGGTCGCGGACTTCGCCAAGATTCTGGTCGACGACTGCGTCGCCAAGCTGGACGGACGTCCTCCGACTCACGCGAAAATTCCCTACGTAAGTTATCACCACCGATTCGAATTGCCGTCATCCGGATAGCCGTATTGTTTTTCGGCCGTACAGTACAGCTTGTTCAGTATTCATTCGTAAGAAACAGGAGAACAGAGTCATGAAACGGATTTTCATCAACGCAAGCCTGCAAGGCATCCGGGATTTCGCCCCGGAAGGCAAAGCACCCCGGTTGTCCGGCAGCGCGAAATGCCGGAATCGATTTACATTGATTGAACTGCTTGTTGTAATAGCAATCATCGCGATTCTGGCGGGGATGCTGCTGCCTGCGTTGAACCGGGCGCGCGACAAAGCGAGAAACGCTCAATGCCTCAGCAATCTGAAACAGAATGTGACATGTCTGCTGAGTTACGCTTCGGACTATGCCGATATGACCAGCGGTCCGCACTTCAACGCGCCACCGGTTTTTACGGCGGACGGTTATACCAGATGGTACAGCATCATCGGCGTCTATACGGGGAAATACAGCGCATTTGACGAATACAGCAGCAATACCGGTTCTCCCGACTGGATTGCGAAAAGAATCAGGGTCAACGGCCTCGGCCGCTGTCCGGGCTATGCCGGAAAAGCGCAGGAAAACACCTACGGTTATGTCGGTTATGCCAAAGCGTCGGAAAATCCGAAATACGGAATGGATGCCCGGAAACTGGGTAAACTCAAAAGGCCGAGCGAACACGCCTGGTGCGGTGACGGCCCTGTCGTCGACAGTTCGGGAACGCAACGCGGCGAAGATTTTTCCGCACGTGTATTTCCGATCAATAACGTCATCAAGATCGACGATTTGTCCTCCCTGACACGTTTGACACTGCACGGCGGAGGGAAAGGCACCAGTAACTGGGGATTTGCCGACGGGCATGTACAATCGCTTTCCTTCGGAGAACTGTCGAAAAAGACCGTGGATGCGTATTCGGACCCGTTCTGGGATTATCTGCAAAAATTCTGAGAGAGTTCATAGGATGAAAAAATTATCTGTTTTATTCACGACAGCTTGTTGCGGCTGTATTTTCGGCTCTCCTCCGGTTGAGAACGGCGCCCTGCCGCCCCCTGCTGAAACGGCGCAAAATGTCCAATCGGCGATCCACCGGTTTCATGCAAAACAAGCGATGGAACTGCCGGTGGCGGAATCGCCGGTCGAATCCCAGGCCGTTTACCGGTTCGGGGCTGAAGTAGCGGCTGCCCGCCCCCCGAAACAGCCGTGGCGGCTCGAACTGCGCTTTTTCGACGCGGAAAACAAAGATATCGCAATCACCGAAGCCGGGCTCGGCATTCCGCGCTCAACCGTCACCGTCTCCACGCCCGCTGGTTGGAACGGCACACGAATCACGCTCCGGGGAGAAGGGGTCGCCGGCGGCGCCCAGCTGAACGCGGTCCGCGCCGCCCTTTTCCTGATCCTGCCGGACGCCGCCACGGCGACGGTGGACAATGCCGGGATCATGCCAGGCAACTCCGGGAGCGCCGGAGAGAGTGCCGGCATCGAATTCGCACAGCCGGAATCCGGCTTCCGCTTCGGAACCAATCCGGTGCCGAATCCGGCTTTCGAAGAGGGCGACGGCGACCAGGTGGCCGGGTGGCGCTACGCCGGCAGAGGGAGTGCGAAACTCAGCGCCGACACCATTTCCGGCAAACGGGCGCTGGCGCTGCCGCAGGACGGCGACCGCTGGGAATCGGATTATTTTCCACTCGGCTCCCGAAATCCGGTGCGTTTGTTCTACTGGACGAAGTTCAGCCGTCACGCGACGCCGGGGGCGCACACCGATCCGGTGAAAGTGGAGTTTTTCTGCAAGGACGCACACGGCGAACGCACCAGGCTCGACGTGCGGCTGCCGTACTTCCGCCATCAGGAGTGGTCGCCCTTTTTCGGCGGCTGGTTTCCGGTGCTGAGTTGGCCGATTCCGGTCCCGCCCGGCGCGAATGAAGCACGTCTGGCCGTGGTCCACGAGGATAAGCTGATGGCCTGGAACGGTCTCCGCACCGCAAACTGGGGCGAGCTTCTGATCGACAACGTGATGCTTTATCAGGCGCCGGAGCCGGAAATTCCACTGGCGATGCGGTATTTTCCCTATGCGGCGCTGGTCCGGAGTGTTCTCGACGGCGCGGCGTTGCCGTTCCTGCCGGTCGGAAACAGGCGGGAAAATTCCGTCGCGGCCTTTCCGCTGTTGAATAAGGAATCCAACCTGTTCTTCAAAGAGGACGGCAAGGCTCCGGCTCCGGCGGTCGGAATCGCCAATTTGCTCGGAATTTCCCGCACCGTCGAATACCGCGGCGCAATCCTCGACGCAGACGAAAAGGACGCAGGAACTTTCCGGGGGGAAGTCCGGCTTTCTCCCTACGGATACGCGGAGCAGAAACTTCCAGTCGGGACACCGAAGAAATTCGGCGCGTATTACGTGGATCTCAAATTTTATGACAATGGCCGTTTCTGCGGTTCGAATCCGGTCCGGTTCGGCTGGCTGGAGCACCGTCCCGGAATTTCCGACGCCGAAAAGGCGCAAAATTCCTACCTTTTCGACATGCACCCCTCCGGTATCGGAGCCGACTATGAGCAGAATTACGACCGGTCCGAGCTGGAATTCCAGATGGGGCTGATGCGGCTGCTCGGCGTCCGGGGGCTGCGGCTGCAGTCCCGTTTCCACGGGCTTGACCTCGACAGCCCGGAAGAATCGGCGGCCGGCGCGCGCCGGAAGGTCGCGCTCTGGCGCGAAAAAGTGCTTCCGCTGATGAAGAAATACAACCTCCGGGGCTGGGTTTCGATGATGGAACAGGGCACCAACAACCTGCCCCGGCTGCCGAAAAATGACCGGGAGCTGGCGGCGTGGCGCGCCTACGTCAAAGCGCAGGCGGAGGCCTTCGGAGCTGACATCGACCTGATGCTCTTCGGCAACGAGGGGCTGGGACACCACACCGCGAACCGGGGTTGTGACGTTCCGCTTTTCCGATACAGCGCGTGGACCGGAACCGTCCGGGACTGGATGAGCCTCTATCGCGAAGCCTATCACGCCGCCAAGGCTGGCAACCCGCAACTGCCCTTCGGTCCCGGCCATGCCAGCGATCCGCAGGGGGAGATCGCCCGGCAGTTTTTCGAAATTCTCGGTAAAGACGCACCGCTGGACTGCTGGGCCTTCAACGCCTATGGCGACACCGCGCAGATGGGCGAAAGGATCGGAGCGGTGATCGAAAAGAACGCTTCGTCTCCAGTCTTCGGCATCGTCCCGGAGGTCGGCCTGGAGGTGCAGACCAACGGTCCGACCCGCGCGGCGGGAGAAAGGCGGCAGGCGCAATACGTCGTGCAGACCTACCTCGCCACCAGCGCCCGCGCCCCGTGGATCAGGCGCATCGCTTACTTCACCATGCGCGAAGCGGGGGACGGCAGCCGCCACACCCTGTTCGATAAAAACTGGGGGCCGCGCCCTTCGGCAGTCGCTTACGCGACAATGACCGACCGCCTCGGAGCCGGCAGGGTGGAAAAGAGAATCGAGCTTCCCGGCGGCGGCGAGTTCTTCCTCTGGCGGCGGAGCGACGGCAGCGTAGTCGGCGTCGGCAGCTCCGAAACCGGCCGGTCGATCACGCTCGACACCGACGCGGCAACCCTTTGCGTCGACGATCTCTACGGCAACCGCGAAACCGTCGCCGTGACCGGCGGAACCGTCGGAATCCAGCTCGGTCCGGAGCCGAAGTACGTGACCGGAGCCAGACGGCTCGACGAATCGAAGCAGTTCGTGATCCGTCCCCGCAACCTGACCCGGAACAGCGCCGAACCGGCGGTCGGGCTGGAGGTCGTGAACAATTCCGGGCGCAAGACCGAGCTGACCGTAAACTGTACCGCGCATCCGCTGGTGCGGTTCTCGCCGGCGGAGCGGCGGCTGACCTTGAATCCGGGCGAAAGCCAAACCGTGGAGTTCGGGATGAAATTCCTGCGCCGCGACGACCGGCGGCGCACCCCGGTGAAATTCGAGGTGACGACCGATGACGGCAAGATTTTCCGTTCCAGTCTGGTCCACACCTTCGCGGCCTGCGTGAGAGCTCCCGCCGGTTTCCGGTTGGATGACCCGAAAGGGTGGGAACGCGCCGCCAAGCTCCACGCCGACCGGAGCAATCAGGTGCAGATCATGGGCCGGAGCACGTGGAAGGGACCGGATGACCTCTCCGCCGTGATCCGCACGATGTGGGATGAAACCTGCTTCTATCTTGAGGCGGAGGTCCGCGACGACGTGCGCTCGGCCCAAAGCTCCCCGGAGAAGCTGTTCACCGCCGACGGGCTGGAGCTCGGCTTCGACCTCGACTACCGGCTCTCCGGCGCGGCCACCCTCCACCAGATCTGCATCGGAAACACCGGCAGCGGCCCGGCCGCTTACCGCCACCGCCCCGCCCCCGCCGGGAAGCTCGACCTGCCGGCGGGTTCCCTGATCATCCGCGCCACCGGGGAAAACGGCAATACATTGTACCGGCTCGCGCTCCCGTGGCGCGAACTGGAAGAATTCCGGCCCGTCCCCGGACGGGAGATCGCCTTCGGTGTGATCATCGACGACTCCGACGGCGCGCCGGGAGACCGCAAATTCATCTCCTGGTTCGGCGGCGGCATCAGCAGCAGCCAGCCGCAACAGCTCGGCGATCTGGTCTTCACCGAATAGCACACAACAAAAAGGAAAGCAATATGAAAATCAAACCGTTTCTTTTCGCCGCCATCGTCTGTGGTACCGCCTGCCTCTCCGCAGAGGAACCGAAAAACCTGCTCGGGAATCCGAGTTTCACGGAGAAACGCGACGACGGTACTCCGGCAGTCTGGAACTCCGGCGTGCGCGGCGGGGCGCAAGGAAAAAGCAAAGCGGGCTTTTCACTGTCCCCATCGGGGCAGGACGACCGGAGCGCCGGGCGGATCGCCGTGGCCGAACAGCCGCGAACCGGCGCAATGGCCGAATTTTCGCAGTGCGTCCCGCTGAAGTCCGGCGCCACCTGCTACGTTGCGGTTTATATGAAAATACTCAAACCGGGCGCGTGGGCCAATGCCTGCGTCGAGATCCTCGGCGAAGGACGCAAATACCTGACTCCCGGCGTCGGCTATCCGCTGAAAGCGGCCGAAAAGGAGCCGGCGGCCGAATATGTTCTTTATGAATGCACCTTCAAAGTCGCGCCGGAACATAAATTCGCGAACCTGTCGCTCCGGCTTCAGGACCTCGGTCACGGTGAAGTCCTGTTCGACAACGCCGTATTCTTCGAACTTCCCGAAAAATGAAATGAGCGGCGGCAATGTCGCCGCCGAAACCTTGAACCCGGGCGGTTCCGCCCGGCAAAACGTTGAGGAAATATGGATAACGCCGAACCGAGAATACCGGGAAACGAGCTGGAACAATATCTGAACACCCTTCCGGACGCCCTGACGCAGGCCATGCGCCTGACCGGAAAACAGGTCACATTTCACGGGCTGCCGATCGAGGAGTGGGCGGGACCTGCCTACGCCGCCGCCGCGCTTTTCGATCCTTTCATCCTGACGGCGGAACTGCCGGAACTTCAAATCCGGCTCGACGCCGCGGAGGGTGAATTGCGCAACTCGCGCAAAGAGGCGATCCGTTTTCGTACGCGCGCCAGCCGCGAGGCCTGCTACCGCCTGCCGATGCTGTGGGGCGGCGTGCCGTTCCGCATCCTGTCCGCCGACGGCGGCTGGCGCGAAATCGCCACGGTCGGGGAGTTTCCGGGCTGTCTGGTCCGTCCCGGCGAAGCGCTCTTCGCCTTCCACCCGCTGCGGGTGTTGCACCGCTACCTCAATATGGCGCAACCAGAAACCACCTGGGATTTCACCGACCTTCTGGTCCGGGCCATCCTCGCGGCGGGCGGCTGCGACTCCAGCCTCGACGATAACATGCTCCGGCGCGACTTCCACGCCCTCGGCATCAACTGTGTACTGATGATCCAGCTCGGAATCTGCGCCGCCAACCGCTTTCACACCTCTCCTCTGCCGTCCCTTCTGGCCGAAGCGGCGCGCGCCTACCGCGCGAGCGACTCCGGCACGGTCCGGCGGGTGCTGCGCGAATGTTTCCGACACCTGGCGGCGGAACGGCGGCGCATCGTCGGCCGCGAAGTCTACTTCATGAACCTTCCCCACGGCGGAATCCAGCTTGAACACGAGGGTTACGCCGAATACGACTCGCCGGAGGAGAGCGCCCGGGTGCTGAACCTCTACCTCGACTGGCAGGAGAAATACAACTACCGCTTTGCCCTCGACGTAGGCGTGGGAACGCTGCAAAATTTCGCCCGCACCAATCCGCGCACATTTCAGCGCATCCGCCGGGCGGTCAGGGCCGGAACGGTCGAACCGGTCAACGGCAGCTACAGCCAGCCATACGGACACCTTTTCCCGGAATGGGACAACCGCAGGCAATTCGAGCGCGGCCAGGAAATCCTCGAACAGCTCTTCGGGAAACGCGCGGTCACCTTTGCCTCGCAGGAGATCGCCCTGCATCCCAAACTCCCGGACATTCTGGCCGACAACGGTTTCCGGTATGCGCTCCACCGCAGCCAGAATCTCGGGCTCGCGCCGATCGATTCCGATGCGCTTGTCGATTGGGTGGGGCCGGACGGAAAAAGCGTGCGCACCCTGCCCTCGCATCCGCTCCGCACCGAACGGCGCGGCGCGGAAATCTACCGCCACCTCGGAGTTCTGCTGGCCAGCGAACGCAACGGTTCGCTTCCCTTCATCGCCTTCACCAATTTCATCGACCAGAGCTTCGTCGACCTCTATATGGAAGAGGTGGTACGTTCCAACGAATATGCCGAAGTATGGGGAAAATTCGTGACCCCGTCCGAATTTTTCGCGGCGACGGCGGAACTTCCGGCCCCGCCGAAGCGGTACCGGCTCGACGAATACCGGTACGCGCTCGGTTTCAGCGGCGGCGGCATTCACGGCCACCAGACCGGCGGACTCTCCACCAAACACGTCTTCCTGGGACAGGAGGCCCGGAACCTGCAGAAAGGAGGCTGCGTACCTTCGGAACTCGACGTTTTCCTGACCCGGCAGGCGCACGACTGTTATCTCGTACCTTATTTCGCCGCCGGTTCCTTCATGGAGGGCGGGCTGACTGATTACAACGGGCCGCGCTACCGGTTTGAAAACGACCGGCCGCGCGGCATCGGCCGCTTCCTCTGCGACGCGGTCGGCTATCCCGACACCTGCGCCGATGTGCCGGAAGCCGTTCCCGAACGGGCGGAGTGGGACGGCGCCATGCTCCGCAGCGGCGGGCATGCCGTCCCGATCGATCCGGTTACCGGCGTGGTGAAGGGACAATACGGCCGGCTCCACGCGAACGGCCTCCCCTTCACCGCCCTCCGTTCGGAGTTTGCGGATAACCGGCTGCTCCTGGCCGGCACGCTTCCCTCATTCGGCGCGGTCAGGCTGATCTACTTCATCTCCGGCGGCATCCTCTACGGAGTCGCCGAACGCCTCGACTCTCTCCGGCAGTGGGATATGAACGCGATCGAATGGGCCGACGCGGTCTGCCTGCGCCACTCCAGAGAACCTGGACAGGCGATCCTGCGCACCGTCTGCTCCGTCACCGAACCGACGGAACTTGAATATTTTCACTCCCTGGCGGAACTGACTGTCGGCGATGTCCGTTTCGTCCACGGCGGCAACATCTTTTTCCGCCAGTCGGAGAACTATGTGGAAAACCGGCTCTGGTGCTACGGAGAGTTCAGCCGGAGCTTCTACTGGGGAATGTCCCTGTAGCCGCACGGCGGCATTGATCTGGCCGAAGCGTTTTTTACCGAAGCTGAATCTACAGGGGCTTTTTTTTCAATTCGATTCTCTCGGGAAGCACCAGCTTTTCTTCAGCAATCCCGGAGGCCTTTTCCAACTTTCCCCAAAACAATTTGAGCCGATGCAGCACCAGCGGCTCCGGCAGAACGCCGTCAAGTGTTTCCAGCGGAATCCCCCACACCACATTCAACAGGGATTTCCACTCTCCATCCGGCAATCGCACCGAACAGAATGCAGGCGCGCCGCCTCCCTCCAGCCACTCCCGGAACCGCTCCAGATCCTTGCTGTCCGGCCGCAGAATATCCGCCCACTCCATCATGGAATGCTCCACCCCGGCCGCCGCAGCCAGCAAAGCGGCGGCCTCCCGGCGTTCCTCCTCCGTAAGCGGAATCCGTTTCCGCCTGAGCGACACCGTCTCCAGAGGACTCTCCCAATACCCCCATCCTCCGGAACTGATCCGCTCGCAATACTGTTCCGTCAGCAAAATACCGCTGAAGTGGTTATGGGATGCATAATCCCAGGAGTAGCGCTCCGCCACAAAGAGCGGCCTTCCGCCGTTTTTCGCCAATTCCTTCCGCCAATACTCCAACACCCGGCCGCGGATAAACGCGACCCGCTTTTCGGAAAGAACCATCCATTTCGGCACACCTGCCCGGCTCTTTTGCTGCTGTTCCAGTAATGCAAGCAGCTTTTCCTGCTCCGGAAACAGCGGTTCGGCGCAGTGCACGCCGCACCACAGCATTCCGGCGAGACAGCCGGTCAGAAGGCCGCACCGTCCCACGGTTATTCCTCCATGCGGAAGCGCTGCCGCAGGTAGCCGGCCAGCCAGTCGAGCAGTTCCCGGCGGCGCTCCGGCGGCAGCGCGGGATGTTCCCTCAGCAGCGCCATCAATTCGGCGGCGGTCGGTTCGGAGGCCCCCGTCAGGATATGTTCACGCCGCAGTTTCCGGCACAGCGCGAAAAACTGCCGCTGGACCTTGCAGCGTTCGGGGGAAAGCTGCCGGACCGGCTGCGGCCGCCGGCTCCACCAGCGCACCAGCAGCCAGATCGCGGCCAGGCCGAGCAGCGGTCCGATCACCGGATGCAGCACCAATGCCGCCGCCACCTGCCAGACCATCACTGCGAATCCGATGATCGCCGCCGCCACCTTCCCCCGCCGCAGGTCGCTCAACAGCTGCTGCCACAGCAACTTCCAGTAGTCGATTTCACTGTCGAACCTGTCACGCCACCCCTCGGCGGGAGCGGGTGCGGCCGTGACCGAAGCGGGAGTCGCATCGAGCATCACCCACTGTTTCCGCTCCCGGTCGTAAGCCTCCACCCACGCGTGGGCGTTGCGGAAGCGGGCGATGTAGTAACGCCCCGACGGATGACGTTCAAAACAGACCACTCCGCTCACATACCGGGTCGGAATGCCGCAGTCGCGCAGCAGCATCGCCAGCGCCGAAGCAAACAATTCGCAATGCCCGCGCCGCTCCTCCAGCAGAAAAACCCGCAGCGGCTCCTCGCCGTGCTCCGTGCCGCGCCAGTCGAGCGAATATTGGAAGTTGTCGTTGAAGAAATCAACCGCCCGGTCAAACCGGCTCCGGTCGTCCGGCAATTTCTGCAGCCCGAGCTGCAAGGAAAGATTGCGCAGCGTCGGCTTCAGCCGCTCCGGGATCGCGGTGAACTCCGGCCCCGGCGTCTCCGGCAGCGGATAACTGGTTTCCGGGGCGACGGAGTCCGCATAGAATGTGTAACCGGCATCGCGCACCATATTCTCCGGCTCGATCCTCCCCTCCGGCGTGATCGAAACCTGATCCGCCATCAGCTCGAACGAAACCGCTCCGCCCGGGTAACAGATATCACTGCCGGACAGCTTTTCGCCGGGGATGAAAAGCCACTGCTTCGCGGCCCGTTCCAGCCGGGAGAGCTTGTAGAGCTGGGCGGCGGCGATGCCCTCGCCCACCATCTCGCTTTCCACCATATCGCGGCGGCTCTCGCCGGCGGTATCCCAGCCGCCCGACTTGTAACTGGAAAAGGCGCGGCAACGCAGGTATCCCGGCGGCGCCTCCCCCACCGCACGCAGCGCCACCTGGTTGCCCATCGCACGCAGATACGGCGGGAACGGCGTATTCAACCGCGGCGAACCGCCCAGCTGCATCCGGCGCCTTTCCGCCCCCCGGTAGAGCTGGCGCACCCCAAGCCGCAGCAGTGCGTTCTCCCAACTGCGCAGCACAGTCTCATGCGCCCGGTAGGCCCGGAAACCACCGTAGGTCAGCCCTCCGGCCAGAACCAGTGCCGGCAGCACCAGCAAGATCGAACGCCTGCTCCACGGCGCCCGTTCCATCGAGCGACTGCCGAAAACCGCCCCCAGCACCGAAATCCCCGCCGTCACCCCGTAGAACCAGCAAAAACCGGGCAGGTCGAAATCGATCCCGGGCCACCGTTCGGTCGCCAGATGGTCGATCCGCACATCGCCGCCGACGCCGAAAGCGAACAGCGCGGAACCGGCGGCAAATCCGACCGCCAGCTCCTTGCGCCGGAATCCGGAGGCCAGCGCCGCCATGTACAGAAAGAACGGCACCAGCAGCGCCGGGCGCATGAAAAATGCCATGAATCCGAACCGCTCCGGCTTCATCGGCACCAGATAATTGCCGAACGCGGTCATGATCAGCGCCGCCACGACCGAGTAGATCACCGTCCGGTCCGAAATCGGCCACCCGCCCCTTCCCGCAATCGCGACGCCGAACGCGGCGACGGTCAGCAGCAGCACGTGCGGCAGGTCGGCCACCACTGAAAAATAGAGGGCGGCAGGCAGCAATACCACCGCCGCGCGGCATACCACGGAACGCCCGTCCTGTACAGGAAAACTCATAATTCGGTCACCTCTCCGGCCAGCACCGCGGCGGGCGAAAGCGCCAGCCAGCCCGGCGGCAGATCGGGAACCGCCCGTTCCGACAGCACGAGTACCCGGACGGACACCCCGGCCTCGTGCAGGCGCTCCACGAAACTGCGCCGCGGCTCATCCACTCCCAGGAGCACCACAACCGCCCCGCCGGTCGCGGAGAGGTCGCGGAACACTTCCGGTTCCAGCCGGCTCAGCGCCGGTTCCCGGCTCGGTTCTATTCCGCTCAGGATATCGCAGACCGATTCGAAGCTGCCCGAACTGCGCCCGGTTTCAAAGTGGTAGACCGCCGGACCGACCGCGAAAATTTCGACCACGGCCTCACCGCGCGACAGATACTCCGCCAACGCGGCGGTCAGGGCCAGCGCCGCTTCCAGCTGCGGATAGCCTTTGGGCGTGGTCCGCAGCGACCAGAAAGCGGGAGCCGGGATGAAGGTATCCGTAATCAGCGCAACCCGGCGCAACTCATCCTCCTCGAACTCCTTGACTACGAAATTGCCGGTCCGGGCGCTGCCGGGCCAGTCGATGCGGCGCACGTCGTCCCCGTCCCGGTAGTCCCGCACGCCGATCAATTCGGTGGATTCGCCGATCTTGGAGTAGCTGACCATGCCGCTGGACTGGCAGCGCGCCCCGAACGGCAGGTCGAAACGCCTGAGCGAAGTGAATGCCGGATAGACCGTCAGCATGTTCCGATCCCGGCGACAGCCCGAACTCCACCGGATCAGCCCGAACGGAAAGCCCGATTCCACCCGCGGCCCGTAGATCAGACACCGGCCGCGGCGCAACGCCCGCACCGTCGCCCCGGCCGTCAGGGTCTGCCGGCCCGGAAGTTCCGGAAATTCGGCAGGCAGCTCCGTCACCAGCTCCGGCGTGAACCGGAATGGGTCCGCCCGCAGGTCCCACGCGGGCAGCCGGCGACGGTTCCGCACCCGGTAACGGATGTGAAAAACACTCCCGGCCCGCACCCGTTCCGGCATTTGCCGGTCGATCTCCACACTTGGCCGGAACAGCGCCCCGACCGCCAGCTCCACCAGGAACACCGCCAGAAACACCAGCACCCACACCCGCATCGGCGCTTCCATCGCAATCGACGCATACACCCCGATCACAAACACCGCCGGCAACAGCCACAGCGCCACCGGAGACAACACCGAACGGAACAGCGCAAAACTCCACGCCGCCAGCGCCAGGCTGCTCGAACGGTAACGCCGCGAACCTGAGCGCTTCAGCGCCGCAATCTGAAAAGTGGCCGGCCCATCCAGAAAACGGGACATTTTCGACTGTATTTGTTCCTCCAGCTTCATGGCTTCTTCCCGTCGCCCCGCACGCCTCTCGAGGCCGGAATGCGGTAGGTGAGCATCAGCTCCATATCCGTGTCGATATCCACCAGCCGGTTCAGCTTATCGTCGGGAAGCGTCAGCGGCCGTTCGGAACGCCCGGCGACCGCCAGTTCAAGGTCGGTCATATCGCCGGAACGGACCGCGCGCAGCCGCAGTTCGCGGCAATTGAAATCCCGCAGCGCTTCCAGCACCATCCGCCGTCGCGCCGTATTGCCGCCGCGCTGATCCACATACTTCTCCAACGGCTGGAACCGCAGGTGCCGGACACTCCGGGAAATCAGTTCCAGCGCCACCGGTTCCGGCTTCGCCCCGCCCCGGAAAGTGACGGTTCCGTCACCGCGCCCGGCAATCACCCCGGCGGGCAGATTGAGGATGCGCGCCGCTGTTTCAAGGTTAATATCGTTCAGCTGCAATGCAAACTCAGGCCCCGGCCGGGAGGCCGTCCAGACCAGCGGAGCGGCCAGCCTGGCCCGCCCGCCCCAGAGCGAACCGGACGCATCCTGAACTTCCAGCACGCCGGGGCGGGAAGAGAGCCAGTTCACCATCCCTTTGCCGAGCGTGATTCCTGCCGCGCTGAACCCGTCGAAGGTCAGCCCGCCACCCGAATCGCGGTAACCGGCCCCCTCCCCCGGCACCCGGATCATGCCGGAAATGCCGGACAGTTTGAATTGCGGCCCGGCCAGCTCCGCGCCGGAAGGCCGCAGCGTCAGGTTCCAGCGGCGGGAGCCCCCGGCAAACCGGAAATCTCCCTCGCCGCCCACCTTGCCCGTCAGCCGAACCCCGGAGGCGGCCGGAAAAAACTCCCCGAAACGGATCGGCTCCGCCAACTGCGTCACCGGCAGCTCCAGGTTGCCGTCCATGCTCCACTCGCCGTTCGGCAGCCGTCCGGCCATTGCGTTGAGCCGGAGCACCGGCCCGCTGAAGAAACGCGAGCCGGCCTGCCCTTCAAAGGAAAGGCCATTCGGCTTCAGGCGCAAAGTTCCCTGCGCATCCGACAGGAAATTGCCGGGAACCCGGATGGAGGTCGCCTTGATCGACCCCGGTCTGGCCTTCTCCCAATCCGGGAACAGCAGCGGCAGCGAAAGCTCTCCGCCGGAAAACCCGTACAGCCGGCCGCCTTCGCCGATCGCGTCGAATTCCACCTGTCCGGCGACCGCAAGTCCGCCCAGCTCCGCACCTGAACGGACCAGGTCCAGTTTGGCGACCGGAATCCGTGCCGACCAGTTCGAGACCGCAACGGAGGAAGCCGCCTTCAGATCGCGCAATTCCACATTCAGCGCCTGTGCTCCGCCCGACACCAGTTCCGTCCGGCCGGAAAAGAGTCCGGTCGAACCGGTAAAACCGTTGCCCGCAAATGTTCCGGCAGGGAAGCGCCACTGCACCGTCCAGCCGGGCGGCAGCAGCTCATCCTGCCGCATTTCCCCGGCGGCCCGCCCCTCGAAACGGCCGCCGTCGAACCGGATTTCCTCCACGCCCAGCACTCCGCCGGTCCCCCGGAAATCGACGATGCAATTCGCGCCGGGATCCATCAACGCGCGATTGAAGCGGCTCTCAAAGCTGATTGAAGCGCCCTCCAGCGCCAACTGCTCCAGCCGGGTCGAACTGCGTTCGATACTGCCGAACAGCTCATGGCGGCCGATCCGGCCGCGGTCGTCCGGGAACACGGAGCCGGAGAGCCGGATCCGTTCCATCTCCCCGGTCCCGAAACTGGATTCCACCAGCGTCGCCCGGTCCACGGTCATGCTGCCGCGTATCTCCTCCGGATAGCGCCGTTCATCTCCCGGCAGCATCCGCAGCTGAAATTCCGCCGAAGGATTCTCCAGCTTCAGCTTCGGGAGGGTCGCGCCGTAAACATTCACATTCGCGGCCAGCGGATTGAGTTTATATTCCCACTCCTGTTCCCCGGGACGGCGGGACAGTTCGAATCCGACTTCGGCCCGGGTCGCCCCCCAGGCGCTCGCCGGGTCGCTCCACTCCAGCTTATTCGCCTGCAGCGTTCCGGAGAGGCGGAAGGAGGCGGCGTCCGGCCGGGTCAGGTCGAAGCGGCAGTTGCCGGTCACCCGGCCCGGCCGCGCTGAAAAATCGTGGCGGTTCCCGGCCACACGCAGGTCCAGCCGGTCGAAGTCGAACAGCCACGTGACCTCGCCGCGCATCCCCCTGCCCTGCCCGGAAATCTTCGGTGCGCGCCACACGCAGCCCACCGTGCCGGGCGCACCTGACAGCTGCCACTTCACCGCCTGGTCGGAACTGGCCGCCTGCCGGAACTCCCAGTCCCCTCCCGCCGGATCGAACCGGCCCTCCAGCCGGAACCGGCCCGCCACCTCGCCGACCGTCGGCACCGAATCCACCGAAAAACGCCACTCCGGTCCTTCGCCGCCCTGCACCGCCAGTTCGCCCAGCGGCGCGGCAAACGGCATGGTCAGCTCCGCCTCGGGAAAACCGACCCGCCACGCGCGCCCCGGCCCCTCCCAGCGGAACGAGTAGTGCCCGCCCGGATTCACCTGCCAGAAGCCGCCCTGAATCACGGCGGGGGAAAGAAACAGCCCCGATGCGGTCAGTGGAGTCGTCAGTTCAAATGTCTCGGGCGACACCTGCACCGCCCCGCTGACGGTGAACTGCGCCGGCAGCACCAACTCTGCCGGAAGCTCCACTCCAGCCGCTTTCAGCAGTGTCCGGTTCAGGTTTCCGCTGAAACGAAGCTGCAACTCCCGCTCTCCCGGCAGCATTTCGCCGGTCACGGTCAGCTCCGGCTTCGAGAAAACCACCTCCAGCGCCCGGCGCCCGCCGGGAGTCCAGCGCAATCTGAACGGAATCCCGCTCTTGCGGTCCGTCCCCCAGAAACCGGAGGCCGACATCGTGCCGGTGAAAGCGGAAACGCTCTCCTTATAGCTTGCCGCCAGCTTCCAGAGCCCGGAGAAATCCCGCACCAGCGCATCTCCGACCCGGATTTCCATCAGGCGCCGCGCCTGCTTCTCGCCGCCGAACCGCAATTCGACCTTGGAAGCGGTGAACAGCTCGCGCTTCTCGCGCGCGTAACGCACGGCGGTCATCTCGATCCGGTCGGCTCCGGCCTCCGCGATCCGGGCCGACAGCCCCGGAATCTCACCGATCCGGCGCGCCGCCACATTGCGCGGCAGCCGGAACGCGCTCCACGCCGCCAGCGCCACCGCCAGACAGCAGGCCAGCGCCAGCGCCGCCCAGAGCCACCGGCGGCCCCGCCCCCGTCTTTTCCTGTTCCGTTTCACTTTCATACCGTCACCGGCTCCGCTTTCCCGGCGGAATACTCCACGGTCCGCACCGGAATCCACGAGCAATCCGCCTTGCGGTAACAGAGCTGCCCGTCCCGCCGGCCGAACCTCCCCGCCGCGAATTCATCGACCACGCGCGGCAGCACCACATGGTCCCCGGCGAACTTCAGCCGCTCCAGATTCGCGGCGGCGACCTCGCGCAGCAGATCGCGGTAAGGAGCCTGCCGGCGGGCGGCGGCGACCGCGGCCAACTGCTCCACGGAGCATCCCTCCAGCCCGACCGCCATCGGGGCGGAAACGCCGAGCACCGGCCCGGAATCCATCTCAGCCTCCCCCTTCCCCTCGAACGGCTGGGCCAGGATCACGCTGCTGCGCAGCGCCGGAAATCCTTTCAGGATCGCGGTTTCCACCGGCTTGAAGTGAAGCCCGGCCAGAATCCGCCGGCCGTTTTCCTCGACCGTCAGGTCGCCGGGATGCACATTCAGACACGGGTAGTCGCGCGTGATGTTGCACAGCGGCACGAATCCGGCCAGCACGGCGAAATCGATCCGGTACGGCGCGACCAGCGCGCGCAGCGCCTCCGTCCACTCCTCGCGGAGCCGGCGCCGCCGGGGGGTGGTCAGCGCGATCGCCGTTTCACCCCGCTCCCGGTAGAATGCCCGGATGTCCAGCGCCGCCAGCGGCAGGCCGCAGCGCCCGGCCAGCACCCGCGCCCGGCTGGTTTCGGGAGCATCGGTCACGATCAAAACGGTTTCAAAGGCAACGGGTTCGCCGCGCCGTTCATATTCGAGCAGCGCCTCCGCATTGGTGCCGGAGCCGCTCATAAACACGGCAATCCGGGCTTTGCCGCCCGTGCCGCCGGGAGAAAAAAACTGTTCTATTTGCATATCGCCTTTACAATTCTCGGAAAAACACAATGTCAATGGTTTAAAATGCCGTGATTTTCCGAATCTTCAAGTCAGGCGGCTGATTTTTTCCGTCTTTCCCCCCTCCGCAGGAGGGAGGGAATCGGAAAAGTTTCCGTTCCGCCTCTTGAAATTCGCCGATTTCATTGTATGGTGATGATTCACTCAATCCCGGAAAAAGCGATGAAACTGAACGCGACCGAAAAACTGGCCCTGCTGGCGGAGGATTCCAGATACGACCTCGCCTGCGCCTGCGGCACCTCGGCGAAGGACCGCCGCCGCCGTCAGCTCGACGGCAGCTGGCTCTACCCGGTGCCGCTCGCGGCGGGCGGCTACGGAATCATGCTCAAGACGCTGCTCTCCAACGCGTGTTCGAGCGACTGCCGTTACTGTCCGCTGCGCCACGACGGCGTCGCGAACCGCTGTGCGCTGACGCCGGACGAAACCGCGCAGCTTTTCATGGACTATCTGCGCAAACAGTGGCTGGTCGGCATTTTCCTCTCTTCCGGGATCGTCGGCACGCCGGATCACACCATGGAGCTGCTGACCGACACCGCCGCGATCCTGCGCCGGAAATACCGCTACCGGGGATTCATCCACCTGAAGGTGATTCCGGGCGCGTCGGAGGCGGCGATCCTGCGGGCGCTGAGCCTCGCCAGCGCGGTTTCGCTGAACATCGAAGCGCCGGGCGCGCGATACTTTTCGCAGCTTTCCAGCTACAAGAATTTTGAACGGGACATCGTACGGCCGCTGAAATTCCTTGCCGAACAGGCTGCCTGCGGCGATCCCCGGCGGCCGGTGCGGTGTTCGACCCAGTTCATCGTGGGGGCGGCGGACGAGCCGGACCGGGATATCGTGCGCTACACCGGGGCGATCTACCGGAAACTGAACTTCGACCGGGTTTACTTTTCCGCTTATCAGCCGCCGAAGCCGACCGAATTCCGGCTGGACGACGGCAGCAACGACGCGCGGCTGACCCGGGAGCACCGGCTCTACCAGGCGGATTTCCTGATGCGCAGCTACCATTTCGACGCCTCAGAGCTGGAATTCGAGGCGGACGGCAACCTCGACCTGTCGACGGACCCGAAGCAGCGCTGGGCGGAACGCCATCCGGAATTTTTCCCGGTTCGGCTGAACACGGCGGACCGGGAGGAGCTGCTCCGGGTTCCGGGAATCGGCCCGGCCTACGCCGACCGCATCCTCGCCTGCCGCCGCGCGATGCGGCTGCGGAACTGGCTCGACATCGGCCTCAAAGGCAAGGCGGCCCTGAAAGCGGCCCGTTACGCGGTTTTCAACTGACCTGCCACTGCGGCGATTACGATTCCGCTCAGTACCAGATAGATCAGCAACGCCCATCCCATCCCGGCATAACCTGCTTCCGACAATCGGTCATCCTCCGTAAACTCCCGGCGCCGGAACAGCGCATCAAGCACGGAATAACTTCCGACCAGCGGCCACGCCAGTCCGCAGGAGAACACCTCCAGCAGGATCAACAAGATTCCCATTCCCGGCCGGCCGAGATAGAAAAACTGCACTCCGGGCAGGAACACGGCCCAAAGCGCGAAAACCGATCTTTTCCTGCGCCCGGGCTCCACGGGTGCCGTGACGGGGACAGGCACACGCTCACAGGCAGTCGCGGGAGCAGCGGGGACCGGCACCGGTGCAGGATGATAATACCGTTCCAGTTCCTCCCGGAGCTTCTCTTTGGACTGAGCGGGAAAAAGCGCTTTCAGCCGGTCGAGGGCGGCCAGAAAACGTGAGATTTCCCTGGGCTTTCTGAACTGCGGAAATCCCGGCAGGCCGGTCAATTCAGGCGCCTGCATACAACTTCCCTCAGCAAGAGAAGAGCGAAACTCCTCCCACTTCAACGCCCGCGCCATCATCTTTTTTTCATTCGTTTCAGCCATCAGGCGCAGGAATTTGCCGATCAACGCCCGGTTCTCGCTCTCCTCCAGCAGCCTGCCGGCCCGTTCCAGCACCTTCTCCACTTCGGAACACGGCACGTTCAGCGCCTCCGGATACCTGGCATACAACGCACGAAACTCCGGCACCAATTCCCGGCAACGACAATACGCTTCCAGCTCCCTGGCAGGAAACTTCAGCGAATCCACGACTTCCTTCAACTGTTTCCAACAGTGCAGCATCCTGATGAATTCCAGTTCTTCACTGCGGAATGAAGCCTCCAGAATGGAATGCTTTTCCCTGCACAGCTCTTTCAGAGCGGCATATCGTTCCAGCCGGCGTACTTCGCCCTGCAGCCGGTAACGTTCCTCCCACGGAAGGCTGCCGCACTCCGGGGTAATACCATCGAGAATCCGGCGGGCACGCTCTTCTTCGAGCCGCAGCAGCCACGCTTCGAGCGCCTGTGAAGTATCGTGATACAGGTCTTTATACTCCAGCTCCTCCAACTCCCGAATATTGATCTTCCTGAATGCGGCCCGAAGTTTTCGGAGCGCCTGCTCCAGCTCCGCAGGGTCGGTGACTTCCGCTTCCCGCTCCAGCTCTTTCAGGGAACGGCTGGCCCGCCAAAGCGAATCCTTGAGCTGGCGAATCCGTTCCACTTCCTGCTGTCTGTCTTCCTCATCCGTCCGTTCACTCCAGGAATCCAGCGTCATGCTCATCAAAAGAAGAGTTTTCAAGTCCATCCATCCCGCCTCAAATGTGTTGCTGAGTCATTTTCCGGGCAAACGTTGAAATTTCCGACAATACATATTACAATGAAGCAGGAAAGCTGTTTTTGCAACCTTTCTTCCGGTATTTTCTGCAGAAACCAGCCCGGCTTTCAGTTTCCGCGGGTATGAAAGTTTGAAAAAAATTAAAATTCGAGCTTGCTTTGTTCCGAAATGCGGTTATATTAGACAGCACAACGAAATAGAAGATACGCAGTCCTGTGGTGTAACGGTAGCACAAGTGATTCTGGTTCACTTTGTTGAGGTTCGAATCCTTACAGGACTGCCATTTTTTTGCCGCAAAAACAATTTTCCGAGCCTCTGCTTCGCAACAGCGTTCGTCCGTGCCGGCGTGCGGCGGCTTCGCTGCTCTGCTGTTTGCGCAGATTGGCTTTTTCCACGGCAATTGCGGTGTTGAGCGCATTGATTGCCTCCTGCTTTTGCAACATGGTGTCCCGGGCAAGTTTGGACTCCATCACAAGCATGCTTTTTTTCATCGCAGCCTGTTTGAGTGCTTCGGCGGCTTGAATTTTCTCCGCTGTCTGCCGGGCTGTTTCACCGACAACCGCGATACGCAGAGCATTTTCCACCCCTTTGTTGAGGGAGGCGCTGAATTCTTTCTGCCAATCGTTAAGCCCGCCGACCAGTATCTGGGCGGAAAGCCATTTCCCCGCCAGCGACGCCACCTGTTTGAAGGCGGTTTCCGCCTGTTGCGGAATCTCCTTCATCCCCTGTTGGTAATCGCGCCGGTCGAGTTCGACCTTCGCGTACATCGTTCCCAAATCCAAAGCCATAAAAAAGCGCCTCCGTTTTACCGGAAGCGCCTTGTCAATGAGCTGTTATGGAAATTATTCCGGTTTAACCGTTTTTTCTCCCGGCTGCCAGTGATGGCCGCAATTCAAGCAGGTGATTATGATTTTGTCTTTGCCTACCAGCCCGGCAAGAATACCGATCCCGCCGAACAGTACACTGCCGATAACCGCATTGGCAACATTAATCCCCTTTTTGTTTGCAGTTATTTGAGTGGAGCCACATTCCGGGCAACGGATATTTTCATCCGCATGTTGTTCTGAATCCTTATCAAAATCCTCTATGAAAACCGGCAATTCCTGTTTTTCAATCATGGGAACAGGCGTATAGTTTTCACGTTCTTTCAGGTTCAGAACATTGATCAGAGTCGGGTCGTATTTTTTCTTTTTCTTGTTTTGAGATACCGATGAGGGATGCGGTGTCTGGCGAAGCTCCGCTTCCGTTTCACATTCCAGAGAATGGATATGCCCATTCCCAGCGTGTCCGGTATCTATCGGAAAATCCATTATGAAAACCGGTTTAACCTGTTTCCCCATAGGGACCGGCTTATACCTTTCGTGTTCTTTCAGATTCAGAGAATTGATTAAGGCTGGATCATATCCTTTTTTCCTTCTATGTTAGGTTTTGTCAAGTTGTTTTTGTAACTTCTCTCGTTTTTTCTTTGAAACTTCTCACTTTCAAAGC